>Ga0326727_10008565_pt1 | contig 25843 bp, 22 predicted proteins | sample MB2enrmetagenome_FD_207643 | JGI IMG/M metagenome (GOLD analysis project Ga0326727, IMG submission 207643) | Lab enriched peat soil microbial communities from McLean, Ithaca, NY, United States - MB29MY | ecosystem: Environmental > Terrestrial > Soil > Wetlands > Peat | place: USA: New York...
AGTTCTTTCCGCTGACCTTGTTTTCCGAGAGGTATTCCTTCCGCCAAACCAATGGCCAGGGCAGTAAACACAATTAGGATAGTCATTGGTCACTCGTTCACTCCTCTGACTCACTTTGCGGCGTAGGTTCAGTTATTGGACCGGAACTCAAAATCTCAACCTCACAGGTAATTTGACAATCTACAGTGGGGAAAATATCACCCCAGTTGTTTTTGATCTGCTTCCATTCGACAGGATAATAGTTATGTAGATTTTCCGCAAAACCGATACAGTCCGATTTGAGCTCTTTCTGGGCTGTGTTAATAATATGTCCAAGCTGAAGTTTCATGGTTTCCGCTGCTTGGACTTGCAGTTGTTCTACCACCTTGGGATCGAGCACATTTGCATCGGTTGTGCCAAGTTCATGGAGCAGGGCCTTGGCTGTCACTGCTATATTCATGGTTATACCGTCTTCTGAGATATGTGGGGTTATGGTCGTTTTACCGGCCCTGATGTCCAGGAAGATTTCTCCCTTGAGCCCATTAATCTGGGCCTGGGGAACATAAGTAAAGGATATACTACTCCCTTTTGGAGAATCAACAAGCCACTTTTGGGCCCTGGTGTCCTCTTTATTCAGCATGCCAACCATTCTTAGATTTTTAAAAACGGCGGTCCTTCCTACTGTCAGGCTTTTCGACTTTTCCTCGGTGTCCAAAGGCCTGCTGACAGCCTTTTCCAACTGACCGGTAACCTGCTTGTCAATATCTTTCAACTGCACTAACGGAGTATAGCTGACCTGCGCATCTCCATTGAGATGGACAAAAAAATCATTACAGTCCATAGGTAGGACACGACCAGACATTATATAATTCTGCAGCAACATATCCAATCCTCTGGCCGGCACCGACTCCAAGGCAATGTCTTGCTCCAGAATCTCCTTGGCGGTCTTGTCTGTGGTGAGTATCCAGTCGGTACGCCGGATTTCCCGATCACGTTTAAGATCGTCAGGAATTGCACCGATCCCTGTTTCCGCAAATTCCTTTCCCAAGACAATTAGCTTGCAGTGCGAAAGTAGAATTCGTCTCGGAGACTGCGCAGCTAAATTGCGGATGGCCTCAGACAGCGACTTGCCCTCGCAATTCATCACCGTATAAGCTCCCTCACCACCCCCTTGCCCTCCGATTTGTTGACTCCCCCCCTTACCCTCAGGACTCGCAATTTGCACTGTCAAAAGAAGATTTTTACTCCCCGGTATACGGTCCAGCCCGATTGCGATGACCGGGGCTAGGCGATCTACCTCCTGATAATCCCAGCAACCCGTCAGCAGTAAGGATAGACAGGCCAGAATTAGAACTAATTTGCGCATTGTCAACACCCTTTATCCATTTTCATCGGGCGGGGCTGGTTTTAGGAAAAATTTCTGCCTCTGTCTGTTGTTATTATTGGCGATCAGGCGTGGCCTTTCGCTCATCGCCCACCAGGGCAGCCTCAGCACGGAATCTTTCATATCTTTCAGGTTAAAAGGAGCGACCGGAGCGAAGTAGGGAACACCGAAGGAACGCAAGGCTACGAGATGGGCCTGCATGACCAATAAGCCCAGCAGCATTCCATAAAGGCCCAAGGTCGCAGCTAAAAATATCATGCAGAAGCGCAAAATCCGGATAGCCAGCGCAAAGCTGTAGGAAGGAATACCAAAGGACGCAATACCGGTAAGGGCCACTACGATCACAGTGGTCGGTGAAACCATGTTGGCCTGCACGACGGCTTCCCCGATAACCAGTCCACCTACAATACTAACCGCTTGTCCCACCGGCTTTGGCAGCCTTATCCCGGCCTCACGCAAAGCCTCAAAAGTCACTTCCATCATTAAAACTTCAATAACCGTGGGAAAAGGTGCCTCCCCACGAGCGGCAGTAATACTGAGCAACAGTGGAGTAGGAAGCAATCCTCGATGAAAGGTAACAACGGCAATGTATAGAGCGGGAAGAAGCAAAGCTATATTGAGAAAGAAGAAACGCACCACCCGCACCAATGTGGCATAAATAGAACGGTCATAATAGTCCTCGCTGGATTGCAGAAACTGAGACATCATAGTTGGTACGATCAAGACGAAAGGAGTTCCATCCGTAAAAATTGCTACCTGACCCTGTAAAATTCCGGCGGCTATTTTATCGGGCCGTTCGCTGTGATCAAGCTGCGGAAAAACCGTGAAGGGTTCGTCTTCGATCATTTCTTCAATATAGGCACTCTCCAGTATAGAGTCCACATCAATTAAGGAGATTCTTTTTTTCACCTCAGCGATCACTTTAGGATTTGCTGTGCCTTCCAGGTAGGCAATATTCACCTCAGTTTTAGTGACCCGACCTAGGACGAACTTCTCCAGTTTTAAGTTAGGAGTTTTTATTTTGCGCCGCAACAAGGCTGTATTTGTGCGCAGGCTTTCAGTAAACCCCTCCCTCGGGCCTCTGACTACTCCTTCAGTAACCGATTCCGTAACGATCCGTCCCTCAAAACCTTTAGTTCCTATGTTCAAGGCTTTGACGTTTCCCTCCAGCAACAAGACAACACTTCCCGTAAGTACGGCATCGGTGACTTCTCCGATTGCAGAGATTTCTATGATGTTGCCGATTTGCAGGAATACGTTTTTAATCATTTCGATACTCTTAGTACCTGAAGCTTCAAGATTTGAACATCGAATATTCACTAAAGATTTTAAGATGTCTTGGTTGACCGTTTGTTCATCGGTAATTCCGTTCATATATAAGAGCAAGGCAGGGACTTGTTCCTGTCCTATCGTCAATTCCCGGCAGACTAAATCCATGCAATTGGCAAAAGTAGTCTGCAAGGTGGTAAGGTTATCAGCCAGGCTGCTACTCAAAGGAGGGCTTTCCGGTATTTCTGGTTTTGCCTCAATCTCTGGAGGCCGGTCGAACGCTTGTTCTTGAAATTTTTTTCTTTTACGTGCTCGGAAGGGCCTCATATCGCCTCACATCCTATAAATTAATTACGCTGCAGACTAATTAGTATTATTTGCACATTGCAGAGCTAATATGCACCTTGGATCACAAACCTTCAACTTAAAAGCCTGCTTCCGGTTGCGACCGGAAACAGGCTTAATCATTGCTTCAATTGCAGCTTTAATTGCAGAAGATTATCAATCAGCAGTAATCGTTATCGAAATTGTTCGAAAAGACCACACTAGCGTATAATCCCACGATTGACAAAATCCTGTTTGAGGATCTCCAATCTCTTCGTTCCATCCAATCGTTTTTGTCTCATTTCCTCTTGAATGGCTTTTGTTTCCTCAATCCCCTTAACAATCGTCTGCCATGATTTTTCTAAAGTCTCTATACTAACCGAACTGCCTGAGGCAAGTTTGGCAACCATTTTGGATTGAAGTGCCGTATTTTCAGCATTTCTCAGTAAAAGCTCATTTGTTTTTTCATCCAAGGCGCTCATTGCTTTGGCTTGCACGGATTGACGCTTCAACATAATTGCTTGAACCAAGCACTGTTTAAAGATCGGCATGGTTATTACAAAAGCGGAATTAATCTTGCGAACTAGGTTATAATTACCATATTCAATGGACTTGATGGTCGGCATACTTTGGACAGCGACATTTTCGGCAAGTTGCAGATCATAAATGCGCTGCTCCATTATGTCTTGAACCTGGACCAGATTATTGACATTCATCTGATCCAGTCTATTGCCCGTCTGATCAGCTTTAGCTTGAGCCGCAGGAATCATATTATTCTTAAGTTCTGCTAAGACAACCTGACCTGCGTAGATATATTGTCCTAACTGCTCATAATACTCGGAATTCTTGACAAACATGTCCTCTAAATGCTTATTGGCAACATTAATTTCCGCTTCATACTTCTTCAACGTGACGAAAACCTTATCGACTTCATCGCCCATCGAGTTGTATTTTTGGAAAAGTGCCTCAACCGAATTCTTTGCTTTAGAAAACACTTTTTCCAAAAAGCCAGGTTTATGGGCCTCAAAATCCTTAATATCAAATTTATCCATGATTTTATTGAGCTGAATCAGAAGTTCTCCCGAATCCTCAACCTTTGTCGATTGCATAGAATGAAGGATGGCATCCGAAAACCGAGCAACTTCTTCCGCCGTATTCTTGCCAAACGTCATAATCGAACTTACATCTTCGACATTGATCTGTCGGACAATACTGCGAACCTCCGAGCTTTCCTGCACCTTCGCCATAACTTCGCTTTTCTTTTTCTCAAGATCGAACTCCGGAATAGGTGCCGGAACTAAGCTTTTATCTTCTGTTAATGTCGTTGTAAAACCTTGAATCTCCATAGAAATTCCCCTTTTCTTGGTTAATATATAGTTTCAGAATCCTCTCAACGCAGATTGAAAAATCGTGACAAAAGTCCTGATTTAGGTGGCAAGCCTGCTGAAATGTTGCTTAAAGACGGAAGAGCCAGATCGTATTTTACTAAAGGAAGCTGATGAACATCTAAAAGATTAGGGCAAAGTTGCTGCTCAATAGTCTGGTAATTCGTTGGCGTGAAGATAACAACGTCGAGACCAATGAGGTTAAAATAGGCAAGTAGAATAGCCTCGTTTTCAGTGAAAGTTTCTTTTTGATTGTCATAAACAATCACTTTGGGAATATCTTGCGGATAATCAAAGACTTCAATCAACTTTAGCAGGGTGTCGTCGATGGTTAGGATCGTCATGATTATCTTCAGTTTAAATTTCTCATCGACCGTCGCTCTAAACATTCCCGAGCAGAGCAGTTCATTGATCTTGACAATTAGAAAATGCTGCAGGTGCCCTTTCAGATAGCCAAATTTGTAGTGCCGGCTTTTCATGACCTTGAGTTCATCCAAGAAACCCTGCTCATTCAGCAGATAGTTCGTCTGATAAAGTTCCTGCCTAGTGTAACCTATTTTGACAAAAGGAACATCTTCGATCAATTTAGTATTAGGCGCCAGAGAAAATGCTTTGAGATCCTGCCAATATGTATCAAGATTCTCACTTACTCCGTTAATCTTCGCAAATAGGTTCGGGACGTAAACCTTTTTATTTTGGACTTTAAACTCCGGGCGAAGTTTAGCCGGTTCCCGCCAGAGAATTTTCAGTTCATCATAGGTAGTTTTAAGAGTTATCGGTTGGGTTGAGTAACTTTCGAACTGCCATGGTTTAAAAAGACCCACATCTTCACTATAGATTATTTCTTCAATTTCCTTGGACGCATTATAGGCGATTGTGCTTTTGCGAATCAACAGTTCTGTTTCCGGAAAAGAAGCTAAGGGCAAGTTATGTTTATTTCTAATCAGCTGGGTCAAGATATTGTCCTGGTCCAAGTGCCGGAAAGCCTTATCTCCCTCTTCAGCGGAATGAACAAACAGAACATCACAACCAATCTTGTGGAAAGCGTAAAGCAAATAGATTTCATGAGGTTTGATCATGCCATAAAATAGAATTTTAGGATTATGTTCATGATTGAACACTTCAGCACCGCGCTTCTGCTCTCCCTTACCATTGGCCGATAACTTGGGCAGGTATCTATTCAACCAGGCAACGAGTTTAAGAGCAAAATTCAAGACTAAGGTTGTATTTATACTACTACTTTTCTCGGCAAAGAGATTAACTGTATCAACAAATGATCTTTTTACCGTATTGTCCAAAAGCTCATCATTCGTTCGGTGAAATAGATTAGCCCGGAGAATTTGTTCTAAAATCTCCAACTGATCTTTGTACGGATAACTGATCAGTTTCTGGGGAATTAACGCACTCTCTGCTGTACTGGGGGCTGGGATGCCCTCGCAAAACTTAAGATAACAAGCTGCCGTCTGCAGAGCTTTGTCAAGATTATAAAGACTATTGTAATATTCCGCCTCCCAGTCATCAGCGGAACCGGGTACTCCAATATAACGCACAAAATATGTAGAAACGATAGGATAGGGCTCACCAACATAGCCATTTCGTTTGTTTAGAGGAACAAGGATTTCTTCCATTATCGCTTCAGCCCTCTTTAGTTTTACGACAATAATCGGTTCGTTTAACAAGCTATCCGGCTGAATTTCACGTGGGTTTCCGCCGGGCTTCTCTTGTTCAGAAGGGATTGATTTAGGCAGGGCTATTTTGGTTTGTAGGTTCTCTCCAAATTCTTTTGGAGGAAAAGTACCTATTGGCATTTCTTTTGCTTTTTTAATTAACAAGGAAAATTTATTTTGCTTATCTACTTGGTCAAACCTGTCATTAAACGATGTATTAAGCACAAGAATATCGCAGCCTATCAGAAACATCAAGATAAGAAAATAGATTTCGTGTGTTTTAGGACTTCCCCAATAAATCAGCTTAGGACTATATAGAGATTTCTGAGTAATCTTTTTGCTATAATCTACCAACCACAGTAAAATTTTAGTAACAAAGTTTACAACAATGTTTAAATTTGTTGATCGCTCATTAATCATATACAGGTTAAGCATTATGCCAAAAGCATCCTTGACTTTTCGATTGAATCTGATGTCCGAAGTGACCGAAAAATAGCCCTGCGTTTCCAAAACGTTTAGGAGCGCTCCATTATAAAAATCCTTGAGCGGAACTTGCTCACACAATCTCCGGATTTGCTCAATCAATGCTGAATCAGTGGTAACCGGAATTGTTTTGTCAAAACAAACATAGTTGCCAAGTGCTCTAAGTTTTTCGTCTAAGCTAATGATCTCTGCTAAATAATGTCGCTGATCATCGCATCCAATAATCCGGCAGAAGTAACCATAGGGGCCAGCCTCTCTTTCGCTCAAAGAAGACAGCATATCGTTAAAAATATTATCGGTATATTTCGAGAGGGTAGTGTTTTCCTTTCTTGTCTCCGTGCGAGCTCACTCCTTAAAATCAAGGTGTAGTTTATTTACCTACAGAGGAAGTTTAAGCCCATCTTCTGTTTTACTATCATTCCCAAGCTCCCCAAACATCCGGTTCGTAGCCGACGGTCGCTTGTTTTCCTTTACGAACGATCGGAGTCTTGTAAAGACTAGGGTTATTCAAAAGCATTTCTTCCCTGCCAGCCGAAGAAATAATCCGATCCATATTTAATTTTTTATAATCCTTCGCTTCACAATTAACCAGATTCTTTAGTCCTACCGCTGCCTTCACTTCCTCTAATTCCCCCTTACTCAATCCAAGTATATTCAAATCCACAAACTGGTATTTGATCTTTCTCTCTTTAAAATAACGTTCTGCCTTTTTGGTCACAAAACATTTTTTCGTACCGAAAATCTGTATATTCATCCGCCGATATTCTCCTTATTTATTATAGAAAGTGGCTATTTAGATTATAGCAGTATTCAAGAGGTTTAAACAACAAAAAGCCCACATTGCTGCGGGCCCAAAGATCTTTAATTTCCTCTCTAATAAATAAACTTCCGGGGGTCTATGGGAGAAATATCCTAAAAATAGAATCGTTAAAATAATCTACCATTCCTAACGCACTATGTAAGGTTTAGTATAATGACCTTTGCCTACAGTATCAGACAAGTAATCATCAATCAGATTTTGAGGAAGCTTCTTTATTAATAACACTGGTATAACAGACTTATTCAGCACGGTATGCGCTAAACTCCCAAAAATCAATCCTTTTAAACTAGATAAGCCACGCGTACCCATAACTATTAATTCAAAAGAATTCTTTGTTGCATAATTAAGAATCACATCGACTGTATCTAATATTTCGGCGTTAGCGTATAGTTCTTGATGATTGACGTTAGATCCGCTCTTTTGAAATATTTCGTTGGTTTTAGTGAGTATTTTATGATACTCAATTTTGGTTTCCGCATCGGATTCATCAAGCACGTGTTTCATCCATTCCGAGGTCGGAGTAACCGGCCAAGTATTAATCCAGCTGTATTCTTTCCCCGCGGAAACTTCATCAGGTTCGTGTACCTGCACGACGGTTAAATGCATATTCGGCATATTTTTCAAGAGCATGGCAGTGTAAACGGCAGCTGAAAATGCCTGATGTGATCCATCAGAATAGAGAAGTACTTTAAACGTATTCATGTCAAGAGGCCCCCTTCAAAGATAGTGTTAGAGCACTTAGGATAAGGTATTACTCAGTAATTTTAGGCAAGTAACAATGACCCTCAGCATCAACGGATACACAGTAACGATCGATAAACTCTTGAGGAAGCTTCTTAATTAATAACACCGGTATAGTAGATTTACTAAGCACAGTATATGCTAAACTACCATGAATCAAACCTTTTAAACTAGTTAACCCCCGCGTACCCATAATTATTAATCCGAATCCATTCTTTGAGGCATACCCAAGAATCGCCTTAGCAGTATCAGGAATATTTGAATCGGCATATATTACCTGTTGATTGACTTTGTGCCCTCTCTCTAAAAATATCTCGTTAGTTTTAGCAAGTATCTCAGAATATTTCTTTATTTTATCTGAGTCCGCTTCACCCATTAAGTGTTTCACCCAGTCCAAGTCAGGGTTAGTCGGCCTGATTTCGGCCAAATCCTCTTCCTCTACAATGCCTTTTACACCTTCTTGAACATGCAAAACTGTCAACTGCATAGTAGGTATACTGTAAAACAAGTTCGCCGCATAAACAGCCGCCGAAAAGGAATGCTGTGTGCCATCAGAGTAAAGAAGCACTTTTAGCAGATTGGATTCCGTCATGTAAACACCATCCTTTTACTAATTTTACTATTTTGATTCAATTATACCATGATTATCGCCGAAAAAAACAGATCTTTTGCTTAAAATACACAAAAAGCAAGCTCTAAGCTTGCTTTTTGTTCACTTTTTTGACCTAAGCCAAGTTGTGCCCCTTGACCTAAAAATTTCAACACGAAGATTACTAATGAGTGAATTTTTTCATAGAGAACTGGCGTTCTCACTTAAGAAGCAGAATTAATTATCGTGCAGGCTGCTGATTTATTGGCATTATCACCGGTTCCACAGTTTAGAGCGGCTCTGGCTTTCTCTAAAGCGTTTGTAGTAGAAGCAAAAACTTCATTCTCCGACATAAAGATATTCTCAATGCCGATATCCGTATCGAAATTAGACCTCTTAAGCAATAAATCCAGTTCTGGATTTACACCACTGATTATCAGGATTCCCCCTGCTTCTCTGACATTTCTGACAAAGACTTTTAAAGCAGTGAGTGAGGTTAAATCAATTGTCGTAACATACTTCATTCTTAGGATAAACACTCTGGCTTTAGGGACATAGCTCTCAAGTTTTTCTCCAAGATCAGAAGCTGCACCAAAGTAAAGATTTCCTTCCAATTGAATAATCAGCACATCGACCTTTTCTTTGATTGATTCGATTTCTTGTTCAATAACTTGAGACTCCTGTCCTTGGGCCGGAATGAGAAGTTTGATCGGTGCTTTGTTGGTATCTTTCAGGTACAAGATAATGGATAGGACAATTCCTGTATAAATTGCATAATCAAGGTTAAGCAGGACAATTACTAAAACACAGGTCACCCACATGGCGATAGAATCCGATGATACAATACCCGCTTTAATAACCTTCTTGATTTCTTTTTGGTCGATCAAACCATATCCGGTTACTATTAGTACTCCAGCAAGGCAGGGACTTGGTATAAACTTGGCATAAGGTGCAAAGAATACCAGAACTATCGCAACAAACACGCCTGACAAAACTCCGGCAAATCTGCTGACTCCTCCGTTGATATAATTGATTGCCGAACGTGAAAAGGAACCGGATGAGGGGAAACACTGGAAGAATGATGACACTATATTGGCCAGACCTTGACCAATAAATTCTTGATTAGAATCAATCTTTTGGCGCGTATTCGTGGAAATGGCTTTGGAGATCGATATGGCTTCTACCAAACCTATGATGGAAATTGCAAAAGCCCCACTCATCATATCTTTCATAGAAGTAAGACTAAATTGCACCATTTTAAAGGGAGGCAAGGAGGACGGTATCGTACCCGTGAGCTTTACGCCTTTCTTATCCAAAGCAAATATAATTATAAAAAAGATTGGCAGTGTAATGCCAAGTAAGGCACCCGGCAGGTTTTTACTGATCTTTTTGCAAACTATGATAATCAGCATGGTCAACAGTCCCAGTCCCGTAGCATAGTAGTTAATGTCTTTCGTATGGGTTATGATGTAATACATTTTCTCCATGGTTGACATGGCGGCTGAATCCTTGATCGACATGCCCAGCAGTGTATTCACTTGTCCAAGAGCAATTAACACTCCCGCACCGGCTGTGAAACCTACTAAGACGGTATGAGACACAAAGTCTATCACCTTGCCCAGCCTAACGACTCCATAGATGATTTGTAAGATACCCACCATAAACGTCATAAGAAAAAGCATTTGATAGGCATTAGGAAGTCCCATATATCTAATCATGGCACTTGCGGTTAGTAAACAGATGGCATTAGTCGGTCCGGTAATCAGCTGATTCGAGCAACCAAACGCTGAACCGATAATGGCTGCAATAATACCTCCATACAGACCATACACCGGGTTAACTCCCGCGATCAAAGCATACGCCATATACTGCGGAATACCTACGACTGTCACCGTCAAGGCAGCAATCAAATCTTTACTAATATATTCCTTCTTATAATCTTTAATAGTCTCAAGTATTGGTATATATTTACTGATTGCAAAGCTGGCCAAACGAATCCCACCTTTCATTATTTATGCTTACTTCCTAACAGCCTACCAGTTTTTAGACATTCTCTTGTCCTCCGCTAATCCGCCTCCTTCTATATTTGGTATTATGGGTATGAGTCTACTCCTAAAACTGGCTATAATTCCCTCGCAATTGAATGTTAACATTGAGTTAGCCTTTTGTATATAGCGAATCATTATGCTCTCAATTAATTTTTCATATATACAATTTGCTGAATTTGATTTTCTTTGTAAACATATATCAAATTTGTTATAAATTTCAAGTATTATTCTCGTCACACGGTTCCTAAAATGTAACCTTATTGCGCATAAACTCATAAGATAGTGATTTTGATTTTGATTTTGATTTTTATATTCTGGATTCTGCTTGATAGTAATTGGGTTTTTGTAATCCAAAAAAATATTAAAGCCCTGAAAAGGCTGTTTCTCTCTCCAGGGCTAACAACAATTTGATTGGCTTTTTTGATGAAACCGCTGAAATTTTAAATCAATTAGCTCGCCTAATTAATCCAAATATTAAGACTATCCTTATTCTCAATAATCTTTTCCGCGATCTTTGTTCCTACATACTGAAAGTAATTTTGGCCAAAATAATTGTGTTCTTCGATGAACTTACCACTGGAGATCACACGGCGAAGTAAAGGGATCCGATTAGTCATGTTTATATCAAAGTTCTCAATTGATCTGCCAAATTCATCACCTAAGTTAACTGTACCCCAATACTTCGGCCCCTTTTCCGGTTTAATCTCGTAGACACGCCGCAGAAATTCATAGGGAAACGCACCAAAAGAAATAAGAATCTTGGGTTTATATTCAAAAACGATCTCCCTGAATACCTCTATTTCTTTAGCTACCTCAGCTCCCCACCAATTTAAAGTATTAGGAACGATTTCGCTCTCTTTTACTGCATTCCGAATATAGATATTTGAAGTGTCTATTCTGGTGTGTATTTCTCTATACACTTTGTCCTGTATCTCAGATAAAGCAGGGGTCCAAATGTTGTGGCGAACAGCAGGATGCTTTGGATTGACTAATAACCAGATCGGATAAGATCTTTCTCCTGATTCCCTCTTGGCCGTCTTATCTGAAGGTATATATTTATTTAGTATTATGCCGGACAAATGAATCCCACCTTTCCTTCTGCATTTAGGGAGTCTTGTTAATCCTCTAGTTAGAACTGGTGTTCTTATTTGCGGTATGAATACCCCCAGCAAAATTTGAAACGGACTCCAGTAAATTGAAGGCATTGGATTTCTTTTTGTTAACTTTTTCACTATTTAAAACAGCTCTTGCTCTCTCTAAAGCATTCGTAGAGGAGGCAAATATCTCATTTTCTGCCATAAATATATTGTTCACGTCAATATCCGAAACAAGACCTGATTTCTCCAGCATTGAGCTAAGATCCGGCTTTACACCGCTGACAATCAGGATTCCGCCGGTTTCTCTCACTGTCCTGCCAAAAATCTTCAAAGCGTTAAGGGATGTTAAATCAATTGTCGTAACATATTTCATCCTTAAAATAAAGACTTTCGCTTTATTCACGAGACTATCAAGCTTTTCTTCAAGGTCATAGGCCGATCCAAAATAGAGACTTCCTTCTAATTGAACAATTAAGACATCAACTTTTTCATAGATTGATTCAACTTCTTGCTCGATAATTTGGGAGTCTTTGCCTTGAGTTGGGATAAGAATTTTAACCGGTACTTTGTTAGTATCTTTCAGGTATAGGGCAATAGATAGAGCTATTCCGGTATAAATCGCATAATCAAGGTCAGGCATTAAAATTGTTGCCAAAAACGTTACACTCATTGCTATTGAATCCGATTTAAATTTGCCAACTTTCATGACCTTTTTAATCTCTTTTTTATCCACTAAGCTGTATCCGGTAATGATTAACACTCCGGCAAGGCATGGACTGGGTATATACTTGGCAAAGGGAGCAAAGAATACAAGAACTAAGGCGACAACTACCCCTGACATGATTCCAGCGAACCGGGTAACAGCTCCATTATGATAATTTATCGCAGAGCGCGTGAAGGAACCGGATCCGGGAAAACACTGGAAGAATGATGACACGGCATTAGCTAATCCTTGTGCGATAAATTCCTGGTTAGCATCGATTTTTTGGCGTGAGGTACTTGATATGGTTTTCGAGATAGAAATGGCTTCTACCAATCCTATGATCGCAATTGCAATCGCCCCGCTAAAAACATCCTTTATAGAACCAATACTGAACTGTACCATCTTAAAGGGAGGCAGGGAGGCAGGGATATTACCTGTCAGTTTTACACCTTTCTGTTCCAAAGCAAAAGAGATAATGAAAATTATTGGAATGATAATTCCGATTAGGGCACCCGGCAGATTCTTGTTCAATCTTTTACAAAGTAAAATAATCGCGATGGTCATCAGACCCATTCCCAGGGCATACAAATTGGTTTGATTTAAATGGGTTATAACGTAAAAGAATTTTAAGGTGGTTGGCATTTGCGCTGAGTTCTTGATTGTAATGCTCAGGATTGTATTCAGTTGTCCTAAGGCAATTAACACTCCTGCCCCAGCACTAAAACCAACAATTACGGTATGAGACACAAAATTTATCACTTTACCCAGTTTAATGACTCCAAAAATAATTTGTAAAGCACCTACGACAAAAGTCATTAAAAAGAGTAATTGGTATGCATTATCAAGTCCCATATAATTTCTCATGCTGCCTGCTACAAGTAAAGCTATGGCATTAGTTGGTCCGGCAACTAAGTGTTTAGAGCTGCCAAAGATTGAGGCAATAATAGTCGATACGATCGCTGTATATAGACCATAAACCGGGTTAACTCCCGCGATCAGTGCATACGCCATGGACTGTGGAATAGCCACTACGGCCACCGTCAAAGCTGCGACCAAATCTTTTCCAAAATATTCTCTTTTGTAAGATCCGATAGATTCGATGATTGGAATATATTTAAATAGTGTTGATTTCAACAAATTCCCCACCTTTCATACTCATTTGATAGGCTGGGAGAAAAGAAACACCCGATCGTCTCCCAGCCCCTATATCGAACAACATAGCGATTTGCTCAAGAGAGGCATAAAAAGACCACACTTTCACTAATTTGTGATATAATAATAGACACTGATATACCTTCTTAGCGGCCTTTAAAGGCTGCTTTTTTTATTGATAACTCCTAGGCACCACAAGGACAAGCTTGTTCTGCCGGTTCTGCCTATTTCGCCTATTGTGCCTTGGCTGTCTGTTCTGCCAGTTCTGACCAATCTGCTCGTTCAGTTCGTTGTGCTCGGTTTCAGCTCCTCCCTTCTCGTTTATTTGCTTCATGAAATCAACGAGCACAATTCCGAAAACAGTAACAATTGCAATGACAGAGATAAAACCTATTACCATTTTCCTTCACTTCCTTTCAACTCAGATATTTTGATGATCACAAGTAAAGATTAGCATTGTGTTAAAACTGTGTCTATAGCTGATCGGTATACTCACACTCTATTTATCTTATGGACGATCTCCTTATAAAGGTTATAATTTGTCGTAATGACTCGAATTTAGCTTCTCCTTTTCAATGAGCTTCTTTAAAATTGCCAGAGTAAACTTCGACTTATAGATGAAACCTCTCCTTCACTCACAATTAGGTCTAAGCATAATAGCTATAAGCGTTTCTATATAAGAGTACCCTATCGCATCCATCAAAAAAGTTCTGCTTTGCCCTCAGAACCTATACCACTTGGATTTTTAGGCTGAAACCTATCTTTTAGTACTCATCTCAAAAAGGAGATTCGACTAAATTAAACCAATAGGGTCACTGCAATTTAATAGCTAGTGATTTTTTTCAGTACATAATTCTCCTTCATGAGTTACTGTTCAGTCGCCATAATAGTTGACTTCTCCAAATATTATTGGCCTCCCCATCTGCAATAACTTTGTAGTCAGATGAAAGACTTATTATTGTAATTATTTATATCATCACCTTAGACAACAAAGCATTTAAATATAGATGATCCTGATAATCACTATTCGGCTTCAGCTCACACAACGATTTTAACATTATAAACTGACTGTGATTTATCATGGCATTCTGAAGCCCCGAAAAGAATTCATTATTTAATATAGTCTTTTTAATTAATGTTATCAATAAAACAAGGTATTAAAGACGCCCAATAACTTGCTTGGGATGTCCTTAATACCTTGCCTTTGCCGTTTTGCCTATTCAAACTATTCAATATTGCATTGAATATTCTACATGTTTATGGCATAATAAAATGCGAATACATATAATGATTATGGCACTCTGATTTGCTGCCAACCTGACAACTCAGCCCCCAGCAGGGATATTGAAAATACCTGACGCAGCTAAAACGATAACAACAATTTCCAATCCAACCATTGTAATGTAGGGCAGATCTTTTTTACGCATATAATTTATGAATAATGATATATAGCCTAAAACTGAGACACTGCCTAGAAAAGCTAAACCGATTAAGTTCAAATAATCTGCATGGTTGATCATTGACAGCCAGTTCCAACCACTAGGAGCATGTGTAGCCAGCGCATATTTGTGTACGCTCAAGCCCCAATATAGAGGTATCTCTGAAGGTTTGACAGTAGGATTAAAAAAGCCGCCCATATAAAGCAGGAAGGTAGCTACCATAACAATAATCCCTGCCCATGAACATATTAACAAAATACTCGCATACCGATCTTGTTCCGGGCTTACTTCTACATTACTTTGTACATTAGCTTGTTGTTGGCTTGTGACGCTTTCTGAATTAATGCTACGAACTGATGCTTGACTGCTCATAGTTTTACCCCCATTCCATCTAGTAAAGATTTCACTCCAGCTAACAGTAACATGAGTATAACAATATAACGGATCGATTTTGGCTTAGCAGTTTTTAACAATCTGACCCCGATTCGTGAACCTGCCATAATCCCTAAAACAGATGGTACCGTTACGATAGCGAGCACCGCACCTTGATTCAAATAAATCCATGCCGCCGAGGTATCTGTGATAGCTAATAATGACATGCTTGTGCCGACTGCAATTTTAAGTGGTGCACCCATCAAAAGGTTGAGTACCGGCACGTTTGCCCAGCCTGCCCCAATCCCGAACATTCCGGCTATTACCCCGATGCCGCAAAAGAATACCAGTGCTAACGGAAGTCTCCATACTGTCCAAGTAATATCCCTACCAGTTGAAGCCTCGAAATAAGCTCCTCCAATATTTAAGTATCGAGCTAAGGCATCCGGACGATCAATTTTGGGAATTTCACTATTTTTAGAAAAGACGAAAAGTATCGCGATCGACGTAATTAAAGCTCCCAAGAGAATTTTTAGAATATTTTGCGGGAGAGTAAGTCCTATTAACGCTCCTCCTATACTAGATGCTGAAGCAAGTAATGCTAGGGGGATAACTAAGCGTAAACTGGCATAATTTGATTTTAACAGTTTAGGTGCTGCAGACAGCGAACAGGCAAGAGCAACAAACAAACCTGACCCACGAATGAAATCCAAATGAAAAGGGAAAAAGCTGCTGACAATTGGCACGTACAGTACACTACCGCCTACCCCGGCTAACGCAGCTACTATACCAATCAGGAAAGTTGTAATGAGTAATCCTAGAGGCCATACCCACCATGGCACTCCAGGTGTACCGACTGCTTGCGCAACTGCGACGTTGGTTGTTGTGAATAATGAACTGGCCTGAGTAAGGAAATTTCCAATCATAATTTTCGACCTCCTACGGTTATACTAGTAATTTTTTGTGTCTGTAAAGCTTTCAGTAATAATCAGTGCCACAGCATTGACATGGAAGCTTATTTGCTGATACTCATCACTCCTTCAATTTTTTTATTTCTTCGGTCATATATTATCGAAACATCATCTGATGGGTTGAGCTACGGACTATTCAATCCAGATATTAAAACTGTCCTTATTCTGAATAATCTTGTCGGCTATATTTGCCCCAACATATTGAAAGTAATTTACTCCGAGATGGTTGTGGTTCTCTATGAACTTACCACTTTCGACTACGCGACGCAGTAAGGGGATCCGATTAGTTTCGTTAATGTCAAAGTTCTCCATTGCTCTTCCAAATTCGTTTCCCAAATTAGAGTTCCCCCATGACTTAGGACCTTTTTCAGGTTTGATCTCAAAAACACGCCTCATATACTCATATGGAAATGCGCCGAAACTAATTAAAATTTTAGGTTTATATTCAAATACAATTTCTCTAAACAACTCTATTTCTTTGGCAACTTCAGCTCCCCACCAATTTAATGTCTTAGGAACCAATCCACATTCTTTAACTGCATTTCTAATATAAATATTAGAAGCGTCAATCCTTTTATGGATTTTCCTATATACTCTATCCTGAATCTCAGCTAATACGGGTGTCCAAATGTTGTGGCGAACAGATGGGTGTTTTGGATTTACCACTAGCCAAATTGGGTAAGTCTTTTTACCTGACTCCATTTCCACCTTTACCTTCTCGTCGATAACCGAATCGACATTGTAATCTTCGCTGAGCAAGCGAATCCCCCCGTTCAGTATTTATTTGACCATCGCTTAACCAACTAAAGTTCAGCTTCGATCAAGCATGTTACTAAATAAATCACCAATAATGGGTAGTCGGCTTAGATTCAATCTCAGACAATTCACAGATGTGCTTACTTGTGCGCAATTTACCGTGCATCTTTTTTCATAATACTATATGATTATGTTCACAATTAAAGGTTAGCATTATGTTGGCATTCTGTAAATAGCAGATCGGTATGTTCGTAATCGATTTACGCTATGGTTACTCGGCTAATAATTGAGCTCTTATGCCAAATATCTACCGGTTTTATAACTTCCACTTCCCTATCACCTTTATTTAATATCCAAATCGGACCCAGCGATCAGAACCCTTTAACTAGAACTTTTGGCCATAATCTCTACGAATCTTCCTAAATCGTCACTTTAAAGAGATTTCTAAATTGTATGCTCTACGAATAAGACAACCTCAGTCGAATTAACGTACGAAATGAAACGCAACTACGCTACACATTTTCAAGTATAAGGCCATAAATAAAATTATATGATAAGGGTGAATCCAGTAAAGAGTATTTTATTTTTTTTCACCAAACACCTCCCAAAATCCATAAAACAACTTAGGTTTATAATAAATTCCTCAGATTGCTAAGGGACGGCTTTCCTTATGTAACTCTCTGAGTCTTTGAGATTTGAGCATTACCCGAGGACGTCAATTTCGTGATAAACCGGACTCGTTGAAAAAGGCTCTTCGAGATTTAAATGCTGACGGATATAATTTAAGAGCCCCTACTTAGAGAAGTAGGGGCTCTGGAAATTGACTGAACAGATACTATCAACTACAAATCCAAGGGTTATTTTTTTATTAACATCACGGGTATAGAGGACTTATTAAGTACGCTCTGTGCTAAACAACCAAAAAATAAACGCTTTAATGTTGTAAGCCTTCGGGTACCCATGATGATAAATTCAAAGGATCTATTCGTTGCATAATCGAGTATCACATCTACTGTATCGGAAATTGTGGTATCTGAATATAGTACTTGGTGATTCACATTAAGTCCTTTCTCGAAAAATATTCCGTTCGTTTTATTAAGTATTTCATTATACATACTTTTGTCTGCCGAATTAGACTCATTGATCACGCGTTTCAACCAATCCGCAAGAGAACTTGCTGACTTATTATCCAATTCGTCGTCAATCTGTCTATCTACTGGCCTAGAATCTTCACCACACTCTTGAACTTGCACAACGGTTACCTTTAGATTAGGTAAACTCTTCACAAGTGCAGCTGTATAAGCAGCAGCAGAAAAAGAGTGTTTTGACCCATCAGAGTATAGAAGTACCTTAACCTTATTGGAATTAGTCACAGAAAATACTCCCTTTCGCATGTTTCTTAGACTTGTCATACACCGATACAACTTAAATCTTCGTCGAATGTCGATAGTTTCTGAGAAGTAGCGGATACATTCCAACCTATGTTTTAGCATAATCAGATTAGCATCGTATCAAAATTGTGTCTATAACCAGACAATATGTTCTTAATGAAATTTGACAATGGATATTATAGCTTGACTGCTCAATTAATGCCTCACTCATTTTATCCTCTTCTGTTTTGTCGAGTCTTAAGTTCTTCCAAACAGCCATATTAGGCTGATTATGTTTAATAAACAGCTTGATGAATGTCTATTTTAAATTGACATTCATTTCGACACTTCGTATCCCTTCTATTTGTGGAATTTACCAGCTTTCTGTTTATAGCACAAAGCCGACCTCAATCATCACTATTCCTGATTGAACAAAAATATCTTCCGGAAAGTGTTGTAATTCTAATTATTTTAAAGAATAGCTACCTTCTCAATTACCCACGGCTAAAGTCCCGAAGAAATATTATTTCTTCGGGACTTTAGTCAGGAAAAATTATTCTGCTCAACCATAACGTGCGAAAAAGCCTTTAGTATCAATTCCGAGACACCACTTTTTTAAGTGGGAGTTCCTTATTCTATTTCGGTTGAGGTAGACTCCCCCACCGAAGTCTCGATGTTCAGCTTTAGCTGATCGAGTTCATTCGTTTTTTGGGCATTATCATTGATTAATAAAGTTCAAATCGTTCAATACTTAAAAAGAGATGGCATTCTTTTTCCCAGCAGTATCTCCATTTAAATTCGCAAAAGATTCCAACAAGTTACATGTCATTGATTTTTCTACGTTATCTTCGATTTCACAGTTCAGAACGGCTCTGGCTCTCTCTAGATCTTTAGAGGTAGTAGCAAAGATTTCATTCTCCACCAACATAAATTTGTTATCTACTCCGATATCCTGATCAAAATTGGACTTAATTAGGATTGAGTTAATATTCGACCTTATGCCGCAAACGATTACACTTCCACCCGATTCTTTAACTGACCTGATAAATAGTTTCAAGGCATTGAGTGCTGTTATATCAATACTGGCAACATGCTTCATTCTTAAAATAAATATCTTGGATTTATCCACCAAAGTCTCCAATTTGTTTTCCAGGTCTTCTGCCGAACCGAAATAAAGGTTTCCTTGCAACTCAATAATTAGTATATCTACTTTTCCTTTGACAGCTTCAACTTCTGTTTCAACAATTTGAGAATCTTTTCCTTGTGACGGGATCAGAATTTTGATTGGAACTTTGTTGGTATCTCTTAGATACAAGGCAATGGACAACCCAATTCCTAAATAGATCGCATAAGAAAGGTTGGGCAATAAAATTGTTGCAAAACAAGTCACCCACAAAGCCAGGGAATCCGATTTAAGTTTGCCTAACTTGACTACCTTCATGATTTCTTTAGTGTTAATAAGGTTGTAAGCCGTAACCATCATTACCCCGGCCAGACACGCACTGGGAATGTATTTTGCGAATGGGGCAAAGAATAAAAGAACTATGGCCATTATCATTCCTGATAAGATTCCAGCGATTCTTGTTACTGCTCCACTGTGATAATTAATGGCTGTACGTGTAAAAGATCCGGAACCCGGGAACCCTTGGAAGAAGGATGATGCTATATTTGCCAAGCCCTGTCCGATAAATTCCTGGTTGGCATCAATTTTCTGACGCGACAAATTAGAAATAGCTTTTGCGCTGGAAATGGCTTCTACACAACCTATGATTGCTATTGACAGAGCACCGCTCAACAGATCTTTCATTGTACTGAAATTAAATTGTACCATCGTAAAAGGAGGCAGTGAAGTAGGAATATTGCCTGTGAGTTGTACACCCTGCTTTTCTAAGGAAAAAGAGACAATAAATATAATTGGGATAATAATTCCGATTAATGCTCCAGGAAGATTCTTATTTATCCTCTTACAGACCACTATTATCACCGTTGTCATAATTCCAAGCCCAAAGGCATAGAAGTTGGTTTGACCCAAATGCGTTAAGACGTAATACAATTTATCAGTAGTTGCCATTTGTGCGGAGTTTTTTATGGGTATACTCAATAGAGTGTTCAGTTGTCCGAGAGCAATTAAAGCACCCGCCCCTGTAGTGAAACCTAGAATTACAGTATGAGACACATAAGTTATCAACTTTCCAAACTTCAGAACTCCAAATAACGTTTTTATTGCACCTACGAGAAAAGTAAGTAGAAAAAGGATCTGATATGCGTTATCATGTCCCATATAGCCCGTCATTACGCTAGCCACAAGTAAAGCAGAGGAATTTGTTGGCCCTGTGACCAAATGTTTTGAACTCCCGAATGCTGAACCGAATATTGCGGATACGATAGCCGTATACAGACCATAAACAGGGTTAAGTCCTGCTATCAACGCATAAGCCATACACTGGGGAATCGCCACTACCGCTCCTGTTAATGCAGCGACCAAGTCTTTACTGACATAACTTCTTTTGTAATTTTTAATAGTTCCAATTATGGGGATGTATTTAAATCGTGTCAAATGCATAGAACTCCCACCTTTCAGTTTTCAGTAATTATTGCAAGAACTATAAATAACAAATAGCGAATTTCTCTGAACTCAAGTAATCTGAACCCTAACCGTCACTTGCGACCTTTAATAATCAACTATTATTTCTGATCTTCATACTACTTGATCCATATATCAAGACAATCCTTATACTCAATAATCTTTTCGGCTATCTTTGTCCCTACAAAATGAAAGTAATTATCTACATCTTTTTTAGAGATGTGGGTATCATCTTCGATGAACTTGCCGCTTTCAATCACTCGGCGCAGCAATGGAATCCTATTTGTTTTGTTGATATCAAAATTCTCCATTGCCCTGCCAAACTCATCCCCTAAATTAGAGGTGCCCCAAGCTTTGGGTCCTTTTTCGGGTTTGATCTCATAAACACGCCTGACGAATTCAAAGGGAAATGCCCCAAAAGTTATTAGTAGCTTAGGTTGATACTCCAAAACAATTTCCCTCAACGACTCAATTTCAGAAGCTACTTCGGTACCCCACCAATTTAAGGTATTTGGAACAATTCTACTATCACTAACGGCATCCCTAATATAAATATTGGTGGTATCAATTCTAGTGTGCAATTCTCTATAGACTTTGTCTTGGATCTCAGATAAAACCGGCGTCCAAATGTAGTGACGAACCGCAGGATGCTTAGGGTTAAAGAGTAACCAAATTGGATAAGTTCTTTCTCCTGTCTCTCTCTTCATCTCCATTTCCATTTTCGTCTTATTTCTCTCACCTACGGGTAACTCTTTATCGAATGTTAAACTGGACAAATGAATCCCACCTTTCACTATTATGATTACAGTCCACGTCCAACTAGTAGCGATGTATCGAGAACAAATTCCATTGAACATATACTCGTAATTAAAGATTAGCATTATGACAGTATTGTGTCTATAGCGGGTAAATATGTTCGTAATTAATTTTGCCTATTACGAACATATTATATCTTCCAATTTATGTCGTAATTATGTGATTTGGCAATTCTTCCCCGGTCGGTTGGTTCTTCTCAAGCTTTTTTCTCAAAGGCTATAATACGTTCTATACTTCTCGGGATATTTTTACAATGTCTTAAAAATAGACTGCCGGTGCATCTTTAAAGACGGTCCTTTAGTACAAAAGCAATAAACTACTATAATATGGCTTAAGCATTTCTCGTCATAACACTCCTCGCGACCACCATTATTTTAGCAGGATCAATATTGTAATCTTTTATAACACTAAACTTTTTTAACAAAATTTATTTGTCTCTGAATCGCTGATTACTGTCTACTGCTCGTCAAGTTTCAGTTCTGATTTTAAAGCGCTTCGAACAAACGAAGCATACTAAAGCCCCGAAGAGATACTCTTTCTCTTCGGGGCTAATCAGAACTAAATATTTTATTGATAATGTTGCTGATGATTCAAAACAGTATATTTTCGGATCTGCCATCCATACCTGAATTACTTGCAGATATTGGCTGCATCTTCATTTTTTCTAAAATATAAGTATCCACAAAATCTTCATTAAGTTTTTTAACTAAGACCACTGGTATAGTGGACTTGTTGCGTACAACCTGCGGCAGGTTGCCCATATTAAACCAATTAAAAGCTGATTGTTCCTGTTCACCCATAACTATCAAACCAAAGGAATTTCTGGTCGCATAATCAAGTATTAAATCTGCTGTATCCGCTGTATCGGAAATACTAGTATTCGAACATAATATCTGAAGCTCAACATTGATTCCTCTACTTGACAATATATTTTTTGTTTCTCTCATGACAACATCATGCTGATTATTAGTTTCCAGAACAGATTCGTTAGCAACATGGTTCAGCCATCCCGTTCTGGGACCGTTCGGCCAATGATCAATCCAACTAGGTTCTGCGCTCGGAGCACACCCCCAATAATATCTCTTAGGTTTTGGGCGCAACTCCTTCCAGCTATATTCTGTTCCCATAAAACCTTCATCACATTCTTTTATCTGTACGATGGTCAACGACATATTAGGCATATGCTTTAATAAAGTTGCCGCATACACGGCTGCCGAAAGAGCCTGCTGTGATCCATCGGAATAGAGAAGCACCTTAAAATTCATATGATTATTCATGTCAAATACCCCCTCTATTGTTAGATAATGATTGCATAAACCGATATTGCTATGCTCAAAGTCCAACTACTCATAATCAAAGATTAGCATTATGTTTAAATCGTGTCTATAGTAGGACTATATGTTCGTAATCAATTTAATGTATGGATAATCTTTGTGATTTTTACTTATATGAGGTATTGCCCTAAATCTGTAAGTAGGCAACTATTACTGTGGCATCTTGCAATTTGATTTATATAATGCCTTAAATCTAAATAAGCCCCGAAGAGAATCCTTTCTCTTCGGGGCTTATTTAGATAAACTCACAATTAATCGTCGACTTAGCTTTAGCCAGGCGGGCGCATGAATCCTTATCGGATTCCTTAATAACTGGTTTGTACTCATAATTAGGTGGTTTCTTGTTTTATAAGGACAGGGATGCAGCTAAAGTTTTTCTTAAGACCTGTGGGTCTCTAATATGACCTACAATTCATTACTTAGAAATCTGTATCTGCCAAATAAGCGTCGATAAAGTCTTGCGGAAGCTTCTTGATTAACAATACCGGTATAGGAGACTTATCAAGAACGCTGTGTGACAAACTGCCAAAGATAACCCCATTTAAAGTCGAATGTCCCCTTGTTCCGAGAATTACAAGCTCAAACTCGTTTTTGACAGCATAATCGACAATAACATTCACAGTATCTGCTATGTTGGATGTATCCGAAAAACTTATATTAGAACATAAGGCCTCATGAGTAACACTTTGTTTTTTCCTGGAATATATTTCGTTGGTTTTGGCAAGTATTTCCGCATATTGCTGTCGCTGTCTGACCTCAAACGATCCGTTAAGCACGTGCTTCATCCATTCTTGGGTAGGGTTTGCTGGCCAAGTATCAATCCAGCTATATTCTTCACCCTTTGAGCATCCCCAATAATACCTTTTATATTTTGGGCGCAACTCTTTCCAGCTATACTCTACCCCTTGTGAACCTTCATCGCTGTCTTGAACTTGTATGATGGTCAAATGCATGTTCAGCATATCCTTCAATAGCGTGGCAGTGTAAACCGCCGCCGAAAAGGCCTGATAGGAACCATCCGAGTAGAGAAGCACTTTAAACTTAGAATCATTCATGCTAAATACCTCTTCCTTAAACAAGTTTAACATAACTCCAAGCTAATTTTAACATAATTGTCAGTGCTTATACTACACATTAGCAGATCAGTAGACTAATTAAATTACACAGGTTTGAGATTAAAGATTCTTATCATTGCTCCAACTAAAAGATCATAATTCCAATTATCCCAGATGCCAGAATTAGATAAGCCGGATGAAATTTTGTCTTGATCAAGATAATAAACCCAATGACTAAGAGGATTAAACTTTTTACATCAACAAAATTACTTCCGCCAATAATACCGTTACTAATCGCAAATTTAATAGCTGAGTAAGCAATAACCCCAACGATTGTAGGCCTAAGCCCATAAAATGCCGCTTTCACAAGAGGGTGATTCTGGTATTTGATAAATAGCTGACCGATGATAAGTATGAGCAACAGGGAAGGTAAGGTAACAGATAGGCAAGCAACTGCAGCCCCGGATAAACCAGCTATTTTATAACCTAAAATAGTTGCAGTGTTAGTAGCTATTGGACCAGGAGCCATCGCTGATACAGCAATCATATCGGTAAATTGACTCATATTCAGCCAATGATGGCTCTCTACTTCCTTCTGGATAAGGGGTATCATAGCATACCCTCCACCAAAACTAACCAACCCTAGTTTAAAAAAAGTTACAAACATATCCACAAATATATTCAAAACTTTTCACCTCTCACTTTCTTCTGCGCTAAAGAATAATTTTGTACTTCCTTAACTTTGACGACCATAATTCCCAAAGCTGCACCTAAGAAAATCACCAGAATCAGATTCAAACTTTTAAATAGTAGCAGCGACATAATACAGGCTACACAGAGAGTAACGCAGACCTTATCGACGAGCGATACCCTGCTCATTTTATAAGCTGCTGAACCAATCAGGGCTACAACTACCGGCCTTATGCCTTGTAACGCAGCTTGGACGTGAATGTTATGCTGAAAAGAGGCAAGTAAGGCACCTAAGATAATAATTATAATAAAAGTTGGTATCACAATGCCTAACAGGGATGCTAGAGCACCTGGGATGCCGCCAATCTGATAGCCCACAAAAGTAGCGGAATTCACAGCAATAGCGCCTGGCACAGATTGGGAAACAGCAAAAACATCAACTATTTCTTCTTTGCCGATCCACTTCCTCTTATGTACCAGTTCTTCCTCCATAATGGGTATCATGGCAAACCCTCCACCAAAGGTGATTGGTGAAATCTTAAAGAAAGTCATGAACAAATCTAATAATAATTTATAATTGATTTTCTTATTTTTCTTTTCCATTTCCATTTTTACTCCCCCTACTCAACAATCATAATCAGGTTGTATCGAATGTCTTTTTAATATACAAAAAGTAAAGATTTAATATTATTCAATGCCAAACAGATTCAAGACCGGACGCTTAAAGACTGACCATTCATCCTTAATCGGATCCCACTTCATATTCACGAAGCACTCCCAATCCTCTTGCAGGGTCGGGTAGTCTGTGCGGAAGT
>Ga0326727_10008570_pt1 | contig 25832 bp, 17 predicted proteins | sample MB2enrmetagenome_FD_207643 | JGI IMG/M metagenome (GOLD analysis project Ga0326727, IMG submission 207643) | Lab enriched peat soil microbial communities from McLean, Ithaca, NY, United States - MB29MY | ecosystem: Environmental > Terrestrial > Soil > Wetlands > Peat | place: USA: New York...
GCAGCTCTCTATCATGAGCGCTGGGAGATCGAAACTGCCTTCGATGAACTCAAGACTCATCTTCGCGGCGCGCAGATCGTACTGCGCTCGAAGACACCGGATCTGGTGCGCCAGGAGTTCTACGGTCTGCTGATGGCCCACTTCGCTATCCGCGGTCTGATGCACGAAGCCGCTCTCAAGGCTGACGAAGACCCTGACCGGCTCTCGTTCCTTCACGCCGTGCGCGTGATCCGTCGCAAAATAGCGTCCTACAGCGCTATTCCCCCCTCGGCAGAGGAGGGCCTTTCATAAAGCGGTTCTCGATGAGATCCTTCAGGAACGCGTCGTCTCCAGCCGTAACCGGCGCAATCCCCGCGGCGTCAAGCGCAAGATGAGCAACTTCCCGCTTCGCCCGCGGCACATCAAGCCTCTTCCGCCAATCGACATCCGAAGGGCCATCAGGATTATTAAGTGAACAGTATTAAGGCTAAAGCCCTCATCGATTCTGCCGGCTTTATGCGGGGGTTGAAACCCACTTCTTCCACCCCGCGGACGAAGAGCTGTCCGTGGGGACCCCGGCCTCCCTCCGAATCAAGTTCTTCCGCAGGGGCTAAAGCCCACTTTTATTTTTGGCGCGTTTGCGGCACGACTGAAGTCGTGCCCTGACACTTCTTGCAGCTCCGGATGAGTTTTTCCGCAGGCTGTGAAGCCCGTACCCTTCACCAAAGCCCCTACCCTTCAAGACATGCGCTTGTGCAGCCGTTCTCAAATAGCAAAATAGCAAAGAGCAAAATAGCAAAGAGCAAAAGGCAAAGAACAAAAGCGAATCGCAAAAAGCAAAAAGCCCAGCCGCGGGGGCTGGGCTTATGTGCCTTGAAAGACGCTTGCGATTACGGAGTGACCGACTGCGTGGAGTGGTTCCCGTGGGGGATGATCGCGAGGGCGGCGGGATTGGCGCCGGTGGGATAGGGGGAGGCCTGGGTTGCGGTCAATGCGCCGGTATTGGGGTCCAGGCGGAAGCCTGAGACGGAGTTGCCCAGACGATTGCCGGTATAGACGAAGCGGCCCAGCGCCGGGTCCACCGCAATGCAGACCGGCTGGGTATCGGTGGCGGTGAGCTGGTTGCCGCTGGTGCCGACGGTGGCCGAGGGCGTGCCGGTGGGCAGGGCGATGCTGTAGCCGGTGACCGATGAATCCAGCGAGTTGGAGACGTAAATGTAGATACCGCGCGGGTCCACCGCGACGCCGGAGGGTTCGCTGCCGGTCTTGAAGGGGCCGTTGACCATGAAACTGAGAGCGCTTCCGTTCTCAATCGTGTAACCGATAAGCTCGTTGGAGGCGAAGTCGGTGACATAGACAAAGCGGTTGACGGGATCGGAGGCGATGGCGGAGGGTTTGACGCCGGCCTGGTAGGGGCTGCCCGCAGTGGCGGTGAGCGCGCCGCCCGAGCCTACAGCGTATCCGAAGACCCAGCCGGGATTGGCGGAGCTGGAGACGGTTCCGCCGGGATTGTAGGCAGATTGGTCATAAGCGGTAACGTAGACGGCAGCATTGTTGGCGAGAACGTCAACGGCGGTGGAAATGATGGTGTCTCCCGGGTAGCTGGGGAGCTGGAGGTTCACGGTGGCAGTCGCGGCACCGATCTTGCCGGATGAAAGCGGATACTCGGTAAGGGTGGCGGAGGTGGTTCCCGAGATTACATACAGGTAAGTGCCGGCGGCGTTTACGGCCACTGCTACGGGGGTGGTGGTCAAGGTGATGGTATCCAGGGGCGCCAGCACGCCGTAGGTGCCGATGCCAAAGTGGACCACGTTTTTACTGCCGGCGTTGGCGACGAAGAGGTTGTAGTAGTCGGAGGTGACGGCCATGGAGACCGGACCCGATCCGCCCGAGGAGACGGTGGGCGCGCCGATGCGCAAAGCGCCGGACTCGGAGTCCACCGAATAGATTTGAATCTGTCCCGCGCTGCCGCTGCCCGAGCCCACGGAATCGGCCACGAAGACAAAATCGATGGTGACAAGCTGGCAGGCAGACAGGAGTAAGGCCACCAGAAGGCCGATAGCAGAGACCAGAACGAGCTGGCTCAATTTGCTGAACTTCATGCGCTTCCTTCGTTTTGGGCGATCAGATTCCAGCCCCAGGAAAACTCGTTTAGGTTGCCCCGTAGACATTGTAAAAGCCCGGTACGGGGTGTTGCTAGCAGCTCCGTCGACTGAGACGAGGCGATTGCGGGCGCCTACGGTTGCACGCCGCCGCCTACGCCGTTGTGCGGAATGGCGGCCACGGCTGTGGGCTGGTCATTGGACGGATACGGAGAAAACTGCGCATCAAGAAGCGTGCCCGCGGTTGTACTCAACTCAAAGCCGGAGATGTCGTTGCCAAGGAAGTTGGCGGTGTAAAGAAAATGGCTGGTGGAGGGATCGATTCCCATGGCTACGGGCTCCAGGCCGGTTGTATAGGCGCCGATACGGGTGAGCGCGCCGTTACTCGCGGAGTAGGCGGTAATGGTGGCGTCCTGGGAGTTGGCGACGTAAACATAAGCGTAGGTCTGATCCACGACAACCGCGGAGGGCTGATTGCCGGCGGAGAACGGGCTGCCGGCGAGCGGAGTCAAAAGCCCGGACGCAACCGAGTAGCCCAGGACATTGCCTCGGGAGTAGTCAGTGACGTAGACATACTTGCTGGTGGAATCGCTGGCGATGGCAGAAGGCTGGATGCCGGCGGCAAAGGGCGAGCCGCTCAAGGGAGTGAGCACGCCTCCCGAGCCGACGGTGAAGCCAAAGACATAGCCGACACTGGGGGTCACGGAAGAGTCATAGGCGGTGACGTAAACGTAGGCGCCCGAGGCGAGCACGTTGACCGCGGTGGGCACAATTACATCGGATGAGCTATTTCCGGGCAGGGTAAGCGGCCAGTAGTTGGCGCTTATGCCAGCGTTGACAGCGGGCGATCCCAGCACGACGGGGAGTGAGCTGGTGGCGGCAGTGAGGGGATAGACGGCAATGGAACCGGAGCAGGGGGCGGCGGTGGAGCAGGTTGGCAGCGGCTGATAGGTGTCCACGACGAACAGGTTGGATGCAGTGGCGGCCAAGGCAAGGGGATAGACGCCGGGGGTGTTGACGGTGTTATAGGGATAGAGCTTGCCGTCGTTGCCGATGACAAACTGAACGATGTTGTTGTCATCCTGGTTGGCGACAAACAGGCTCCCGTGGTCGGTGGAGACGGCTTCGGCGACGGGATCGCGGCCTTCCGAAGGAAAGGGCGAGGCGGGAATCTGGCGCATGCGTCCGGACTCCGAATTGATCTCGAAGACGTCGATCTCGCCGTAGTTGTTGGGTCCGGCGGCCTTGGAACTGGCCACGAAGACAAAGTCCACGGTGAGGGTAATGCATGCGGTCATAAAGCCAGCTACCAGGAGGCTGGCCGCGGAGACCAGCAGCAGCTGGCTCGATTTGTTGAACTTCATGCGCATCTTTCGTCACGGGACCGGAACATCGGATCCCTAAAAAATCAGGTTTGGAATCGAATCCCGGCGCGTCCAGGAAACAGCCGCGCACGGCATTCGGCTACGTTCTTTGAAACCCTCCCCGGAACCCTGCCGGGGGCCAGCCCAGCCGGCCGGCGCCCACAACATCCGCCATTGAAGCGGCACAGAACCTTAGTCAGTTCGCCCGTCAACCAGGCACCAGTTGGCCGGACCCTGGAGCGTGTAACTATTGGCAACGCGCAATTTGTCGAGTACGCCGGAGTTGGGGTCCACCACCACGCCGGTTACATTGGAGGCGGCGAAGTTGGCGGTGTAAATGAACTGATCGGAGGGGTCCTCGACGATGCACTGAGGACCTGACCCGGAGCCGAACGGTTCACCGGCGATGAAGGTGGTCTGGTAAGAAGGGCTGGTGGTAATGAAATAGCCCGCAATGCCGCTGTTGGCGTTGACACCCAGGACATTGTTTCCCTGATTGGCCACATAGAGGAACTTGCCCTTGGATTCGACGATGAGTTGGCTCGGATTTGCGAGGGAGGGATCATCGGGAATGATACCGCCGGTTTGTGCCTGGAGTGCGCCGTTGGTGCCCACGGTAAAGGGCACAAGCTGGCTGGAAGCAGAAGTCGGGTTGGGGTTCGGCGCCTCGTTGTCGAGCACGTAGATGACGCTGCTGGCGTTCACGATGGCCGTAGCCTGTTTGGTACCCAGAGGCTGGGCGCTGTTCTGGCTCAGCGTCAACTGTCCGTTGGAGCCGTTATAGGTGTACGGAAACACCGAATCGCCGGTAGCGGGGGTACCGCTCATGGTGAGGATGTATCCGGTCCCGAAGACGAAGTCGATGGGATTGGGTGGAACCGGGAAGTAGGTGAGCGGCGAACCGCCGGCCGAGGTGACCTGGGCATTGACCACCAGGGTGAGGCGGCCGGTGGTCTGGTTGATCTGGAAGATGGTGATGTCGCCGCAGTAGGTGACGGTCGATCCCAGGGCCAGGGAGCAGGCGGGGTTGGGGTTGGCCGCGGTCGAGGGAAGGCCATTGGGCGCGGGGGAATCGTGGTCCAGCACCATCAGGTAGTTTCCCGAGGTGTCGGCGACCAACCGGAAGGGGTTGATGCCCTGGGTGTAAAAGGTTTCCTGGGGAGTGAGGATGCCGTTTCCGCCGACGGCGAACTCGGTGATATTGGAGTTCTGGCAGGGGTTGGCGGTGGTGCAGGTGGAACCACCTTGAGCGTTGGCGCCCTGGTTGAGGACATAAAGGAAGCGGCTTCCGGTGATGAGCACGGCGCGGCCCGGGTTGGCGCCGCCGGAGGATACGGGCAGGCCCCTGATGGGGGTGAGGAAGCCGGTGTTGTGGTCGATGTCGAAGCCGGTGATGATGCCGCTGCCGGTGGACTGGGCCGTCACCGTACCCGTGACATACAAATAACCGACCGTATAACTACGAACGCAAGACGTGACGCCGAGGATAACGCCAGCAGAGAGGGCGCTGATCAGAAGTGCCTTGCCGAATTTCGTGAACTTCATGCGATTCCTTCATCCTGGTCAGGCGTGCGCCGCCAAGTTTGCTAGTTCCACAGCATAGCTGGGTTGGGACGGGTCCCTGATGCATTGTAAAAGCCAAGGGCGGGTTGTGCCTAGTTTCAGGTAAAGACTGGGCAAAACGGCTTATCTTTCGAGGTTACCTTTACCCCGGACACAAGCCCAACGATTCCCCGGCTCCAGTGCAATCCAGTTTATAAAGCAGTTGCAGTTTTGACGTGGGGGCGGCGGGAAACGTCAACGCGTCCCGGCGGCAAAGAAATGTCTCTGCCGCCGGGGAAACGGGGCCGGCTTCCGGCGTTCCAGTCCCGCTTACCAGACGCGGCAGGAGATGACCGGATACATGGGCTGGCCTTTAGAGCAGCCGAAGGCCTTTCCGAACTCGTCGAAGTTCTGAACGGAGCCGTTGACGCGCCATTTGCCGGGCGAGTGGGGATCGACCAGGGCCGACTGGCGGGAGGACTGATCGGTCTGGTTCTGGCACCACACCTGGGCAAAGCCAAGGAAGTAGCGCTGGGCCTCAGTGTAGCCGTCGATCTTTTCGCCGATGGTCTTGCCCTGCGAAGCCAGGGTGTCAAGCAAGGCCATGTAGGCGATGCGCAGGCCGCCGTTGTCAGCGGTGTTCTCGCCCAGGGTGAGTTTGCCGTTGAGATGCTGGGCCGGTGTATCGCCCTTGGCGGGAGCGGCCTCAAAGCCGCTGTACTCGCCGGCCACGCAGTCAGTGCGGGCGGTGAAGGCCTTGCGGTCCGCCGGCGTCTGCCACTCGCGCAGGTTGCCTTTGCCGTCGTACTGCGAGCCCTCGTCGTCGAATCCATGGGTCATCTCGTGGCCGATGACCACGCCGATGCCGCCGAAGTTGACGGCGGGATCGATCTTGAAGTCGAAGAACGGGGGCTGCAGGATGCCGGCCGGGAAGTTGATGTCGTTGAATGAGGGGTTGTAGTAGGCGTTGACGGTGGGCGGCGTCATGTCCCATTCCTTCTCATCCACCGGCTTGCCCAGCTTGGCGAAGTTGTAGTTGCGCTCGTAGACGGCGGAGTGGTGCACGTTGCCGATCAGGTCAGTGCGCTTTACCTTGACGCTGGAGTAGTCGCGCCACTTCTCAGGGTAGCCGATCTTGTTGCGGATCATGGCCAGCTTCTCCGCGGCGGCTTTCTTGGTGTCATCCGACATCCAAGGCAGGGTCTTGATGTCGTCGCCCAGCGACTTTTCAAGAGCGGCGACGAGCTTGTCCATGCTGTCCTTGGCCGCGGGAGGGAAGTTCTGCTTGACCCAGTCCTGGCCCACGGCCTCGCCCAAAGCCTCGTCGGTCATGGTGGAGCACTGCTTCCAGCGCGCCTGAGGCTGCTGCTGGCCGGCCAGGGTTCTGGAGAAGAAGTCGAAGTTCTCGTCGAAGAAGGCCTTGGGCAGATTATTGGCCTGGCCGTGCAGCACGTGCCAGCGCAGATAGCTCTTCCAGGATTGCAGAGGCTGGCTGGAGATGAGCCCGCTGAGCGCCTTGAAGTAATCGGGCGTGCCCACGTTGAGAGTGTCGAAGGGGCCGATGCCGATGGAACTGAAATAGGTGCTCCAGGCGAAGGAAGGAGCAAGTTTCTGAAAGTCGGCAACGGCGTAGATGTGATAACGGTTCTCCGGCTGGCGCAGGTCGGTGCGGCTGGTGGAGGCCTTGGCCATCGCAGTCTCGATCTCCATGACCGCGGCGGCCTCTTTGGCGGCCTGGTCGGGTGTATCGCCGGCCAAGGTGAACATCTTCTTGACATGCTCGATGTACTGGGCGCGGATGGTTTTGAAGCGCGCCGAATCCACGATGTAGTAATCGCGGTCGGGAAGCGACAGGCCGCCCTGGAATATCTCGGCGATCTGTTGCGAGGAGTCCTTTTCGTCCTGGCCTACGCTGAATTCGAAGAAGCCGTCGGGAGTTCCCTGGTTCTCAAGCTTGCTGAGCAGCGCGGGAAGCTGTTTTGCGCCGGCGAGGCGGTCAATCAGCTTCCAGGCGGGCTGGATCGGCTTTAGTCCCAGTTTTTCCACCTGGTCTGTGTCCATGCAGGCCGCATAGTAGCTTCCATACTGTTTCTGCAACTTGGTTTTCGGAGCCTTGGCGGCGGCGTCCAGTTCCTCCCACAGCAGGTAGCGGTTGCGCTCCCTGAGCAGGGAGAAGGACCTTGCCCAGCGCACCTGGTCTGACGGTATGGGGTTGTTCTTGACCCAGTTTCCGCAGGCGTACTGGTAGAAATCGGTGCAGGGGTCGGCGGTTTTGTCGATGGCGGAGAGATCAAAGCTCTTGCTCATCGCCGGAGGTTGAGGTTTGGATGCATCAGCCGGCGCCTGCGCCAGCGCGGCGCCGGACACAACAACTCCAGCCGCAAGAATGAATATCGGAGCAAAACGGAAACAGTTCATCGAAATGTCCTCATGGAAACACGGTCAACCGGCCAGGTCCATGGCCGCGATACGCGTGCGGATGGAGGCCGGGACAGGAGTTTTAGAACAGCCAAATTGGATCAAGCTGTGTTGCATAGCAGCCTATCACGCGGGGAGCATGTGGCGCGCCCTGGGAGTAGGGGTCTAATTTGGAATCCACAGAATCCACAGCCTTATCCTCGGGTTTTTGGCAATTTGTGTGCTTAATTGATTAGACAACGGTGATTCAGACGCATATTTTAGTTCACGCGCTGACACTGTCCCGATCTTCTTCTAAAGCCTCTCGACAATGAGGGGTTTTCGTGTTTCGGGAGGCCTGCCGGTCAGAAACGAATTATAAGGACATTACGCGCCCCGGGCGTGGGCGGGCGGAGGGGAAAGAATTGAAGCCAGCCGTTACAGGCCTGTGTTATTCTCTGGCCCGTGCCGTTCGTGGATGAACGCGAATCCAGGCACCTGGAGGTTACACATGCGCATGATCATGCTGGTTCAACTCCCCATTGAACCGTTCAACTCAGCCGTCAAGAATGGAACCGCGAGCGCGAAGATGAAGAAGATTCTGGAGGCCATCAAGCCGGAACACGCCTGGTTTGGCGAACGGGAAGGCAAACGCGGCGGAATCCTGATCGTAAATCTCGACAGCCCCTCAGACATTCCCCGGCTTGCCGAGCCCTGGTTCCTCACCTTCGATGCCGAAGTCGAGTTCAGGATTGCCATGACCCCGGAGGAACTGGGCCGTGCAGACCTGGATGCGCTGGGCAAGAAATGGGCCTAGAAAACTGACGCATCGGGCCAGAAACGCGGGTCAGAAATACGCCTCCTGAAGTGGCTTTGTTAGACTTCTGTTGCAAATTCCTCAGGAGGCGTTCCTATGTTCGTCCACTCCAAGCTGAAAACTGCGTTGGCCCTGGCAATCGGCGAAGCATTGCTGATTGCCCAGCCGGCGGCGAAGGTTCCCGCCCAGGCTGCTCCCGGCCCGGCGCGGGTCCGCGTCCAGGATGTGCATGTGCGCGTCTCTCCGGATGTGAAAACGGGAATCGAAGGGACCACGGAATTTCCCACCATCCAGATGGCGATGGACCATCATCCCTTCGCGGGCGTCGGGGCTGACGGCAAGCCGGGCCGCGTCTACATCGAGATTGAGCCGGGCGTCTATCACGAGCGGGTGATCGTTACGCAGAACCACACCAACATCACGCTGATCGGCATGGGAAAGTCCGCGGCCGACGTGGTGATTACCAACAGCCTGAACGCCAGGCAGGCCGGCGGCACCTTCTTTACCGAAACGGTGGAGATCAACGGGGCAGGCTTTGAAGCCGACAACATTACTTTTGAAAACACCGCCGGCAACACCGGGCAGGCGGTGGCGGCAGCGGTGCGTGCCGATCGCTCCATCTTCAAGCACTGCCGCTTTCTCGGCCACCAGGACACGCTGTTTGCCGACTACGGGCGCCAATACTACATTGATTCCTACATCGAAGGCGGCGTGGACTTCATCTTCGGCAACGCTGCCGCGGTCTTCGACCACGCGGAGATTCACGCCAACGGCCGTGGCTACCTGACCGCGCAGTCACGCACTTCGCCGCATCAGTCTACGGGTTACGTGATTTTGAACAGCAAGGTGACCAGCGGGATCGAAGACGTCGCAGTCCCAGCGGGGTCGAGCGTAGAAGTCTCCCCACATGCCACCATCAGCCTGGGCCGGCCGTGGCGTCCCTTCTCGCGCGTTGTCTATATCCATACGGAACTCCCGGCAGAGGTGACTCCAGAGGGATGGAACGCATGGGGGAGAGCCTCCGAGGCGCCGCAGGCCTACTACGCGGAGTTCGGCAGCACCGGAGCCGGGGCGAATCCGGCGGCGCGCGTTCCCTGGTCGCGCCAGCTCACGGCCGCGCAGGCCGCGCGGTTTCTGCCCAAGGTGTTTCTCGCCGGGCGGGATCACTGGAACGCGGAGGCGGAGGCGCGGAGGCTGCCGTAGGGCGGGTAGGCCTCCTTGACAGAATGTACAGGAAAGCTGTACGTTTAATCCAAGGTGATTCTACGATGGCTATCGAGACGACTTACACCTCGCTCAGGAAGAATCTGGCGACTTTCCTGGACCGCGTAACAGACGACCGGGAAGTCTTGGTCGTGAAGAGGCGACTTGGGCAGCGGGACGTGGCGATTATCGCCGCCGATGAATTGTCGAGCCTGATGGAAACAGCTTACCTGCTGCGTTCACCTAAGAACGCGGAGCGACTGCTGGGGGCGCTACGGCGCGCGGAAAATGGGGAAGGCAGGGTTGAGACAGTGGAGGAGCTACGAAAATCAGTAGGTTTGTAATTAGATAGAGATCGATCCGTCAAGGCCAAGCAAGGAACGAGATGGCAAACCGAGAAGTACGCAAAAGGCCGTCGGAACGTGACGCGGCATTTGATCCCGTATTTCGTGAGGACTTAATCTGGTTCGTCAAAAACGATCGCAAAGCGGCGATTCGCACTTTGGAACTCGTAGAAGCAGTGCTTGCCGATCCATTCGTGGGCATCGGCAAGCCCGAGCCGCTCCGATTCGAGTTGGCCGGCTGCTGGAGCCGAAGAATTACGCAGGAGCATCGTCTGGTCTACCGCGTCGCTACCAACCGCATCGACTTTCTCCAGGCGCGGTTTCACTATGAGTAGGGCGGGAGCGGGGAAGAGGAAGGGTCAACTGATTTGCTTGACGGGCAGGCGCGTTAGGCGGAGCGCCGCTTGTCGGCTTCGAGGTCGGAGATGCGCTTGTCGAATGCGAAAGACTGTTGGATCGTTTCGAGGCGTTGAACAATGATGTCGAAACGTGCGCGGATGGCCTCCTCATGGAGTTCCTGGCGCTTGTCCTGAGAGTCAAGGCGTTTGTCCATCGATTCCAGGCGTTTTTCCATGCCGCCTAGTTGGCAGCGCATTTCGCGCAACTCCGGGGCAAGAAAATCCTGAACAATCTGGCGAGTTTCTTCGACAACGCCCATGGGAAGCACAGCTCCTAGCGCAAATCTTACACCCGTTCTGCAACGGATCGTTGCAAATAGGCGTCATTTGGTAGTCGGTCAGTTTGAAAGAGCATTCCCTCAGGGGCTAAAGCCCGCCTTCATGTTGCCAGTTTTACGTACGGGCTGAAGCCCGTACCCTTCAAACCGAGCCACTACCCGTCATTCGGCAGTCTTTACATCCCGCCCCGCGTCCTGCCACACTGAAACGTGGACACCCAGACAATTGTCATTCTCGATTTCGGCTCGCAGTACACGCAGCTGATCGCACGGCGGATTCGCGAGCAGAACGTCTTTTCGGTGGTGCTGCCCTGCACGGTTCCGCTGGCCGAGATTCAGGCATACAAACCGATCGGGCTGGTCCTCTCCGGCGGGCCGTCGTCGGTGTACGATGCGGACGCGCCGGCGGCCGACCCTGAACTGCTCTCGCTCGGCGTGCCGGTGCTGGGCATCTGCTATGGGCTGCATTTCATCGTGCATCATATGGGCGGCAAAGTGCTTTCCGCGCCCAGGCGCGAGTATGGGCACGCCGAAGTGACGATCGAAGACGGCGCAACACAGTTGTTTGCGGGCCTGCCGCCCACGCTGGCGGTGTGGATGAGCCATGGGGACGAGGCAAATGAGCTGCCCGCGGGCTTCCATCGCACCGCCGTGACTGCAAACGCACTGGCCGGCATCGTCAACGAGGAGCGGCGCATCTGGGCGGTGCAGTTTCATCCCGAGGTGCATCACACACCGCTGGGACCACAGCTTATCAAGAACTTCCTGTTCAAAATCTGCGGCGCGGCGGGCGACTGGACTCCGGCGCACTTTATCGAGACCACGGTGGCCGGGATTCGCGAAAAGGTTGGCAAGGGCCACGTGATCTGCGGGCTCTCCGGTGGCGTGGATTCATCAGTGGCCGCGGTGCTGGTACACAAGGCCATCGGGAGCCAGTTGACCTGCATCTTCGTGAACAACGGGGTGCTGCGCAAAAACGAATTCCAAAACGTGCAGAAGAATCTGCGCGACAAGCTGGGGTTGAACATCGTGGCCGTGGATGCGAGCGAGCGGTTCCTCGCCAAGTTGGCTGGCGTGACCGATCCGGAGACGAAAAGAAAGCGGATTGGCGCCGAGTTCATCGCCGTCTTTGACGACGAGGCTACGCGCATCGCCAAAGAGACCGGCGGAGTGGATTGGCTGGTGCAGGGCACGCTTTATCCCGACGTGATCGAGTCAAGCAGCGTAAAAGGTCCCAGCCAGACCATCAAGAGCCATCACAATGTGGGCGGGCTGCCGCTGGGGATGAAGCTGAAGCTCATCGAGCCGCTGCGCGATCTGTTCAAAGATGAGGTTCGGCGCATTGGCCGCGACTTGCAGATGCCGGAAGACATTCTGGGCCGGCAGCCGTTCCCTGGGCCCGGTCTTGCGGTGCGCATCCTGGGCGAAGTGACCAGGGAGCGGGTGGCTCTGCTGCAGGAAGCCGACGAGATCGTGGTCGCCGAGATCAAGGCCGCCGGGCTCTACTCGAAGATCTGGCAGAGCTTCGCGGTGCTGCTGCCGGTGATGAGCGTGGGGGTGATGGGCGACCAGCGGACCTATGCGTATACGGCCGCGGTGCGCGCCGTGCACTCCGAAGACGGGATGACCGCCGACTGGACGCCGCTGCCCCACGAGGTTCTGAAGCGGATTAGCAGCCGGATTGTGAACGAGGTGCGGGGGATCAATCGCGTGGTCTACGACATTACCTCGAAACCACCCGGCACGATCGAGTGGGAGTGAGTGCTTGCCGCACGGGCGGGCGCGCCTGCGGCGCCATCTGTGGCGACCTGCGTACGTAGCGCGGTCATTTCGCATGCCGGGGTATCGGGCCGGGTTTGCCGGGGTGGTAGAGTGGGATTGCGGCTGGAGAATGGCGCTGCGCAGGTTTGTCTCCGGGCAGCCAAGACACGTGCAAGTGGCAGATTTCCCTGAGGACCTGTATAAAAACTCGCGGCTTTGAAAGGGCAGGGTTTTAGCCGCGCCGTGAGACAGCCCAACGCGGGTTCGGCCTTGGCCGCCGAGGGAATGCTAGCTGTTGAAAATACATTCCCTCATGGGCTAAACAGGCTGCGGAAAAAGGGAAATGGGAGGCGAATTCCCCGAAAAGCATACCGCAGGGGCTAAAGCCCTCGTTGATTTTGCTGCACTTTCGGCACGACTGAAGTCGTGCCCTGACACTTCTTGCAACTCCGAATGAGTAATTCCGCAGCCTGCAAAGCCCAATTGCCCTTTTTGCTCAACTGATGGCGCGGCACCCAGAGGGTACCCGGCCGCGCCCTTTCAAAGCAGATGAATTCTTCACCTGAGCGAGTTTTTATACAGGTTCCGAAGATAGAGGCACAGTTGATGACTGGTCCAAGGCAGATATCGATTCCGGAAATGGCGCCTTTTCGCATCGATCCCCACTTCGACGCCAGGGTGTGGGGATTCCGGGATTTGCGTCCCTGGTTTGACCGTGTGGCCGATGGTGACCCGATCGGGGAAGCCTGGCTTACAGGCGACATGTGCCTGGTGGCGACTGGGCCTCACAAGGGAAAGCGGCTGGACGCGCTATTTGCCGAGGTTGCCGAAAGCGAGGGCGTGAACGCGCTGCTTGGCGCGGGAGCTCCTTCGGCCGAATCGCCGCTGCTGATCAAGATCATTTTTGCCAAAGAAAAGCTGAGCGTGCAGGTGCATCCCGACGACAAGATGGCGCAAAAGTACGGCGATCCGCGCGGCAAGACGGAGTGCTGGTATGCGCTGGCGGCCGAGCCGGGGGCGCAGTTAGCCCTGGGGCTCAAGCCGGGCGTCACCCTCGGGCAGGTGGAGGAAGGGATTCACGCGGGCACGCTCGAAGCCAGCCTGAAGATGCTGCCGGTGGAGGCTGGGGACGTGATTTTTGTGGATGCGGGAACGGTCCACTCCATCTGGCCAGGGTCGATTCTGCTGGAGACGCAGCAGAATTGCGATCTGACTTACCGCATGTACGACTACGGGCGGGGCCGCGAGCTGCACATCGAGAAATCGCTGGAAGCTACAAAGCTGGTGACCCAGGCCGGGAAGGTCCAGGCGAAGGTGCTGGCGGACCGGACAGTTCTGATTGACGCGGATTATTTTCGTGTGGAGAAAATTCCGGTGACCGGCAGCCGCGACAGCGAGAGTCTCCGCGGTGGCGGCCTTTCAGGTGAAGGCGGGCCGGCTGCGGGGCTGGCTTACCTGTTTGCCGCCGCCGGAGCGGGGCGGATTGCCGGGCCGGAGTTCGACCCAATTGAGCTGCCGGCCAGGGGGGTCGTGGCCGTGCCGGCGGCCTCGCCGCGCTTCATGGTGGAGGACCTGGGCGGGCTGGACCTGATCCGCATTACGCCCAACTGGCCGCCGGGGTCCGTAGCGACGGGTCCTGGCCGCGGGGGTGGTTCGGCTAAGGATGCCCAATGACTGCGTCCGGCTGGCGGGAGTCCGTCGAGGCCTACATCCGGGCTGAAGCGCTGCCCGTGGACAAGTTTGGGCACCAGCCGCGGCTTTATGCTCTCGCCCGCCGCCTGGGCCAGGGGATGGAATACGACGACGATATTCTGTTTGCCGCCGCCTGGATGCACGATCTGGGAGTTTTTACAGGCCACCGGCCCCGGGATCCCGTGGAGTTGGCGCACTGGGATCACGTTCCCTACACCATTGCGCGAACACGGGAGCTGCTGACGGGCTGGGGATTTCCGGTTGAAAAGCTGGAGGGAGTAGTGGAGGCCATCCGGACTCATCAGACAGGGGACGAGCGGGGCCGGGACGAGCTGGGCGGGATTGAGGCGATTCTTCTGCACGATGCCGATATATTGGAACAGCTAGGCGCCATCGGGGCTTTGCGGTCACTGGTCAAGGTGGGCCGGGACACCCGCTACGACACGTTTTCGTCGGTGCTTCCGGTGCTGCGGCGGGCACAAGAGCATTTACCCGGCAAGTTGCGTCTAAACGCTTCAAGGATGTTGGCTGTACCGCGAGTGGAACTGCTTCGGCTTTTCATCTCCGCCATCGAAGAGGAAGCGGGTGAGCTGCTTTACTAGTGCAGTTCTCTCAATGGTGTGGTGGAGCATCGAAAGCGGATAGAGCGGAGGGAGCGTGGAGCTTCACAGGCTGCGGAAAAAGGCCTGAATTCGCACGAAGAGCCCGAAAAGCATACCTCAGGTGCTAAAGCCCTCGTTGATTTTGGTGCTCTTGCGGCACGCGCCCCGGCCCGGCCCAAGGGGCTCCCCGGTACCCCGGTCGTGCCCTGACACTTCTTGCAGCTCCGAATGAGTTTTTCCGCAGGATGTGGGGCCCGTTCGTGTTTTTGGCGGTTTGCAGCACGCGACCCGGCCCGACCCGGCCCCGACCCAGAGGGTACCCCGGCGCCCCGGTACCCCGGCTCCCCGGTTCCTAGCGTGGTGAATCTGAAGTTCGTTGCAGAAATTCGTTGAAGTCTTTGGATAACGGCAGCAAGTCAGCTCCCGCTTCGCGGGAATAGCGAGTCAGCAAGTCAGCGGAGTGGTGCGGTGGGATGAGACCTCAGTCGTCGTTCACTGCAATGGCAAGGCGGCGCCGCAAGTCTTGCCGGTTCGATTTGTGATGGGAACTTTAGGCTCAGGCCACTGGCCGCGCACAAAGTCCCCTTAACCAGGCATTGACGGGTGAGGTTGCCTGGATGGAACCTACTTGAATGGCGGCGGAACTTTTTCCGGGCGGCCGGGTTTTCAAATGTGACGGCTTGCGCAGGGGTTCGTCCAAGGGTATGAGCCGTCAGCACTCATAGTGAGCGTCTTTTTCAGGCTTGCAGGCATCCAACAAGCGTTTAAGGCGCGATAGGCAGAGGAGAGATAAAGATGAATCGGTCATTGCTGAAGAGAAGTTTCCAGCAGGTTCTAGTGTGGTCGACGGTGGTGGTTCTGAGCGCCGTGGTGGCGCAGGCCCAGGATACGGCTGCCCAGAATGCGGATGCTCAGAATTCGGGTTCGGTTGCGGCGGCTCAGGGCGCGCAGCGCAGCGATGGGCAGATCGAGATGGATGTAGTGCACGCCCTCGACGCTTCTCAGGCCCTGAAGAACGACCTGATTACGGCCGCTACGATCCAGAGCGAGGTCACACTGTCAGGGACAGTGTCCAGCGAGGCCTCAAAGAAGCTGGCGGAGTCGATCGCGAGCCAGGTGGCGGGCGTGACCAAGGTACACAACAATCTGCAGGTCGGCAACCCTCAGGATGCGCAGAATGCGATGGCGCCGCAACCCGCGGATCAGAGCGATCCGGGACAGCAGCAGGCGAATGGTCAGCCGGGCAACGGTCAGCCGGATAACGGACCCATGCCGCCGCCTCAGGCGTATCCGCAGGAGACGCCACCGCAGGGGCAGTATCCGCCGGATCAGGGGCAAAATCCGCAGCAGGGCCAGCAACCACCGCAGCAGGGACCCTATCCGCAACAGCAAGGTCAGTATCCACCGCAGCCGGGACCCTATCCACAACAGCAAGGTCAGTATCCGCCGCAGCAGGGACCGTATCCACAACAGCAAGGTCAGTATCCGCCGCAGCAGGGACCGTATCCACAGCAGCCGTATCCGCCGGTGCGGCCTCAATATGCACCGTATCCATATCCGCGGCAGTATCCGCAGCAATATCCGCAGCAAGGCCAGCAGCCGCAGGGCTATAACCAGCCCCCCGCGCCTGCCTATCGGCCGGCCAGCGGACCTGTGACGGTTACGCCGGGAACGCTGCTGCAGTTGCGGACCAGCGAGTCTTTGACAAGCAAGCGGGCCAAGGACGGGGAGCCGGTGCAGTTCACCCTGATCAGCGATGTGACGATGGGCGGGGTGCTGGCGATACCGCGCGGCGCCACCGTGCATGGCGTGGTGAGCGAAGTGAAGAAGGTCGGCGCCGGAGACCTGGGCGGAAGCCCGGTGCTGGCGCTTACCCTGACTTCACTGGACCTGGGCGGCCAGAACTACCCGCTGACCAGCGACCAGTTCAAAGTGAAGGGGCCGAATAAGGCCGGCGAGACGGTTAGCAACGCGATTGGGGCCGGCCTGGTGGGCACCATTATCGGCTGCGCGGTGGGCCGCGGCGAAGGCTGCGCCATCGGGGCCGGAGCCGGCGTTGCCGCGGGCACGGCAGCTTCAGCGGCTTCTCCCGGACCGGGAGTCTGGATTCCCGCCGAGGCGCTGGCGACCTTTCACCTTAAAGATCCGCTGACGGTGAACCCGGTGAGCCCGGAAGAGGCGGCGCGGCTGGCCCAGGGACTTTATCAGGGCGGACCGTCGCTCTACCGGCGCGGCTACCCCAGCCCCTACGGACCCCGGTACTACGCCGGATATGCCTATCCGTACGGGTATCCGCCGGTCTATTACCGGCCATACTACATGGTGGGCGGGTTCTACACCTGGCGGTAAGGGTCTGATGAGCAAGGCGCGGGCATCCCGGGTCACCGGGATGCCCGTTTTGCGTGTGCGGCCCGCCCCCGTTAGCCGGATTGGGCCCAATCTTGGGTTAGTTTGAGAGAGCGTTTCCTCAGGGGCTGAAGCCCTCGCTGATTTTGCTGCACTTGCGGCACGCGACCCAGAGGGTACCCCGGTCGTGCCCTGACACTTCTTGCAACTGCGAATGAGTTTTTCCGCAGCCTGTGAAGCCCCTGCTCTTCACGGAGGCCCATTAACCCGGGGTCCGAGTTGCTCCATTCCGGCTCGTCTATAATTACAGTGAATCGCGGCAATCTAGAATTGCGCGAGAATTGCGCATCCGCGGGATGTGCCTGGTTGCGGCGAATTGCGTGCCGCAGCGGGAGACACGACCCGAATGCGCGTAGAGAGTTGAAGGTTCAAGTCCATCCATGATTCGTTTCCTGCAGACAGACAATCGCATTACCAAGGCGCTCCTGGTGGTGATCATCGGCGCCGCTTCGGTGTCAATGTGCGTATACCTGATCCCCGGGCTGACCGGCGGAGGCGCCGCAACCGGAGACACCTATGCCGTGATCTATCCCCACTGGTACAGCCGCTTCCTTTCCACGGGGGACACGGTGAGCCAGACGCGGGTGGAGATGGTAGCGCGCCAGCAGATCCAGCAGCGCAGCCCGCAATATGCCGACAACCCGATGATTCTGAACTTCATGGAGCAGCAGGTCGGCCAGCAACTGGTGCAGCAGCAGGTTCTGATTGAAGAGGCTGACAAGCTGGGGATCCGCGCCACCGACGACGATGTGCGGCAGTACCTGCACACCGGACCCACCGGCGAGGTTCTGTTTCCCAACGGCAAGTTCATCGGCGAGGACCAGTACGCGGCCCTGATCTCAGAGCGGCTGAACATGTCGGTGAAGGAGTTCGAGGACAGCATCAAGACCGACATCACGGTTCGCCGGCTGCAGGCGCTGATCACCGGCGGAGTGACGGTGAGCGACCAGGAAGTTCGCGAGACCTATCGCAAACAAAACATCAAGATCAAATTCGACTATGCGGTGATCTCCGCGGACGACCTGCGCAAGACCATCAATCCCTCGGACAGCGACCTGGAGGCATTTTTCAAGCAGAACGCGCCGCGCTATGCCACGGCGGTGCCGGAAGAGCGCAAGATCGCCTATTTTGCGTTTACCCCCAGCCAGCTTCCCGGCGGAGTTCCGCAGCCCACGCAGCAGGATATTCAGCAGTACTTTACGGCGCACCAGTCGGAGTACTCGGTTCCGGAGCAGGCGCGGTCGCGGCATATCCTGATCTCAGTGCCGGCGGGCGCAGACGCCAAGACCGATGCCGCCGCCAAGGCCAAGGCGGAAGGGATTCTGAAACAGCTTGAGGCGGGCGGGAACTGGGCGGAGCTGGCCAAGAAGAACTCCGACGACCCGGGCAGCAAGGACACGGGCGGCGAACTCGGCTTTTCTCAGCGCGGGCGGATGGTGCCTGAGTTCGATAACGCCATCTTCACGCAGAAGGTCGGCGACATCGCGATCGTGAAGAGCCAGTTTGGCTATCACATTGTGCAGGTGGAAGAGCGGACGGCGGCGCACGCGCAGTCGCTGAGCGACGTGCAGTCTACGATCCAGGCAACGCTGCTTCGCCAGAACGAGGCGCAGGCAGAGGACAACTACGCCAAGACGGTGACCTCAGAAGCGATCAAGAACGGGCTGGAAAAGACGGCGGCGGCTCACCATCTTGAAGTGGTGACCACACCTCTGGTGGGCAGCCAGGGCGTGATCGCGGCGCTTCCGGACAGTTCGCAACTGCTGGCCAAGGCCTTCGCATCCAAGCAGGGCGACCCGCCGCAGGATGCGCCCACCGGCGAGGGCTACGCGATCTTCCAGGTGACGGGGATCGCACCGGCTCACGCGCCCGCGTTTGCCGACTGGAAGACTCACGTCGTGGAGGATTATCGCGACGAGCAGCTTCCCAGGCTGCTGAGCCAGAAGACCGGGGAACTGGCGGAAAGGGCGAAGTCGGAGAACGATCTGGGCAAGGCGGCCAAGGAAATGGGCGCAACCGTGAAGACCAGCGACCTGGTTGGCGCTTCAGGCCAGGTGCCCGACCTGGGCGAAGTGGCGCAGGTGGCCCCGCAGCTCTTCGACCTTTCCGTGGGCAACATCAGCGGACCCATCAACGCGCAGCGCACCGGCGTGGTGGCCAAGCTGACTGACAAGCAGGAGCCCACGGCGGACGAGATCCAAAAGAACTTCGATCAGAGCCGGGACCAGCTTCTGGATGAGCGCCGCGCGGAGGCCTTCAACGTGTTCATGAGCGGGGTACTGGCCGACTACAAGAAGCACAACCGCATCCGGATGAACGCCAAGGCGCAAACGCCGTCGCTGCCGGGCATGTAACCGGCATAGAAACCGCACCAGCAATCGAAAGGCCCGCAATCATGATGGTTGCGGGCCTTTCGGCGTGTGACGTTGAAGCGCCTTAGCGCAGGCCCACGGTTTGGAACGGGAGGCCTGTGGCGGGCCAGCGATCGGGTTGCGCGTCGAGGTTCGGCGCTACCGATGCGCCCTTGAATGTTGCCGGCGCGACGGTTACATTCCAACCATCGAAGACGACCAGCGCGTCCTCGCCGTTGAAGTCGCTTACATCGGCTTCAATGGCGATGGTGCGCGTTTCGCCCGGAAGCAGCGACACGTAGTTGTCGCCATAGAAGACGGGCAGCACGCGCTCGCCTGACTTTTGCCGGCGCAGTTGCAGATGAGTCATCAGCGCGATGCTTGCTGATGGATTGTGCAGCGTTACCGTGAGCAGCCGTTTGCCGTCCGTGTCGTTGCTTTCGACATTCGCCTCAAGCGTGACCATGGGCAGCTTGTTCAGGTCGTTGAAATCGTCTGGATGCTCGGGCAGGCTGCGCCAATAGAAGTTGCTTGAAAGCAGCTTCCCGGTGGAGTCATGCAATTCGAGCTTCAAGAAATGCACCGGCGAAACGGTGGCGGGAAACTCGATTGGGCCGAGACTGGCGGCGACATCCGGCGGCGCCGTCAGCTTCGTCTCGTGCCGGCCGGCCAACGTTCCGTCCAGGTTGTAAACGGAAACCCGCGCAACGGCGTCGGTCACAGGTGAAGGCAGATTGTTGATCACCTGCAAGTCGCCGGTGGCCTCATTGAACTGGATGTGCACCAGCTCGCCCGCATGCATCACCGCAAACAGCGACGAGTTGGGTTCCAGATCGTAGTGGTAGATCTGCCATACGAAACTGGGCTGCGCCGGGTTGCTCATCCAGGTAATGACAGCGGTGGTGGGATGGAAGAGCTGCGCGTTGCGGCCCTCGTACATAGCGCGGAAGGCTTCGTAATTCGCCAGTTGCGCCTTGCGCACGAAGTCGGCGAGGTTGGCGATGATTCCGTAGCAGGCGGCCAGCGTGACGGGGTAGATGTCTCCGCGCGATGCGCCCTTGGCCAGGTCGTGTTCAGCCCAGTCGTCGTTGATCGTCTCCCAATCCTTCTTGGGCATCATGCCGTGGATGGATTCCAGAGTGGGCACCGAAACGCTGCCGGTCTCGGTCTTGAAGAAATCGTCCCTGATCAGATAGAACTCGCGCGGAGTGCGCCAGGAGTAGGGACCACCGGAGCGGACACCGGCACCGTCGGTGGAACTGGGCTGGTAGCGGCGCGTGGGCTCCAGTTCCGCCATCAGCTTGCGCAGGGCCGCGTCGATCTCCGGCGGCGGGAAACCCTCGTTGCGCGCGCACCACAGGGCGATGGAGGGATGGTTGCGGAAGCGCAGGATCTTGTCGCGAACGTTGGCGATGTAGGTGTCGAGATCGGTGGGATTGGGCCCGTCGCTGGGATTGGGCTGGAAGAACTCGTCCCACACCATGATTCCGTACTTGTCGCACAACTGGTAAAAGTCCTCGCCGGTGCTCTGGCCTACCCAGTTGCGAATCATGTTCAGATTGGCGAGCTGGTGCATGTGAATCTGTGCATCGAGGCGCTCGCGCGGGATGCGCTTCATGGCCTCGTCGAGGCCCCAATCGCCGCCGCGGATGAAGACCTGGACGCCATTCACCGAAATGGTCAAATTGTCGGTTCCGGGCACGCTGTAGCTGATTTTGCGAACGCCGAAGCCGACGTCAGCCGTGTCTGAAACGTTGCGGCCCACTTTGAAGCTGAGTTGGAGCTTGTACATGTTCTGCGCGCCGTAGCCGTTGGGCCACCAGAGGCGCGGATGCTCGATGTGCAGGGCCAGCGTGGTTTTGGGATCGAAGCTCACGGTTTGCTTGCTGTGCGGAGGCAGTTCGACTGGCTGCTCGAAGGAGATGTTTTCAATTGCCCCCTGCACGACGCCTTTCACTGGCCGGTCGCTGACGTTCTCCACGGTGGTTTGGACGGTTACGTCGGTGGCGTCGGTGCGGGGCAGGGGAAGATCGGTGGTGACCAGCGGATTCTTCAACACCACCGGCCCGGTGGCGGAGAGATATACCTTTTGCCAGATGCCGGTGTCGCGGTCGCGAATGGCCGGAATCCAGTCCCAGCCGATGGTGGAGAGGAAGGTTGGTCCGTCGATCGCGGTGAGGCCGCCATTCTTGCCCATCCCGTTGCTCAAGGTATGTTCGTGGGAATCGCCGGGGTTCGGTTGCGGCGCGACCAGCACCGCCAGCACCGCTTTCTTGCCCGGCTGCACATTGGCGGTGATGTCGAAGATGCCGCGGATGAAGGCTCCGCGCATGACGCCCACCTGCACTCCGTTCACCCAGACAGCGGCCGAGTAGTTGATGCCGTCGAAGTTGAGCCAGACGCGGTGGTTCTTATAGGACTTTGGAACCTCGATCAGCGTTCTATACCAATAAGAAGTTCGCGCCAGGCTTTCGGGAATCACCTCGGGACGGTTGTTCTCACCGTAGAGCGGCTCGGGATAGACATGGTTGTTGACCAGCGTGGTGAGCACCGTGCCTGGAACGGCGGCCGTGTACCAGCCGCCGGTCGAGAAGCCGGGCGACGCGACTTCAGCCCCCGGCTGCGGCGCTTTGGCCACATCCTGCAACTGCCAGCCACTGGCCAGAACAACCGGTGGCGGAGGGGTTGATTTCGCCAAGGCGGCTACAGGGGCGAGGATGGCGAGGGTTGATGTTATGGCGGAAAGGAATGAGCGAATGAGGCGTATTTTCAAGGGATTTTTCCCCGCATCTTTCTTGGAAGGCTTTCCTGGGCGCTGCGCGCCGAACACAGGGATTATAGTGGTTGGGCGCCGGGCGGGCTCAAGGTGGTTCCCTATCCGGCGATAATGGAAGCATGGAATTCAAGCGTTCCTCCGGAGTTCTGCTCCACGTCAGCTCGCTGCCGTCTTACGGAGGCATCGGCGACCTGGGGCCGGCCGCGCACGAGTTTGTGGCGTTCCTTGCAGCCGCCGAACAACACGTCTGGCAGGTTCTTCCGCTCGGGCCCACGGGCTATGGCAACTCGCCCTACGCGGCCTCATCGGCTTTCGCCGGGAATCCTTCTCTGATCAGCCTCGAATTTCTCTCCGACTGGGGATGGATCGGCGGCGAGCGTATCGGAGGCCTCGGGGGCCGCAGCGGCAATGTCGATTTCCAAGAGGTGGAAGAGCGGAAGCTGCCGTTGCTCTATGAGGCAGCGGGGAACTTTCTTGAGCGCGGGCCGCAGGAGGCCAAACTTGCCGATCAGTGGAAGGAATACCAGGAGTTCTGCCACGCCCAGGCCGGCTGGCTCAGCGACTACGCACTGTATGCCGAGTTGCGCCGCCAGCAGAAGACCGGCGCGTGGACAGCGTGGCCGGAGCCGCTGCGGAGGCGTGACCCGAAGGCAATTCAAGAGGCTGCCGCGCGCAGCGCCCGCGCGCTGGCCCAGGAGCAGGCGCTGCAGTTCGCATTTTCGGTTCAGTGGGAACAGCTCCGAAAGGTTGCCGCAAGTCACGCGATTCGAATCCTGGGCGATGTGGCCATCTTCGTCAATATGGATTCGGCCGACGTGTGGGTTCATCCGGAACTTTTCGAACTGGACGCGGAGCTGAAGCCGATTCGCATCGCCGGCGTTCCGCCCGACTACTTTTCTCCCACCGGTCAGCGCTGGGGCAATCCGCTGTATCGCTGGGATGTGCTTGCAGAGCAGGGATTCGCATGGTGGATCGAGCGCGTTCGCCGGGCCTGCGAGCTTTATAACATTGTCCGCCTCGACCACTTCCGCGGGTTTGAGGCTTACTGGGCGATTCCGGCGGACGAGGAGACGGCGGTCAAAGGCGAGTGGATCAAGGCGCCGGGACTGGAGCTGTTTCGCGCCCTGGAAGCGGCGCTGGGGCCGCTGCCGCTGGTGGCCGAAGACCTGGGACTTATCACACCTGAAGTGGAGGCGCTGCGGCTCGAACTCGGGCTGCCGGGCATGAAGGTGCTGCAATTCGGATTCGGCAGCAAGGGCGCGCACACCCACCTGCCGCACCGCTACACGCACGCGACCGTGGCCTATACCGGAACCCACGACAACGACACGACGCTGGGCTGGTGGAAGGCGGCGGGCAAGCGAGAACGGGCCGCCGTCGAAGCGCTGGTTGGTCCGGTGAGCAAGCAGCCGGTCTGGGCGCTGATTCGCGCGGCGCAATCGAGCGTGGCCGAGATGGCCGTGGTTCCCGCGCAGGATTTGCTTGAGTTGGGTTCAGAAGCGCGCATGAATACGCCGGCCGTTCCCGCAGGCAACTGGAGCTGGCGCGCACCGGAGGCCTGCTGGACGCCGGAGCTGGCGACGCGGCTCGCGGCGATGGCCGAAGTGACCGACCGGGATAACGATCCGCTAGGCGCGGCGGAGGAAAAGGACGGGGAGCAAGAAATCCCTGAACAGGGCCAGGCGTGAGGGAATGTGTTTTCAACAGCTTGCATTCCCTCGGCGGCCATTGGCTCCTGCATAAATAGTTCCCTTGCACCGTCCCTACGGCACTCCGTGACGAACTTGTGGAATCCCTTTTCCCCACGCTGAAGCGCGGGGCTAACCAACTCTGCGCCTCCGGCGCGTTTGTCCGGACATTACCTATGCAGTCCTCAATAAGGCCGAACCCGCGTCGGGCTCTCTCACGGCACGGCGCCCAGAGGGTACCCGGTCGTGCCCTGATACAAAGCCTTCGCGCGTCTTCGCTCAAGCAAGTTTTTTCGCAAGTTGCGAAGTCGCGCCCCGGCACAAAATTCACGCGTTCTTCCGCTTCATGAGTTTTTCTGCCGCCCGGGCGGCCCGATTTCAGCGAGCTTGATTTTTTCTACAGCGGACCCGGGCCTGGGTTGGCAGTACCGGCGGGGGGATTCGCTGGTGGCGCGCCTGGAACTCCCGGGGGCGGCGGGGCGCCGGGGCCACCGCGAGGCCCACGACCGCCGGAGCTGAAGAGGGCGGCGAGGTTGAGCGCGGCGAACAAGTTGGGATGAGCCGGATCAAAGTCCTTGAAGCCGTCCACGATGAAGCTGGCGAGATCGAGCTTGTTTTCCTTGATGCCCATGACGATGCACTTGGCGAACTCGTAGCCGCCGTATGCGGTGGAATGGGTTCCATCGGCCAGGATTTTAGGGGCGTCGGCGCCGGCGTTTTCGTAAAACGTGTCGCTCATGCTGTAGAGGTCGATGAGCGGGACACGATCTTCCTGGGCGACTTCGCGCATGGCCTGGGGATAGAGGCCGTGGCCGTGGGCGGGCGCGCCGGTGCCGCGAACGCCGCGATCCATGGCCGTAACCAGCACCGGAGTTGCGCCGCGGCGGCGGGCCTCGGCGATATAGACCTTCAGATAAGCCTTGTAGGTGGTCTCCGGCTCAACATAGGTCTGCGGCCAACTTTCCTTGGAGTCGTTGTGCGCGAATTGCATGAAGAGGTAGTCGCCAGACTTCATCTGGCTCAGGATCTTGTCAAGACGCAGGGCGCTCATAAAGGACTTCAGCGTTTCGCCGGACTGGGCGTGGTTTGAAACGGCGACGCCGGGCTTGAGAAAGACAGGGAGCAACTGTCCCCAACTGACATCGCCGCCGCCATCGCGGTCAGTCACGGTGGAATCGCCGGCGATAAAAACGGTAGGGGCGGTTGGAGCCGAGGTGATTTCAATGGTGCGCAGCGCGGCGTGCGGGCTGACGACTTCAACGGTGAGTTTGCCGTCCCAATCGCGCATGTTGGAGCGGTCAAACTGGTCCAGGGTGACTTGTTCGCGACCGGTGGCGTTCATGGGCAGCCTGGGCAGTTGCGGGGTGCGGACATTGGTGGTGAAGGTGCGCTCTGCGACCTGGCCGGCTGGGACTTCAACACGTTCCAGCATCAGGCGGCCCGACTCCGCCTTGAAGGTTGTGGTGGTGGCCGTGGAGGAGTTGCCAAAGGTGACCGTGACGTTGTAGTTGCCTTCCGGCACCTTGGCGGAAAACATGAATGGCTTGTCGCTGGTGGTGATGTTGCCGTTGTCGCCGGTGGCGACCTGCGCGCCGGGTTCGTAGCCGTAGCCGGTGTCGTCGGAGTAAGCGGCCGCCGGGGCGACCAGCGTGTATCCGGCTTTGGCGGGACCGGCACTGAAATCGAATTTCAAGTCGATGTTGGCCGGGGGAGCTGGAGTCGCTGCTGGAGCGGGCGGGGCTTGAGGAGGCGCGGGCTGTGCCACGGCGATGGCTGAGCAAACCAGGGCAGTGGAGCAGACAAAGAGGAGACGGCGCAGGGTTTTCATGGGGTGGATTTTCCTTCCGGATAAAGCGCTGATGGGGGTTTGCTTTTCGATCTTGTGCCTGCCGATGAGCACGACGACAGTTTACATTCTCCCGCGGCGGACCCGGTGCTCCAGTTCCAAGGCGGAATAGTGGGTCAATCTGAGTTGGCATTCCCCCAGGGGCTAAAGCCCACGTTTATTTTGGAGGGTTTATGTACGGGCTGAAGCCCGTACCCTTCAGCTGAGGCCCGAACCATTCAGCTGAAGACGTACCCTTCAAACAGACCCATTGCCCTGAACGGCGCAGAACTTCGCTGGCGGTCTT
>Ga0326727_10008571_pt1 | contig 25831 bp, 13 predicted proteins | sample MB2enrmetagenome_FD_207643 | JGI IMG/M metagenome (GOLD analysis project Ga0326727, IMG submission 207643) | Lab enriched peat soil microbial communities from McLean, Ithaca, NY, United States - MB29MY | ecosystem: Environmental > Terrestrial > Soil > Wetlands > Peat | place: USA: New York...
ACGAACAGAAACTCCAAAACCGGGTGCGCAACTCAAGTAGACTCCAAAAAGGCAAAGTATCCCCAGCCGCCACTGCGGAAGGTGCATTATGAAACGCCCGTCCCATATGGACAAGACCGCTTAATTCCCATCTGGGTTGCGACGCTCGCTCTGCAGCAGAAGGACCGGACTATCCATTTCGATTCTGCAGCTCACATGCTCGATTTCTTTCGGTTGCCCAAGGATGGACCGCACTACCAACGCCTGGTCTCTGGATTTCGGCGTATCTTCGCCGCCACAATCTTTTTTGGAACGGAGGAAATACCGAGCGGGGCCAGGCTCATCGACTTCTCCCGCTTTCATTTTTTCGATCGTATGCGCCTCTGGTTCAACTCCGATCCAACTACACCAACCGCGGACGCTGTTACCCACGACAACGTCATTACTCTTAGCGAGGCCTTTCATCAGGAAATCGACCAGCACCCGATCCCAGTTGAACGCGAAGCCATCGCCTGCCTTGCGCACGCTCCTGGCACGCTAGACTTTTACATCTGGCTCGTTTGGAAGACCTGGACGGTGAACAGAGCCTCAGTCAGAATCCCTCTCTTCGGGCCTCACGGCCTCAGCCAGCAGTTGGGTACCGCCGAATATTCAAATGGCCGATTCTTCCGACGTAAGCTTCAACATTGGCTGCGTCAAGTCAAGGTTGTATGGCCCGATTGCCCTGCCGCCATATCAAATGACGGTCAAGTGCTTGTTGTTCGGTCGTCGAAGATCTCCCCTGCAATTCAAACTGCGAGAAAACCTGAAGTCGGAAGCGCCGCAGCGTCCCCAGCATAAGCGACGCTGAAAGGCTCGCAATCATACATCTGTATTTCGTCGTTCTGTTGAGTCCCTTGAGCCTTAGGTTGAAACACGTTTCACAATCTCATCGTATCTCTCAAGATAATTGAAACGGGAAGCTTCTAAGGGGTGATCCAGGTCGTGGCCTATTTCATCAGCGTGGTCGCACGGCCAAGTGTTGGGATCGAAGTCGCCCCACTGCGCAGAAAGAACATGCACCAGACCGTCGCTAGGCTGGCCGGTATGAGATTGGATGTACTTGTAAAAGGGCAGGAGAACAAGCGCGGTAGGGACGGTTCCCGGGCGACCCGTGCCCGCCACGGAGAAATAGCGTATTCCAGGGTGGTCCGGATAACGCAAATTAAACTTCTGCATCGATTCTGTGGTCAGGTCTTCCAAGCCTTGAAGGGAGATGCCGAAGTGGAGGAGGACCTCCTCCACGCCTTCTTCCAGAACGCTCAAGCGCTTGATGATCCCCTGCAGTTGGTTGAGGACGCCCATTTCTTCAGCAGGTTCTAGTGCGAGTAGGTCGGCAATAGGCGAGCCGCGATGCGGTGAACCGATGGTAGTGAGCGAGGTAATCCGAGCGGTGACATCATTCTCCGTCGTCTTCTTGTTCACCGGCGAGAGAAAATAGCGGCTGTCGAGACCTCCCATGCTATGGCCGATGACTTGAGCCTTCTCAGTCGGGTCAAGCTTGCCCTCGTTGAAAGCAGCGGTGACCTGGCTGCGCAACTCCTCGCCTCGCAGCTCGATCCCGCCCGTGGGGCTGACTTCGGGAACGAAAACATTGGCGGGGAACTTTTGTAAGTGTTCGGCCACCCCGTTGAAATACTCGATACCGAACCTTTCCCTGAAACCCAGAATCCCGTGGGCAAGAATGATGTTCACCGAATGACCTTTCTACGCGCGGGCACTCGTAAGACGCCAGCGGTCGCGGCTCGCGGGAGACCGACGTCCAGTGGGGCGTATCGTGGAAGAGCGCCCAATACAACAAGCAGCTCGATAGCAACGCATGTCAAAGAAGGGCGACTCAAGTGCGGCTTCGGGAAGGTGAGTGCTGCCCTTCAGTCCCCTGGTATGGGTGCTCCGGACTACTTCAAGATGCTCGGGATACCCCTGACCCGGGTCAGACCTTCTGCGTGAGCGCCCTGACCGCGTCTCCTCAATCGACCCGAAACATGCTCCAGCTCGCGCGGGCGGTTTGGATCTGTCTTTAGGCATCTATCTGTCCAACAATCAGCACTATCCCCACCGCGTGGGGTAATTCTGCCACGTTCTATTTCTCTTTTGTCATCGCCTCGCTCCGAGGCAAGGAGCTTGGGTCGATCGCCACCCGGAGGATATCGCGACTAGAATCCCATTCGATAGAACAGCCAGCTGAAAAATCGATTACCGAGCGAGGGATTCTCGCCCGTTCGCACAAAGAATGCACGCCGGAGCGGTATGGTCAACCTGCGCAGGATGCGCATGTATGAAGCCTTGTTCTTGCGATGAAAGTGGGTTTCGTCCATCTGTGCAAGGGCCGAATACATGAGATTCCCGAAGTGGTAATCAGCATCGACGCCTTTATTCGTGAAAAGGGTGAGCGCTACCGGTACGTTGAGCCAAGGCCTGTAGGGATTTGCATCGCCGATGACTTTGATTTCTGGTTTGCCGAAGGCGTTCACGGCCAACCTCATATGCTTACCGATCATGGGATTGATGCCCATCTTACTGGCGGCAACCCAGTCGACCGCTACGAGGTCTGGTCCTCCCAGAACCGTGTGAGTCTCATTTGGACGTGGGTCCGCGAAGACGCCGAAGGGCCCATCCGCACTCAAGTAACCATCGACCAGTCCAAAGTCCACAGGGAAGGCAGTGAGATATTCGATCGTGGTGTCATAGATGCCGCGGTTACAGTGGTATTCCTTGAACTTGTTCGCCAAGGGCAAAGCGCCATAAATATTTTTGAGCGTCAGGGTGTAGTAAGCATATGCGTGTGTCTTGTTTTTGGCGAACGAGATGCGGAAATCCGATTCGCGCCATACCCTCGAGACAGGATGGATCCCCAGATGTGGGCCGAGATACTGCATCTCATCCGCATCCAAGGTCATATCAACCACTTCGTACCCGGCGCTTCCGTCGTAGCCTAGATAATCGGCGACCTCTTTTACGCTTCGCTGGTCGAAGAACTCACCGTAAGTGGACTGGGCCTCAACCACTTTGATGTTCGCGAATTTGCGGCCACGCAGGCGCTTCACTAAATGATGAACAAGCTCGGGATCCGTGTACGTGCTGTGGTCCCGCTTGTCGTAGGAGAACATGAAATTCGGCTTGATGGCAATCTGGAACTTGTCCCGGGGCTTACCCGAAGTCGCTTGTCCCCTTTCGACGAGGGCGTCAAACCCAGTGATGTCCAGGACACGGTCAAGCGTCTGGAATTTGTCGTTGTCCCGGATACTGGCCACGGTCACTTTCTTGGCAGAGTTGATGGCCTCGAGCCTCATCAGTGACATGTCTTCTTCCAGCGCTAGGCAGCGCACGCCCGAGGGATCAAGCACCTCTACAATGCGGCGCTGGAAGATTCCGGTGGGGAACTGGTCATTGTTCACTTCGAGGACCGGTTCGCCCAACTTCTGGAGGAGCGGCGCGCGCTGCGATGGGAGCCCTGCGGGAGCCAGGGGGCGAACGGTCAGCTTGCCGTTCTCCATTAGCATTTCCGATGAACTCGTGCGTGCGACCACGGTGCCAAGGAAAGCCTCCAAACGATCTTTCCCCCAGTGCTCTTTCTCATCACGAAGGGTTCGCGAGTGGATTTGGACGCGCGCGGCCTGCTCATGCGTCCGAATGGCACAGAGATAGCCGTAGAGTGCCTTGGGTTCCCGCAAGTTCCAAAAAGTACCCAGTTCGGCTTCCCCGAAACTGCTGGTTGTCACGATGTTCCACTCCATTTCGCCAGATGTCCCGTTTCCCGCAATCTCGCGGAGCTTGAAGCTGCCCGAGCGAACCTTCACCGTGTGGGGCGTGATGTAGATTCCCAGCAGATGTTCGCCCGGGAGGTGATCGCGAAGTTCATTGGTCATTTTTGAGGAGAGCTTCCGCACAAGCTGGGGAACCAGAGGGAACGAGACCGCGATCGCGTCATACGGATGGGCGTCAAATTCCAGCCGGAAATCCGCGGCGAATTCGGCAAACGGCGGCCGCTTCTTGCGCATCTGGGAGAATGACGCGGAATAACCCTCGGTCAGCTTGAAGATTGGCCCGCGATAGCAGCATGTGCCTTTGGCAACGTCGAGCTCCAGCCCCTCCAGCACCAGGTCCGTGATGCAGTATCGATCGTACCCTGCCTTCCCGTCCCCGACCGCGAGTAGAACGTCCCAGAAGATTCCGGTGTCGCCCCACGGGAAACCTTTTTCATGTACACCGGCGACAAAAAAGAACGGAAGCTCGCTGCCGGAACTCGTCTGGAATCTTCCCGCGAGGACGAGGTTTTCATACTGGGTGTCGTAAAACAACCGGACGCCCTTCAAGTACTCATCCCGGAGCGCCCCATAAGCGAAAGAGGTGAAAGCCGCGAGCGCGGCGGTCTTCTGCCATCGCGAGGTTGTCCCCTCCACCTTCATGGACGCGACAAGTGCCGGCGCCTCGGCAAGGGGGAAGTAGAGTTCGCCCGCGCCGTACGCCGTGGCGTGTTCGTCCTCGCCGCGATAGACGACGGTCAATAGCGTCGTCATGTCCTTTACCGGCGTGAACGTGCTCGGATCGTCGCGAATCTCCTTGCGGCCTTGCAGATAGTAGTTCTGACCGTCACGGGCCGTGAAGCGGAAGGCATAGGTCATCTGGCGTACGCCCGTCTGCGGGTCCACCGTAAACAAGTTGAATCGGCCATCGCGGATGGTGAACGTTCCACCCAGCGCGGCAAACGTGATCGTACCGGTCAGATCGGCAGGGTGTTCGAAGTCCCGCAGAAATTTGCCCAGATCATCGATATTGATCCGGACGTCGAAGCGCAGGGCGGAGTTCTCACTCCGCCCTCGCTCCGCCCCCTTTTGCGGATCTGTTTCGCCCACGGCCAGGAAGCCTGCCATGGATTCTTGGAACTCGAGACTCAGCCGATCCAGGTTGCTGGCTTTACTCACGACGCGGGTCGGGACGCCTGTACTCTGGTTCTCGAACGGAAGTCCCATAGACCCTCCTCAGGTTAGTTCGTCAAGACGGCCGCGCACCGAGCACGCCTGACCAAGTTTCAAAAGGTCGCCCTCCGCGTTCATCATCCTTGAAGAAGGCGAGATACGTCATCAATTGGAATTTGACGAATTGTTCCTGCTCGGGATGAATCCGAGAGAGCTGATGGTAGGGGCGCCAGGTCCCCGAGTTAAAGTAAACCTGGTCCAGAAACGCGTTGTTAATCACCAAAGAATCGAGGGGAACCATTTCGTACACGTGAGTGTGCCCATAGACGACGGACCGTGCCGTGCGGCTTTTGACCGCCCCTTCGGCGGCTGCCTGGGAGTAATAAGAACTATCCTTTGTGGCAAACTTCTCCGTGATCCAGGCGTACAGACGACTGAGGTTACCCTTGGAAACCCCTTTGGAGAACTTCAGGGCCCATTCCAATTGCTCGACATTGTCAAAGAGATGGAAGAAAGAATGCTGCTTGTGAACGAAGTCCAGCCCCAGAAGGTGGTCCACCAGTCCGTCCCAGACTTCCTTGGCTTGCATTTGCAAACGAGTGTCCGGACAGGTTCTCTGCAAGAGACTGTCAACCCACACCGGAATCGCGAAGGTCGGACGAAGGTTGTCAATCTCTCTCAGGCCCGCTAAGCACGCTGCGGGCAAGGGTACCTTCTCACTGACTTGCATGGCGAACCGGTCGACCAGTTCCACCACGATGGCGTCACCCAGAGACGACCGGTTACGGTCGCCGTCATAGTTGAAGGAATCATAAATGTCACCATGACGGGCGAAAACGCGGTGATCGTGGTAAAGCTGCTGGATCGGGACCGATTCGGAGGGGTCGTGAGGGAAAGGCTCGTTCGGCGGGGTCGCCAGACCCATCGCACTCACGATGGTCTGGCGGATTTGATTGTACGGCCCGCCCGGCAGGTGGAAAAACCAATCGTGATTGCCTACCAGGTAATGGATGTGTACCTTGACAGGTTGGCGGCCCTTGCCATCCGGGTTCCAGTCGGCATCCGCAGGTTTGCCTTCCAGAGTTGCCTGCGGAATCGTGACTGTTTCGCTGAGATTCTTCAGAGTGGCCAGTGAGTCGGTGTTATTTTGCAGAATGGCAGCAGTGATCGCCCCAACTTTGTCGATAAAAGGTTGACTTTGGGGATCGTTCCAGGGCCTCACGTCGCTTGCGACACCCGCCACCTGAAGCCACTGCGTTGAGCGAATTACGTCCAAGACATCGCCCAACAAAAGGAGATGCAGATCTTCAATCGGCCTGTACTTGCCATTGGCTCGCCAAGAAGCGCCGTAGGCAAGATCGCTCAGGGCATCGCGAAAGAGCTTAAACGCTCCAGAGCGGACGGTTTCCCCACTGGTTCCGTCGGTAAAATGCAGATCGCTGACAATGACCAACATAACGCCCTCCATTATGTCGGACCGGTACCAGCACAGTGCCTTTGAGCGCTTGCAGGGAGGAAAACGTTATCAGAAAAGGAGTGGTAAGCAGCCGAGTGAGCGTCGAACCCTCCCTCGCCAGAAGCCGGCCCAACCCTCTCCCCTAGCATATGCGTGGACAGAAGCTTGTTCGCCAATGCACCCCCAACCAACGACATGTCAAGCGAAAAATCTGCGCCGCGTAATGCATACCGGGGTGCGACAAAACGGGCGCCTACTGATATATTGGGTCCAGACTGAGCCAAGTGATCTGTCGTTCAGAGTGCCCCGTCTCAGCGAGGATTCGAGTGCTCCGCCACTACGATGACGGCGTCGCCGAGGAGGACGAGGCTGCCCTGATGGAGGTTTCGCAGATGAAAAAGGGCAGCATCGCTCTCTAATTTCTGATGCGCGGGTCCCGCCGCTTAAGCCGGACTTGGGACGAACGCCCTACCCGGAAAATGGGACGACTGCACTTTGAAAGCGGGCCAGAGTCCCATCGGCCTTGGTATCACTAACAAGTCGCCAAGGGTTCGGTGACCGTATCGTTCGAGTCAGCTGAAATCACCCCTGGACGCACTTCAGGCGTACACGCCAAACTCCTTATCAAGGCCGTTCAACTTGATCCACCCGCAAGCCGCATCTTCTCTTCGTATGGGGTCGATTAGGCCACAGTCCCGAGCTGCTTTCAGATCCTCCAGAATCAATCCTTTCGTTTTGCCGTCCGAAGGCTGTTTCTGGCCGAAGTTCTGGTCAAGGTGGATTCTGCAAACGGCGCGGAGGAACAAGGACTGCGCCGACCCTGGGGTGTTGCAGGCCGGTATCTCGGATCATGGCAAGGTCTCAGCCTCCGTAATTGAAAGTTGGGTCAAGCTTCGTCGCCTTCGTCCCCACTCTGAAAACTGCATAGGTCACATCCCGCAAAGGGTCGTCGTAATCCCCAGCTGCAATGTCACCTGGATGCACCGTAGCGGGAACAAGCTTGCCGATGGTCGGGTAGAATACGGCATTCGACTTCGCGACGGCATTGAAGTGCCGACCGCGCGTGAAGACGCAGAAACCGCCGTTCAAACAACCCATACTGACTCGAGGGTTTCCTCCGGTGAAGTCCGCCCGGGCACGCTTTGAGAACGCCAGCCTCATCGGTTGCCCCCTGAAGAGAACCTTGGGCGACGAATCCGGAAGCCGGTTGAGAAGTTGGGCTGTGCACAAAAGCTATCCAGTGACCCTGAGCTGTTACCCACTCACTCTGCAGGAAGCCGACTTCCCTGGAGGAATCCTGAGGTGGGATCCCAACTGTCCCACCTGCAGCGACTTGCGCCGAGTCGAATCAAACGGTGGCCTTTTCCCCGGCGTGGAGATTACGACAAAGCGAATGCTAGCTGAACTTACGCGGCTCACGCGACGTGTCGGGAGGAAAGAACCCAGCTTCTCTCCGGTAAGCCGACCACGTGGAGCGTTTCCGTGTAGTTATCGGAATGCCAGCGCGGCTCGCGGCCTTTGCGGGCCGAACTATTGGAGGTACAGTTCGGATTCGTCCAATTCGCCTAAAGCCTTGGCTTCCGCCGGCGGCATCGCCTGCGCCATAGCGTGCGACAAGCTGAAGTCCTCGAGCGGCGCCGCAGCACCGCTACCGAACATCTGCTTCGCCTCGCTAAACTTCCGTTGGAGCGCGTCCACCACCTGCCGCCGGCCCACGACCTTGGTCAGGTCCTTGGAGCGGTAGGCCGCCAACTTGGCCGCGCCGAGCCGTCGCTGCGCCTCCTCGACCATGCCTTTCTGCTTGTCCGGAGCAGGTTCGTTGAGCGCCGCATTGAGCATCTCGATGGCCTGCATGAATGGCTCCTTGATCGATGTGAGGTCTTCCCAGTCGTCCCGCTGAGACATCGCGTCGATTCGCAGGAGTATGTAGTCCCGACCTTGGATCGGTTTCGCCGAGGCAAGGTTGGCGCCGCGGCACAGCGTGTCGTTTTTGACGAAAAGTTCGCCGGCGGGAATCGATCCTGCCGGCGCGGCGATTGCGGCCAGGTAGCGAGCGCGCAGCGTGGGACCGGCCGAGAACGTGTCGTGCAGGCGCACCACTGTCTGGTTCTTGTTCGAGCCGGCCAACCCTTCGATCCCGTTGACCAGCGGTTGCGCGAAGGAAACGGCGACAGACAGTTGGGGCACCGCCAGCGTCGTGCTCACGTCGGTCAATACCTTCAGGAACTGCTGCACGTCGTCCGAATCCTTTACGGCCACCAGGCCGGATTCCAGCTCGACGTCACCGCCGTTGAACGGAACCACGGGGACTAGAGTGTGGTTCAGAGAGATGGACGCGTTGGCGTGCTGGTCCACATCCTTGATGCTGGAAGGTCCGGCCACATGGCTGACGGTCTCTTCGGCGTCGCCGAACTTGAGCTTGACGAGGCTGTAAGCGGCCGGATGCCAGGCGCTGAACCAGGCCCGGTTACTTTTCAGAAACATGTCGGCCAACGTCAACTTGAAATAGTGTTCGCCGGACTTGATTTCGTCGGGGAAGAGGTTGCGCCCCTCGATATGATCTCCTTCGATGGGCAGGTACGTGAAGTGCTGCGCTTCTGTTTGCCACCGGTTCCTGAACCACGTCCAAATACTCATAAGCACCTCCAGAATTCCTTTAAAAAAACCGCTGCTTCACGACATATGCACTTCAGATGCCGCGTAGTAGCAGACATCGTACGCTAGCTCCAGGGCCATCCCGCGCGGCAGGTCGCCGTCCCCGTCGATCCGAAGTTGAATGGCCCGCACGGCGTCGCGTAGCGGTTCCACGAGGTTTCCTCCCTTGCCCACGGCCCTGGCGATCTCGTGGATCGCCTGATCCGAGAGTAGATCCGGCAGAGGGGGCAGTGTCACCACCGCTGCGACGTGATTGCGAAATAGGTAGTCAGCGGCGCGACGAAAAACGGCACCGCGATCGCGGTCCCGTTCCAAGCGGGACTGTTCCACTAGGGGCGGCGCCTGTAGAACGGCCAACCGGAGCGAGGGATAGCTACGCAGGAAGGTTTCCAGCTTGATCTGCGGCAGCGTCTGGTCCGATCTCGAGCCGACCCACTCGACGAATCGCAGCACGCCGTCGGCCTCGATGATTTCACCACGCAGATGCAGAATGACGCAAGCAGGATCGGTCTCCTCCACAGAATCCAGCCTCCAGCCGCTGTACTCGTCTGGCAGAGCTCCCGACCACGGGTTGATGCGCGAGCCGAGATAGCGCACGCCGCGCGGACCCGCGATTGATTCGACCAGCAAGTCGGCCGGCGCTGTTCGCCGGAAGCGGAAGCCGCTATCTGCCACGCGTTCGGTCGCACCTCCGAGCAGGCCGAGTATCGCTTCCCAGCAAACACCAGCGGCGTCCGGTGTGACCTCGAGATCGGTACGTAACTTCGCAGACTTGTAAGCCGAACGTAGCCAGTCCGGCAGCTCCGCGCGTGTCCGCCGGCCCTCAGCCTGCGGTGCTCCGGCGAAGTGGATCGACTGGGCCAAATACTCGGTCATGTCGGTGCCGACGAATCGCGATGGCGCGCCGGTCGGCACCGAGAAACGCCCCAGTATCTTGACCTGCGATTGGACTTTGAAATCGGAGGCCCAGGGACGGCGCGGGTCGATCGCCGCAGGTTCGGGTGCCTCGACAAGAGCGCTGGGCCTGATGAGAACGCGAGTGCGGAAGGCCGCAGATGCCAGGATGAAATAAGCCTTGAGAAAGTTCCGCCACAACTCGCGGGCCTTCTTGAGCCAGAAAGGAATGCTGGCGAGAATCCCCATGATCACGATGAAGAGAACGATCGACCAACCCCACCCGACCGATGGATACAGCTTGCGCAAAATCCATTTGAAGCCTAGGAACACAGCCGCGACCAGTCCGAAGCCGATGAGTATCGCCGGCCAGCGAGTGGGCTCTCCATCGGCGACGCCGGAGAGCCTCCGTTCGAGCCACGGCGGGAGCGGGAAATCCGGTGGAAAGCCGTTCCGATAGGACTCCCGCAACCTTTGTGCAAACTCGTTCACTGCTGCGGTAGGCTTCTCGGGCGCGCGCTGCCACTTCTCGACGGCCAGGAGGCGGATCAGCCAGGGTTGCCAGACGCGGTCCACTCTCGTGATCGCTTCCCACTTGGATTCCCAAGCGTCGGAAGAGTTCCAATCCGGCAGTGGCGGTGCATCGCGCCAACCGCGGAACTCGCGAAGCGCGGCGACAGCGCTAGCGAGCCGACCCTTGTCTTGCCAATGAAAGCAGAGCAGGTTCAGCTCCGCGATGAGCAGGCCGCAGGGGTCCTGGACCGAACGAAAAAGCGCCGCGGCACCTTCCAGCAGCTTCGTGCCGGCTTCCAGGTTTCGCAGGGCCGTGAGCATTCCCTGGTCCAGCAGTATCTCCGCCATACGCCTCGGGCCCAGATCGTGTTGCTGCAGAACGGCGACGGGATTCGACTCCGGCTCCAGCGCCTCCATGCGGGCCAGCAGAGTGGCGCATGCGTCAACGTCGAGCGGGTTCGACTCCACCCAGCGCTCGGCCTCGGTACGGACCTCGGCCAATTTGTGCGCGTCGGGTGCCGCCTCCAGTTCATCCAACTGTGCAGCAAGCTTCTCGAAGCCGGTCGCACCGGCAATCCCCGACCATCTGCCCGCGTATTCCGAGGCGCGCCGTCCGGGCCGAAATGCCTTGGCGCCCGTCAGGAGTGCGCGATCGGCACTGAGCGGAGATTTTTCGAGAATGGTCTGCGGTTCCGGCAGCAAGTCCAGAAGCCGCATACGCTGGATGATGTGCCAGAGGCAACGCTCCACCCAGCGGATAGTGTCCTCGCGCAGCGTCGAGTCACTAGCCGTCAGCTGCAGAAGATCGACGGCTTCCTGAACGCCACCGCTCGACGCGTGCAACTCGACAGCCGCCGTGAAATAGGGCGCGATCGCGCGGTGCGCGTAACAGTCCGGACGCGCCAGCCGTTCCGCAGCAAGGGTCTTGGTGATGCGCTCCCAGGGTGTCCACTCGGCGATGCTGGCAAGGTCGGCGGCCTTCTGCAAATTCAGCGACTGGATGCGGTCCGCGTCGAGGCGGCCATCCGCGGCTTCAGGCAAGTTGTTCGAGGGTTCGTACTTGTAGCGCCAGCGCAGCAGGCGCATCCACTCGAGCTGAGTACGCAAGGTTAAATCCGGCGGCCTGCGCCAGTCCGGGTATTCGTGTCTGCTGAGGTCACTTACCCGGACATCCGAATGTGTGAGGGAGTCTTCGAAATCGAGGTAGGCGTCTTCCGCCGGAACACGACCGCTGGAAGCCTGCACGCGCGCTGACTGGACCCGCAGGAAGTGATCCCACAGCGGGGGATGATCGTGGTAGGAGAGCCATTCGAACGCCGCTCCAAACCGCCGATCGATAACATCCTCGAGTTTCAGCGAACGCCAGTCCACGCTGGCAAGGATCTCGGCGCAGTTCTCCAGCAGCGCGATTTCGGTGCTGAACTGATCCTGGTCGTCTCCGACGATCTCCAGCGGTGGAACCTGGTGTAGTAACTGCTGGAAACTCTCGGCCTTGTCCTCTCCTTGCGCTTCAGTGTTCCAGCGTAAATCGGCAATGAGACCGGCTGCGGCCCGGTACTCTAACAGCGCCGCCTGACGTCGGTCCGGATAGATGTGGGTATTGGCCAGGACCTCCCCCCAGATGGCGTGCAACTCTTTTGGTCGATCGCGCAGCTTGGCTGCAGCCTCCAACGCGAGAATACCGGCCCGAGGCGATGAAGCAGCCGTGGTTGCGGAGCCGGCGTGGCGCTCCAGTTCCACCTTCAGCGCGTCAACCAGCGCGGGCACCCAGTCCCACCTGGCCTCGCGGGTTACCTTCCTTTCGAGCTGCTCCAGCCAGGCCGCGGCGGCGGCGGGTTGCTGCAGGCTCAAGGCAACTGCGAAATAGCTGGGCGTCAGGTTCGAGAATGGTCGCTCCAGGGTGGCTTCGCGCAGAACACTGCAGGCGCTCTGACGGGCTCGTGACCAGACCGCCTTCTGCTCATCCGCGAAATAGGCCCGCAATCGAACGAGGAGATTCGGATCGAGCATGACCACTTCGGTTGATGAAATGGCCTGGCGGTCGACATCCGTCCACTCCTGCGCCCGGATCTCTTCCCAGAGCGCGGATGACTCGCCTTCGTCGAGCCCGGTCAGCCGCTTGATAAGTGCGCGGTCGAAACAACCCATTACCGCGAGATCGGCCAGCCACGGCTCGAGAGCTGGAGTGAGCCGGCCAGTGATGCGTTCCTTCACGTAGAGGTGCACGCTGGTGGTACGCAACTTCTCCTCGGTGAGCTGATCGTCGGAAGCGGCCCAGGCGGCGTACAAATCGAGGTCGTACGGGTTGTACCGCTTGGTATCTGTCTCGGCGCGCTCGCTCTCCGCCCGGATCTGCTGAAGTTCCGGGCTCTGCCCCGAGGCGCTGCGTTTGAGAATGATGTCGATGAACGCCGCCGGCACGCCCTTGCCGGCCCGATGATAATTGGCCAGAAACAAGCGGGCTTCGTTCTCGTCGAAGGCGCGGATGCGGTAGACGCTCAGATATGACCGCGGCTCCGGCAATTGAGAGGCTTCGGCAGTTCCCAGAGTTTCAATAGATCTCCAGCCCGGCCCACCCTGGGCCAGCGGCCGTCGGCCCGAAAAGACGACCCGCATGCTGGGAATCGCCTGGTGAAGAAGCTCCAGGATCTCGAACGTTCGCTCCACGCGGGGCAGTGTCCCGCCCAGCCGCATACGGGCCAATTCTTCACAGGTGTCCAAAATTAGAACCGGTCGGGCCTGCTGCGCTAGCACTTGAAGCGACTCAATGAAGAGTTTCAGAGCTTCCTGAAAACCTGCGGCACGGATTCCCGTTTCCACGCTCAGGCCCGATGCGGCTGCCCCTTCCAGCCCGCGGTGGACCTGCTCCATATACAAACGAAAGCTCATTAGGCGGCCGGCCACTTCGTCGCTGGCGCGAACCTGCAGTTCCTGGGCCAGCCCCATCAGAAGCAGACCCGGGGCCCACAGAGGGTAATCGGGATTCAGGCGGTCGAAATCGATGCGCGCCGTCACGATGCCCAGCGCGGAAGCAAGTCGCGCCTGGATGTGCCGAAGCAACATGGTCTTGCCCATCCCGCCCGCGCCGAAATAATGGAGGGCCCAGCAATCGTCCGGACCGGACACCAGAGCGCGCAGAGCATCCTCGGGTCCTGTGCGGAGGAAATAATTCTCCAAGAGCTGCTCGTCTCGGCTCTCGCGATGAAACAGCTCCAGTTGGCGCTCGACCCGCGTCACCACAGTTTCCAGCGGGCCCTGGAACGCCGCGGCCAAAGGATGTGCAGTCTCCAGCCACCGCGCGGCCTCCGGGCAGGCGATCTGTTTTCGCTTCCGAGCGGTGTCGATGGCGTCGTCCGTCTTGCGCGAGAGCATAGCTGCCATGTCGCTGAGGGCGCCAACGCTGGCAATTTCAGCCCATCGGGCAATGGCCGCGGAGAGAGAGAAAACCGAAGACGCCGTCGCGGTGGCCCCGCCTTCGGCCGGCAGGGAGCTTGCCGCAAGCATTTGTTTGCCGGCAGCGACCAGTTCCTCGAGGAGGGTTGCTTTGGTCCAGCGTGGGCTGCCGCTTTTCTCCGCCTCTTCGCTGGAGCCGGTCAGCCACGCGATAGCCTCGGCACTTTGGACACGGCTCAGTGAGTAGCACTCGTCCCGGGATTCGGCAAGTCCGCTGGCCGCCATGCTTTCCAAGCTCTCTATGACGCTATCTCCAACGTCGAGTCCGACGGTGAGTAATTCGTTGCCCGCCTCGATATCCCACACCTTTGCGGTCTGGTCACCACTCCCCGTCGCCAGCCGCCTCCCATCCGGACTCCAGGCCACGCTCGCAATAGACTCGCTGTGGCCGCGCAGAGTCAACAGTCCCATGCCGCTTGCAGCATCCCACACCATTACGGTGTGATCCCCGCTCCCCGTCGCCAGCCGCTTCCCGTCCGGGCTCCACGCCACGCTGGTAACTTCGCTCTCGGGACCGCTCAGGGTCCACAATGTCTTGCCCGTCTCGGCGTCCCACACCTTCACTGTCCTGTCCCTGCACCCCGTCGCCAGCCGCCTCCCATCCGGACTCCAGGCCACGCTCGCAATAGACTCGCTGTGGCCGCGCAGAGTCAGCAATACCTTGCCCTTCTTGGCGTCCCACACCTTCGCAGTATTGTCCCAACTCCCCGTCGCCAAACACTCCCCGTCCAGGCTCCAGGCCACGCTATCAACACCGGCACTGTGGCCGCTCAGGGTCAGCACTTCCTTGCCCGTCCCGGCGTCCCACACCTTTGCGGTCTTGTCATAGCTCCCCGTCGCCAGCAGCTTCCCGTCCGGGCTCCACGCCACGCTGCAAACAGGGTCAAAGTGGCCGCTCAGAGTCAGCACTTCCTTGCCCGTCCCGGCGTCCCACACCTTCGCGGTCTTGTCATAGCTCCCCATCGCCAGCAGCTTCCCGTCCGGACTCCAGGCCACGCTCTGACCAACGGGGATGCGGCCGCTCCGGATTCCCACGGGAAAGCCGCGTCGCGCAACCCAGACCGGCCACGCAGGAGCCAAAGCGAGCCAGGCTATGGCGCGCGGCGAAAAGTCCGAAAGCCGAGATCGCCTAGCGGTGCGCCGGACCTCTACCGGTACGTACGCACTAGGGGAGTCCATCGAACCTCCTAGCCTGGGCGAGAATGGCAGCATCGTCCGAACTCAGCAGCACGTTGATATCGGTGTAGACTTCGAGCTGGTCTTCGAGCTTGGTCAAGTGCAGATAGGAAGGAATTCCGTCTGTCAGTCGTTCGAAGCGATCGAACATCTTGTTCACCATCTCCTGGCGGTCAGGCTTTGAGGTGGGAACCCACTTTCTCGACAAAAGCGATTGCCGGTAGGCCATAATTCTTTCCTCTTGCCGAAAGCGCGTGAGTGGCCGCACTTCGAATTTCGAGGAGTTCTGCTGCAAAAAAGTGACGATCTGCTGTCCGGCCTTGTCGCGCGAGGAATAGGTGAAGATGACGGGTGCTGGAGTGTTGGTGTCGCCCAGTCCGTATCGATTCACACTCTCCAGAACTTCCCGCCACACACCTTCGTACCGATGCAGGTCGTCGATGAGAATCAGCACTCCTTTGGCGCCGACCTTCAGCTTGGCCTCCTGGAGAAAGTCGCCGAGGTCTTTGAGGATCTGGCGGTTCACAGCCTCGGTGGTGAGACTCGATGTCTTTTTCTCGACAAACTGCTTTAGGAATCCACCCCACTCAAGGATCAGCTTGTCGTCATCCTGGGGCATAACGCGACCGAGTTCGGAGTAAACAGCGGTCATCGCCGCAGTGCGCCAACGCACGGGTCCGTCCCAGGAATCGCGACGAGCCTTGTTCATCGTCTCGGAAAGCTGGACCGCGAATTCCAGATAGGTCGAGGGTGGATCTTTCGCCTTGTTGCTCTCCAGCATGCAGGCAACATATCCTTCGAGAACTGACAGCCAGCGCATCTCCTCGAGCAGCCAAGTCTTACCGAGCTGAATCGGTGTCCCCTCTTGGTTCTCGGGCATTCTCTCGTCAACCACCAGGCCAAGATTGCCGATCTTGCGATCGCAAACCAGATCGAGGTAGCGCAGGTATTCCATACGGTCACACAGGATCTCATCCTTGCGCTTCCGAAGTCCTTTGGCGGTCAGAGCGATCTGCTGGCGGGTACGGTCCACCTTGAAGCCAGTCTGAAAGCCATCGGCTAGGTAGAGAACAGGCCGCGCCCATTCGACGTTGTCGGCGTAAGTCCGATACTGGAGCAGTGCCGCGCGCCGTCCCTCCGCGACGGCCAGCGGCAGGGCCTTCTCCTCGAAGAGAGCGCGGTAGAACGACAGCGTAAACATGCGGCACACGCTGTCGGCTACCTCGCCAGCCATGCCCACCACCACCGGAATCCCTCCAGCGACCAACTCCGCAGCGTAGGAGATGTGCACATCGCTGGCCTGTGCGGTGTTGCACGCATTGAGGACCACGACCTGTACCTCAGGGTTTGGAGCGCCGACAAGGCCCAAGAGCGCCGTGGCGGTCAGGGGATCTTCCTCGGCCATGTCGTTGACCATCTTGGTGAGGAGAACTTCGGCCCGGTCGCTGTTCCAGCGCCCATGACAGATGAGATGGACGACCGCCGGTTGGAATTCTCTGACGGCGTTGAGCAGTTCATTGCGGGTTGCGCTCAATAGCAGCTTGGTGTGCAGTGCGACACCGATGCTCATGCTGCCGGTCGCGGACATCTGCCCTTCGAACTGGCGCAGCAAGCCGAGATACTCGGCTCCCGGACGCAGCTTATCGTCCATTTGCCGACCGACCACGAAGAGCACTCGTACGGGGATCTCGAGTTCTTTCGCCTTTTGAGCCGCGGCCGGATAAACGATGCGGCTAATGGCGATGTGCCGCCCCGTGATGTTCAGACCCGCCAAGGGGCCGTCCAAGCAGAACATCATTTCCCAGGGCAGCCGCTCGAAGAGCCCGCTGGCTTGCGCCAAGTCGAGTTCTAGTTCCAGCGCGCCGGTCGGGGCCTTGGTTTGAATGGCCTGCCAGTCAGGACCTAGAAGGACAGCAAACAGATACCGGCCGAAAGCCGTGACTTCGTTCCGGGTCAAGTCCGGCTGTCCCCGCACGCAGCGATCGTGCGCCTTGCGTAGGTTGCTATCGTCGTTTCCCTGGTAGATCAATGGCACGTCAACGCTCCACCAGTCGGGCTCAGCCGCCGGCGGGCGTGGGTACCCCTTGTCCCCTTTGCCGATCGGCCGATGGATCACGGGCCATGCCTGATCGCTGGGGCAATTGATGGCTGCGTCCCAGCCTCCGCCAGCTGGGCTTACTGCGATTCTGAACTGCATCAGATCATCAGCTCCTCTTCGCGCGCATGCAGCAGGGCTTGAGCCAACCCTCCGATTGGCGACTCACCAAATGACGGCAGAGCCAACCGTTTTCCTTCTTCGTGGCATTTGGCGAGGGTCTCTTCGGTCCGCTTCTTGAGAGCCGCGAGTGCCGGATCGAGAGCCTTCTCGTCGAGTGTCGTGGCCAACTCGTGATGCGCCCGGAGAGCACCCGCAGCCACCAGCCGGGCCGCCCGCAGACCGCTGACCGGTGACCTGGGCTTGCGACCAAGCAGGCTCTCGGCCCACTGTTCTACGTCTCCTCCGAGAGCGTAGTCTCCCTTTCTGTAGTCGAAATGGTCGGCAAGCCTTTCAGTGCTGTCCCCCAACGGCTGCTCGACCAAGCCCGAGACAGCCTTCGCGACCGTCCAATCGAGTTGGCTCTCCGCAGTCACCGCCGCCTGCTCGAAGACCCCCAGATCTCTGAGTAGTTGCTCCGTGCCGTAGGGTCCCTTGGCGATCTGGCCGATGAGAAGCAGGCGAACGAGCGGAGAGGGATAGGCCGCCTGCCGTGACAACATCCCGCTCTGTCCGGTGAGGACCCAGGGAGCCAACAACCAGACTGACCAGGGGCCCAACGCCAGCACAGCCATCCAGTCGGCGAAAATCTCTATCGACCACCGTCGCCATGCCTTGACATCCGCTTCTGCGCCGCCTGCGCGACGAACGGCTGCCTCGACCTTGTCGGCGAAACGCCCACTGGATGGTGCCCCCGCTTCCACCGCGTCTTGGAGGAAGTGCCCGCACTCGTGCGCGATCAGGCCGAGGGTCCATGGCGCGGTCACTACGGTCGGAGGCAGCCTGAGAACGCCCACCGGAAGGTTCTGAAAGTACTCTTTCATGGGGCCCTCGAGGGTGTCGATACGGCGCTCCAGAACGTGGCCGGACTGGGTTTTCAGCGCACTTGCCGTGTAGTCGTACGAAATGCCGGTGATCGGCGGTGGCGGTGCCGGCCGGTTCCGATCCTGGAAGTAGGGATGGTAGCAACTCCAGAGCACTTCGTCCGCCGCTTCCAAAGTAGGTTTCAAAGCGTTGTCGTCGCGTTGGTCGAGCCTTTCGCGGAAATAGTCCCACACGTACCGGATCCAGATGATGCGCTGGTCGTGGAAGTTGAACTCGCGGCAGACTTCACCGTAGGTCTTGCCGCCGAGGTCGCCACCCAGTAGCCCCCCGACTGCTTTTGCTGCCTCGCTGATTTCGCGCTCTATGTGGTTCAACTGGCTGTCGTAACGGCCCCGGTAATTACCCAAATCGGAGGTATCGGCGTCGATGCGTTTCTTTTTCCACGCGGTGAGCTCGGAGGTTAGGCGCTGGAGTTCCTGGATGGTCTGGTGCCGGCGGGATTCTTTCATTCCTGTCGCCTCCCCTGCGGGGCCAAACAGTGGCCGGATAGTATCACAGTTCCATGGAGCACCGATACCTGCATACGCTGAGTTCCAGAATGTAGAACGGCGCCACACCCCACTATGAATATGGCTTCGCTTGTAGTCACTTCACGCCGATGCGTGCCGCGACCACCTCGAACTTCAACGCTGCCTTCGCGCCGTTCTTGTATTCGATAGTGATTTCGCGGCTCTTCTGTTCATTGGTGACTCCGTCGGCCTTCAGGTTCAGCAATCGAATTGTAGACTTGTCGACGGGCTTCCACTTGAGCACCTTCTCGTCCAGCTTGACGGTGCCCACATCGTCTGCCTGTTCAATGGACACATCAATTTCCTCGGTATTTAGGATCACGGGCGAATCGACGCTTACCTTCGCCGCGGTCGTCTTGGCATCCGGGAGATCCAGCAGTAGCGGTCGCTGCTTGTCCTCCTTCTGAATTACGACTTTCTTGGTGGTCTGGAGCAAGGATTTTTTGATTCTTAGCAGCCGGATACGGCCTCCGGCGATGCCATCAACCGCTTCGAGCGAAGCATCCTTTTCTGGCACCAGCAGTTTGGCATGATCAAGACCGTTCCCATACATGAGGTAAACCGCATTGCCGTTTGTATCCACCGAAACGAAGACTAGGCGCTCCGCCGCGGAATCCTGCCCGAACTCGGTCAGGTCGTGTTTGTTGTCATAGCAGTGCTTCCCGTCCCCATCCATATCCGACCAGAACGGCCGGAACACGCGCACGCTAGGATTTGACACCAAGAGCGCGGTGGGCACGACTGCCGTAATGATCGGACCGGACTGGTTTCGCTCGCGCTTCACGATCGCGTCCTTGAGACCAAAAACCTTGCCGCCGATTTCGAGCAACAGTTCATGATCGAACATCGCCAGCATGGTGGTTGAGATTTCGACCCGGACAGTGCTGTTGGTTTCGTTCAGAGGTGCAGTGGTCACCGAGTTGATCTTGAATGGTTCGCATTGCGCCTCGGATATGGCGTTGTAACAATACTTATTGCCTTCATCGACGTCCGATCCAGCCGGCCGGGACGCACGCACGTTGGGATTCGACCTTAATAGGGAGGTGGGTACGGCGGCCGTAATAATCCAACGTGATGTGTCGCCCTCGCGCTTCGCATCCGAGCCCTTAAAATCAATGACCTTGTCTCCGATTTTGAGGAACAGTTTCTGGTCTTCCTTCAGCTGCATCGTGGTTTCGATCTCGACGTTGGCGGTGCTATCGGTTTCGTTGAGGCCCGACACGGTTACCGACGTGACCTTGAATTCCTCGCACGCCGGTAGCTGCGTGGGAGGAAGGGCAGCAGACGCCAGCGACTGCGACAGGGCCGGAGGCGACTGGCAATTAGCCATGCTCAAAGGTGGCAGGGGTTGTTGTGCTAGTGGCACCAAAAGATCCGTCTGAGCGCCGCTACGAGCGACGACGTGGCCGGTCCATCGCGCCAAAGCGGCCATAGCGGCAACAAACTTAAGGCCAGTGTCTTCAATGATTAGATTCTTGCCAGCGTCGTATCGTGTCGGGCCAAGCTGTACGTAGGTTCCTGCCAAGTAGGCGCCTTGGACGGAGACAAGAACCGTGCCGTCGCCAAGATCTTCGAAAGTGACGCCCCCAACCGCAGGCGCAAGGTCGAATCGGGGCAGGGGAAAGGTGCGCCTGGATACGAGAACGGATTCTGGAATCACCGCTCCCGTTGTCCCCTCCTTTTGATCAAATCGCCGCCAGTACGTTCGGATCCTGATCGTGCCATAGCAGCCAATGTCGGAGAGGGTTGGCATAGCCAATTGAACGAAAGTCTGCTTCAGCCCGCTGCGCACGAAATGCTGGCCGAGCACAGGGCGGAACTCCCAGAGGAAAGATACAGATTGCCTTTCGGGATCGGCGGGACGTTGCAAAGCCACAGTATCCTGATCCTGCACAAGATAGAGAGTCTTGCGTCCTTGAGTGAAAGAACCGGCGAGCCCGACCATGCCGATGACGGCGCCTGCGCCAATTGAGGTGGTGCGATCAGTCATGGCGGCGACGTTGTAAGTCTTCTCGCGCGGCAGGAGCGCCGTAATGGCCGGCGGCTCATTTGAAAGCGTTTGGGGAATGGACCGGACCTCGACTTCGACGACGGCCGCGGCGTCGCGGAAGGCCGCCGGAACCCGAAGCGAAATCGGGAATCCCAGGGTCACGCGAGGTTTGACAAAGCGCTGAGCCGCCACAAAACGGTCCGAGAGGGCGCCTTCCAGCAGAAGTTGGAGGTTGGCCATTTCGTAACTCAATTGCATCTGCTCGTTTAGCACATCCAAAGCTGAAGCCGAGACGGAGGTGGGCGGTGTAAAGGCTAACCCTGCCGGCACGGCGGGAGTTGCAGGCGGCGCGGCCCCGGTCGAAGTCGTGACGACGGTCTGCGTCGGTTCGGTGGTGACAGTGACGGTGCCCGGTATTGTTGCATTGGTCGACGGCAGATTCGCGTTAGTGGTCAGGGAACTGGTACCACCAGTGTTGGTAGCCGTGACGCCGGGGCCCGACGGACCCGTGACCTGCAGGCCGAATTGAGTCTGGCTGATCGTTGCGCCACTTATGCTTCCGAGCCGCGAGATCAATGCATCCTGGTTCAAGCCACTCATCGTCCCGAGCTTCGCGCGGGTTGCATCCAACATCATCCGCAGGGACGCATCATCGTAAACCTTAGGCTCGCCGACTTCGATTCCGTTACCGTCATTTTCTTCAGCTGCCAATTGGGCGGCATGAGGTGGGTCGGGCTGCCAGGTTGGCGTTCCGGCGAGTTGATGAATGTGACGGCAGCCTGTCATCGTCGCAAGCGCCAATAAAGCGAGGACAAGATATCGCAGTTTCATGTCATGCCTCACTCAGCTCTTTCTTGAACCCTTGGGCTTCGACGCTTTCATTTCGGGTGCGTGGACCTCCAGCCCGCCGGCCGGATTAATATCAGACACGATGATGGCAGGCTGGCTTCCAATCGTGGTGGGCATCCCTGTCACCGCGACCGCAGTGCCGTCCGCAATGCCCTTTACGTTCACAATGTAATTTGTGGCGGCGCGAGCTGCCTGCTTGGGATCGGGAAACCCGGACATCAGCAACAAGGCTCCTTGCGGCAAAAGAAAGGAATCCAGTCCCCGAATCGACAAGTTACCGAAGATAATCTGCATGGCATACCCTCCGAAAAAGATACAAAGTACATTCTAACCGGTACCAGCGTTGCCTATACGGTGACCTTTCCGCTCCCTCCATCTCGGATCCTCGCTTTCATTTGCCATAGTAGAATTAAGTGCCGATCTTCGGCCCAAATCAGGTTCCCTCATAGGTGCCTCTGAGATCACAAGGACGAGAGCGGAACTACGCCTTAAATAGGAGAATGACCGACCCGCGCAGGATGCTGAGAGTGGAGGAGGCATCAACGCTCCCCCCTTCACGACTTTCTGCCCTTCGCCCCCAGGCAGGGGCTCAACGCGACGGCAGATGGCGCAAATGTACCGCCGAGTAACTAGCTTGTCAAATGGAAATTCGTATAATCGGAAATGCCCAAGAAATAATTAGGGACGAGCTTCGTTGCGTAAAAAAGCGATCCACTACATTCATCTAGTTATTCACACGGCCCGTACTAGTCCTGCCCACTTGATATTCCCACAACCCGCCATCTACCCCATGTGAAAATGCACCTTGCTATTACAGAGGCTCAACTGGCATCGCCGTCGGATTCACGGACATGCACCCCGTGTGCACCTCGCTCGGAGAATTTTCTGGATGTGACCGCTAAGTCCCTTGTAATTGCGAATTGTCATTCCGGATTGACACAAGTACCACGGTTCCGAAAACCGTTGCTCTTTTATTCTCCTTCTGCCCGTAACTGATTGAAACGAGAGGGCCTGCGGGGATTCGAACCCCGGACTTACGGTTTAGGAATTCTTTTTCCGATACTGATTCCAAAACAGATCAACAAGTTAACTCGGCAAATTCCGAACAAATCCGGCAAATTCCGCAACCTGGGCGCAACCAAGATTCTGAAGAAGACAAGGGCAAACCGACTGGAAACAAAGGTCCGGAAAGGGGCGAATCATGAACCTCTTCGCCCCAGGCTCTCCCATGCCTTCGCAGGACCGCCGCGACTCCTCCGTCGCGGTTCCCGTCAAATCAGTACTCTCGGGCATGGGAATCACAAAACGCAAGGTCCGGAAGCTGGATGCTATCGCTCGTGCCCATCATCCAGACGGGCGCAAGGCCCAACGCGCTTACAGCGCCCGTCCGTTCGTTCTCTGTGGGATTCCCGTCCGCCGGCCGCACAAGCATTCACTGGAATACTCACGGCAGAACGGTAGATTCCGGCTCCGCGTCATCGGCCACCCGGATTACGGCTTACCGTTCGGCCAGGATCGTTTGCTTCTGATCTGGATCGCCTCCATGGCGACTTGGCAGAAAAGTCGCGCCATTCATTTTCGGTCGGCAGCGACAATCCTCGAAACCTTTGGCCTGCTCAAAGACGGTCGCTACTACAAACGCCTGATTGCCGGTTTCGAGCGCATCTTCTATTCGACGTTTTTCTTTACCAGCGACGAACAAACTACTGAAACGGTCGTGATCACCCGTACCAGCTTCCGCTTCGTCAGCACCCTTAAACTCTGGTACACCCGGGGAAGCTCGCAAGACCAGGAACCAGATTCGACTCCCGGTAAGAACATCATCGTGCTGTCCGAAGAGTTCTGGAATGAGATCCAAGGACACCCCATTCCCGTTGACCTGGACATCGTCTGCGCCCTCGCCGATTCGCCCGGCAATCTGGACTTGTACATCTGGCTCGTCTGGCGCAGTTGGACCGCGAAGGCGCCGGTGAACATCCCCCTGTTCGGCCCCGAGGGCCTGGTATCTCAACTCGGAAACTCGGAGAACCTCCGGGAGCGGGACTTCCGCAGGCAGATTGCGCGGTGGCTCCAGATCACCCGTCAATTGTGGCCGGAATGCGCAGCCTCCCTGGCCGAGAGCGGAGAGAACCTCATACTGAAACCAGCCAGGAAGGTACCTCGTGCCCAGTAACACTGTGGATTTTCCAGAGTTTTTCCACGTGAGAGAGTTCGCGCCTTTCACGTGATTCAGTTCGCGCTGGCACGTGATTGAGTTCGCGGTCATACGTGATTTAGTTCGCGCGACTTGGTAGTAAGCGACCCTGGATCAAAGAGTTATCCGGCCCTCCTGTAGTTATTACCTGTAGTCCCTGACGTTATATACCTGAAGTAGCGAAATCCCAGCTTGTGGAAAAGTGGAGAACTCAGCCAAAAGCACAGGCCGCGCCGCTACGCGGGCGGAGAGGATCTATATCCTCCACGTTCCGCATGTACACCGAATGCTTGCCTCGGCTCCGGGCTGAGCATCACTGGATCCACTTCGTCAATGGTCGGCGCGTCGGTTCATTTTCCGCTGGGCCACCGATTCGCGCCTTGGAGTACTCCTCGAACCTATGCATGGCCTCTCGCTTGTGCTCCACCCAATCACGGATGTAGTCCCACCTTTCCTTCAAAGGCTCCCACATCCAAAAACTCCGGAGTTCAGTGAGTTCTGCGTCGGACAGCATATCCGAGGCGATCAGCAGCTGCGTGCCGCACCCGGGACAACACCTCTTCTTCCTGTAAGCAAAGTCCCACTTGCAGTGGGGACACTTATAGCGCTCCGGTTTGACTCTCAATCGCTTTTTTCTCCCAGGGTCGAAGCTTATTCCGCGTCCCTGGCTGTGGCAAGAGACTTCTTGAGGGTTCTCGAGACGGCGCCAGAGGCGACTCCATGAACATCAACGTTTCACGCATACCTGCCGAGGTCGACCTAGGAGTTGAGCGACTTCACTTTACCCTGCTGCGTCGCTCAGGGTCGACATTGGTCGACGGCTCTTTTCCAGGCAACTTCCCAGGTTGAATCCGCTCGCACTGCTACCAATTACCTAGAAATTCCTAGCTGGATGGGGATTTCCAGGAATCGGCATTACTAAACACTACGTCGTCACAGGGGATCTATCTTGCTTAGAAGGTGACCCGGCCGCAGGCTGAGCAGCGCGAGGCGGCCAAACACAATTTGCCCCTGACGATCCCGCGCCTGGCCGAAACGCGGGGTCATGGGTTTTCCGCAACAGGTCGCACTCTCCTTGGGCTCAGCCTCACCCGCCGAGAGCGGAAGAGTCGGCTCGGTTACCCTCTCGCATGTTCCGGTTAACTTCTGTTTTGTTTCCCACATATTCAGATCACTGTTGTACCTCAGCGGGCGGGGGACTGGTCGCATCACCCGTGGCCGTGGGCTTCGGTTCAGGGTTTGCTGCCAGCCTCGTCGAGATGAACATGGTGCGACCGCTGATTTCCTGATCGAATTCGCCGCCCCCTCCCTCGAGGGTCAGCCTGATCCCTTCCGTCTGGTGTTCGTCTGGCACATTGCCAAGGGCGCAGTTCACTTGCAGCACGGCCATTCTCGATGGCCCCCACATCGGCAAAAGCCTGATGCGCAATACGGCCAATCCGCCGTTCGGCACCGAGCCTGAGAGCATGGGCATCCGCTTGGGAAAGAACCGTAGGGGGCCGAATGCCGAGCCCGCCAGCATGCGGGCACCCGGGGCGATGCCGTAGGAGTCAAAGCTGACCAGCTCATTCGCCACCCAGATGCCTGTTTCCAGGGAGTTTCCATTGGGTGACTTGTGTGTGAACGTCCCCGTTGCCGTAACTGACCTGCTCTTCGCGTTGAAAGTGCCGGCGCCGCTCATCTCGTAACTCGCGCCATCGGCGGACTTGACCACCGCCGGGCAGGCGGAAGAGTCAGCGGAATCGCAAAGGAATCCCGAGCCGACCATGAGGATGTAATCACTATTGCCGGTTTGGGCTATCGCCGGAACAACCGCCAGAAACAGGCTCGGCACCGCCACCCACGCGATGACCCGGTTCAGGAATACCCGTTGGCATGACATGGTCTCCTCCCGTCGTCGGCGCAAGCTAAACAGAACCCGCAAGCCGTTGACTCTCGGCAGCGGGGGAATAGTGCGGCCCACAGCGAAAGCAATGGGCCGCTGGTCGCGCGCACAACGAACCCTCCCACCCTCTTAGAGGCGATTGAGCACGCTTAGGGTAGCGCAGTTCTACACTCTGCCACTA
>Ga0326727_10008574_pt1 | contig 25825 bp, 26 predicted proteins | sample MB2enrmetagenome_FD_207643 | JGI IMG/M metagenome (GOLD analysis project Ga0326727, IMG submission 207643) | Lab enriched peat soil microbial communities from McLean, Ithaca, NY, United States - MB29MY | ecosystem: Environmental > Terrestrial > Soil > Wetlands > Peat | place: USA: New York...
CCGCACGCCTTCGGCGTGGATGATGATGTTGTTTCTCGCTCTTACTCCAACTCCCGTTCCAAATGCCGTTCTCAGTGGTGGTCACTTCAACTAAACACTACTGGGTCACTCTTGCCAAGCGCCGAAGCCCCGGCACCAACGAAAGCCAGGGCCCGCCCTGACCTTAGGGCCTCGGTCATCTGCAAATAAGCGGCCCGGTTCCTTTCGGTGTCGATAGTCACTTTGTATTAAGCCACATTCGGTTTCTGCGATTCTCGCCTCGCGCTAACCATTTGATGCCGCTTCGCACGCGAACTCGGCATATGCAGCAATTCCACAAGTTCCATCTTGGTCTTATTAGTTATCACCCAGTTCGCCGGTCAGAAAGCACGAAAATGAACACGTGCCGCTGCTCCCATGGGGTTTTGACTTTGCGGACATCACCCAGAAGGTAATTCCATAAAATGGTAAAGTCAATTCTTCGGGTGAACAAATGTCCATGTCGCACAGGCTCCAGATACGCGATTTACCCTAATACCATCGCGCCAAAACCACGCACTTGGATATTATGCTGAGTAGGCACCTCGCCGGATTGGGCCCGAAAAATGCCCTACCCGGAAAGTGGGACGGCTGCAGTTTGAATGCATGCCAGACTCCCATGGATCTTGGCATTAGTAACGAGTTGCCAGGGGTTTAGTATTCGCTGTGGGTGTCGCCACGCGGCCACATTGACGGGAAACTACTCGTTGAAGTGCAACCTCTGACTCCCCCGAAGCCGCATCCCACAAGTGACTTTCGGCTGGTCGATACCGCCCGTGGCAGTTTCCGCCTGTGCCGTCGCCGTCCCGGGAAGCGTCATCTCTGCTGTTTGGTGCGCCCCTACGAATTTATCCGGGCCAACACAGCCGTTCGCTTCTACCACGTCAGCCGCAACGCGAACTGGATTTCGCGCGGGTCGCCGGGTCCGCCCGAAGCTTGGCCGGCGATGGGCTGCACCGTGTTGCCGATGACGCCAAAAGAGGCGGAACTCCAGTCAGCGTTGGGCAGAGTGAAGTTCGGCCGATTGAAAATATTGAACAGCTCGGCCCGGAACTGGAGGGTTTTCGATTCCCGTAATCTGAAGTTCCGAATCAGCGAGAAGTCCCAGTCGGCAAGACCCGGTCCCGTCAGTATATTTCGTCCCGCGTTTCCGAAGGTGTAAGGACCGGGCAGAGAGAATGCTGCCGGGTTTGTCCATTCGTTGACGCTCCTATGGGCGGGATAGAAGCTCACGCCGGAAACGACGTTCGGACGATCGTGGTTGTCAATATTGTTGCTGGGATTGCCGTCGACGGTGGGCGTATAGGGCGCCCCGGATTGCAGCATGGCGATCCCCGCCACTTCCCAGCCGTCGATGAGGTAGTTCGCCTTCGAGTTCTGCAACTTTCCGATTTTGTTCCCGAACGGCAGGTCGTAAACGTAGGCCAGAGAGAAGCGTTGCTCGTAGTCGAAGTCCGAGCGGCCCTTCTCCGCAGCGAGATCGTAGGAATTCTGCGGGAAGCCGGGGCTGGCATTGGTTCCGAAGTAGGCGGAGTCGTCGTCGATGGATTTAGACCAGGTATAAGCACCGATGATCGCCAAGCCGTTGCTGTAGTGTCTCTCCACTTTGACCTGCAAGGAGTGGTATATCGACGTGCCGATGGGATCCGTGTAAGCCATTATCTGGAAATTGGGATAGGGTCGCGGGCAGGGCGTGCCCGACGGGGTGTTCGGAATACAGGTGCCGCCGCCCCTATAGAGAGCGTTGTTGGGCTGGTTCGGATCCCACTCGAAGGGCAATCTCAGCCCCCGCGTCCCGACGTATCCAACGTCGAGCAGCCAGGAACCGCACTGCCGCTGCACATCGAACGTCCATTCAAAAACCCTTCCGTCCTTGAGGTTCAAGTCAACGGGCTCGAGTATCGGGAATAATGCCTGCGTTAGCGAAGGCGCGATAAACAGGTTCTGGAGAAGGAGGCCAGTGGCCAGCGGCAGCCCCCCCGCCGCGGGCGGCGTGGCGACGGCGGTGAAAACGGCCTGTTGATTATCTAGCAGATTTCCTTGGGTCAATTGGAAGTACGGCGGGTTAAAGCTTTTTTGGAAATAAAGTTGACCCACCATCTGGTCATAATAGACGCCTCCTCCGGTGCGGATGACGGTTTTTTCATTGCCAAGAGGCATCCAGGCAATGCCGAGACGAGGCCCGAAGTCGGTGTGGTCGGGATGTTGCAGCGCCCGGTTTTCCGAAGTGCTTCCCAGGTTCTCCGTCCCCGCCTGTTGGAATTGCCCGATGGGCAGGCCGGAGGCCCCCGTGGTGCCGACAAAATTCAGCAGGGAGGCCGCACTCGTCCCCGCGGCGAGCAGCAGCCCCTTGCTGAAGTCGAAGCTGCCAAAGTGGTTGTACTTGTCCGTGACCAAGCTGTTGTATTCATACCGGAGGCCGAGCGTCAGCGTGAGGTTGGGCCGAATCTTCCAGCGGTCCTGCGCAAAGAAATCGTACTCTGTGTCGGTTCCCGAGACATAGCCCGAAGAGCCGCGAACCCAGCTCGTGGGAAGGCCGAACAGGGCGTCGGCTACACCGTTGCCGAAGCCACAACTGGGCGGGGGACAGGCCGCGAGCAGAGCCGTCTGCACGCTCGGGGGAAGACCCGCTAAGACGGCGCTGCCTGTTGCCACTCCGTTGAAGGTGTAAGCGTCTCGCGCGTCAATATCCTCATAAAAGTTTCCACGCTTGATCGGCCGGATGTCCGCACCAAAATCCAAGGAGTGATTGCCGTGGATATAGGTGAGTGTGTCCGCGTATTGGAAAGAATTCACAGCTCCCGCCTGGGGGGCCTCGGTGTACGCTCCCAGAGCGTCATAGCCGGCGAAGGTCAAATTCGGCACGCCCGTATCGCGGTAGGCCGTAGGCGCACCATGGAGACCGAGGACTTGACTGATGTTCCTCCCTTGGTCCTCATTGTTCCACCGATACTGCCAGCGGTTGTAGCCAACCTTCGCTTCATTTAAGAGCGTGGGGGTGAAGACATGGGTCCAATCCATCCCCGTCTGGTCGAACCAGTTCACGCGCCGAGTGCCAAAACCCGGCACGCCCGTAGGCAGGCCCGAAGGGTCCAACTCGGAGTCGGTGGTCAGGCTATAGCGAAAGAAAAGACTGCCTTTCGAGCCCCAGTGGTGGTCGAAGCGTCCGACGAAACTGTTCGTATCGATAATGCGCAGCACCTGCTGCTGGTAATTTTCTCCGCCGCAGGGCGGATTTGGGATGTTGGGTGATGGATAAAGTCCGACGAGAGCCTGACCGACGGGATCGAGGCTGCCCGCGGGAAGAGCCGGAGCGATGGTCTTCAGGTTATTGCCGGGGATCGTCAGCGGAGCGGCAGGATTGACGAGCAACAGTGGATCCAGGAGAACCGTCGTGTGGGAGCAGGGCGATCCTGGCGCGATGTCGGAAAAATCACCACTCTGCTCGGCGAGCGTGGGCACGTGCGCGCGGCTGAAGAAAGATTCGTTATCGCGCAAACCCTCGTAGTTCAAAAAAAAGAAGGTCTTGTCGTGGCCATTGTAGACATGCGGAAGAACCACCGGGCCGCCCAGGCTGGCCCCATATTGGTTGCGATGGAAGGGGGGCACGTTCGGCTCAAAAAAGTTCCGCGCGTCCAGATTGCCGTTGCGCAGGTACTCATAAAGCGAGCCGTGTAATTGGTTGGTTCCAGCTTTGGTTACAATGTTCACCTGGGCGCCACCCGAGACCCCAAACCTAGCGTCGTAGACGCCCGTCTCAATCTTGAACTCCTGGATGGAATCGAGCGGCGGCGCGGCGACGTAGGCCCCGATGGCGATTGTCGTGTTGCTCATGCCGTCCAGCAGGAAGCTGTTCATATCCTCGCGCAGCCCGTTGACGTTAATGGATCCGCCGCGGTAATTATTCAGCTCCGACCCCTGGACACCCGGTACGACCCCCGGGGTGAAGAGCATGGTTTCGAGGAAATTGCGGCCGTTGTAGGGAAGCTGGCTGATTTTGGCCTGCTCGACGGTGGTTCCTACCGTGGCGGTCTGGGTGTCCAACACAGGCGCGGCTGACTGTACGGTGACGGTCGTGGTCTGCGCGCCCACTTTCAGCCGAAAATCCACCCGCGGATGCGCGTCCACGAGAAGATTGATGGGGCCTTGAATGGTCTTCTCGAAGCCCGCCTTCTCTACCGCGAGCCGGTATTGGCCAGGCGGCAAAAGAGGGATCGTGTAGGAGCCATCCTCCTGTGTGAGGCTGCTGCGGGTCGACCCCGTATCAACCTCCAGCGCCGTTACTGTGACGCCGGGAATGAGCGCACCCGACTGGTCCCTCACAGTTCCAGTGAAGCCGCCTTGGACTTGCTGCGCTCGTAAGCCAACATATTGACCGGCCAACAGCGCCAGGATGGCGCACAAACCCCCTTGAGCGACACGCCGCATTTTCGTGGCCTCCCTTGCCAAGTGCCGTGCCGCAAGAAATGAACAGTCAGCAGACAAGCACCTGGATCGATTTTCCGCCCAATTCCAGCACTCTCCGTCTCTAGCTGAAATGCAAGTTTGGTAAATTGAATAAGCCCTGTTGCGCGTAAGGCCGCCGTACTGCCGACGATCATTTGACGATTACTGGATAGTAGCTCCAGTCGGTTCCGAGTGGACGGATGCCAACCAAGTAGTACCCGGGCGCGATTCGAGAAAGATCAATCGTTACGTTCATCTTGGTCATATCATTTTCGATCGTCGCGGTTCCGGAGGTCCTAGTGAGCGGCTCGCCGAATTCCTGCCTAAGGATAGCAACCTCGTATGTACCGGCACGGCTCCCCTCCGGGAAGTAGAAAGTCACGTCGTCAAAGCCTCTTTGGAATACCAGCGGTCCTTTGCCGGGTCCTCGATCACCCCGAAGGACTAACGGACTTCTTATGTCGGCGACATTATGATTATGCGCGGTAATTACAGTCTGCGGACGTGATCGCCACATCCACCAGCCGAGCGATACACTGAAAATGACGGCGGCTGCGATGCTTAGGTATGCCGCACGCCTTCGCCATACCACCTGCCTGCGAAACTCGGTGTACTCGCAGAAGCAGGGACTGCACGTGCCGAGGTGTTCGATCCAGTCGTTAACCTGGTCAACCCCGAGTTTACGGAACGCCATGGCCCTCAAAATCTCATTGCCGGGGCATCCGGCTCGCTCCCGATTGGGAAAACCTCCTCCAAGTACAACGCGCTGGTAGGCCTTAATCAATCGCATCTCCTCTCGCTTTGCGGGCGCTTGATCACGCATGAGCTTCGCCCCCTTTGCCAGGCCTGCCCGAGCCCTTCCGCCTCACAATGCGATCGCGGACCCCTCCATATGCCTTGTTGAAAAGAACCTGTGCACTGTTGACCGTAGTCTTCAGGAAACGTGCGGTATCCTTCCAGTTGTAGCCGGCGATTTCCCTGAAGTAAAACGTGTTTCGTGCGCGCTGATTCATGAACTGAATCAGTTCTCCTGCAAGCAGATGATCCTCAATTGTTGGCTGGGTGCTGCGTGTTCGAGCACCTATGCGGGCGTCAAGGTCTTGGTCGGTGCCGACATATACAAGTCTAGGCTGTTTTGCCAGATACCGGTGGAATCTGCGAATAAAGGCAACATAGAGGTAACTGTCGAGATTTCGGATTGGTTTCCCGCTCTGCCGTTGGCCTTTTCGCGCTCGCGATGTCGCCAGGAGTACTGCTTCAAGTATGTTAGCGGCCACGGCTGAGTCCTGGTCGAATCGCTGGGCGTAGGTAAGCATGCGGCCCCAGTTTCGCCGCGCGGCATCAAGGAGGTCTGTCTCGACCACACTCCCAGAGCCTTCCGCTTGCCAAATCCAGACCGGTGAATCAATTTCGAATTCCTCGCGCATGGTCGCCGCCAGCCTCTCCGGTCCCATTGCTCCAGAATTCTAACATCCGCCGAAAGTCCCGAAGCGATGTTTTCCCCCTATTAGAGTAGAGCCCTCAAATTGTCTAAATATTAATATCTCACTCCTTTTTTGGACGTTTGGTTTCCCCGTCTGAAGTCGTGGAGCCACAAGCTTGTATACCTCTGCTAAGCCTGCGGCTTTCATCGGGCTCTCTCAATATGGGGCAATAGGTATTCCGATAATTAGACACCAGACGCACCGGCACCAATTTGGCAGCCCATCGATTGCCAGCCGTTTGCGTCAAGGGCAGTGGTCGAAACTGAAGCCCCGCGACTACTGGCCGAAGCGCATTCGCTGACCCGAGCGAATGTGTCGACTACGAAGCGAGCGTTTGCACCAGGGCAGGTCTTATGAAAGACCATGGAAATGGGCATAGTGATTACGGTCTGAGTGGGGCGACAGTGGCGACGAAAGCCACTCGGGACGCGGAAGTGTGGAATTCCGAACTCGACGCAATACTCCGAGAGGGATACGCACGGGGCTGGGAGGGGGCGCGGGAAGCAATTGACAGGATTCAGAAGTTACGCCCTAAATGGCGTAGCCACATAATTTGGGGGCGCGCCAAGCAGCTTGGTTTCCAAAAGGAATACGTTCTTGAACGCCCGCCCTGGTCGGCAGCGGACGATGCGGCCTTGATGGATTTCGCGCAAGAGCAATCGGTAGAAACCATCGCTTGTTGGCTGCATCGCACGGCAAGAGCGGTAAGGCAGAGATTTTGGGAACTTCGTGAAAGCGCAAGGGTCCAGGATAACTATACCCAAGTGGAATTGGCCAGGGATTTGCGGGTGAGCCCTAAAATGGTTCGCCATTGGGAGGCGACGGGTGTGTTGCAGCGCAGAGCCGGGCGAATCACCCATGAATCGCTGGAACTGTTCCTCCGCAAGTGCGGCTCAGCAATAAACTACGACGCTCTCGATGTGGAAATGCAGCAGTGGCTAAAGGATTGTGTGGGCTTCGTTCCAACAGATGCACGTCCGATTCGTGACGAAAGGATTCGAAAACACCTTCAAAAAGTTGGGGTTTGCCCACGGTGCGGCCGAAAAACTCGAGGCAACGCCCATGGACGTCATATCAAGGCTTGCAAAGGCCTCGGCCAACAAGGCCGGGCAAGCACAGTATGACCACGAGGATATTGCCAAGCCCTCACGCATTTCCTAACTGGACGATATAGTTATCGGCCGCCTGGCGCCATAACTCGAATGAGGGATAAGTTCCCAAGGGCTGAGTCGGCCAATACATGTCCCAATGGAATACCCAATAATCAACGGTCCGCGCACTTCGCGGGTGCGCCCGCGCGTGGTACACAATGGTTTTGAACCAACCGTCCCTTCGCGGCGCGGCGAAGAAACGCTCCTCGCCCCACTCCAGAAGAGCTTTCCACCTTCGAGTGTAGTCCTCGGGAGAGAGAGTACTACGAAGCTCTCTGTCGGTTTCGAGGAAACCCGGGCAGCGGTATTGCACCTCCCGGTTAACGGTTTCAGGGAATTGGGCATCTGCTTCCAATAGCGAACGGAGCCAGTATGTGAACGCTTCCCACTCCATGTACTGAGCCACCGCCGCCGTCAGGCGCTCGGGACCAATTGCCCTGGAAACCTTGATGGTCTGGCGTTTGTCTTCATCCATCTTGAATGCGTCGAGGACCTCGTCGGCACATTGCTCGGAGGCGCTCCTCCACTCTTCAAAGGATGGATAAGCTGGAGGGCGCTGCCGCTCCCATCGCTCCTCACACCATTGCCAATAAGCCCAGTCCCGTGCGCAGACGGGGTCACGAATCGCATAGAAGGTAACGGCCCGCAACCAGCCTCCCTGTTTGGAATCGGCAAGGACATTCTCCTCGACCCATCCCAATATGCCCCGGTCAAGAAGCGCTCCCAGCCCCGGGGCTGCTTCCGGGCGTTGGCGCTCAGATCCAATGAACCCAGGACAGCGCTCTTCGATAATCTTGGCAAGCCATTCAGGGAGTTCGCCCTCCGCTTTTGCGATCGCATGCACCCAAAGGCTGAACGCGTTCCACTCGACATATTGACGCCGCGCTTTGAGGAGGCGTTCCCAGGGTATTCGTCTCGCCTGACGATCGGCTTCCCGGCGGGCCATCTCGGATGCACGAACTTCGACCTTACTCGGCCGCCACGCGCGGTGTTTGGAGGTGTTCGCCATACTAAATGCAGGGCATTGCGAGGTAGACCATGCTGATTCGAACCTGTCAGCTCCCGGATGTCAGGGCGCTCGTGAAGATCGGAGAGCCCACTTTCAAACGTCGGCTATTCTTACCCATAGAAAGCTTCGGCTCTCCCGCTGTCGAGCGGAAAATGCTGATCTGCCTGGATGACCGCGCATCAATAGACGTGCTCGACCTTGTCCCCCATTTGCTCCCATTAGCAAAATGCTTCTCTGCGTAAGACCAGGCCATGCGTCACATCCTTTGGCACGCAAATAGGGTCAGGTTGTAGACGGAATGCATGAGCGCGGCGGCTGTGGTGGAACCTGAGACGACGCGCACCCAGCCATAGAGAATACCACTCACCGCGAAGCAGGCACAGTGGAGGAGTGTCGGGGGCTGATGGAAGATGGCAAAGACGATCGCGGTAAGGATGACAGCGGCCGGGGACCCCGAGGTCCGCGCAATCAGTGGAAGCAAGCAGCCGCGAAAGAAAGATTCTTCCACAACGGGGCCAAGAGTGGCAGCCAAAGCCAAAAGCTCCAAAGATATATGCGGAAACGGCGTGGGGATTGTTGACTTCACAGCGAGAATCACCACCCCGGCCCACAGTATGCCTCCGAGTGAGGCGACGAGCAGATACCGGCGGGAGGGTAGCGTCCAGCCCAGGGCCCGCCAAACGTTGTCCCCGTGGCGGAATTTGAGAGTCGCATACAGTGCGAGGAGCACCCAGACAAGTACAACGGCCTGGAGCAGCGCCGTGGGTTGTTGGAGGGCAAGAGGGGGAAGCACGTGGAAGGGGATGGCAAGCTGAAGCAAGGACCCAAACATGACGACACAAATCAGAAAAGCGCAGATGTCCGTGTAGTCCCAGCAACAAGAGGTGCCACGTTCTGTGATTTGTGATTCTCTGAAAGCTTCAAGTTTCGGCGAGCCCTCGGGCTGACGGTTAACGTGAGTTGGCAAACGGCTTCCTACCTACCCCGCAAATACTCAAACTCCGGTACCGTCTTGAAGGGCATCTCTGGGGCTGTAACCGGGTCCGCGAGTTGGTCGATCAATTCCTTCGATGCATTGCCCAGGAACTTCGCCGTTTCATGGATGTGGGCGATCATTTCAGGCGCAAAGCCCATGAGCCTCGCGCACGTCGCGTCTGCGGCCACGGGATCGTCGGCAAGTATGACCTTGCCAAGAGCGCGAGAGCTGCCGGCAAGAGGGCCGTTTCCCTCCATCGCTACGATGGCATCGGCGATGACGAAATGAATCGGCACAGTCGCACAAATGTCGACGATACTCTGTTGTATTCCCCGCCAGTGCAGGATATTTTTTGGCCACCCGTATTTTACGCCGGGAACCACACCAAACATGTTCTTCATGCTTAGCGTGACACCTGACCAGTGATGGGTTTTCACCTTGGGCATGGAAACCACGAGGTCGGCATTGTGCAGTGTACGCGGCAGCCAAATGTGCCCCAAGCCTGTGTAACTTGCACGAAGCTTCGTTTTGACGAGCTCGTCGCGGTTCAAGTCGACGAAAGGAATGCGCTGCTCATCGAGCAGGGCTCGGAAGCCGCTTTCCGAAAGCACCAGATCGGTATCGCGTTGGTGGCCGGGGCCCTCGGCGACAGAGACGGAGGCAGCACCGAGCTTTAAGAAACAGTGCGCGGCGGCAACGACCAGGATGGGTTGGGTATTGATATCGACGCAGGGCAAGAAATCCACAAGGTTCGGCTTGAGCAAAACTGATTTTCCACGAAGGTCAAGGCCGAACAGGCGCAGGCCACTCAGCAAGTCCCGCTCAAGCCGCTCAGAATATTCCTCCGCACGCAGAATGGCGACGCGTGAACGGGATGGGCGCCGCAATTGATCGTATCGGGGCACGAGAAAAGGAAGGGACGTCGCCGCCCCCGCGGCAAGCCCTACAGAGCCAGCGAGCATTTTTCTCCTCGTCATGCAAACACCTTGAATACGTTCCCCTGGACGAGACAATCGAGGGCAAGGTTCATGGCCGCGAGCGTGGCAGAATCCCGGATCTGGCCAGGATCGCTTAAATCGGACAAGCGATCTGCGAGACTCCCGACGGGCCGATCATAGGCATTGAGGGCCAGCAGGGACCACGCCAGGCTCCAAAACACGGGACAGGTCACAGCCCTGCGTTCGAGCCAATCAAGGCCGGAGCTTATAACGTCGTCCACTTCTTCCCCATGCAGGGCGAGCAAGGCGGTAGCCGTGGCATCGAGGTGTGACGCCATGGGAACGCCATAAACCACGCCATTTCCGGCATTCCATCCTCCGCCTGGACAGGCCCGATCCAAAAGCATTTCCTTGCCGCGCCGGATGCGGAGTGCCACCTCTTCCGTCTTGCAACAAACGAACGCTTGCTTCAGCGCAATTATCGAAAATGCCGTGGGGATGACCCAACTGCATGTACCGGGCATCCAGGGCCAGCCGAATTTGTCGGGATCAAAGCGCACATGGGTATCCGAGGTACGAAACTTCCATTTCCACAGCCAATGTGACTCTTTCCCTTTTGAATTCAGCAGCCATTTGAGGCCACGCTCGGTTTGGATGGCCATCTCGCCACTGTTGATGAGTGCAATCACCGCCAAGGCAGTCAGACCTGCCCCCTCCTGGTCGTCACCGCTGAAGGCGGGCCAGCTTCCATTCGGATTCTGGGTGTCGAGCAAAAATTGAAGGCCCCGGGCCCGGGATGGGCCTGAATTCCATCGTAAAGCCAAAAGAGCGAGGCATGTTGGTTCGAGATCCCCTTGGGCCGACGCTTGCCCATAGCTCCAACCTCCATTCGCCATCTGCCGTCCGATGAGCGCATTCCTCAATGAGATCTGTAGAATTCGTTCCGTCATGACTCGGTTGTAAGCGAAGAGGCGAGACTCGTCAAACGAGGTCATGGCCATTAGGTGGACAGTGGTTTCCACGGGACGAGAATCGAGCGCTAGGGCTTGAAATTCAACACTTGGGCGGATTCCTTACCCCTGCAGTAAGGCAGGAGAATGCGGTCCTTACATTTGTCGACCGGCGAAAATAATTCGATCTCTGCTCCCTTCTCCCAATTCCAGGTCGGTTCTCTACTCTCTCGCCTGGAAAAAATCTGATGTACCCCATCCCGGGACTTGTGCGGAAGATTGTCTTGCGAAAGTTGGTCCTCGCGAATGTCGACCCGCAGAAAAAAGTTGGCACCCGACGTGTTGTTTCCCGGGCAACGGCCAAAAAGCATTGTTTGAGATTCATAAACCACCCGGATGTGGTGCTGACAAACCTCGACCGGTGAAATAAATTTTTTGAAGCCTCCTTTGCTCACGCAAGTGATTATTTTGTCTGCCTTTTCCGCATTACGGCGGTTCCGACCGGAACTCCATACGGGATTGAAACTGCCTTTTCCCCGAAAAATCAAGGTGTAGATTGTGCGGCGAGGAGGCGATGCAAATGTTCGCATCAAGGCAGGAACTCTCCGGAAAGCTGCGAAAGGCCCGATACGTTATCGACGAGGTGACCCTGGAAGTGGTTTATCTCGCCGCCCGGATGCAGAAGCCGCTGCTGGTGGAAGGGCCGCCCGGCTGTGGCAAGACGGAGCTTGCATACGCCGTGGCCGAGGCCGCGGGAACGTTCGTCGAGCGCCTTCAGTGCTACGAAGGCATCACGGAAGACAAGGCCATCGGCAAGTTCGACGAGGCCTTGCAGAAGCTTTTCCTTGAAACCCAGGGCGACCGCCTCAGCGAAGATTGGGACGCCATTCGGAAGCGCCTGCATTCGATTGATTTTTTTGCCGAAGGTCCCCTTCTGCGGGCGTTGCGATATCGCGATCGGCCCTGCGTATTGCTGGTCGACGAGCTCGACAAGGTGGGCCACGCTTTTGAAGCGCTGTTGCTCGAGATTCTGAGCGCGTGGCAAGTCACTGTGCCGAAACTCGGGACCATGAAGGCAGAGACGGTTCCTTTCGTGGTTCTGAGCTCGAATGAAGAACGGCGCTTAGGGGATCCGCTGCGCCGGCGCTGTTTTTACTTGCGTGTGGAGTATCCCACCGTGGAACGGGAAGTCGAGATCCTCGCCGTGCGAAGCACCACGGAGGATCAAGGCTTACGCGCGCAACTGGCTGGTCTCGCGCGAGCGCTGCGCGGGTGGAGCCTCGAAAAGCCGCCCTCTATTGCTGAAATGCTCGATTTGGCCAAGGCACTCGAGATCATGGGGGTAAGCGAAATAGAACCCGAGCAACGCGACGTGCTTCTTCCCCTCCTGGCCAAGACGGAGGCTGACCGGAGACGCCTGCTGCTGCGGGCCGGATTCGACGGACTGGTCGTTGACTCGAAGAGATACCGCGATGAACTGGCGGGGGTGACGGTTTGAAGACAACGGCGCGGGTCCTAATTCTTCTCATGTACTTGGCGCCAGTCGCGTGGTGCGCCGAGTCCGACGCCGGGCGAGCGTATTCCATTCGGTGCGCGGAATATTACTCCAATCGCTATCAAGTTCCGGTTGAGCTGGTGGAGGCAATGATCGAAGTGGAGTCGAATTGGCAACCCGACGCGGTTTCGCCGAAGGGCGCGGTTGGCTTGATGCAACTGATGCCGGCGACGGCAGTGCATTTTGGAGTCAGGAATCGGTTTCACATCGAGGAGAACATCCGTGCGGGAGTCGAGTATTTGGCCGGGCTGATCCACGACTTTCAAGGCGACCTGAGACTCGCGGTCGCTGCCTATTACACGGGAGAGCGCCCCATCCTGTTGCGGCGACTCGATTACTGTTCGCCCGATGTTTACAGCTACGTCGTGCGCGTTTCTCGCCTTTACCGCGCGAAACGGTTGGCAAAAACGCAGAGGGTGCTCTCCGAGCGCCCACCCGAATATCACAGCGAGGTGATTCATGATGGCAGGTAGGAAATCTCTTGCTTTCTTTTTATCGCTAGCGATGCGCACGGCGATGGCGCAGGTCCCGGAGGTCACGCCACACGTGATGACTAAGGCAGATGCCGAGGGCAGTGTGACCGTCGTCGAAGTCGCCACGCACTTTGTGACGGCGATCCGAATGCCGGAGACGGTGAATTCGGTGGTGGTCGGTGACCCGGCGCAGTTTCAGGTCGAGCACTCGGACCGGGAACCGGAACTGGTGTTTATCAAAGCCCTCACACCCAAGCCCGCCGAGACCAATCTACTGATTTCGACGATTCGGGGCCACGAGGTGAGCCTGTTGGTGCTGAACAGGGGCGAAGAGACGCGAGCGTCCGCAGCGAGCGTGGACTTTCTCGTGAAATACAAGAGTGCCGGGGGGTTCCTGATTGAGCCGGATTACCCATCGGTACTGGTGGGCGAGACAATCTCAGTAGGGCCGGGTTCGTTGCCTCGCGCCGCCGCGACTTCTGATTCAGTACGCTTAGGCGTGGCGGCCAGGAAGTTGGAGCTGGCGTCTCCGGTATTGCCAGATCCCCCAGGTGACCCTGCTCCCACCGCGCTCGGTGAGCTTCTCGCGCGGCAGGAGCGGGCACCGCTTCCGGCGCTCTTCGGAGAACACGTGGCCGGAGAGACCGCCACCAAAGACCACCTGCTGACCGGCGCAAGCGAGGTTGTAGACAGCAGGGAGCAGGTCATCGTTCTGTTCTCCGCTGTCAACCCGACTGACCACAACATCCTGCTCATGCCGCCCCAGGTCCAGCTGGGGGGGAAGGTTAAATCCGGCAAGATTATTCACCGATCACACTCGACGACGGCCGAGCAAATCCCGATCAAGAATTTTCTGCTGAGTAAACGCCGCCTAGGGCCGGGTGAGCGGGCAGACGGGGTGGTGGTGTTCGAGCGGCCGCCCTACAAGCAGTCCAACCAAACTCTGCTCTTGCAGATCGCAGACGCCGGCGCCGTCGATCGCCCGGCCCTTGCCCCCATCGGATTTGGGATCAATACATTGCGGGAGGAGTCAAGCCATGGGAGACCCCAAGCGGAACGGTAACGACAAGTTGGACCCGGCACCGGTTGAGATGCCGGCTACGGTAGAAGAAGTGGGTGAGCCCGACGCTACCGAGGGCAATCCCGACTTCGGATGGCGAGAGATCATTCGCCAGGCGTTTGTGAAGGCGCGACAAAGCCAGCAACCGGCGAACTCGCAAAGCGAACTCCGCAAGGACAAGACCAAGGCGATGCTGGTACTGGGCGGCTCGGCGGTGCTCATGCTCCTGCTTTTCCTGGGCATCTTCTCTTCGCCGCAAAGGGCGAAGAGGGCTGAGGCGGGGAGACGGCAAGGGGCGCCGGACTTGGGGCGCCGGACGACGCCCGGTCAGGAGAATTCCCAGGCCGGGTCGGCAACTCCCTTGTTGAACGCCCAGATTGGCGGGGACCAGGGGCTGAACAAGAGCGACGTGACGCCCGAGGATATCGACCGAACGGCGCGAGCAGGTCACGCGCACAACCTCTCACCCGCGCCAGCGCCAGCACCAACGCCGAGAAACAATCCGGGTCAGTACGCGCTGGGCAGGGTCGATTCCGATTTCGCCCTGGCCGAGACACCGGGTTACGGCCTCGGGCCGGCCTACCAACGTCCTCAAGCGTCTCCCCCCCGCACAGAATCCATCGAATCCGATCTCCGCAAGCCCTCGCTGGTGTTTGTCCGTGCGGCGGAAACTGCCGTTCCGGGAGGGAACCCGGCGCGCCTAGCCGCCCTCGAGCAAAGCGAGTTTATGACCCCCTTGCCTACCGGCACGCGCCTGGTGGCGCGCCTCGAATCGGCGGTCAGCACAGCGGTGAAAGAGCCCGTGGTCGCCGTTGTTGAGTACAACTACGAGCGCGATGGCGAGATTGTGGTGCCGGCGGGGGCAAAGGCCATCGGTCAGTTACGACAGGGGAACCGCTCGGGGTATGTGGACATCAGGTTCGACAAATTTGAGATGCCGGACGGAACGACCCAAAAGATGGACGGGGTAGCGATGGGGCTCGACTTCCAACCCCTCAAGGGCGCTGTTTCGGGGAAGGATACAGGAACGAAATTCCTGGTGCGGACATTTACGGGCCTCGGAACCGTCGCCTCTTACCTGGTGGGGAATGGAGGCAGTTCGGGGTTTTACGGGCCGGTTTCCGAGAGCGCATTGCTCCGGGAACGTGTCGCCAACAACATCGGAATCGCCGGCGACCAGCAAATGAGTGAGCTCGCCTTCAACCAGAATATTGTCGTCACCGTTCCCGGCAACGCCAGGTTTTACATTGTGCTGGAGACGGGCGGGACCGATGGGGACACAGGAAGCAGGCAATCGGCAGCCCCTGCTACCGCGGGGTCGAGAGAAGCCACGGCACCGAGCCTCGACGAGCTTCGGCAGTTGATGCAACTCAGGCAGGAACTCAGCGCCCTGTATCAACAAGGCAGCGCGCCACTCGCGGGGAACCAGACCCCGCAGTAACCCGCAACATGCAAAGGAGACGCGAAACAAGATGGAAGCGAATTGGAAGCCACTGGAAATAAAGGTCGGGCGCGCGCATTGCGTAGGGTTCATGTTCATGGGGCGGATGAACGGAATCAACGTCTACAAGCATGGAATCACGCGGACTTATCTCAATCTGGACGACGCGGGAAACTGCTTCGTTGATCGCGGCAAAGGGATATTCGCGGCAGCCGATTTTTCGGAAGAGCTGCGAAAGCTGGAAGCGGCGCTCCAGGAGCAAGGCGAGACGCTTACAACACCGTACGACGACGCATACATCGCCCGTAAAACCCGCGCCCTCGAAAGAGCCGGTATTCCCATTCTGCGAATAAAGCTTGAGCCAGAAGAAACCATAGTGAACTGAAGGTGGGTGACCATGCAGTCCCACACAATCCAAGCCAAACCCCTTCGTTTCCGGTGGTGTTTTCTGTTCCCATTAACGGTTTCCATATCTCGTAGGGCTTTATCTGGCTCGTTTGATACAAAAAAATCCCTGGCTACGTTGGCATTGGCTCAGAAGTGTTCGGCAGTTTTCGCAGGTGGAACAACGGCAGGGCAGAAAGGAGGACAAACGTTCATGCGAATCAAGTGGGACAGGGTGTTGAAGAAGACGCTGGCGGTGGGAGCCATCTGCTTCGTTCTGGCTGGTCAGTACGTGCTGGCACAGAACCTTGGCACCTCACCCCAGTTCAACCAAGCTGTCCAAGGCCAAACCGGGGCGCAACCGGAAGGTGCGTTCCTAAACTTCATCAACTGGATAGGCAACGTGATTGCACCCGTAGGCGCCGGTGGCGCGGTGCTGGGGGCCATTTTCGGATGGCTCTCAGGCCGGGGCCACGGCCGCTGGTTGTTAGCGGCCGGAGCCTTGCTCGCGGTCTCAGGGGTAACTCGATTGATCGAGTACTGGATCACGAATGGAACAGGAGGTGTTACTTAACAAAAGGCGAGTGAGAATCCCCGAAGTGGAAATGGCAGGCAACTCAAAATCAGCAGGATTGAGTTGCCTGCCACACTTCCCGTGACCAGATCCAATTTTCGATTGAAGGATTAAGACTGTGGCTACTCCCCAACTTTTGAACGACATCGTGAATGTTCTACTGCTATTGGCGCCGTCGGCGGCTTTTCTAAGCCTGGTATTAGCCGGCATCAGCCTGCGCCGCGAAGGTGGTGGGATCAGCTTTGTCATCGGCGGGAGTTTCACGAAATGGATGTTCTGGTCGGTCGTGTTCCTTACCCTACAACCGTTGCTCGGCTGGTTCAGTTCGTTCGGGGTGGGGGTGCCGCTGCCGGGGGGCGGAATCAGTACTTCGTGGCTCGCAACTTTCCAGTCGGATGTTGGGAGCTTTGTGACCAACTTTGTGGTCGGGCGGCTCGCCACAACACTCGCGGCGTATTTCGTGCTTCGGGCGATTCTGGACTCGGCCGCGGGCGGGAATCCCTTGCAGTCGATTCTTACCGCCATGTTCATGCTCGGCATTCAAACGACTTATAACCTTCTTCAAAGTTACAACTCGGGTACGCAGTACGCGACGGCAGACGTCTTGGACAGTCTTTGGACCTACCTGGCAAGCACGATTATGCCGATCGCGGCAGGACTCGCGATCATCGGCGCAATCATTAACTTCGCGACACAACGGCCGGTGCTGCGCCTGGTAGGCGTTGCGCTCGGTTTGCTGTCGGTCGCGGCGGTCTGGCAACTGGTCTTGGCCATGGCGGCTTAGGAGTGGAGCAGTTATGTCGTTCTACAACGGCATTCTCAACCTGACGAACTGGGGCGGCAACGTCATCCTGCCCACTCTGGCGGGTCTGTTCATTGCCATCGCCATCATCCAGTTCTCCAAAGGCTCAGCCTACCAGCACGCGATGTACGGGGGTTTCCTGTGCCTGATGGCCTCAGGCCTGTTGCGCGCCTTTGAGACCTTTGCCTCCCAGCGGAGTTGGAACAGCCCGGACTTAGTATGGGCGGGGGTCGCCAGCCTCGTGGACTGGATTTGCAATGTGCTCCTACCAGTCTACGCGGGGCTGCAAGTGGCCGCCGGAGGGCTGCAACTGGCAGGAGTGAGCAACCGCTTCCAGCCGGTCTCGTGGATGAAGCACTTCGCAGCCGCTGGATTGTGCCTGCTAGTGTCGGGACTGCTCCGGCTGGGCGAGTTCTTCGTGACCCATGGCACGGGCGGAGTCACTTAACCCGAAATCGACGATTCATTGGAGGGAGATGATGGCACTCGACGTAACCCCGGTCTACCGCAACCTGCGAACGAGCGTAACGTTCCTGGGACTTGAAGCCGAGGATTTGTTCGCCATCCTGGCGCTGGCCGTCGTCTGCAACATCCTGGGCCGGTTCCTGCATCGCGAGATGTTCGGACTGCCAATGAACATGATCATGCAATACCTGGTCCCGTTATTGAGCATACCGGGCTTGATGTTGTTCAAGTATGGAAAGCAGCGAGGGTACATGCTCGACTGGGTGATGTTCCACGCCCGGCCGCACGTGTACTCAGCATCCGAACGCGACTCGCAACTAACACGCGAATACTTTAAGCCCGAGGACGAGCCATGCCGGTAACCGTTGAGCAATACGAAAAATCTCAGGCCGCACCGCCGCTATGCGAACAGTTGCGCATCCGCGACCTCGTGGATGACGTAGCCATTCAACTTGATGGCTCGTTGGTCGCGGGCTACGAGTTGGGCGGAGAGCACTCCTATTACGCGAGTGACGAGATGCGGAATCGCTCGAAGAACGGACTCGAAGCGCTGCTGCGCGCACTGCCGGAGCGGTCCATGCGGATGCAAGTGCGCTTTGAGATTGCTGAAGGCGCGGGAGACCTGATAACCCGCTATAACCAGGAGCAACGCAACCCGAGCCCGGTGCTGCAAGCCATCGACCGGATGCACGCCGACCTCTGGCGAAAAAGGGACGGGGAGGGGCTCTACCTCCGCCACTTACTCCACGCCTATTTCATCTGGAACCCGCGAATCCATCGCCAATCGCCGGATATCGAGTGGAAGAAGAAGATGCGAGGGGGCGGATCGAGCCTTTCGGCCACCAAGTGTATTGAGCGGACGCGGCGCGAGCACGAGGAGCTCCTGGCGGAGTTCAACAGTTTGATGTCGGGGGTCGAAGCCACGCTCCAAGCCACCGGCATGACCATGCGGCGCATGACCCACGACGATATTTTTCTGGAGGTGAAGCGCGCGCTACATCCCTTAGGCAACGATGTCGTCCGCTACCGCCCGCCGGAGAAATCGCTCGTCTATGAGAGCGCCCGGAGCCAGATGGCCAACGTCAACCTTGAAGACGAGACCGACGATTATCTCAAGATCGGTGGCTTACTCTACTCTTGGATCACTCTCAAGGACCTCCCCGACGCCACATTCCCCGGCATTCTGCGTGAACTCGTGCTGATGGAGTTTCCGCTGGTGGTGAACGCCGACGTCATGCTTCCCGACCAGGCCAAGATGGTCAAGCACTACAAGGGCCGGCTGCGCAAGATGCTGGCGGCGCAGAAGGACTTTCACGGCGGCTTCCGCATCAACGTGGACGCCCAGGTAGCGGAAGGCCAGTTGATGAAGGTGCTGCAGGACCTGATCTCAAGCTCGCTCAAGAGTTGCCAGATGAGTATGGTCGTCGCGGTACGCACCTCGAAGCCAGCGCGCAACCGGTTGGAACGGGAGGAGGCGGAACGGACCCTGGCCGCCCGCCGGCAGCACGTGTTGCATTCGATCGCGCGGATGAACGGAGGACGCGGAATTCCCGAGACTCTTGCCCAGAAGCGTCTGTTCTTCGGAGGGCTCCCGGCAATGGCGGGAGATAACAAAAGGGAACTCGATTTGCTGACCCTGCACGCGGCGGACCTCCTGCCTGTCGAGATGCCTTGGCGAGGAACGCCGAACTCGCCCCTTATGCTTTTTGAGACCCCCCACCGCCAGTTGATTCCCTTTTCGCCATTTGATTCGAGCTTGGGTGACGCGAACCTGCTCATTATGGCGAAAAGTGGGGGAGGGAAAACCTTCATGGCGCAGCTTTTCCTGCTCATGATGGCGCGCGCCAATCCGCTGATTTCCATCATGGAGCGCGGGGACTCCTACCGGCCGCTGGTAGAGCTCATGGGTGGCCGCGTAATCGATGTTGACCTGGAAGGAAACGAAACGCTCAATCCTTGGGACCTGCCGCCCGGCGAAACCGCCCCCGGTAAAGAAAAGATCGCCTTCCTCAAGAACCTCACGCGGCACATGCTGGGCGATAGTCCGGGTTCCGACAGTTCTCTCCTCGACAACCTGATTAGCGACGCCATCGGCCGCACGTATAAGCGTTGCGCGATCCGGTATTCGAATCCCATCCCTACGTTCAATGACCTGCGGGAGGAACTCGCACAGTGGCGCGATGAGGAACGGATGCAGCGCACGATCGACGAGGCGAAGCTCGCGGCGATCAAGCTGCGCTCGTGGACGGGAGAAAAGGGTATCTACGCCAAGCTCTTCGACGCCCGGACCACCATGAAGATCGACAGCAACTGGCTGTTCTTCAATGTCGAGGGGCTGAGTTCCGACCCAAGGCTTGAAACCGCTATGAGCATGCTGATCGCGAACGCCATGGCGACCCGGGCGGCGGGAAGGAGCGGACTCCCCAGCATTACCGTCCTCGATGAGTGCTGGTCGCTGCTCGATTCACCGACCCTGGCGCCGGAAGTGGTGCAGCTCTTCCGCACCGCCCGCAAGCGCAACTCCAGCGTCTGGGGCATTTCGCAGACGGTCGAGGATTTTGTAGGTACGGAGCTTCAGCCCCGCGAGCACGGACCCGGAATCCTGAAGAACGCGACCACCAAGATCGTGGGCCAGCAGCCGGGCGATGTGACACCCTTGGTGAATCACCTGGCTTTGAACCCGGTGGCGCTGAATGAGATCAAGCTTTTCAATGCCCCGCGCAAGGGACAATCCGCGGAAGCCCTGCTGGTGCTTGGCGAAAAGGCGGACACGACCCAGACCATCCGGATCGTGCCCACCTCGCTTGACTACTGGATCTGCACTACTTTTCCGCGGGAACGCCGCTACCGGGCATGGTATCTCGCGACTCACCGGCGGCAGGAATTGCTTGCCTCCTATCAGGAGTTGGCCGAGAAATTTCCGCAGGGCTTGGCGGAGGTAAAGCCTCTCGTCGAGGAACTTTCGGGAGAAGTCAACGCAGCCTTTGCTGAGGCCGGAGGGTAGACGTATGACGTATGTGTTTTTCGTTTTCTTTTCATGGTTTGTGTTCAAGGCCAAAACGCGGCGACAAGTCCTGGCAATGGCTCTTATGGGGACGATGGCCGCGGTGCTCATCGCCCCACCTCGCGTTCAGGCGCAGAGCGGCTTGGTAGGGGCGATCCAGGCGGTCTTGAACGTGATCAACGGCGTTATCCATGGGTCGCTCAATTCCATGAATTCTGTCCGGTCCGCGATGAACGGCTCCTACCAAAACCTCATTTGGCCGGTTGCGCTCATCAACCAGGCGCGGGCGCAAGTCACCCAAATGACGGCGCAATACCGGAGCCTGATGCGGGGCATTTTCAATATTAATGTCGCGAGCGCCACACTTCCCGTGACCCAGCAGCTCGAACAGGTCATCAGGAATGGTCAGACGAGCGATTTTGCCATGCTGAAAACGAACTATGGAAACACCTACGGCCCGGTGCCGGTGGCGACCGCCGCAGGCGCCCCCGATCGCGCCATGACGGATATGGATGACGCCCTGGCGATGGATGTTCTGAGTGCGCTGAAGGCAAGCGATGCGGCGGACACCCTGACCTTGCAGATGGCGGATCAAATGGAGAACGCCGCGGGCCAGGCAGCCCCGGGATCCGCGCCCTTTCTTACCGCCAGCGCGGAAGCGGCAAGCATCCAGTGCCAAGCCCTGACCCAGAAACTGCTCGCTGCCGAACTGCGGCAGGAAGCAGCGCGTCTCGCGCACGCGAACGCTCTGCGTAAGCAGGGTGCAGCGTACAACAGCCAATTTGGTAATCAGATTATCAATCTCTTGAACCGAAACTGAATACTCGCGGAGGAAAAAGACGTGAAAAACACTGTGAACAGGGTTTTTGAAAGCTGCAAGCGTGGCGTCCGCTGGGCGTGGGAGCACAAGTTGCGTCTCGTGGTATTGGGGTTGGTCCTCGCGTTGATTGCACCGCGGCCGGCGAAGAGCCAGTTCCTGGATCCATGCTGCGCCATACTCGAGGCGGGGCTCAGCTCCATTACCAGTACCTTGAACCATGTGGTCGGCGGCGGCCTGAACAACATCCTTTCCGTCGACCAGAACATGAATACCTTCCAGCAGACAAATGTTTGGCCGCAAGCGCAGATCGGCCAGGCGCTATCCCTCGTCGGCATCCTGCGGGGAACCAACACACAGATTCAGAACATTCTGCAGATTCCGGTGCACAGCGCGACACTACCGGGGCCGCAACAACTCGAACAAACCCTCTTATCGGCTAATTCCAGCATGATCAGCCAGACGAGCCCGAATTATACGGCGGTGTACGGTCCGGTACCGGGCCAGACCGGTGCATCTCAAAATGTCCGCAACCGAATTGACATGGCCGACGCGGTGGCGCAGGCAGCGATGAAACGGGCCATCGCCATTGACCAACTGGCAAACTTGGAGATTCAAGCGGCCAACCAGATCAACCAAAGCATCCAGAGCGCGGCGCCGGGTAGCGCCCCCATTATCGAAGCGCAGGCCGACGCCTGGCTCATCCGCGCCAATGCCTATACGCAGTCTGCGACGGCCGATCTGATGCGCGTGCGAGCCATCGACCTTGCCGACGCCGGGGCCGACGTGAAATCCGGCGCCACGAACACTTCGAACCTGGGCCAGCAGTTGATCAATCTTTTGCAGAGGCATTGAACCATGTTTTATTTCGAACAACTTCTCCTGACGGCGCTCTCGGGGATTGACAGTTACAACATCACGTCCACGGTGTTGGGAGTGGCCGGTACCATCCTGCTCCTCAGCTTCCTGTACAGCGCTTACCAGGCCTTTGCCATGGGCGGGGATGTGCGGATGCTCGCAATCGGAGGAATCACCTACCTCATTCTCGGCCTGGTGTTCGTCAATTACGGGACGGTGTTTCGCGCGGTCATCAGCATGTTTAATTCCGTGGCGGATTTTATCTACAGCAGTGTCGGGGTCGGGGACCTGTTCAATCAGTGGCTAAATGATTTGAGCACCTACTTCAACCAGAACGGAGGGCCGAGCCTGTGGGGATTGATCGATGGCGGCATTTCCGGCTTGCTGGGCGCGCTGCTGATTATCGTTGCCTTCATCATCTTCCCGCTGTCTTACACCCTGTTCACGCTCTTCTACGCGCTCTACGGAACGATTCTCTACGTGGTAGGCCCATTTGTGCTGGCTTTGCTGCCCGCGCGGGGCTATGGCCAACTGGCGCGGACCTATCTCCTGAACCTGATGATCTTCGGGGCATGGGGTTTGATCTACGCGATTCTCCAGGCGCTTATGAGCGCCGTGAACATGGGCAGTCTCAGCGCCGTATTGAACGCGAATGGCATTATGAACAGCTTCTTCGGCTCGGGCGAAGTGATTCTCCTGGCTATGGCGAGTATCGTGTTTTCGATTGCCATAGCCTTCATTCCGTTTATTGCCAGCCGAATCGTGCGTGGCGAAGTGGGCAGCACCATGTTGGTCATGGTGGGGACGGTGGTGGGGGCAACGAAGTTGGCCGTGAAGAACCTCGGTTCCGGAAAGTAAGGCGTTTAACACATACGCGGGATCGACTCCGATGTGAATAGAAAGGCGAGTGAATAGGAGGATTGCCATGCAAGCAACAGTGCCGGAAATCACGCGGTACACGAAATACTACGAGTACGACGGCATGCTTCGCGCCTATGCCAATCGCTCCATGCTCCTGGCGGTGATATTCGGGGTGATTGCTCTTGCTTCACTGGCCTTCGCCATCTACGTCCGTTTGCAGCCTCCCACGGTGATTCGAGTCGATAAGGACGGCATTGCCACGGTGGTGGGCGCCGCAGCTCATCCGCTCGCGAAGTCGGGATTCTCGTTCGGGTTGTCGGCGGAGGCCGCCGCCGAAGCTGCTCCTACGGACCTCGAAGGCCGGGCGGTCGTGCGGCGTTTCCTGGACCATTACCTTTCGTATACCCCGGATTCGGCAGATCGAAACTTGTCTGAATCCCTCAATATGATGACCGCCAATCTCCGTGTTTACACGATGAACAGGCTTCGCGACGACGATACGGTCGGAAAAATCAAGGATGACCATATCATCTCCGACTTTCGTATTCGCTCGATCGAACATGTCAAGGACACGGCCTGGGCCTACGTGGCGTTTGGAGTCAAAGAAGTCCACCGGGTTCACAATGGCACCGAAAGCACCGACCGGATTGTGGGGCGCTACGACGTGCGGTTGGTGGAGGACCGACGCTCAGAGGTAAATCCCAGCGGCTTGCTGGTCGCTCAGTACTCCGAACAGCAAATGCTCGGCGACCGCGAAAACGGCCTGTTGCAGGAGAGCCCGCTCGAATCCGAGGGGTCCGACAAGTAAGAGCTGCCAAGGTGGCAGCAGCCCGCCAGAGGCCCTCTGGCAAGCAAAGAATCGGGCGGGTCGCTCGCCAGAGCGGGCCGCCAGGAGGGAGGTTTAAACATGGCGGCAGTTGGTGCGGCGGAGGAGGCGAAGGGTCCTCAGCCTGTTGCCCGGAGCACGCGGCGGCGGTCCCCCGCGCAGGCGGATGTCCCGACCGGGACCACCCGATTCTTCCTGGCCAAGGCGGGCGCGAATGGTACGACGCCTACGCTCGACCGGGAGTGCGGGAGCGAAGGGGAAGCCAAAATCGAGTCGCTGAAGACGGGCTTGAATTATTACAGCATCGTGGAGTGGCGCGTCACGGCAGACTTTACGGGAAAGAATCCCCAGGTTCGAAGTGAGCCGGTTAAGCGGTAAGGTCCGACATTTTTTCCACGGCTTCATCAATAGACGAAGCTAGATCCGTCAAAGCCTTCCGCAAGCTTCATTGCGGTTCAGTGCTGGGCTCGGTCTGTCCCTTCGAACCGCCCGGGAAATCATCTCCCGGCCTGTCGAAATCGGAAAGGCCATGTCGAGCAACCTCTCTTCTGCTCTGCCTTGGCAGACAGAAAGGGAAATGTCCGGGTGATGTCAGGCAGATCGTCGTAAGTGCCGGGCGTCAACCCAACCAGTGCGAATAGCAACGGTCGTCCTGCACGCTTCCGAAAGCCGTGCAGGTCGCTAACAACTGAATAGGTCGGCTCTTCGAGTCCGGCCGTAAACCCCATTTGCGGCACAGGACAGCGAAGAGACCGATCGATCGGCCTCCACTTCTGTCCGTGTCCGACAGAAAAGGAGAAAAGCCATGTCAAACCTGAGAGAAACCAGTGCGACGCCGGTCGTCGCGCTCGAAATCAATAAGGCTGGCCATTTGTCGAGGAAGCTTATGGAACTGGACCGCCAGGCCACACTCGAAAACACTTTGCTCCAATCTCTGTATCCGGGAATACATGTGGCCACGGTGGACGTGCCCCAAGAACCGCTGGGTCCATTTGAACAAGCCCTGATCGAGCAGTCGCTCGTCAAGATCGAGTTCGATGGCGTGCGCTACAGCTTGGTGGGGGCGACGGGGTCGGCGAAAAACGGCAAGTTCTACGCTGTGGACGCCGCTCACGAAAAGAAGGTTGCGGAACGCTTCCGTTCCTCACCGCAATCGGCGATCACTTATTTCGGCATCCTGGTTTCTTCGTGCCGGGTACGCATCGAGGAGACGAATTGCCGGGTTCTGGTGGTCGAAGACCACGAGTTCGGGACCAATGACTGCCGCGGGTGGATCTCCCAATCTCTCTTCCGCAAGCTCAACCTGCCCGGGCACCGCTTCTACCAGTTCCGTCTGGCCTTTGACAAAACCCAAGCCAAAGGGTCGTTCAAGGTGATGGGGGACGATGTCGCCCAGAAACTCGAGTCCGACATCATTCTGCCCAAATCCTCTGTCAAGCCCGAATACCGCGGCAGCCTGGTGCGTTCCGTCCGGTCGCTTTTGGGAGACCGGCAGGCACACGCATACCGCGGCCCCATCGTCCTCGGCATCCGGGACGTCTCGCGCGATCTCCAATTCAAGTCGAGCTACACGCTGGTCGAACACGCGCCCGAGGACTCGATTGAGCTTGAAATCAAAGCTCACGCCCTCCAGCAGATTGAAAGACTGGAGGCGGCAGCGAAAGAAGGTGACTTCGCGGAACTGTTTCGTTTGCTGGGTACCGCCGAGGCGCAACGCTCGATCGATTCCGATG
>Ga0326727_10008575_pt1 | contig 25818 bp, 19 predicted proteins | sample MB2enrmetagenome_FD_207643 | JGI IMG/M metagenome (GOLD analysis project Ga0326727, IMG submission 207643) | Lab enriched peat soil microbial communities from McLean, Ithaca, NY, United States - MB29MY | ecosystem: Environmental > Terrestrial > Soil > Wetlands > Peat | place: USA: New York...
TCAACGGCATCTTTGGAAGTAATGACCAGAGACATATTGCTTTCTGGCAAGCCGTAAAGGTAATCGACAAGACAGAGGAAGAAGAGGATGGCGTCATCACAGTCAGAGAAAAGGAACGCTTTTCCAATGAATTGACGGTCGTGTACAGCACAGGGCAAGTCGCCATACTGAAATAACTCTGCCATTTTATCCCTCACCTACTCCACCCACCACAGTCAAATCTCACGCCCCCAAGAGGTCAACCATGAAGAATGCCCACGAGCGCTTGGGCGTGTTGGAATACACCAAACGCATGAAGGACACCACCACGCGAATACGCCTTCGGCTGGATCGGTTTATTGGAGAGGTCGCAGATGACCGGGACGGTAAGGCCCACCTCATCTCTGTCTTGGGAGGAGACTCCGACGTTGGGGCCATCTGGGCAGCCGTCATCGAGCAAAACCTCTTTACTGTGGAGGCTCCGGGAATGGAACCGCTCACTGCCAGTTTGGGTGAAGACGCCCAGTGCTTTCGTGGGACCATCACTATCGCTGGCCGCAAACCAATTCGTCACCTGGTAGCGATCTCATCAGAACTGGCCAAAACACGCCCAGGGGCTGACCCAGGAGGCAGGCGGACCATCCTCTGTGACAACGACCCAACCTTTGTCCTTTACCGCATCTCCCAACGGTTTGGGCTACCAGTCGTGCCAGAGTGGGCCAGTTGGTTCGACGAGGAAATCAAACGCCGTGGAGCCACCAAGCCGCTCATCGGCCTGGGATGCTCCCCCGTTCTTGTTAGCGGCACGAAGAAGCTGTTCCTGAAATGGATTCGAAGCGCCCTGCAGCAGAAGCGAATTGAGGTTCCTGATTGCAATGGGCCGGTCGGCTGGAGTCTCGCCCACAGCTTCTTCCCAATCAAACAGGATGACCTGGAGGATGAGGCTTGCCAGGCAGCAACTTGCCAAGCTCTCGCCACGTCACCAAGGTGATGTGATTTTCCTCCAGGGCCTGATGGAATTCCGGGCTCGTCATAACGTTGAAATCCCGCTCCCGCCAGGCGCTGCCAAAGTCTGAGTGATCAACCGTGACGGCCTGCATTTCGGCATCATCGTAGGCGACGTGAACGATGAGCTCCGAAATGCCGGGAGAGAGTGTCTGTACGATGTCGATGTAGAGGCTAAACCAGTCCCCCGCCTTGATGGGCGGAGAGGGGACGAACACGCGGTCAATGAACACGTCGGTGGGCTCGAGGATCGCGTACGTTTCCGGAGGGGCGTCGGGAAACCTCCCGATCAGGAATGGCAAGTGGTACTCGCGCGCTACCTTCACCAGGACTCCCACCAAGGCAGGTTTGGTGAACAGCACTCCCATGTGGGAGTCGAGATGGGTGGGGTGGATTTCCATCTTCAGGAGCGTCTCCACCTGTGCCCGTATTTCGCGCTCGGCCTCCTCCGGCCTGATATGCCGCGCGGCCTCCGTAGCCGTTGAATAGAAATAACCCTGGGGGTCGAGAAGCGACAGGACCTGGTCGCGCGGCGACACAGGCCCCCAGCGGTAGGTCTTCCATTCACTCGTCAAAGTTAGGTGTACACCGAGGTCGGCATCGGGGTGAGCCTGCGCGTAGTCCACTGCCTCCGTCCGCCACGGGCACGGAACCATGATGCTGGCCGATGACACGGCGACCCGGTTCAAGGCTTCGAAGGTGGCCATGTTCTGAGAGTGCGTTACGCCCAGATCATCAGCGTGGATGATGAGCAGCTTAGCATCGGCGGGGTATCCGAGCCGCTGAGCAAGGTTCGGATCTTGCGCGCCGCCGAAAGAAGAGAAGAGCATGAGGATACCTCCTATTACCAGGCCGCGAGTATACCTGGGAGTTCCAATATGGGCCTATTGCTCGTCCGCATCGTACGTTCCCCTTGCCACCGACACATCGAAACTTATCACTTGTCGAGCCTTAGCCACAACCCCACGCAGTTGCGTTATGTGGCGCTCATATCGCGTCAAATCTCACAGGAGCCACTTTCAGAGTTACGGAACCCATAACTGACATCCCAACATATTTACGTGCCCACGCCCAAGAGTTGGGGGGAGCCGCCGGGGGATAAGCGAGGAGATCTCGGCCATCAAGGCGGAGGAGGCAGGGTCATCTGACCATACAACTACTTCTTGACGGCCAGGCACACCACCGTGTCGAGGTCACTCCAGCGCTCGGCCTTCGGCAATGTCAGGACATATCCCTCATCAGTTGCCGTCAGTTTTACTGCTTTGCCGTTGCTCAAAAGCGTGGCCCCGCCGAACACCCGCCCATCGCTTGCCTTGCCAATTTGCAGTGAAGTGTCCTTCGGTGAATTGAACACATGCAGGTATACGGTGCTGCCGTCAGCAGAGTCAGTGGCAACCCCCCATTTCGGCTGGGCCTCCGGGCTTGTCACGTACGAGGTGCTGGCGACGGTGCCGTAAATGGCTTTGCCATTGGCGTGCATCAATCTGCCCAGTTCCTTGAACGCCTCGGCCACCCCCGTCTCCCATTCGTTGTTGACGTACGGACCCGCTGACCAAGCGATCCCCCCATTAACCTGTCCCTGGGTAGCTGCCCAGAGGACCGTTGTTCGGTACATATCCCGGGGAGTGCGACTCATCTTGCCCCCACTGGCCCACCAGTTCCCCGCAACCGTGGCCGCCCATTGCTCCTGTCGATTCTCTACCTCAGAGCCGATGAGTGTGGCGGGAGGGCCACTCGATCCGCCGTTTATCCAGATTGCCGCATCGGGCGTGTGCTTGAGCATCGCCGCCTTGACCTTGGGGCCATCACACCTGGGACCATCCTGCCAATAGCCATAGATCCGACCGCCGTAACGCGAGCCGATTTCGTCGATGAGTCGGACATAGGTTGCATACCAGGCCGGATCGATGTGCTTCTCATCGGGTTCGGTCGTAATGTTGACCATTGTGGACCAGCTACTCTCTACCAGTATCTTTTGCTCTCCCACCGTCAAGTCATGCCGGTCGTCGGGGTGGACATAGAGGATCAAGGGAATTCCCTGGGCCTTCAGGGCATTGGCCAAGTCGCCGATCAAGTCCCGTTTGGATACTTCGTTGGGGAAGACCCTTCCCCAAAGCGGACTGGGATACATCAAGTTCATCCCCGCGTGGTAGGCGGTAAAGATGACGTATTGTGCCCCCATGCCCTTGGCCACGCTGGCCAGGGCATTCACGTCCAGGCCGTCAGCCACAGAATTAATGTCGGTGGCAGGCTTGCCCTTCGGGTCGGTCCACGTGCCCTCATAATGGCCGTCATGTTACGTGCCCAGCGTGTAGTGAACGAACAGCCCCATCTTCGCGTTGGCGCAGTAAGCCCTTGGGGACATCGCCGCCGGTTGGCCAGCAATGAATCCACCCATGATGCTGAGCATCAAGATTATCCCTGAACTGAGTGCCCATGTTTTCATGCTTACCTCCTATTGGATCTCGCCGGTGGAAAGTGTACCTTCATTTACCGTCAACGGAGCTCAATTCTCCATTTAGTCGCCATCACCGGTTCCGCACTCCCCACCCAGAAGCCCTGCAAACCCGCTCTCGCCGCTTAAGGAGGAGACTTTGCCTCTACTGGAAAATATCCAGGATTATTTACGTGCCCACGCCCAAGAATTAGGGAACCGAATCCTCGAATCCCACCCACCCCTTCACTCTATAGATGACCCGCCGTCAGCGATGATTGGCAAGCTCCTGCGCAAGCCCTATCCGGCTCAGACACTCGCCATCATGGGTCTGGTTCGGCGTTGGCAGCAGGCCCGCGCAGGTGCAGTGATAGCGGAGTGCGGTACCGGCAAAACCCTTATCTCGCTGGGTGCCATTCAAACCCACGCTGAGAACCGGCCCTTTACGGCTGTCGCCATGGTCCCCCCTCAATTGGTGGAGAAGTGGTGCCGGGAAGCAATGCTGACCCTACCGCGTGTCCGCGTGTTCATCATCGACGGACTGCGTACGCCTACCCCCTCCAACAATCACTGTGGGGTGAATGAAGTCAAGCTGCGTAATAAACGCATAGTGAGAGAGGGATTACGGACCAGCTTGACAGAATTACGCCTGCGCAAGACCTCACCTTCTGCCCGCAAGCGTTGGGATTCCATTTGCTCTTCTCCAAGCCTGTTCGTTGTCGGCCGGGACCGCGCCAAGCTAGGGTATTTCTGGCGGCACGCTTACGAGGTCGCCCGTTGCGGACGTTATCAGGGCAGCGTCATCAATCCTGACAGTGGGTCTCCGGTCTACCTTGGCAGTGAAGGCGAGCGCTTGCTGGCAATGGACTTTAAGAAGGTGAAGCTCAGCGAAATGCTGGGCCAAGGTGAAGGTACAAATCATGCCCGCAGGCCTGTCTACAGTGCGCTTTGGCAGGCAGATGGGAAGAAGATTCGCCGCTTTGCCCCCATCGACTTCATCGGCCGGTACATGGATGGATTCTTCGATTACGCCATTGCTGACGAAGTCCACGAGCTGAAGGGAGGGGATACCGCCCAGGGGAACGCTCTGGGCACATTGGCTGCGGCCGCCAGTCACATCGCAGTGCTCACAGGGACACTCTTGGGCGGCTACGCGGACGAACTGTTCAATATCCTATTTCGCCTCGGGGCATCGCGAATGCTCGAAGAGGGCTTTGAATACGGAGATGCGGGAGTTCGGGCCTTCACCGAAATCTACGGCTTGCTGGAAAAGATAACCGTCATTGAACCGGCCGACAACGCCTGTTCCGAGGCACGGGTCACCACTCGGGTTCGCCATCGCCCAGGAGCATCACCCCTGCTGTTTGGCCGCTTCCTGATGAGTTTGGGCGCGTTCGTGTCGCTGGAAGATATCTCCGATGCTCTCCCTCCGTACCGGGAGGAAATCGTCAGCGTGGAAATGGATGACCCGTTAAGGAAGGCTTACGAGGACATGGAGGAGGACATTAAGAAAGCACTCCGTGAGCATCGAGGCAATCAGTCGGTCGCCAGCGTCGCCTTGAATGCTCTCCTCGCTTACGTCGACAGGCCCTACGGCTTCGGTGATCTCGTTGGGCGGGAATTCAATCCCGAAACCCAACGGCGTGAGCCTTTTCTGATTGCCGCCACCCCTGACCTGGATGAGAACTACGTCTATGCCAAGGAGCGGCGGCTGGTGGAGGAAATTAAATCCTCGCTTGAGCGCGGGAGAAAAGTACAGGTCTACGCTGTATATACGCAGAAGAGGGACGTGACGAGGCGGCTGGAAAGCATCCTGGCAAAGGAAGGAATCAGGGTAGCCGTACTGACCACCGACGTTGCCCCGGAACTACGTGAGGCTTGGTATGAACGGCAATTGCAAGCCGGTGTTCAGGTGGTGATTGCCCACCCACGTTTGGTTCAGACTGGCCTTGATTTATGGGCTTTTCCTGACATCTTCTTTGCAGAGACCGGATATTCCATTTACACCCTACGCCAGGCCAGCCGACGTTCATGGAGGATTGGGCAGTGGGCGAATGTCAACGTCAAGTTCTTCTACTACGCCGGCACCATGCAGGAAGCCTGCCTGAGATTGATGGGGAAAAAGCTCTTGGTCTCACTGGCGATGGAAGGAAAGTTCGCCACTGACGGCCTGCAAGCGATTGATGAAGGTGATGACATTCTCATGGCGATGGCCCGGGAATTGGTCACCGAGAAAGGTATCGGCGAATCCGCCGATGCGATCTGGAAGCGGCTCGTGGAGAGGCAGGCGGAAGTGTTCGGTCAGGCCGGGGAGACAACGCAATCGGCACTGGAGCCAGAGCCACCGGAGAGGGATGTACCCGCAGTCATCATCCCACCGCCAGCACCAATCCCGGCATTGGTGACGCAACTCCTCATGTTCGGTGGGTCACTTGAAAGTGTGCCCAGGCGTAAAGCCTCGCGCAGGCCATCGACTGCGACCATGACGGTAGACCAGCTGGGACTGTTCCCGAGCTAAGAGTGAGGTGAGCCACCTACTACTGGTAAGATCGATACCTCGACAGCTTTGTGAGAGCGTGCTACGCTGACTTGCGTCCAGACATGAACTGAGTTAACCCAGGAGGAACCTTTGGATACCCAGGCTATCGTGAAAGAGCTCAAACGCGAGCGAGACCGGCTAAACAAGGCCATCGCAGCTTTAGAAGAAACAGATTTACCCCCTGCTCCACGCATATCACCCCCCGCTGCCAAACCCCCTGCTCCGCCAGCCAAGAGAGGTGACCGCCTCACGCCACAGGGCAGAAAACGTCTGTCGGACGCGCTGAAGAAGCGATGGGCCGAGAGAAAGGCGAAGAAAGCCGCTAAGAAGGCCAAATAGGCCTACATCTCGTTCGCTCATCAATCCATTGATGGCCCTAATCTTCTCGGCAACAAGACGCGCCCTACACAATCAGTGTATCTGCGAAGAGAACCGGGGACTGCCTTTGTGGATTCGCCGATGAACACTGGGCGACAGGGCAAGATCTAATTCCTCGATCCCCGTTTTTGGCGCACGACGTTCAGCGCGTAGCCCGGAGGTAACGTTATTTCGCCAGGCGCGGCAACGCCCTTCCTGAGAGTGTGACCAATCGGTCTCCCGCATTCGTAACTACGTTGAGGTTCGCCGATTTGAACCCCCGCGTAGCGGGTATGAACTCAACCAATAAGGTGCAGGTTGATTTGGGAGCCAGGTCGCCGGGAAGCCTGCACGTGGTGGTCCCAAGAAAGAAATCAAACTCGTGCGAAGGAGGGCCCGGGTTTTCTGCAGGAGTTATGAAGAAGCTGTCGAGGTAGATTGGCACCTTTCCTGTGTTGGAAAGTGTCATTACTCTGACATTGCCAACTGTGGTCCCAATAGGTATGTCTGAAAATGAAAGAGTGGAGGGATCAACGCTGAACTGAGGATGGGATGGGAACGCAATCCAAATTCTCCACAATATTCCTACTAGTATCAGCAATGCGATAAAAACCAGTGTGTTGCTAACGAGACGTTTAGTTCTTCTCTCCTCTTGCCACGCCCGGTCGGCTTCAAGTCTTGCCTGCTTAGCCTCACGCTTGGCCTCTTCAGTGTCGCGAATTGCCGCTTGCAATGCTTCTTCAGCCTTTTCAGCCTCGCGGATTGCATTTTCCCTCAACTCTCCAACATCGCCCAATGCCTCTCGCATGGCGGCTTCAGCTTTGGACATATCCAATCTTGCCTGTTGGGCGTCGTGCTTCGCTTTTTGTATAATCACTTCCGCTTCTCTCTTTGCCTGTTCCGCCTCGCGCTTCACCCTTTCGGCATCCGCCTGTGCCTGGGTGGTCTCTGTTCTTGCCTGTTCCGCCTCCGCCTTGGCCCGCTCGGTCTCCAACTTTGCCTGTCTAGCCTCCAGCTTGGCCTGTTCTGCGCGGTTCACAAGTGTGTGTTTCTGACGCCAATCCCGTGCTGCCTTGGCCACAACGTCGTGGGCAAACTCGTAACATCCTTCGCCTCGTTGACCGCGAAGGGGCACGGGGGTTGTAATACGCGCCTGCTGGAGTTTCTTAAGCACGCTTTCAACAGTCCTCCCGTCGATACCGGACCACTTTACATCTTCGGTCAACTCAGATACGCTCAGTGCGAGCTTCCTACCTGCGGAAGTGACCATGAATTCAAACATTGCGGCGGCAGCTTCTTGTTCCTCGCCTGGGAGAGCGTTGATAGTGGCTGCCAAGTAGTTATCGACGATTTTCTTAACCCCACCTAACTCATCCTTGAGCGTCCTCATCCGCATGAATCGCGAACCGGACCTTATTTCTTGCTCCCACCAACGGGTCATGACAAGCTGGAGGTAAGGCGTTTGTACTCTCTCCTTGTTATCCTCTTGCACATCAATGATTTGCGTAACAACTTCATCGGCAAGATCGGGTGACATGTCTATGGGCGGTTCCAGGAAGTTGTGTAACCAAATAGAATCATCTATAAATATCGAACCGAGAAGAGTTCTTAAGGCTCGCGTTTGCGGTTCTCGACTTAACGGGTCAATTCCGGCCAAAATGGCACGTAGCGTAACACCACTGTAAGGTTGACCTTTCCCATGCGATTCCAGGATCGAAGAGAGCAATTCCTGAGCTCTTAAGACATCTTTCCTGAAGGTTTCTACCGGCTTTAAGATTGCATCGCGAGCACCTGACTGAGTCAAATATCCAATACGCAGGTAGTTATCAAACATGTTGGGGATTGTCCGCTTAAAGCGGTCGAGAGAAGCCAATTCGTCCTCTCGGATGGCGATCAGGAAGTTCACGGGTACGCGCTCTCCGTACAATAGGTGCGGCAACTCGTTTCCTAGTGTCCCCTCCCCGTCATCTTTGGGGTGGTACTGGAAATACTCCTCAAACTGATCCAAGATGACCAACAAGGTTCGCTTCGTTCGAGTGCCGAATTGTCTTACCAAGGCCGTGAGATCCGATGGTTGGGGATCCCGCGACTCTTGCCGGTCCGAGTCTACACCTACGGCCTCCCGAATTACCCGGCCCAAGCCTTCAAGTGGGTCATCGCGCCAGGAATCTTTGCCACCGCCTGGTTGCGGGAAGATCACCACTAAATAATCGGGGTCGTCCCTAAGCTGAAATGCAACTCCAGCACTGAGGACAGAGCTCTTGCCTACGCCGCTCTCGCCGTAAAGTAAGGTGAGACGCGATGCTCGCAGGTTGTCCGCAATTACCCCAAGTTCCTCGTCCCGCCCGAAAAAGTATCTGGCGTCTTCCGCCGTGTAGGGCACGAGACCCTTGTAAGGACATTTATAGATCATTGGTATCGGCAAAGGTAGATTACTAAGTTATGGAAAGCTCGCGCTGGCCAATGTCGTTTGCAGCGTAGCAAAATAGGCATTTAGCGGCGCATCGACGATTTCTACCTCATTTCTGAACCAAAACTTCCTTTCGGCCTCATTTGAGTTCAAAAGCACAGCCCACGACCGGTAATTCTCGAGTGGATTCTCTGTTTTGAGCTTGTGGAGGAAGACACGGAAGTTCCAGTCTCGCAAGCTATAGCCAAGAAACCAGAGATGATTAACTCGCATTTTTAGTAACAGTCGTGGTGGAAGCAACCTCTCCAGCGGTTGTTGCGCTAGGTATTCGATATATTGGTCTTCGGTGATAACGAAAGCCCCCCCGGCCTCATTGGTTCGGTCGACGGTTCCATGGATTTTGAGAATAGTTGGGCGAGACTGGCAAAAAGGGTAAGAATAGGTGTTGGCGCTCGCAATTCGTAAGGGGCACTGCCCAGGAGGAGGCCGATGCCAGAAGGAAGCAAGGGGCCTGTCACCGGGGTGGAAATAAACTAGGTCGTAAGGCTGACCGGCGATTTCCAGAGCTCGTTCCATGAGGTCGTCGTAATTCGTGGTGACGATCAGGGGGTATAAGTGTTCCTCCTTTGCTCGTGGTGCGGGACGGGAGGCCACAGTAGCAAGAAAACGATGAACTCCCGTAGGAGTGTATTCCCCGTGAAGGCATTCGCGGATTGCGTCGTTGAGCGGGCCCCCATCTCGGACGGTAACGACATGCTGGGCCACGCGTGCTAGATCCAGGTCCTGTTTCGGATGAACGAGGCAATCGGCCCTCGGACAAACTTGCTTCCCGGGGTAATGGAATTCATTGGCCAAATATTCCGCCAGTTCCCCTCCGCTTGGCAGGTACCGTTTCTCAGCAGGCTCCCATACAAGGTTGGCGGGACGGTCACAGAGATTAATTCCGGCACCCAGGAAAGGGACCAACCGCCCCTGCAACAGCGCATCCGCTACGTGCACAGTATGTTGTTGGAGCTCGCGGAGCTCAGCTTGGCTGCTCATGGGCAAGACGATCTCTGCCGCTCCTTTTCCAAAGGTAGGCTTTCAGGCCCCACAGGCCTAGTGCAACGAGGAGTGTACAACGCGCCGCATCGTCTTGCAATATCGATACAGTAGCCACATTCTCCCTATCTGCGGTGGTTAATACTTGTCTTGGCGCGACTCAGCGTCGCGCATGCCACGGCTTGCCGCAGCGTGATCCCAACCCTATTGGAGCCTCGCTGCTCGCCTGGATTCATTGCAGGTCGCTGATTGGGGGTTAGTTATGATCCAAATTTAGGAGGCTTCCTGCGAATCTCTGTGAGGTAACACTTCAGCTGCGCCGCCGCATTATTGCCCGCGTGAACAGCCCTACCATAAGGAATCAGGATTACGTTCAAGGCACCTTCATGGAGTCGCCTGCTCCACTTGGATGGAACGGTCTACACGTAGAAGTGCAACAACTTCACTCCCCGGAAGTCGCAAGCCTTCGAGGAAGTTTCCTGTTCACCAGACAGATCTCTCGCAGCCTTCATGGCGCACAAATAGGTTTCCAGTTGACGATTCTCTTCCGCCCCACCATCCTCTACTAACAGAGGGATATATCAATGTTTTGACATTAAGGAAGGCCCCGTATGCCCTTACGATTTACCCACGCTGGTGATTTCCACCTCGATGAAGACCGCTACTTTGCCGATACCGCCCAATGCCTGGAATGGTTTGTCGCAGATGCCATCCGGGCGAGCGTTGACTTCTTCGTAATCAACGGCGACCTCACAACCTACAAGGCCACAATCAAGGAACGAAACACATGGGTCGACAGGCTGGTCGAAATGGCCAACCACGCGCCCGTAATCCTGGTCGCGGGAAATCACGGGGCGGAGCTGGAGGGTGATTTGTATGTGTTTGGCCGGGCTAAGGGCAAGCACTCGATATATCTTTGCACCGAGCCGCAGTTAATTGATCTGGGAGAGGCTGCTGTGGCGGTCTTCCCGTACCCGCGTAAAGCTGAGGTGGCCGGCAATGAGCAGAGTCTCGGTGATGCATTCGCCCGGCAAATTGGTGAATTCAACCACCGCTTTGAGCAGTGCCCTGGACGCTACACGCTCTTCTTTGGGCATTTCGGGGTGGCCGGCGCTAGGGTGAGCAGTGGTCAACCCCTGGTCGGGCGATGCGCGGAGTATCCCCTTGACCCGCTACGTGGATTGAAGGCCCAGTACGTCGGGCTCAGTCACGTTCACCTCCGTCAGCAATTGGCCCCACGCGTGTGGTACTGCGGGTCCCTTTCCAGGTGTGATTACAGCGAGGTTGAAGACAAAGGCTACCACCTGGTCGATCTGAATGGCCTTGATCTCCAAACAGACCTCTCGGACCTGACCATTGAATTCAGGCCGTCACCCACCCGGCCAATGGTTGAGCTTCATGCCGTTTACCAGGACGGAGAGCTGCGACTACCCGACAACTTGGATCCGGTCACCTTGAAAGACTCTCGGGTGAAAGTCGTGGTGACGGTCCCCAATGGACTTGATCACCTGCTCAGCCGCGAACAGCAGGAGGTTCTCCGAGAAAAGCTGTTGGCTGCATGTCCGGCAGAACTGAAGGTGAAAATCGAGCATGATGCCGACCTTCCCTCGGAGCCTGCCCCCATCGCTGCCGCCCACTCAGCGGAGGAAAAGCTCCGTGCCTACTGGACGATGAAAGGCATTCCGCCAGTCGATCGCCAGGAGCGGTTGCTGGCCAAGCTGGCGGAAATCGAAATGGCTGGACTTCACACTCTTAGGCAGCGAATGAGCGATCTTTGACGTCGAGCGGTGCCACTTTGTTTAGCGCAGCCACGATGTACCGTGGCGATGGCGGCAACGGCTCCAACAGTTCCAGAAAGTCGTTCCAGGCTACACGTTCGGTTCCCGACGTTGTGTGCCGCGTAATAAACCTAAATCGGCAATCGAGGCCGAGTAATTCTGTCATTAGAAACTTCTGCAAATCGGTTTGGCTCATTGGAAGTGGGCGAGCCTTCTTTTCAGCAAATAGCCCCCGTTCGCGGAGCAATTTCTTCTCGCCTGCTTCGGATGGATACGAGCCCTCGCCAGATTCCAGCTTAAGTTCTATGCATAATGCATGCTCGCAATCGGCGTGAATCACAAGATCGGGCTTCGCTTTGAACGCCCATTTGATCTTGCAGGCGGTGATCAACTCTGCATTGGAATCTAGGGACGGGAGACTGTTCGCGATCTGCGACAGGCTCCAATTGGCCGGTGATTGTATGTAGTCGTGCGAAGCGCGACGGAGCTCAATGAAGAATCCATTAAACTCCCGCACTGTCTTAAGCGCCGTCAGCTTATTCACGTCGAAGCCATGTTTGCCGAGGACTGCGGTAATCACTTCTCGTTTGTGACTATTCGAGCTGGCCTTAACCTCCATCCGTTCCCAGAGGTCACGCGGATAACTGTATTCGAAATAGATGCCAAATTCCGCTGGGTTTATCTTCCAGTCGGGTTCCACTGACCGGATCACACGCTCGGCGTTGTCGCTGTGGTTCAGAAGATGAAAAAGGATTGCAGCCATCTGTCGTTCTTCGCGATCGAATTGAAAATACGGCACCTCGATTCCCACAAGCTGTCTTAGGTTCATCGGTGAGCCTTTCTGCGAATAGATGACCTACTTGGAAGACCTTACGTACTCCGGTCCCACTGCAATATACACCTGACCGCCGACAGACACAATAATCTGCCGTACCCCCAGGAGGACCCACCATGAGGTTGAATTCCCTTCGGTTGAGGGGAATAACTGAGGCATTTCCCAATGAAGTCTGCGTCGATTTCGATAGTCTGGGTGAGGGGCTAATCGCCCTGATAGGTGAGAATGGTGCCGGCAAGTCCACCCTGATTGGGTCAGTATTCGCGGCTCTGTTTCGCCAACTGCCCGGCCAGAAGCGTTCCTTGTATGACTTTGCCACCCATCCCCAGCCCGAAATCGACCTCGCTTTCAGCGTCAATGGTGCCCGCTACCGGTCGCTTCTCAAGATCGACCCCAAGTCCCGCCAAATGGAAAGTTATCTCTTCAACGGGGAGGGCAAACCACTTACCAGCGGCAAGAAGGAACCCTTTGAGGAGCTTGTCCGTCGATGTGCTGGCACACCCGACTTCTTTCTCAGCAGCATTTTCTCCAGCCAGAAGCGCACGGGTAACTTTCTCTCGCTGGATCGGAGCGAGCGGAAGGAGCTGTTCATCCGAGAATTGCTGGGGCTGGACCGATTAAGATTGATTGTGGCCGCAGCTAAAGATAAAGGTGAGGAAGTGGCCAAGACCACGCTTGGTCTGGATGGTCAGGCGAAAAGCCTAAGGGAATTGGTAGAGGCCGGCATTGAAGACCCTGCCCACGTCGAGGCCCAGCTCGCAGACATTTCATTTCGGCTTGAGACCCTGGAGGGTGAAAAGCGTGTGGCACAACAGCGGGGGCTAGAACTTCAGGCAGCGGAGGCCAGTCGGAAGCCGCTCCTGGCCGAGGTCGAAACCTTGAAACAGCGCCTGCGCAAGGCTGGTGACGAAATAGCAGAAACCAAACGCCAGATTGGGAAGGATGAGAGCCTGCTGACGGGGAAGAAGGACCTTGCTGATTTGACGGAACGAGGTGCCAAGCTCGCTGCCCGCATCGAATGTCTCCACCGCCAGGTTCGGGAGGTGCAGGCTCTGGAGGGAACCAACCGTGACACCGAACGCACTGTCCAAGCCCTTGATGCCGAGCTTAAAGCCAATATGGCCGAACTTGACCGGTTGCGGGTGGAACGTGAAGAGCTGGCGATAGTGCCTTGCCGGGGCGAGGGATCCTACGCCTCCTGCCCGAAGATTCGCCGGGCTGTTGAAGCCGGGAAGAAGATCCCGACGCTCGATGGTGAAATTAGCACACTCTCAATTGAAGTCGAGGTCCAGCGCAGTTCGCTCATTCAGATTGTCACCCCCTCCATCGAACTCAACCGGACTCTCGAAGGCTGCGAGCGGGACCGCAGGAATGTTGACCAGGAACGACAGCGATATGATGAATTGCAGGCTGTTGAGGCACGTCGGGAGGAGCGGCTGAAGGGCTTGGACCGGCTCAATCAGGCCCGGACGGAGCTTGCCGTGGAATTGGAAAGGAAGGAATTGGGACTCTCTGCATACGCTGATCTTGATGCCCGAATGCAGACTTCACGGCGAGAGGTTGAAAACACAGACCGAATGACCAACACCTGCCGGCGTGAACGCGATAGCCTCATTGCGCGCCAGGCACAAATCAAACAGCGCCAGGAGCAGATTGAGACAGCACGGACCCGACTAGCCCAAGTCGAGGCTGAACTCCAGGCAGCAAGGACTGAACAGGAAGACTACACCTACCTTGCCAGGGTCTTCGGCCCTGACGAAATCCAACTCTGTGAAATCCAGGCTGCTGGGCCTCAAGTCTCAACCTTGGTCAACGCCTTATTGGAAGGGTGTTTCGACAACAAGTTCGAAATCCGATTCAGGACACAGCGGCCCAAAGCAGATGGCCGGGGAATGGTTGACGATTTTGATGTCGAGGTCCGCAACAAGAATCTGGACCGCACTTGCTTGGTAGACGAACTTTCAGGCGGGCAATTCGTGCTGGTCAACGAAGCCGTGAACCTAGGCATCGCCATCTACAACATGCGGCAGGGCGAAGGCATTCGTTACGAAACGCTGTTCCGGGACGAAACGGTGGGAGCTCTGGATGCTGTCAATGGCAAGGAGTATGTGCGCATGCTGCGCCGGGCTATGGACCTGGGCGGATTCCACCAAGTAATCTTTATTTGCCATACGGCACTGGTTTGGGAGTTGGCGGACGAAATCCTTTCCGTCGGTGATGGCAGCGTCGTTATTGGCAACCGGGAGGCGACTGTTGCCATCGACCCCGCCAACACATATGGCGTTGCTGGCCAGGACGGTGTAAAATCCAACCTCGATGCTTGAAGCCCATGAGCAATAATCACGACTCGGGACACTTTAGGTAGCGCGTTGTCCCGGATCTCGCCGGGTTAGTCACGTGAATAAGAAAGACCTCAGTGAACGAGATATCTGCACTAAATTCATCAGCCCTGCCGTGAAGCGCGCAGGTTGGGATGAAATGACGCAGATCCGTGAGGAGGTCAGCTTCACCAAGGGGCGCATCATCGTTCGCGGGAAACTTGTCACCCGGGGCAAGGCCAAGCGCGCCGATTACATCCTTTATTACAAGCCCAACTTGCCCATTGCCATTATCGAAGCCAAGGACAACAACCAAAGCGTCGGTGACGGCATGCAGCAAGCTCTCGACTACGCCGCTACGCTCAAAATCCCTTTTGTTTTCTCTTCCAACGGCGACGGCTTTGTCTTTCACGACTGTACCGGCACCAGCGCAGAGACGGAAGCCAATCTAACCCTCGACGCGTTCCCGTCCCCCGCCGAACTCTGGGAAAAGTATCGCGCCTGGAAAGGGTTGACATCCGACGCCGAGAAGATCGTCCTGCAAGACTATTTTGATGATGGCAGTGGCAAAACGCCGCGATACTACCAAGCGAATGCCATCAATGCCGCGGTGGAAGCCATTGCTAAGGGCGAGAACCGCATCCTGCTCGTCATGGCCACTGGCACCGGCAAAACCTATACCGCCTTTCAAATCATCTGGCGATTGTGGAAGGCTGGCCGCAAGAAGCGCATTCTGTTCCTCGCTGACCGTAACGTTCTCGTGGACCAGACCATGGTGAACGATTTCCGGCCTTTCGGCGCAGCGATGGCCAAACTCAGCACGAGATCAAAGACCATCGAGCGCGTTGATGGATCCGACGTTGAACTCACCCGTGCCATCGACAAGAAACGCCGTATTGACACTGCATACGAGATATACCTCGGACTCTATCAAGCCATTACGGGTCCGGAGGAGCGGCAAAAGCTCTACCGCGAGTTCTCGCCCGGCTTCTTTGATCTCATTGTCGTGGACGAATGTCACCGAGGCAGTGCCGACGAGGACGCCGCATGGCACGAAATCCTGACCCACTTCGATTCCGCCACCCAAATTGGCCTTACCGCCACACCCAAGGAAACCGAATACGTATCGAACATCCACTACTTTGGCAAACCGGTTTACTCTTATTCACTCAAACAGGGCATCCAGGATGGCTTCCTGGCGCCGTACAAAGTCATCAAAGTTCACATTGACCGCGATGTCGAGGGCTACCGCCCTGTGGCAGGGCAGCTTGACCGGGACGGTAATGAAGTTGAGGACCGCATCTACAACCAGAGCGATTTCGACCGCACCCTTGTGATTGACGACCGAACGAAGGTGGTAGCGAAGAAAGTGTCAGAGTTCCTAAAGGAAAGTGGCGACCGTTTCCAGAAGACCATCGTCTTTTGCGTGGATGAAGAACACGCTGCGCGCATGCGGCAGGCGTTGATTAATGAGAATCAAGACCTCGTGCAGCAGAATATACGCTATGTGATGCGCATTACCGGTAGCGACACAGAGGGGCAGGCTGAATTAGGTAACTTCATCGACCCCGAAGCAAAATACCCCGTCCTCGTCACCACCTCCCGCCTGCTGTCCACCGGCGTGGATGCCCAAACCTGCCGTCTGATCGTTCTCGACCGCGCCGTCGGCTCCATGACGGAATTCAAGCAAATCGTGGGGCGTGGCACCCGCGTCCACGAGGACACCGAGAAGTTCTACTTCACCATCATGGATTTCCGCGGTGCAACCAACCACTTTGCTGATCCTGACTTCGACGGGGAACCGGTGCAGATTTATGAACCAGGTGACGATGATCCCATCACTCCACCTGATGACGTGCCGCCCGCCAGTGATGACAATGAACCTGTCCCGCCCATACCCGGCGACGACGAAGTGATTGTGGATGGTCCACCGCCCGACATCTCGATAACGCCTGGTGGCCCAGAGAAGCGTTCAAAAGTCTATGTGGATGGAGTTGGCGCCACGATTGTGGCCGAGCGTGTGGAGTATCTCGACGAGGACGGCAAGCTGGTTACCGAAAGCCTGCGGGACTTCACCAAGAAAGCGCTGAAGAAACGCTTCGCCAGCCTTGACGGTTTCCTTCAGCGCTGGAAAGCTGCGGAGCGCAAGCAGGCGATTATCGAAGAACTGGAAAACGAAGGGCTACCGCTCGATCCGCTGGCTGAAGAAGTTGGCAAGGACCTCGACCCCTTCGATCTGATCTGCCACATTGCCTTTGACCAGCCGCCACTCACCCGGAGAGAGCGTGCCGAAAGCGTCCGCAAGCGCGACATCTTCACCAAATACGGGCCACAAGCGCGCGCAGTGCTTGAGGCGCTGTTACAGAAGTATCAGGACCATGGTGTCATCAACATCGACGATCCGCGGATTCTCCAGATCTCGCCCTTTGATCGAATGGGGACACCTCTCGAACTCATCAGACCCTTCGGCAATCTTGCAGGGTTCCAGAATGCGGTCCACCAACTTCAATCCGCTCTTTATGCAGGAGCAGGTTAAACCATGTCTGTTCGCAACACGGTGAAATCGATCCAAGACATCATGCGTCAGGATACCGGCGTGGATGGCGACGCCCAGCGCATCTCCCAGCTCTGTTGGATGTTCTTCCTGAAGATTATCGACGATCAGGATCAGCAATTGGAGATGATGCAGCCTGGCTATCGCTCGCCACTCCCGGCGAATCTCCGCTGGCGCGCCTGGGCTGCTAACCCCGAGGGCATTACCGGAGACGAGCTTTCGACCTTCATCAACTCCCAGCTTTTTCCCCAGCTCAAGGAATTACCTATCTCGGGCAAGCAAGGTGATCGCCGACGTGTGGTGCGGGACGTGTTCGAGGATGCCTACAATTACATGAAGTCCGGGCAGCTCATGCGGCAGGTCATCAACAAGATTAATGAGGTGGACTTCAATAACCTGGCTGAGCGCCAGCACTTCGGCGATATCTACGAGCAAATCCTGAACGACCTGCAAAGCGCTGGCAACGCGGGCGAGTATTACACTCCTCGCGCTGTCACGGCCTTCATGGCAGAGCGTATCGACCCCCACCCCGGCGAGATCCTCCTCGATCCCGCCTGCGGCACTGGCGGTTTTCTCACATGCTCCATTCGCCACATGCGCGAGCGCTACGTGAAAAAGCCCGAGGACGAGCAGACCATGCAGCAGGCCCTGCGCGCCGTTGAGAAGAAGCAACTCCCCCACATGCTCTGCGTCACCAACATGCTGCTGCATGGTATCGAAAATCCCGGCTTTGTGCGGCACGACAACACGCTGGCCCGCCCCTACATCAGCTATGGCCAGTCCGACCGCGTGGATATTGTGCTTACCAATCCGCCCTTCGGTGGCAAGGAGGAAGACGGCATCGAGAGTAACTTTCCCAAGCACTTCCAGACGCGTGAGACCGCCGACCTCTTCCTGGCCCTCATTATTCGGCTGCTCAAACCGAATGGCCGCGCTGCCGTGGTGCTGCCCGATGGCTCTCTATTCGGCGAAGGTGTGAAGACGCGCCTTAAAGAACACCTGATGGAAGAGTGCAACCTCCACACAATCGTCCGCCTGCCCAACAGCGTCTTCAAACCTTACGCCAGCATCGGCACCAATCTGCTGTTCTTTGAGAAGGGCGAGCCCACTAAGGACACCTGGTTCTACGAGCACCACGTCCCAGAAGGCCAAAAAGCCTACTCGATGACCAAACCCATCCGCGTGGAGCACTTAAAGCCCTGCGTTGACTGGTGGGGCGGCGCGAAGCGCAAAGGCCGGAAGGAAACGGAAGTCGCTTGGCGCGTTACGGCGGATGAAGTGAAGGCGCGCAGTTACAACCTCGACTTCAAGAACCCGCATACCGTCGCCGACGACCACGGCGAACCCGAGGTGCTGTTGGTCAAACTCGTTGAGGCCGAACAACAAGCCGCCAACCTGCGCGACCAACTCAAAGCCATTCTGGCAGAGGCGCTGCTGCGATGAACCCAGAGTTATTGCTTGCCCATTTCGACCGCATCAGCGACGCGCCTGACACTGTTCCGCGTTTGCGAGGCTTTATCCTCGAACTGGCAGTCCGAGGGAAGCTCGTTGACCAGAATCCAAACGATGAGCCATCGTCGAGATTGATGAAGAAGATTGAAACGGCAAGAGATCGACTAGGATTAGCCGAAGGGATCACCAATCAGGGCACTGGGGGTTTTGCTAATGGTGATGTGCCTTTTGAAATCCCTCCCAATTGGATTTGGGTCCAACTCGGTGACCTCTGCTCAAAGACCGGATCGGGCAGTACGCCGCGCGGGGGCAAGTCCGTCTACTTAAACAAAGGGGTGCCGTTCCTTCGGTCCCAAAACGTCCACGACGACAGCCTACGACTTGACGACGTGGCATACATAAGTCATGAGACCCACGAAAAGATGTCAGGAACGGCGGTCCGACCGGGCGACCTCTTATTGAATATTACTGGCGGGTCCATTGGGCGCTGCTGCCTCGTTGCAAGTGGATTAGGTCAGGCGAATGTAAGCCAGCACGTTGCCATCATCAGGGTAGCGCTCGATGGCATTCAACGCTTTTTGCATCAACTCGTTCTTTCACCGTATTTTCAGTCGTTCGTTTTAAGCGAACAGACGGGGGCTGGACGAGGTGGTTTACCCAAGAACCGGATGGACCGCATTCCAGTTGCCTTGCCACCCCTCGCCGAACAACACCGCATCGTGGCCAAGGTGGATGAATTGATGGCGCTGTGTGATCGGTTGGAAGGGGCGCAGGCCGAGCGGGAAGTCAGGCGAGATCGGCTGGCGGCAGCGTCCCTGCATCGCTTGAATCAGCCAGTAGGTGCGGGTGACACCCAAGCCTTCCGTGAGCACGCCAACTTCCACCTCCAACACCTCCCCCGCCTCACCACCCGCCCCGAGCACGTCAAGCAACTCCGCCAAACCATCCTCAACCTCGCCGTCCGCGGCCAACTCGTTCCCCAGGACCCCAAGGACGCACCGGCCACCGATTTGCTGAAACGGATTCAGGGTGAGAAGGCAAAGCTCCTAAGGGAAGGTAAGATCAATCGTGAAAAGCCACCAGTTCCACCTAGTCCCGATGAAGTGGGATTTGCGCTGAGGCCAGGATGGGAGCCTGCGCGTATCAGTCAAATCCTGGTCGAGTTACAAACGGGACCATTTGGCAGTTCGCTGCACGAAAGCGACTACAAAAAGGGCGGCGTTCCGGTGATTAACCCAGCATCCATGAAGGACGGGCGGTTGGTTCCCGTCGATAGCATGGCTATAGGGCCTGATACTTTGGAGAGACTCGCTACATTCAAACTTCGCGCAGGTGATATCGTAATGGCCCGCCGAGGCGAGATGGGCAGGTGCGCAGTTGTTACCGAGCGCGAGGAAGGCTGGCTGTGTGGTACGGGGAGTCTGATTCTCCGCCTTCCGGAAAGCGTATCCCCCATCTTCTTTGCAACCCTAATCGGCTCACCGTTCGTTCGAGAATATCTAGGTGGTTCAGCGGTCGGGGCAACGATGCAAAACCTGAATCAATCCATTCTGCTTAACTTAGTTATCGGTCTGCCACCCCTAGCCGAACAACACCGCATCGTCGCCAAGGTGGATGAATTGATGGCGCTGTGTGATCGGTTGGGAGCGCAGCTCGCCACCGCCCAAAGCGAAAGCCGCCGCCTGCTCGAATCCGTCCTTTACGAGGCTCTCTCAACCGTCCGTGAAGGTCGCAATCAAGCAAGAAGCTAGGAGAGGGACAATTTGTGCTTTTGAAGGGGTCAACACAAGAGTCGAGTCCTAGTCTTTACAAGCCGTTGCCATGAATAGCAACAAGACAATCTGCTTCAAAGCGATTCAGGAAACATACCGCAATTCGGTCGTGTCCTACGTCCGAACGAGGATGAAAACCGCATATCCCGAGGATTGGCAGGATCGCCTTCGGAAACTGTTCCAGAACAGTTCAGAGTGGGCGGAAATAAAGCGCAAGATGAAGGAACGCGAGGTCAGCCATGTAGTGGACATTGTTACTGAAGATGATTTTGATATGCTCAGCGTGAATCATTTCTATAACCTATTCGATCGAGAATTCAATGTTTTATGTCCTTTGACTGCAGTGGCAGGTACGGATGAGGTGAAGCGGCTAAAAGGTGCAATGCTGCGTTATGCGCAGACTGTGAAGGAACTGAGGAATGCTTTCTCTCACCCGACCGCACCTGATTTCCCGTACGAGGATGCATTCCTTTTGATTGACTCAGCTCGAAGGTTCCTCGCTTGCCTTGAACTTCCCGAGGCCAAGATTCTTCAAGGACTGACCGGCGAACTTTCCCGACGCTCCAGGAAACCAGAACTACTGTTCAAATCGCTAGCTGTCGCGGCTGTTCTCATCTTTGTTCTTGCACTCACATACCACCTTGTCGTGTCCCCGAACTCTCAAGTTGTGAAAGAGAAGGCCGTCCCTAACCAGGCCAGTATTCCGATAACCCCCTCTCGGTCGATTCCGGCGTCTAGCTTCGGCGAGGGTCTTCGGGCTGCTGAACCGCCCCAGAGCCTGCGAGCGTCACTACCGCTGAGCCCCCGCGCAAAAGAACTCTATTCCGAGGGTTGGAAGAAGATGCGCCGTCTCGACTTCCTTGGAGCTAAGGAGAGCTTCGAAAAGGCAAAGGTCGAACAGCCCGAGAATGCCCTGATTCACATGGCCATTGCTGCTTCCTGGTCCGGGCTGGGCTTTGAACGAAAGGCAGAGCCGGAAGCTGAAGAAGCCAATAAACTAATGGCCAATCTCCCTGCTGTGGATCGCCTATGGGTCCGGGGATGGGGATATGAGGTGAGGGGCGAATATGGAGAAGCTGAAAAGGATTATCAATCACTTTGGGAGCAATTCCCCGACAACTTTGAGTATGGGCTACGCCTCGTGAATGCACAGGTCAAGGCTGGTAAAGCCAAAAACGCGATATCCACAATCGAGAAACTCCGAACACAGTCAAATGCGCAGGCCGATGCCAGGGTTGATTTAGCACAGGCCGACACCTATGACGCTCTTTCAGAATTCGATCATGAGATCATCGCTGCCCAGAGTGCACAATCAAAAGGCAGGGCCACGAATGATCGGCAGATCGTTGCAGAGGGTCGTCTGCGAGAAGGCGACGCTCTTTGGAGCCTTGGGCGGAACCAAGAAGCAAAGCTTGTTTTCAAGGATGCGTTGAGAATGCTCGCTGAATCACAAGATGTCGTGGGGGAGAACGACGCTCAAATGCGGTTGATCGACATGGCCTACGAACAGGGGGATGAATTGGAGGTGGGCAGGTTGTATGAGGAGCTGAGGGCCTCGTACGAATCGCAGGGCAATCAATCTGGTGTGGCATCCGTGTTGGATAGACACGCAGGTGTGCTCACGGAACAGGGGGAAGTGCAGAGTGCAGGACGAATGTATGAGGAGGCGCTAAGGGTTGAACGCCAGATTGGCGACACGGCTAGCGTTGCTTCCACGCTCAGCGATTATGGAGACCTACTCGAACAGTTGGGTGATTTGGCTGGCGCGAGTGCTAAGTACCAGGATTCCCTGACACTGTCTACACAAAGCGGAGACCAAAGCATGACGGCCCAGGCGTTGTCCGATATCGCGGGCCTTCTGCTGGAGCAGGGTGAACTGCGAAGAGCCCAGATCAAATGTGGTGAATCATTGGCCATTTATAAGCGAATCGGGAATAAGCCCAGCTATGCATCAACCATCCTTTTGTTAGGGGACATTCTCACGGAGATGGGCGACCTGGGGGGTGCAAAGCAAAAGTACGAGAGATCGCTGGCTATAGGCAGAGAAACCCATGAAAGGATCACCGTAGCTCAAAGTGAGCTTGGCCTTGCCGAACTCTCGCTCGAAGAGGGGAAGCCTACGACCGCCGAGGGTCCGAGCCGACAGGCTGCGCAGGAATTCCTCGTTGCGAATGCGCCAGTCAATGAGGCGCTCGCCCACGATGTGCTTGCGCAATCGCTCCTGGCCCAAGACAGACTGTTGGAGGCGAGAAAGGAAATCGACCAAGCGTTGTCGCTGTCCATGAAGACGCATAGCCTTGAGAAGCATCTCGCGGCAGAAATAACCGCTTCACGTATCCTGGCTGCATTCCATAACGTCGACGAGGCTACGAAGGGCCTTCAGGCCACCCTAGGCGAGGCAACAAAGGCTGGTTTCGTCCGCTACGAGTTCGAGGCTAGGCTTTCATTGGGCGAAATCGAAGGCGGCTCTTCCGCCACGGGAAAAGCCCTCCTTGAGGCACTCGAAAAGGACGCCAGAGCCAAAGAGTTCGGCCTCATTGCCAGAAAGGCCGCGAGAGCATCGGCCCATACGGAGGCTTCTTCGGGACTCTCGGGCGCGAGCAACTTCCGCATGGCTGCAGCGGTTTCTGGCCGCATGTAATGCTCTGCTATCTTCACTATGATTTCATGCTCTTCACGACCCCAAGCAAGTGCTGCCTGCGGTATCGCCAGAATAACCGTAAGGAAAACCACGGGCACGCAAATGTCTCGGTAATAAAGGAACCGACGCTGCAACCTGGACATGTGGTCAATCTACGCGGAATGTCGTGCGGAGGCAATAGTGAACCAAATCGCCGAGCGTTGCCTGCCCCACGTTTCACGCAGCTTTGTAATTCGCTTTCTGAGCTTGCCCAAAATCGTGGCATAGTTCGCTTGTGCGCAAGCTGAGCGTGATCTCTCCTTTGGTCTCGCGATCTGTCCAATACTCGCCATCCAATTGATGAGCGGGACTCCCATGAACATAGACGAGCATCCCGCCGTGTCCGATTGGACTATGCTCGCGAAGCAACGCCCTTGGCGTATTTCGGTACACAACCGCCACCGTATGAATCCCCTCGCTATCTGTGACGATGTTCGCCGACAAACTAACCGAACCCGATTCCGTGGTAAGCAGCCGCACATCTATCGTGGAATACGTCTGCCGGATTACGAGGTAGGCTTCGATCTGACCGCGGCTTTGTTTTGTCTGCGGATCAACCCAGTTGCTGACGAGATGCCCCTTCCACGTACCGCGTAGGTCAGGGCGTGTTGTCAACCAAGGCCGGAACGCTTTCCACGACCAAAGCCACCGTTCCCAGATCAGCAAGGCAAGAGATACACCAGTAATTACATACGAGAACGCCTTCAGATAATCGAGCGGCACGGGATGGCCCTGTACGATCAGCACTGCGACCCAGATAACGACGACCAGCCCGATTAGCACCTTTATCTGAGTGCTCGTCATCTAGTTATTCTCCACATAGCTCCAAGCTGCCAGGACGAAATCGTAAGCCTGCTGTCTTGTCCACGGCTGCGTGGATCGAAACAGGAACTTTGTTTCATTCACTTCACGCCATTTGTCGCACGCTACGTCGGTCTGCGTCGCGCTGAAACACGTGAGCAGGGCGTTTTGCACATTGTCCTTGTAAGAGTCACCGCCGAAGACGGGATCGGGCACGTTATAGAGCAAGCATTCGATTAAATAGGAGGCCACCGGGTCGGCTGCGTGCACTCCCTGCCTCATGAGGTAGAACCTCAATCTCTTCACTGCACGCACGATGAACTTGAACCTGCTACCAGTTCTCTTGTTTTTCTCGGCGCCGTTAGTGTAGTGCTGCTCTGGCCAATTGACGACCACATCGCCGCTTCCGGCAATAAACTTCGTCCCCTGCGGCTGGAGATACGGAGTCAAGTATGTGCTAGTCAGAAAGTTGTACTGCTTCTTCGTATACAACCGATAGGCAAGAGCGGGAACCACGTCAGCGTCAACTCGGTATGTGTTGGAATGAACGTCGAAGGCTTTGTTGCCTCTGGTCAATCCTGGCTTGCCAAACTTGGCTTCCAGAGCTCCTTGCACGTCATTCTTGAATTGCACATATGTGTACGACGAATCTACGTTGCCAGTTTCTGGCCGCCCATAATCGGCCCAGGTGTAGTCCTCAAAGAAAGGGTCCATGCAACAGACGCAGATATCCACATCGCTTTCCTGGCGAACATTTGTATTATTTCGATAGGAACCCTGTGGAATGATCTTGATCTCTAGTCCGTTCAACGGGTCGTGGGCGCGTATGGCATCACCGATCATGCGCTCTGCATTCTCTTGCTTCTCTGACTCGCTGTCACTTGACGGCTTACTCCATGTGCGAAATGTCTGCTCCCAGTCGGTCGCCAAAGGCGTACTTCTCCTTATCCTGGTGTAGAGGCCACGGCCAGAGAAGCCCTTACCGTGCGATTTTCGCATGCTCGACGCCCCAGACGCAAGCGCAAGCCGTCAATCCGGATGGGGCACAACGCTACCATTGCCGACTCTGCTAAAATGCATTACAAGGAACATTGACATTGCCAACTGGAAAGTCATTGCGCTCATCAGCGGTAATATCGAAGCCGTCTCAGGTCCCGCTGCTCACGGCCGGCCAGGGCAACACGAGTTTCTTGTCTGGGAAGGGCCAGCCGCTGACAAAGCTGAAGCTCTCAAGTGTGCGGAGAAAGCCGACCCCAGGGTTGACCTGGAGTGGATGCGCATTCGCCATGAGCAGGATCTTGACTATAGGTAGGATTTCGCTCCGTCCCGTGCAGCCCTTTTCTTCCCCGAGTGTGCCAGAGTCCAATCGCGCAGTTCGTACGCAAGGGTCTGGGTTCTTGGGCCCAAAACGAGAGCGGGGAACCGTTCCCGGCTCCCCGTCTCAGGTGTTCGTCGTGAATGCCGTGGCAGTGTCCAGAGGACCTTGCCAGGGTGCGCACCGCAAGAGCGGTGTGTGGTCATTCGACGATCATATTCATGCCCGGCGGAGTAATAACTCCTCCCGTTGGCATACATCCTTCATACTCCTGTGCACGGCGAATATCAACCCCTAAAGTAGTGGTCCCCTTGGGGGAATTGCACGAATGGCGTTCTCCGTGGCTCGGCCGGAAGACCGGGCTTAAATGACTTCCGCCCCTTTAGGAAAGCCAGGCTATTTCTTCTTGGGGGGTACCACTGCTTCTTTGAACGCCTTCGCCAGGCGGAATTTCACCACTGTCTTGGCCGGAATCTTGATGGCCTCACCGGTCTGAGGATTGCGGCCCATGCGAGCCTTGCGGTTTGCCTTCACCGCCTTGCCCAGCC
>Ga0326727_10008577_pt1 | contig 25808 bp, 19 predicted proteins | sample MB2enrmetagenome_FD_207643 | JGI IMG/M metagenome (GOLD analysis project Ga0326727, IMG submission 207643) | Lab enriched peat soil microbial communities from McLean, Ithaca, NY, United States - MB29MY | ecosystem: Environmental > Terrestrial > Soil > Wetlands > Peat | place: USA: New York...
CTCCAGTTCGGCGGGAAGAATGAAAGCAGCAAATCCCAGTCTTCTTCCGCGGCGTTAATCTCTTGCATGGCCCCAAGGTAAGATTTCTGCGCCGGCAAGTCAACCAACAAGTTAGCTCTTATGGGGCGTTGCCCTGGGCTGGTATGAGAGACGCCGTTGGCGTCTCAAACAGGCCCGCGGCGCCATCCCAGTGCTGCCTCTCGGGGATCCTCTCCCGTGTGCCCAGAAGGGGAGGTAATATGGCCGGTGAAAAGATGTGGGTAATGACGCGGACTGGAAGTCCACGGCTACCCTCAAGCACCGCTGCGCGGTGCCAAGGCGCCCTGAAAGGGCGCAGGCCACGGAAGCCACCCCCGCCCTTGCAGGGCGGGCTTGGCCGTTGGAGGCCGGTTTCCCAGGGCGTTGCCCTGGGCTGATGCGCCCGCACGCCGTTGGCGTGCAGAATGTCCAAACTCCAGGCCGGGGGTCGAAGAGACCCCCGGAACGACGACGCGGATGGCCTGCACCCCGGAGGGGTGCCAGAGGGGCAGCCCCGTTTTCTGGCACCCCTCCGGGGTGCCGCTGGATACCCCCCCACAACTGACCGGGGGTCGCAGCTCCGCTGCGACCCCCGGCTACCGTCTGGCAGCCCTCCGGGTTGCGAAAAGCGGCCCAGACCCGCTTGGTATCGGTCAGGCCACGGGTTGGGGTCGAATCACCTTGGGCCCCCGAAGATCCGTGTAAGGAGCAGGCTCTGCCTTCCCTTCCGCCTTCGCGGCGCGCCAAAGCGCCGCTCCGGCGCGACGGCGGCGACACTCGACACTGGACACTTGCCCCTGGCCCCTTTCCCGTCTTTTCTTGCACCCGGCTTTGTGCGACCTTCAGGCCGATTTCGCTATGATGAAGAGAATCGCTTCGGCAGCCGCCGGATTGATGCTGTTGGCGGTGGCGGGATGTGAGCCCCAAAGCTCAATCCCCGCGGGCATCCAGGTCTATTTCTCACCCAAGGGCGGCGCCACCGAGGCGGTGGTGGATGCCCTGGACCACGCGACCAACAGCATTCTGGTCCAGGCTTACAGTTTCACTTCGGCCCCCATTGCCCAGGGCCTGGTCGAGGCCCGTCGCCGTGGCGTGAAAGTGGCGGTCATTTTGGACGAAAGCCAGCGGACGGAAAAGTATTCCGAGGCCGATTTCCTGGCGCACAACAGCATCCGGACGCTCATCGATGCCCAGCACGCCATCGCACACAACAAGGTCATCATTATCGATGGCTGCCTCGTCCTCACCGGCTCCTTCAACTTCACCAAAGCGGCCGAGGAGCATAACGCGGAGAATCTGTTGGTCATCAACGACCCGGTTCTCGCGCGGAAATACGACGCCAACTGGCAAGCCCACGAGCGGCATTCCGAAGCTTATGCCCGCGAGGACCCTGATCCCCGGGAGAGGCGGGGCAGGTGAGTCCACGGCCCACAGTTCACAGTCCACGGCCCGCGCCAGAGCGTGGAGCGTGGAGCCTCGGGGGCATCGGAGCATTCGCCCCGCTCAACGCATCTGAATCTGGTCCCCCAGCCGGGGCAGGAGCGCCAGGACCACGAAGGTAGTTGCGTCGAACAATCCGTGCGCCAGGACTGCCGGCCAGATCGAACGATGCAACACCATGATGGCCCCCAGCCCCAAGCCGAGCAAGGCGGTGGGCAAAACGGCCAGGGGGCCTTGGGCCAGGTGGCCGAGGCCGAAAACGACGGCCCCCAGGGCCACGGCGGCAAGCTGGCCCTGGCTCGAGCCAAAACGCTGCGGCCAGACCCCTCCCATGCCCGCCAGGAAGCCGGAGCGCCAAAGCTCCTCGCGGAAACCGGCTACCACAAAGCTGACCAGGGTAATCGTCAGCCAGAAGTATAAAGGGTCCTGCCGCAAAGCCGGGACATCGACCAGGGCCTGGACATCGGGCCGATTGGCCAGGACGAAGCCTTGGAGCGATTGAATGGAGACCAGGCGCGTAACCAACAGGACCATCGCCACCGTCGCTGCCGCCAACCCTACCGCCAGCCGCAGCGCAATCGAGTAGCCAAGGCCCAGCAGAATGACCCAAAATCCGCCGCGCCACGGCAATAGCAAGCTCTGGCGGGAGGCGCGCGAAGCCAGCCAGGCCAGGCCGAACACAACCCCGAAGATCAGCAGTTCAAAGCTGCAGACCGCCATCAGCCTGTGTGCCTCATGCCCAAGGACCGGGCCATGGACCCGGCTCCTGTGCCAGCCCATCGCCCCGACCACCAGCGGGTAAGCGCCTATGATCAGAAGATGGAACCCCCAGCGCAGGCGCTTGGGCGGCGCGTCCCGGAGTTCTTGGTCCGCCGAGCCAGGAACATTCACACCCCTGCATACCTCGCGCCCCACCCATAAACAAGCATCTAATCCTAATCCCAATCAGCCCATTCGGCGATCCTGGCTCTGACCTCTCCAATTCATGGTTTTAATGTGTAACTCACTTCAATGACGATTGCCAGCTTGTACGCGCTTGACGCTGCCACGCACAGCGATAGAATCATTGGCAATGAGCCTGGCCGAGATGCAATTAACCTTTGGCGGCCTGCCGCCGGGCGGCGCCGCAAGATTCGGGCGGGGCCAGGAACATCGGAGAGCGGAGGTCGACAATGAATAAAACAAACGTATCCAGACGGGAATTTCTGACTGCGGCATCCACAGGCGTGGTGGCGGCGATGGCGGCGAGCCCCTTGGCCGGAGCCGAGATTCTGAACAAGAAGGCCGGCGCGCTGGCCTGCTCGGGAGGGCAGGCGGTGAGGACCAAGGGCTGGCCCCCCTGGCCGGTGTGGGATCGGTCTGCCGAGGATGAGATTCTGGCGGTATTGCGGAGCGGCAATTGGTATCGCAGCCAGGGCACGCACGTGACGGAGTTCGAGCGGCGCTACGCGGAATTGCTCGGCGCCAAGAGTTGTCTGGCCACCGCCTCCGGCACCACCGCCTTGATCACGGCGCTGCATACGCTGGGTGTTGAGGCCGGGGACGAGGTGATCGTCTCGCCCTACACATTCGTGGCCAGCTACAACGTCGTTTTCATGATCAAGGCATTGCCGGTCTTCGCCGACACGGACGCCGAGACCTTTACGATGGACCCGGCCCGGATTGAGGAACGGATTACCGAGCGGACCCGGGCCATCCTGCCGGTCCACATCCTGGGCCTGCCGGTCGCCATGGACCCGATTCTGGCCATTGCCAGGAAGCACGGCTTGGTGGTGGTTGAAGATGCCTGCCAGGCCTGGCTGGCCGAGTACAAGAACCAAAAATGCGGGTTGCTCGGCGACCTCGGCTGCTTCAGCTTCCAAAACTCCAAGCATCTGCCTGCCGGGGAAGGCGGGGCAGTCGTGGGCAACGACGAGGCGCTGGTGGATCGGTGTCATGCCTTCCACAATTGCGGCCGCCCTCACGGTTCTTTTCAGCCTCCCGGCAACAACCCGGTGCGGGGCGCCAATTTTCGCATGCAGGAGTTTCAAGCCGTTATCCTCATGTCTCAGATGAAACGGTTGGAAAGGGACACCCGGTTGCGCGGGGACAACGCCCAATACCTGACTTCCCGGTTGCAGAACATCCCGGGCATTGTCCCCTTCAAGCCCAACCCGGGCGCCACTCGGGCGGTGTACCATCTCTATCCTTTCCGGTACAAAAAGGAGGTTTTCAACCAGGCGCCCCGCCAGAAATTCCTCCAGGCGCTCGGCGCCGAGGGGATTCCGTGCTCCGGCGGATATGGTCCGGCCAACAAGGACGGCCTCATCGAGGAGGCCCTGAACTGCAAGAGCTATCAGCGGCTCTTTTCAAAAGAGCGGCTGGACCGATACCGGCAAGAGAATGTGCTGCCCGGCAACGATCGGTTGTGCGCCGAGGCGGTGTGGTTTACGCAGAACATGCTGCTGGGAACGCGCCAGGACATGGACGACATCGCCGATGCCATCGAGAAGATCTACGAGAACAGGGACAAGCTGGTCTGAAACGGCCAGTCTCTGCACCGCAACAGCCCGGCCTGCTCGCAGGCTGCGAAGATTCTTCAACCACGGATGCGGACCGGAATCTGCAATCACTCTTTGCTTGCGGAGGTTCCGGGAGTGCGGGTTTCGCTCAGAAGGGCGGGGTCGATCAAGCGCGTCCAACGGTCTTGTTCGGCAATCGGGATGAGGCCGCGCTGGACTTTGAGCCAGGCCATTTCGCGGAGGGAACGCCAGCCGAGCCGGCGGGCGGCCTGACGGAGTTTCTCGGTGTGCAGGCCGGGCCGGATAAGGTCGGACAGGGCCTCGTTGAGGAGGAAGAATTCGTAGATGGCGACGCGCCCGCGGAAGCCCTTTTGATTGCACTCGACGCAGCCGCGGCCTTTCCAGGCCCTGATGTCCGCAGGTGGAATGGAGAGGGCGGCGGCCATTTCTTCGCGCGTGCTTTCGGGGATAGCGGCGTCGGGTTCGGCGCAGTGGCGGCAGATGCGGCGGGCCAATCTCTGGGAGATGCTGCACACCAGCGAAGCGGCGATAAGGTAAGGCTCGATGTGCATTTCGAGCAGGCGGGTGATGGCGCCGACGCTGTCGTTGGTGTGGAGGGTCGAAAAGACCAGATGGCCGGTCTGGGCCGCGCGCACCGCGATTTCGGCGGTCTCGAGGTCCCGAATTTCGCCGACGAGCACGACGTCGGGGTCGTGGCGCAGAACGGAGCGGAGGCCGGTGGCGAAGGTGAGGCCGATTTGGTCGCGGACCTGGATCTGCACGGCGCCTTCGAGTTGGTATTCAATGGGGTCCTCGAAGGTGATGACCTTGCGGTTTTCGTCGTTGGCCTGGGCCAGGGCGGTGTAAAGAGTGGTCGTCTTGCCGCTGCCGGTGGGGCCGGTCAGCAAGACCAGGCCCTGCGGCAGGCCGGTCAAGCGGGCGAAGACCGCTTCCTGGTTAGGCTCCATGCCCAACTGGCCCAGGTCCAGGAAGAGGCTCTGGCGGCCGAGGATGCGAAGGCAGACGGCCTCGCCGTACTTGGTGGGCACAATGGAGACGCGCAGGTCGTAATCTTCCTCGCCGGTTTTCATGGCGATGCGCCCGTCATGGGGCAGGCGTTTTTCGGCGATGTTCAGGCCGGCCATGATTTTGAGCCGGGAGACCACCGCCGGGTGGAGGAGGCGCATGTCGGGGGGCAGAGGGACAGTCTCGAGCATGCCGTCCACGCGGTAGCGCAGGCGTATCGAGTTGGCGTAAGGCTCGATATGGATGTCGGTCGCCCTGAGCCGCAGGGCTTCCTGGAGGACCTGGTCCACGAAGGCAGAGACGGTGGCCTCGAGTGTGGAGTCGGTTTCCTTGCCCTGGAGGTCGAAAACGATTTCCTGGTTGAGCTCGCCGGGGCCGCGTTCTTCGCGGAGTTTCTGAATGGTTTCGGCCCCGAGGCCGAAGTGTTTTTTGGTCACGGCATGAATCGAGCTGGGAGCGGCCAGGACGGCCCGGAAGGGTTTGCCCAGGACCAGGCGCAGGGCTGGCTCGACCTGGCGCGGCGGTTCGCTGAAGGCCAGGATCAGCCCTTCGGGCTCGACGCCCACCGGCAGGAGGTGGTAGTGGAGGACGAACTTCATGGGAACGAGGTCGAGTGTCTCGCGGCTCAGGTCCATGGCGACAGGGTCGACGAATTCGAGACGGTTGACGGCCGCCAGGGCCCGCCAAGTGTCTTCCTCGGAGGCAAAATTCAGGTCCACGATCGCGCGGTGCTGGGGCAGGTTGAGCCGCCGTTGGCGCCGGCGGACCTGCTCGAGTTGCTGTTCGGCGAGCTTGCCTTGGGCCAGGAGGAGGTCGCCGACTTCTTTTTGCAATGGCGGCGGGGTCCCGTTCATCGGATGGGCACTTTCATTGCGGTCCTGGTGTTCAACGAGAGCCGGTTGGTTTGCCCGGCCGGGTTGGTCAACACCAGGGAGATGATCGAGGCGTCGGCAGCAAACAGGTTGGCGGTGAGGTTGGAGCCCACCCCGGCCACAACAATTGCATCACCCAGCTTGACCATGGCCTTCTTGGGCCCGTCGGCGGTCTGGTAGAAGCCGAGGTAAGTCAGCTCGATGTCGCGGGTCGTGGGGGGCGGCGACGGGGCTTGGGCCGGGTTAAAATGCCAGGTGAAGAAGGGGTTGAGCCAGTTGGTTTGGGCGGGGATTGTCGGCCGGGAATCGCCGGCGAAGAGCCGCCGGAGACGGGCGGTGGGCAGCAGGTTTCGCGGCGAGGCGGACGGGGATTGGATTTCGCGGAAACCCGAGGTCTTGCCGCCCAGGCCCGCGAGGGCCAGGCAAAAGAGCAACCACAGGCCGGCATGAGTCAGGATGACGAAGGAGCGGCTGCGCAAAGGGCGGACTATAGCGGGTCTCATGCTCACTGCTGGAAGACGAAGCCGACGACGCGCAGGGCGACGCGGACTTCATCGGGTTTGTCCGGGGACTGCTTCTTGATGATGAGCCGGTCCAGCAGGAGCGGCAGTTTGCCGGGCGGGGCATTGGTGAAACCGGCGGCGCGGAGTTCGGAGCCCCGCAGGGGCAGGCCCCGGACCAGGCGCAGCACGTTGGCCACGGGCCCGACCACCTCAAGTTGCAGGGGGATTTGAGCCAGCCGCCCGGCGGCATCCGGTGACGGAACGTTGGTGAAGACCAGGGGCGATTCCAAGGCACAGATGGCGGTGACCTTGCATTGGACGGCAGTGACCAGGAGGCCATCCACCAGGGACAAGGCCGGCCAGAGGAGGGCCGGCTGCTGCACATCGAGGGTATATTCGGGAAAGCCCGCCAACGCCGCCGGTTCCAGAGCGACCTGCTGCTCTTTGGCCAGGCTGCTCAGCTCGTCCATTTTCTTGCCGCGCTCGTTCTCAAACTCAACGAGTTGAAACGGGGGGTTCATTTTCGCGCGCAGGGCGGGGCCGAGCTCGAAATGGGCCGCCGCTTGTTTCCTGGCGCCCTGCAATGCGGCGAGGGCCTGGCGTGTTTCGTCGAGGTGGCTGCTGATGAGCTGGAAATCGAGCGCAACGGTGTTGGTCTTCTGGCCCAGCGCGTCGGTAAGCTGTCTCCATTCGTCGCTCAGGCGGCCTTCTATGGCATCGGCCCGGTGGGCCAGCGGCAGGAAGACCAGCAGGTAATAAGCTGCCAGGGCGATTCCGGCAAGCGGGACCACAGCGCCGCGTTGGTATTCCCGGAGGGGCCTCATGGATAGGGTCCTGTCCTGGCAGGCGGGGATGGCCATCGAGGAGCCGGCGGTCTTTTCAGCGGCAACGACCGCTCGAAGTCGGCCGCCGCAAAATCCAACTCCAAAGCAAAATGCCGGTCCGGGATAATCACTTTGGGGTCAGCCAGGCTCCGGCGTTGGTCGTCGGAGAGTTGGTCCACTCTGGCGAAGAGGGGCTGTTTATTCAAGTCGCTGACTAAACCGCTGAGCACGCCCCGGGCAATCTCCGGTCCTTCGGGCACGCACAATTCGGCGATAAACCCGCGCGTCCCCAGGGGGGCATTGGTAGCGGCAGCCGGGGCAGTCCCAGGGGCAAGCTCGGCCAGGAGCGGTTTGGCGGGGAGGTTGGTGCCGGCCGGTTTATTGGTCAAGGCCAGGGCGGGGCCTCGGAAGTAGGTCTGCTGGTCGGCGAGCAAGACGTACCAGAAAGTGCGGTTGCTACGGGATTGCTGGAGCAGGGCCAGCGTGTTTAAGGCATCCAGGGTGAACTGCTGCCGGGCCAGGAGCGGCCGAAGGTCTTCATATTGGGCCAGCAACTGGACGGTCAGGAGGTCGTTGCTGCGGACCTTTTCCCGGCTGGCTTGCACCTTGGCGACCAGGGCTTTTTGATCGATGACGGCCGTTATTTTTTGCCAGGCGCCCAAGGACAGGAGCAGGAAACAGGCCAGGGCCAGGACCACGCTGGCCGACTCGATGCGCTGGCGGGCCAGGCGCTTTTGCCAGTTGGCACGGTAATCTTGCGGCAGCAGCGAAACGGGTTGGACGCCGTGGCCCAGCGCCTGGAGAGCGGCGCCGAAGGCCACCTCGAATCGCTCGGAAGGGCAGACCGCCTCGGCTTGGCTGGGCTTGGGCCAGGGGTGAAACCTCAGCCCGGCCTCGGATTCCAGGTAGTCGAGCAGACCGGGTTGGTCAAAGCCGCCGCCGCTGGCGATAAGGTCGAAAGAAGCTACCTCGGCCGCCAGGGGGGGATTGTGTTCGAACCAGTCATTCAACTGGCGCTTCAATTCGGCCACCCAGCCGTCCACGACGACGGTGAACTCCGGGCAGGCCGCCTCCCCCTTGAGGAGGTTGCTCTGGCGCTTTATGGACTCTGCCTTCTCTTCGGAACAGGCCAGGACGCGGGCCAGAGAGCGGGTCAGGAAATCTCCGCCCATCTGAAAGCTGGTTACGAAAGCGGCCCGGCCCGCCAGAAGGATGACCAGGACCGTGGACTGAGCGCCAAGATGCGCCAGGATGGCCCGCGAAGAAGACGGGCTTGCGGCGCGGTAGGCATTGACCAGGGCGCTGGCCGTCGTGGTCACCTCGCAGAGGTCTTCCTGCTCGATTCCCAGTCCCATGATCCGGTCTCGAACATCTCCTTCCTGGCAGAGCGTCACCCAGAACTGTTGCCGGTCGTTGGCCGGAGTCTCCGTCCGCACAAAGTCATAAACGATGCGGGTCTCGCTGACGCCGCTCATCTTGACGATTTCGTCATGGATAAGGTCCTTGACCTCGCGTTCCGGCCGCGGGGGCAGTTCGATGGTCTGGGAGATCGACAGGTGCTGGGGCAGGACCAGGGCCACCGGAGGCCAGCCCCAATCTGCCAGGCTGGCTTGCAGATGGGCCTTGGTTTCATCCGCTGAGACGAGACCCTCGGCCTGCAAATCGATGAGTTCCTCTTTGACAATGCGCAACCGGCCAAAGTCGCTTTCCGCCAGCAGCAGCTTTAGGGAGCGGCTGCCGGCATCCAGCGCCAGCACCCGCCGTATCGGGGGTTTCACCCGGCCAAACTTTAATCTGGAAAGGAAGTTAGGCACAGACTCGAACGACAAGTCAGTTCCGTGCGGCTATTTTGGTTGCGCAATGACATTGGTGCCGGCCGTGCTCGGAGGCGCCGGGCTGGCCGAGGGGGCATTGGTCGGCGCAGGATTGGGCGGCGGCAGGCTCGCCGGGGGCGCATTGCTCAGCACCAGAGCGGGCCGAGGCAGACTTTCCGGCAGTTCACCGGTTGGCAGCGGATTGACCGGCGGCGAGTTGGTCGGGAACGGATTGAACGAGAGCGCGTTTGTGGAAGTGCCGGTTTCTTCATAGACGAGGAACTCGCCGGTGTCTTTGACGATGGTTGCGGTGACGAAGATCAAGAGGTAACGCGGCGTATCCACCTCGGTGCGGCGGCGGAAGAAGGTGCCCAGCAGGGGCAGATCGCCCAGGACGGGCACCGACTCGACAAGGGTCGAGCGCTCGCGCTCGAGGACGCCGCCCATCACCACGGTTTGGCCGGACTTGACGACCATGCGGGTGGCGATTTCCTCGGTCCGGTATTGGGGGAGACTGATGTTGAAGGTGCTCTGGACCGCGCCGTTGGCATTGAGTTGGCTGAGCGTGGCATAGGTGACGAGTTGGACGTCGGTGTTCACGCGGGGGTTGAGGGCCAGGAGGATGCTCTTGCCGTCGCCGCTGATGCTGGCCAGCACGTTCAGTTCGGCCCCGGCGACGATCTGCGTCGGTTTGCCGCTGGGTATAAAGGACGAGGAGGTGTAGTACTGTTGAATGATGGGCAGGACTTGGTATTCCTCGTAGTAGTACTGGACTAGGCCGTCGCTGATGTGGGAGGGGCGGTTGTTCAGGACAGTGAGGCGCGGGGCGCTCAGAGTCTGGCTCTCGCCGCTTTGCTCGAGGGCGCTGATGGTGGCGCTCAGGTCCGAGGCCCCGAGCACCTTGGTGAAAGTATTCTGGATGCCGATGCCCACCGCCGGGGAGGCTGCCCCGCCCGCCGCTATGGTCTGCGGGAAGTTCTGGCTGTCAACTATGCCGGTGAAGTCCTGCGGCAACGCCGTTTGATTGGGATTGCGGCCCGTCTCCCACAGGACGCCCAATTGCATGAAGGCGGGTTTGGAGATCGTGACGAATCGGGCCTCGATCAACACCTGCTGAACGGGCTGATCGAATTCGCGGATGATCTGCTCGAGCCTCTCGAGCTGCTCCGGCGTCCCTCGCGCCATCACCAGGTTGCGCTCAAAATCGATCATATATCGCAGCTCGTTGGTGCTGCTGGCGACCAAATCCTTGATGGCCTTCTCCAACGACGGAATCTCCGGGGCCTGGTCGTTCACGAAGTTCATGAGGCTCGTGGTGTCCACTACATTCGTCGCCTGGGCGGCTTTCGTTATGGTATGAGTGAGGTCCTTGGCCGCGAACTGGGCCGGGAGGATGAAGCCTTTGCGGAGCCGGTAGAACCGGGTCGCCTCCATGATATGCTTGGGGTCGTTGGCGTTCACCACCCACACCAGGTCGGGGCCGGTCTGGAACTGCAGGTCGTAATTCCGGGCGATATAGTGGAAAAGCTCGCTCAATTTCACCTTGTCCAGGTGCATGCTCAGGAGATTTGTCAGGGCTCGAAGCGAGGTGTCGGCCACGATGTTGACGCTGGTGTCTTTGCTCAGCAGCACCAAGAGGGCGCCCAGGGGGACATTGTCCAGTTGGATGGTGACTTCCCTGTCGAGGGCCTTGAACATGCGGCCCTTGACGCTCTCGAACTCGAACGAGGGGCCTGGCTCGTGGACGGTCTTGCCGTAATTATCGGGAACGTAAGGAGTGCTTTCGATCCGATCGACCGCGTCGCGCACGTCCTTGCGAGGCGGCAGGCCGCGGTCCTTTTGCTCCGCCAACAGGCTCGTGACCGTAGGATTGAAAACGGAATTCTTGGCGTCGATTTCGCGGATCTTGTCCTCGAGGGCCTGGGCCCGGCGCAAGCGGGCCTGCTGGTCCACCCAAACATGCACCCGCATGACGATGGGGCTGTCCGGGGCCTTTTGGAAGAGCAAATCGGCCTTGGTCTGCGCCTCTTCCCATCGAGCCTGGTTCGCCAGGTCCATGATCTCGGCAATCTCCTTGTCGTGGCTTTTGCTGTAAACCACCTTGACCGGCTTGGGCAGCGGCGGGGGCGGCGGCGGGGACGACGGCTTCGGCGGCGGCGGTGTATGCTGGCAGCCGCTCATTGCTACCAGCATGAGCGCAATCGCTGTCACCGCTCTCAACGGGATGGTCAGCCGGTCTTGTGAAAGCATCAGACAGTACGTTACGGTACTGGACGCCAGTTTAGACCAGACGATTCACGCGCGGAAGCAAAATCTGAGCGGCCGGCCCCCTGCTCAAAATCAATGTGACTTTGTGAAGAAGTGTTGTCTCGGCGCGGGTTTGCGGGCAGGCTCGGGAGGTCGCATGAATATCGATGCTATTATTTTGAAGTCACTGTTGGCCGGCGGCGTTCTGCTGGCCGGATGCACCGCCGGCCTGGCTGGAGAATGGCCGCAATATCGGGGCCCGCAGACGGCGGGCGCGTCGGCAGAGAGAATCCTCTCGGCCTGGTCCGCCCAGGTCCCCAAGTGCCTGTGGCGGATACCCGCGCCGGCAGGGTTCAGTTCTTTTGCGGTTTCCCAAGGCAAGGCCTTCACCGTCGTGTCTCGGGACCAGGGCGGCGTGAAGTCTGAGGTCTGCGTGGCGCTGGACTCCGCGACGGGCAAGGAACTTTGGGCCACTCCGACTGGGGTTGCCAATTACCAGGGCGGCGGTGACAGTGGAACCGAGGATAATAAGGGAGGCGACGGCCCGCGTTCCACGCCCGCCGCCAATGCGGGCCGGGTCTTTGTCTATTCGTCGGACCTGGTGTTGCACTGCCTTGAGGCGGCCAGCGGCAAGCCGCTCTGGAAGAAGGACATCGTTGCCGAATTCGGGGGCAAAAACATCGGCTGGAAGAGCGCCATGTCGCCGTTGCTGGATGGCGAGCTGCTGTATGTGGCGGGCGGGGGCGCCGGCCAATCGTTGCTCGCCTTCGACCAGGCCTCCGGGGCGGTCGCCTGGAAAACCGGCGATGACGCCCTCACCCACGCCACACCTGTCCTGGCGCTCATCCATGGCGTGCGGCAGGTGATCTACATGATGCAAAGCGGTTTGGTGGCCGTGGAAGCCGCCAGCGGCAAGCCACTCTGGAGATTCGCCTTTCCCTACAGCACATGCACCGGCTGCTCGCCCGTCGTCGAGGGCGACCTGGTCTTCTGCACCGCCGGCTACGCCATCGGCGGGGCCGTCTGCCAGGTCGTCAGGGAGGCCGAAGGCTTCCAGGCCAAGGAACTCTGGCGCGTCAAAGGAAACAACGCCGTGGCCAGCCTCTGGAGCACCCCGGTCTGCAAGGATGGCTGCCTCTACGGCATGATCAGCTTCAAACAATTTGGCCGCGGCCCCTTGAAGTGCGTGGACCTTAAAACCGGGCAAGTCAAATGGGAGAAGCCCGGCTTTGGCGCCGGACAAGTGCTGCTGGCCGGGGACAAGCTGCTGGCCCTGGCCGATAACGGCCAACTGGTCCTGGTCGATCCCTCCCCCGAGGCTTACAAAGAAGTTGCCCGAATCAAAGCCGTCGCCGGCAAATGCTGGAGCACCCCGGCCTTGAGCAACGGCCTGCTCTTCATCCACAGCACCAAGGAAAGCGCCTGCTTCGACGTCGCGCCGAAAATGCGCTAGTCGCGCCGGGCCCTGACATCTCATGGCCAAACTGTAATGATGCCCGGACGCCGGGTTTTCCGGGCGGCGTGAAAAAAAAGGCCGCGGTCAAAAAAAACCGCTTGCCAAGGGCTGCACTTTGTAATACAAAGTATAGTCATGGAATCTGATTGGGCCAACGAGCGCCTGCAGGTTATCCGCACGCTCATGGAACGCTCGGCCGTTTATCGCCGCGCCCTGGCGCCGGTGATGACGGCCACCGGGATGTTGGGCACGCTGGCGGCGGCCGTGGCCTTGGCGGCCCGGATCGAGGCGCCGCGGGCATTCATCGGGTATTGGATGGCGGTGGCCTTGGCGGCGGTGGCCGGCTCGTTTCTGCTGGCGCGCCGCCAGGCGCTCAAAGAAGCCGAGCCGTTCTGGTCGCCGCCTACGCGCAGGGTCGCGCAGGCCCTGCTTCCCCCGCTGTTCTTCGGCTTTGCGCTGGGTCTGCTCCTGGCCGCCCGCCCGGGCGTTCTGGGCGGCGCCTCCGGCGCCGGGCGGTGCCTGTTTTGGCTGCCGCTGGTTTGGACCGCCCTCTATGGCTGCTCCCTGCACGCCGCCGGGTTCTTCATGCCGCGGGGGATGAAAACCTTCGGCTGGGCCTTGGTCCTGGCCAGCAGTGTGCTTGGGGCGCTGGGCGCGTTTGGCCTTTTCGATTGGGCCGAGCCGCTCCTCCTTGGCCACGGCATTATGGGGCTTGTCTTCGGCCTGGCCCACCTGGCCTATGGCGTCTATCTCTACTTCACCGAGCGGAGCGGGAATGAGACGTGAACCCGGCACCTTTCCTTCGGCTCGATCGTGTCGTCCACGAAAAGGGACGCATGGCCATCATGTCGATGCTCGCCGCCTCGGCGGACCTGTCCTTCACCGACCTGCGCGATGCCTTGGGGATGACGGACGGCAACCTGATCACACACATCCGCACGCTCCAGGAGGCCGGGTATGTCTCGGTGACCAAGTCCTTTCGGAACCATCGCCCCCTGACCACCTGTTCGCTCACGGGGGCGGGCCGGCGCGCCTTCGCCGGCTACATCAACCTGCTGGAAGAGATCGTCCGGCAAAGCAAGTCTAAAGCACAATGAAAACCGGTCGAGGAGGTTTGGTGCGGCCCAATACTTTGCACCACAAAGTGACCAGGAGGAGGACATGAAAATCATTCGGGCCGAACATCTCGGCATGTGCTTCGGCGTCCGTGACGCCGTGGCGCTGGCTTTGAAGCGATCGGAAAGCCAGCCCCTGACCGTTCTGGGCGACCTGGTCCACAATGAGAGGGTGCTGGCGGAACTGCGCGCCCGGGGCGTCCGGATTGCCGGGCACGCCGCCGCGGTCGAGACGGCGGCGGTCATGGTCACTGCGCACGGCGCCTCGGAGAAGGCGATGGAGAGCGCGCGCGGGCGCGGCCTGATCCTGACGGAGGCCACCTGTCCCCTGGTGCGCGTGGCCCACCGGGCCGTGGCCCGCCTGGTCCGGGAAGGCTGCCATCCGGTGATCATCGGCCAGCGCGGCCACGTAGAAGTGCGGGGCCTGACGGAAGACCTGGCGGACTTCGACGTGGTGCTCTCGGAGGCGGACCTCTTCGAGTTGCGGGAGCGGGCGCGCTTCGGCGTGGCGGCGCAGACCACGCAGCCTATCGAGCGGGTGCGGCGGCTGGTGGAGTTGCTGCGCCTGCGCTTTCCGAGCGCCGAGGTGCGTTTCATTGACACGGTCTGCCAGCCGACCAAGCTGCGCCAAAACGCCGCGCTGGAACTCGCCCGGCAGGCCGACGTGGTGGTGGTGATTGGCGGCGCTCAGAGCAATAACACGCGCGAGTTGGTGCGCGCGTGCAGCCGCGACTGCTCCCGCGTGCATCATGTGCAGACAGCCGGGGACCTGCGCCCCGAGTGGTTTGCCCAGGCCCGGACCGTCGGCATCACCGCCGGCACTTCCACCCCGGATTCGGTGATCGATGAGGTCGAGCAGTGGCTTGTCAGTTGCGCAGTCCCCAGCCCCGCGCTGGCGCTCAAGTGTGAAGTATGAAGTATGAAGCATGAAGTGTGAGAAGGCACTGACCCATCGCTTGATTGATGCGGCCCCTCTCATAATTCATAATTCATAATTCCTAATTCACACTTGCCCAGGAATGCTTCCACCTCCCGGAGCCGTGGAATCTCATTGCCCATGGCCTTGAGGGCGGCGGCGGCGGCGGCGAAACGAATGCGCTTGTCCAACGGCTCCGCGCGGGCCAGGCGCGCCGCGTATGCCCCGTGAAAAACGTCGCCGCAGCCGGTCGTGTCCGCCGCCTTGACCGGGAAGGCGCCGTGGTGGCGGGCGGCGGGTTTCGCCCCCCCCGACACGCTCCAGCAACCCTGCGCCCCGCACGTGACAATGACCGCGACACGGTCCGGGCGCCACAGCGCCAGGGCCGCCCGGGGGGCATCGGGTTCCCCCGTGATACCCAGGGCGAAGGTGTTTGAGAGGATCAGGTGGTCCACCAGGTCCATAACCTCCTTGAAAACCGGGGCCGAGGCCTCCTCGAAATCGGCGACGACAGCCGTTCCATGCGCCCGGGCCAGGCGCGCGGCGCGGAGATTGCCGCGCATCCCGTAATGATCGATGAACAGAACGCGGGCGCTTTGGATGACTTCCTCCGAGGGCAGAGAGTCATGCGCGCCGAGCAGGCCCTCCGTTTGAAAGAAGATGTTCCGGCTGCCGGTGTCCCGCCCCACCACGATGACCGAGCGCACCACCCCGGCCTCCGGCAGGCGTGGCGCCGGAGCGGTAGTGATGCCCTCCTGGGCAAGATTATCGGCGGCGTATCGGGAAAGCTCGTCCGTTCCCAGGCAGCCCGCATAGACGCACCGCGCCCCCTGGCGCGCGGCGGTCACCAGCGCCGCCCCTGTAAGCCCGCCGCAACGGCGCGCGCTCTGCTCCACCCGGACCTTGCCGTCGGCGGACGGAAAGGAAGGGACGTAGAGCAGGTCATCCACCGCCACGCAGCCCAGGCCGAGGACATCGAATGACTTCTTGTCGCGGTGGTCCGTCATGCGGGGGCATTCTTCAATGGCCAATGGCCATTTTCAATCCTCAATTCTCAATCGGGATTCAAAAGCCCTGGCTTGGCGTTTCCAAAAGAGCTATATGTTTTGCCGGTCCTATGACAGGAAAGCTCGACAAGCGGCAGGTGGTGATGGAGGCCGGACTCGAAGGCGGCTACGTTTTCGCTCCCTCGCACGAGGTGCCGCGCGATGTCCCGCCGGAGAACCTGGTCGCCATGATGGAAGTCGTGCGCTCCACTCGCCATGAATCGTAAGATGGACGACAAGACCCTGTTTTCCGCCACCCCGCTCTGTGTCGCAGGAAATATCAACCGCGATGTCAAGGTGCAGCGGGTGCCGCAATCCCCGGGCTTGCTGCGCGACGGGGAGACGGGCGTCTCAGGCATCGTGGAGACGGTGGGCGGGGGCGGGGCCAACAGCGCCTGCGCGGCGGCGGCGCTGGGCGCCCGCGTGCGGTTCGTGGGAAAGACCGGCGCCGACGCCCTGGGCGAGCGGCTGCGGCAGGCCCTCGAGCGGCACGGCGTTAGGACATACCTGGCGCGCGACCCCCGGTGCGCCACCGGCACCACCGTCGCCCTGGGCTATGCCTCAGGCCAGCGGCATTTTCTGAGCTGCCTGCCCAACAACCAAACGCTGGCCTTCGAAGACCTCGACTTGTCGGCGCTCGAGGGATGCCGGCACCTGTTGCGGGCCGATGTCTGGTTCTCGCAGGCGATGATCGAGGGCGGCAACCGGCGTCTGCTCTTGGCCGCCCGCCGGCGCGGCCTGGCCACGTCGTTGGACATCAATTTCGATCCGCAATGGTCCACCGGCTCGAGGGAGGCGATTGCCCGGCGCAAACAACAACTGCGCGAAGTGCTCGACCTGGTCGACCTGGCGCATGGCAACCGGCGCGAACTCTGCGAGTTCACCGACAGCCCCGGCCTGGACACCGCCTTGCGGCGTTTGACCGATTGGGGCGTCAAGGCCGTGACAGTGCATCTGGGCAGCCAAGGCGCCGGTTACTGGAAGGACGGCCAACTGGTGGTCGAACCGCCCGACGTTGCCCTCAACCCCCTGAACTCGACCGGCACCGGCGACGTCCTCAGTATATGCATGATCCTGCTCGAGGCCTCTCCGGAGATGTCCACCCGCCAAAAACTCCGCCTGGCCAATGGCGTCGTGCGCGACTTCATGGAGGGGCGGCGGAAGCTGATTCCGGGGCTCTGATGGCCCCGGCACTTTCGAAGAGGGGGGCGGGCCAAAATAGTAACCACTAATTTGGCCCGGCGCCAGCTACGGAGGCCCGGGCGTGTTTTCATGCCCAAGGGACGTGCCCAGAATAATCCCCAAGGTTTTGTATGTGTACGACAAGGTCTCGTCACCTGCCGCAGGGCAGGCCTTTTCAGCCCCTCCGTCCCAGGGGGCTCTCTCCCAACTCGTCGGATCCCGCTGCCGGCAGGGTCCCGACGGAGGTTCGGACATTTTGCACGCCAACGGCGTGCGGGCATATCAGCCCAGGGCAACCGCCCTGGGATTGGAGTTTGGACGTTTCCGCCGGCTTTTTCCCGGGTTCGCGCTGGTTGCCCGGGGCTCATCGCGGAGCGATGTCTTGAAGGTAGCCGTGTGGCTTTAGCCCACGGGTGGCGCGCCCCGAATCAGTATTGCGTCGCGGAGCGACGCCTGCTGCACCCAGCGCGTTCACGCAACCCAACCGCGTCAATTACACTATGGCCGATACCTTCACCAGCCTCCACTACCACGTTGTCTTCAGCACCAAAGGCCGCGAGCCCCGGCCGCGGCTGGACACGCAGGAGGATTGACAAGGCAAGCCGGGGGGTGCAAGCGTCGCTGGCGCGACGCGACGGCTACGGGCCGCTGATTCCGTGGGCTGAAGCCACACGGCTACCTTCAAATCACCGCTTCGCGGTGCCGCAAGATGTCCAAACTCCAGGCCCAGGGCAACCGCCCTGGGAAAACTGTCGCGCGATCCCAACCCGCCCTGCAAGGGCGGGAGCAGTTGCCTCAGTCCCAAAGGTAACGCTCGTCGAATGCCATCTCATAGCGCTTCAACAACGCCCGGAGTTCTGTCTGAAAGGATTTGCGCTGGTGATGCTCCTCCTGCCGGCCGATGTAGGATTTCAGCCCGGGTACCCCGGATTGACCCATCGAAAAGGCTGCATAACCCGCCTGCCAATGGAACGGCGCAAGCTGCGGTCCCTGGGTTTTCAGCCACTTGGACGAACCGCGTTTGACTTCCATCACCACTTGGGCCAGCGCCTGGTTCTTGCTGAGGTTCAGCAGCGCATGGGCGTGGTCGGCAACCGAGTTGATCGTCAGGGCGGGCGAATCCAGGTCGCTCAGGATGCCCGCTGAAGGTTAAATGAATGAGGTTCTTGACGAGTGATTGAGACATGCCGGAAGAGTGACCTGCGCCCTTGCAGGGCGCAAGAGCCGAATAAGGCCGGCTTTCCAACATATGTGCATTTGCGCAAGGGCCGGCCAGCAAGTATCCGGAGTTTCGCCCCCTTGCAGCGTTGTGCGAGATAACCAGCATTGTCATCGTTGTTGCTCACCGGGTGCCAGGCATGGATGGGGGATACGAGACGATCGACGGAGCTCATCGTCTGGTGGCGTTTTGCCGCGCCGGGATTGAGGAAGTTGATGCGTACGTCGCGCACATGCAATAGCGTGACCCTAATGGCTTTGGATTTCGAACCCTATCGCCGCGGCGCAAAGGCCGGGCAGGACGAGTTTGCCGGGGGCGGGCGAGAGCGGGAGGATGGTAGCGCGCTCGGGGGCGTTCCAGTGGTTTATGACATCCGGTTGCCCGGCATTGAGCGGGTCGCACAGGGCCTCCGCCTTTGCCGGGCGAACCGCCCCGCCAAACCCATCGAAAGCGGCCGAGAACTCGACGGGTTCGGGCCGGGCATTGACGGCGAAAACGACCACCGATTTCCTGTCCTCGGAAGCGCAGGCGACGAGGTCCAGGGGGTCGCCGGATTGCTCGAGCCGCAAGGGGACGGGCTTGGCATGATGCGAATACAAATACATGACATAATAACTGGCGCGCTTGAGCACGCCCGAACCTGAGGCGGCCGTTTCGATGATCGCCCCGCAGTAGCTGTTGGCCAGGTTTGAGCGGCAGGCCATGTCCACTCGGTCGGAATGGCGCATGAGCAGATGGAGGTAGCGGGCGTTCATCAACGCGGCCCCGAGTGTCGCCTGTTTGGCCCGGCCCAATCCCCACGAACCGGCGTCAATATTCCACTCCGTCACTCCCAGCTTGATCTGCGCGCAGCCCGGCGTGTGGTCGAGCATCTCGGCGACGTGCAGGAAATCGCGCTCGCACCATCCCAGGTCTGCGGTGTAGTGGTGCGGACAAACATAAGCAATGTCCCTGCCCACCCGGTCGAGCAGTTTCTGGCCGGGGAAAGAGGCCATGATGCGCGCGCCCGAATCCGCCTTTTTTATCAGCTCGATGAAGGCCGGAAACTGGTCGAGGTATTCTTGGTTGTTCGGGTTGATTTCATTGCCGATTTGCCAGTACTTCACCCGGTAGGGCGCGGGGTGGCCGTTGGCCGCGCGCCTGGCGCCCCAGCCCGAACCGGCGTCGCCGTTGCAGTATTCCACCAGTTCAGCCGCGCTCCGGGGGCCGTCGGCAAAGCTGACGCAAATCAACGGTTCCACCCCGGTCAGTTCGCAGAACTGGCAGAACTCGTCGATGCCGACGTCGTTGGGGTCTATCCTTCCCCAATTTTCATTGCGCCAGGGCACGCGCAGATCGCGGTCGCCGATTCCGTTCTTCCAGCGGTAGTGTCCCGGGTCCACGCTCGAGCCGCCCCAGCGGATGACTGCCGGACGCACCTCTTGGATCGCCTCGACCACGTCCGACCGCCAACCGTTGAGATTGTCATTGGGCATCAACGAGAGCTTGTCCGCCCACGCCCGGCCTTGCCCCTCGACGCGGAGCTCGAAGACGGCCCGGTCGGTTTCCCCAGCCGAGGTCATCTGGAGAGCGCACTTTTTCCATTGCGGCGAAAGGGCCGGGAGTTCCGCCCGAGCCAGGGTCATCCATTGGCCGGTGGGCAAGAGGCACTTGAGCAACACGGCCGCCTTGACTGCGGAGTCTGAGCGCAGGTAGCCCGAGAAGCGATAGCCCATCCCCTTTCTTGCCGCCAGGCCCGACTGCGTCAAGCTGGCCGGCTGGGGGCCGGCGGTGAGTCTGGCGCTGCGGGCGCCGTTGAAGGGGGCCTCGGTGTCGAGCGTCCAGGTGCCGTTGGTGTCCCAGGGGCGGTCGCAGATGTCCGGGGAGCCGTCGAAATAGCACCAGTTTGCCGGCGGAACAATGCCCTCGAAGGAGCGGTCATTGAGCAGTTCGGCCCACATCCCCGGCGCCACGTCATCCAGCAACTCGATGAAGTTGCCGAACAACATCGGGTTGATCTTTCCGGCGTGCAGGGCCTGGGAGTGGACCGTCGCGCTGACCTTGGGCATTTGAGCCGAGGCCGGAAGGGAGGGCGGGGCCATCCCGGCAGCCAGGAGAAGCAGTGCCAGGGATTGCTTCATATACATCGTTCCCCTTTCTGAAGCGCCTGCGCGAGCGCCTCTTTCACGGCGTCCAGGCGCGCCGGCAGCTCGACAGGCTGGTTGGCGTGCCGGCAAGCGAACTCCAAGTCGCGCCGGTGATACTTGACCTTCATCTCGACGAACTTGAGCCCGTGGGCGGTCGAGATGACCACCACGCGCTCGGCCTTATCGATCTTGCCGGCCTTGAGCAGCTTGAGCAGGGCCGCCAGCGCAACGCCGGTATGCGGGCAGTTGAACATCCCGGTCCGGTCGCCCAGCGCGGCGGCGTCCGCCAGTTCTTCCTCGGTGGCCTGCTCGACGATGCCGTTGAACTGGCGGAGAGTGCGCACCGCCTTTTCGAGGCTCACCGGGTTGCCGATCTGGATGGCGCTGGCCAGAGTCTTCTGCGCGCGCACCGGCTCGAAAACCTCGAAATTGCGCAGGTAGGAACGGTAGAGCGGGTTGGCCCGTTCTGCCTGGGCCACCACGATGCGCGGCAACCGCGCGATCAGACCGAGGTCCCGCAGCATCAGCAAGCCCTTGCCGAGGGCCGAGACGTTGCCCAAGTTGCCCCCGGGGATGAGGATGACATCGGGGGCCTGCCAGTCGAATTGCTGGACGATTTCAATCCCGACGGTCTTCTGGCCCTCGACGCGGAGCGAGTTCATCGAGTTGGCCAGGTAAAGCGTCGGGTCCCGGGTGATCTCCTGGACCAGCTTCATGCAGCCGTCGAAATCGGTGTCCAGGCTGAGCACCAGCGCGCCGTTGGAGACAGGTTGGACCAATTGCGCCAGGGAAACCTTGCCCCGCGGCAGCAGCACGACCGATGGGATGCCTGCAACGGCGCAATAGGCCGCCAGCGCAGCCGAGGTGTCGCCCGTCGAGGCGCAGGCCACCGCCTTAATCGGCGCCCCTTGGGCGATCATCTGCTTGACCTGCGAAACCAGCACCGTCATGCCCAGGTCCTTGAACGAGCCGGTATGCGAGTTGCCGCACAGCTTGATCCAGAGGTCCTGGACGCCGATGACCTTGCCGAAACGCTCCGCCCAAAAGAGATTGGTGCCTCCTTCGTAAAGCGACACCACGTTCTCGTTGCCGATTTCCGGCAGCACCCACTCCTTCTTGCCCCACACCCCGGAGCCGTAGGGCCGTTGGTTGCTCTTGTAGCGATCCTCGAAAAGCTTGACCCAGGCCGCTGCTTCCCGGCGCCCCAGCGCCTCCATATCGTGCCGCACTTCCAGCAGCGACCGGCACTGCCCGCACTGGTACACGATCGAGTTCAGCGGATACGTGGCTCCGCACTGCGGGTTGATGCATTGAAACCAGGCTTTGTATGTCATCGGGCCAAATCCATGCTCGCAAAAACACGCCCCAACGCCAAGCCCTAATCCCAACCCCGCCACCCCTGCTCCGGCCCCTTGACACCGCTGCCCTGCTGAACTTATGGTGCATTCTGTTTCTGATTTATGAACATAAAGAACGCAAGGATATTCCGTGGTTTCCTGTGGATGGCGCTCGCCTTAGTTGCGTTGCAAGTCCGGGGCGACACCAACCGGTACGCCGGCCCGAACTGGGCGTTGGCGGACCCAAAAAAGGCCCTCGAGGCCGCCGCTGAAATCACGCCGGCCAGCTACCCCAATTGCGACGAGGCGACGGTCGAGAAGCGGATGGTGCGCGTCTATCGGCCGGACGGCACTGGCGAATGCCAGGACGAGACGTTCGTCAAGGTGCTGACCGAAAAGGGCAAGCGCGACAACCGGACACTTTCGTTCAGTTTCGTGCTCCCGTATTCCACGGTCGAGATCGTCGAGGCGGAGGTCCTGCGGCCCGGCGGTGAAGCGGTCCCTGTCGATGTCAAGGCCAACTCCAAGGAGACGATCGATGACAGCCAGATGCAGATGAACATCTACGACCCTAACATGCGGCTGCTGCGGCTGAGCATTCCGAAGCTGGAAATCGGCGACCTCCTCCACTCGATTGTGCGTCAGACGATCCAGCGTCCCATCATCCCCGGTGAATTTGCCGAAGAGAGCCTTTTTGAGGGCCGGGGCTTCATCCGCCACCTCTCCTATGAAACGCGCACGCCGCCGGAGCGCCCGCTCAAACGCGTCGTTTTGAGGGACGAGGCGCCGGGCACCGTGCGTTACTCCGAGCAGCCAGGCGAGGACAAAACGCTCGTCCGGCGCTGGGAGGTCCGGAACGTGCCGCGCATGTTCGACGAACCGTCGATGCCGCCGTACGAGATGGTGTTGCAGCGGCTGTTGGTGAGCACGATTCCGGACTGGGCCCGGGTTTCCAAATGGTACTGGGAGCTGAGCAGCCCCCACCTCGAGGCCACCACGCCTGAAATGAAACAGACCGTCCAGTCGCTCATTGCCGGCTCCGAGACCGACCTCGATAGAATCAAGGCGCTCTTCTATTACGTGTCCCCAAAAATCCGCTACATGGGCCTGACCCCGGAAAAGGACCGGCCCGGCTTTGAGCCGCACGACGTGCGGTTGACTTTCGACAATAAGTACGGCGTGTGCCGCGACAAGGCGGCCTTGCTCGTCTCGATGCTGCGGATTGCGGGCCTCAAGGCATACCCGGTCCTGATCAACGTCGGCATTAGAAAAGACCCGGAGGTCCCGGACGCCGATTTCAACCACGCCATCGTCGGCGTGGAAACGCAGAAGGGTAAATACCTGCTGATGGACCCGACCGATGAGCACACCCGCGAACTGCTGCCCGCGGAGGACGGAAACCAGAGTTACCTGGTGTGCCGGCCCGAGGGTGAGACGATCCGGCTCAGCCCCATACAGCCCCCCGAGGACAACATGCTGGGCGTCAAGACCACGGGCGTCCTGAGCGCGGCCGGCGCGCTCGAGGCGAAATCCGAGGTGTCGTTCCAGGGCGTCAATGACGATGCCTATCGCAACACGTTTGCCCACATGAAACCCGACGATCGGCGCCGGTTCTTCGAGCACAGGCTCAAGCAAGTCATGCCGGGCGCCCGCCTCAAGAGCTTCCAGCTCATCCCGGAGGACATGCTCGATGTCTCCCGGGAGCTGCGGGCCGTCCTGGAGTTCTCAGTGGACGGCCTTGCGGCAGATGGCGCCGGCCTGTCCGTGGTGAGTCCGCCCTGGATCGGCAAGGAGTTGGGCGTTGTCACTTTCATTCTCGGCGGCGCGGGTCTGGACAAGAGAAAATATCCCATGCAGACCTGGGTGACGTGCGGCTTGAAAGAGGACATCTCTCTGAAACTGGACCGGGGATTCGGCCGGGCCCTCTCCCTGCCCTCCTGCTCCCCGGTGGACGACGATTGCGTGAGTTGCCGGGAGGGCTTCAGCGCACGCGACGGCTCCTTGATTTGTTCGCGCCAGCTCAAGCTCAAAGTGGTCGAGTTCTCTCCCGAGCAATACTTGGAACTCAAACAGACGCTCAAGGGCCTCGAATATGACGCCCGGAAAGCGCCGGTGTTGGCACTGTCGCCCGACGCCGCGGTCCAACCCGCAGACGCAACTCAGAGTCCGCCCGAATCTCCCGTCGAGTCTAATGCCAGGCTCCTTTCCAGCCGCAAACAACTCGACGTGACCGACGCCCACACCGCCGTCTATCGAGCCAGCTATTCCAAGCGCATCCTCACTTACGCCGGAAAAATCCGCGAGGCGGAGGTCAAGATTGAATACAACCCCGCCTGCCAGCAGGCGCGCCTCATCCGTGCGGTGGTCATTTCCAAAACCGGCCAGCGCCAGGAAATCGCCAAAGACGAAATCAACGTCATGGATTCAGGCTGGAACGCCTCTGCCAAACGTTACACGGGCGGGAAGATCCTGGTCGCCAACCTGCCGGGTGTGGACATTGGCTCGACCATCGAAGTCGAGTTCGAGCTCACCGCCAAAGACAGAGCTTATGTCGCCGGGTTTGAACCGTTCCAATTGCCCGACGAGGTCGAGCAAAAGTCCTTTCAATTGACCGCCCCTGCCGATCTGGAAATGACCAGGAGGATCAGCGGCGCCCCCGGACTGCTCAAGGAGCAGACGCGGACCGAGAATGGCAAACAAGTGTTTGAATGGACGGCCCAGAACGTCAAAGCCCTCCCCGCCGAGGGCCAACTGCCGCCCGAATGGGCTTATGTCGCCGGCGTCGCCTTTTTTGCCGGCGACGCCGGGGCCTACGTGAAGGAACTGGAAGAGACGATGGTCCAGCGCTCGCGCCAGCGCGCGAGGGTAGGGGAACTGGCCCGCCAATTGACCCGCGATGCAAGAACCCGGCTGGAAGCAGTGAAAGCGATTCGGGACTATGTTGCCAAAGCGATCCGCCTGGCAGGGCCGTCTTTCACGCAACTGCCGCTCAAAGAACTCTCCGCCGCCGACACCACCCTGGCCGACGGATACGGCCACCTGGCCGACCGGGCCATCCTCCTTCACGCCCTGTTCGAGGCGGCCGGGTTTGAACCCCAGTTTGTCCTCGCCTCCAGCCTGCCGCCTATCGCCGGCATCACCAACGTGGCCTTGAGTGTCCCGCTGCCCGATTCCTTCCAGACGCCCCTGGTCCGCGTAAGCGTCCAGGGGCAGACCCTCTATCTGAACGATACCGACCAATATGCCAGGCTGGGCTCGACCCCCCATGACGGGCGGTTGGGTTTCCGCCTCTCCGACCGCCAGTTCGAAACCATCAAAGCCGCCGACGACTGCCAGGACCGAACCGAGACGCTCTATTCGCTCTCCCTCGACGACACCGGCAAGACGCGGTTGGGAGTCAGCCGCCACTATTTCGGGGACAACTACAACTCCAAGAATCGCTATTTCTCCGAATTGCCTCCGGAGGAGCGAAACCGTTATCACCAGGAGATCGTTTCCACCGTCGCCCAGGGCGCGCGCCCGGTCGGCGATCTGGTGACGAAATTCGACGCCTATCCCGGCGTCGAGCAGTTCGCCGTCGCAATCGACAATTACGGCGTGGTCGACGGGAAGTACTTCTACTTCGATCTCCCCTTCATTCCCTCGCTCTTCGCCGCCGGGGCCGACCGCAGGGCCTTGCCCCTGTTCATTTCCTGGCGGAGCCGGGAGAGCGTTCGCACCGAGATCGAGCTGCCCCCCGGCTTCCGTCACCTCGTTATGGCCCCGAAAAGCCAGCGCATCGCCGCGCCCGACGGGGCCGGCCAGGCGAGCATTCGCGCCGAGGACACGCCCGGCAAGTGCGTCATCACCGATGAGTTCGACACCTTGCCCGCCATCGTCCCTCCCCAAGACTACCCTGCCATGCTCAAGGTGGAATCCGCCCTTGGCAGAAAATCCTCGAGGGTGTTTCTCCTGGAAAAAGAGTGAGCGCCTTGGGCCTGCTCCTTACACGGATCCGCGATGGCGTGTGCGCGACCCCTACTCGAAATCCCAGGCTCGCTACGGTCAGGCCATTCATCCCGGGAGGGATGAAAGAAGGTAGCCGGGGGTCGAAGCCAGGCGAGACCCCCGGAACGACGGCGTGGATGGCCTGCACCCCGGAGGGGTGCCAGAGGGGCAGCCCCGTT
>Ga0326727_10008578_pt1 | contig 25807 bp, 19 predicted proteins | sample MB2enrmetagenome_FD_207643 | JGI IMG/M metagenome (GOLD analysis project Ga0326727, IMG submission 207643) | Lab enriched peat soil microbial communities from McLean, Ithaca, NY, United States - MB29MY | ecosystem: Environmental > Terrestrial > Soil > Wetlands > Peat | place: USA: New York...
TGAACTGATCCATCACCACCAGCGCCCCAGCCACCAGAACGCCCACCAGCCCCTGCCACAGCAGCTTGGCGCGCGCGGTCAAGCCCTGGCTGCGCCGCCCCACAACTTTGATGTAGTCGTCGGCAAAGCCGATGGCGCCGAAGGCCAGCGTCGAGAAGACCGTGATCCACACAAAGGGATTCGCGGGGTCGGACCAGAGCACGGTGGGCAGCAGAATGGCGATCGCGATCAGTACGCCGCCCATGGTGGGCGTGCCCGTCTTCTTCAGATGCGATTGCGGGCCGTCGTCGCGGACGTACTGGCCGATCTGGAACTCCCGCAGCTTCTCGATCACCCAGGGCCCGATGAAAAACGCAATCAGCAGCGCCGTGAGCGAGGCAAACGCCGTGCGAAACGTGAGGTAACGGAAGATCCGGAACGGGTGAAAAAACGGAAACAGCTTTTCGTAGAGAAGCCAGTAAAGCAAGTTGCCTCCATAGCCGGGCTGAGGCGGGTTTTAGCTTGATTCTACAGGCTCGGGGCTTCGCGGGCAGCGCAATTGGAGCGCGAGGCGTATGCAACAACCTCCAGCGCATCCCCGCAACATCATTTCAGCAACACAATTCCAGCAGCATAATTGACCTGTCATCCTGAGCGAGTTCGCCGCAGGCGAACGAGTCGAAGGATCTGCGGTTGCTCTTCCGGATGCGGGATGAGCACATCTACAAAGGATTTGCCTCAGTCGCTGCTTACATCGGCGACTCGGGCGATCCAATCCAGCATTTCGGCCTCGTGGGGATCGTTGGCGAGTGATAAGGACTCTCGTTCGCACGTCGCGCGAAAGCCTGCCGAGGAGGTTTCGGGTAGCCGCGGCTCTGCCGACGATCTCGGCAGGGTGCTTCGCTTCGGCTTCAGGAGGGTGACAAAGGAAGAGCGCCCAGAAAAAAAAGGCGGCACGAACGGTCTTGCTGTTCGTGCCGGGAGGCCAGTGACGCAAACTACTTCCGGCCTGGAGAACGATCTCCACAACCGGAATAAATACACGATAGCATAGATTCGAAGAATTGCAAATACAAAATTCTAAATTTATCTTTTGCGAACCTGTAAACAAACCCTTCAACAGCGCGTCCAACGCAAACCACACGACAATGCCATCTTGGGCGCCATGCGGGCAAGAGAAAGCGGAATTCCCGTCGGCCGACCGCTTCAACAATCGATCAAGTCCTTTTTTATCAGTTGTTTCTTCAATAAATCTGCACTTCTTGCGGCGGCGTCTTGCGTGGACTTACCAAAAAACTCTGTTCTGCATTGGAGTTCTGGGGAGGGCGTTGCCTCGCTCATCGTAACAAAAGTAACCCCTCCCTGTGGAAAAGCAGGGTTAATCCAGATTTGCGGATAAATGGAGAGCCCCTTTTAAAAGGCCTCTAATTCCCACATTGCGGGAAATAGTCGGCGCGATGGTTACTCGGCAAGCCTCTGCGCCTGAGCGGCCAGATCGAAGTCCTTCTGCGTCAGGCCGCCGGCATCGTGCGTGGTGAGAGCCAGACGCACGCGGTTGTAGCGGATATCGATGTCGGGATGGTGGCCGGCCTGCTCAGCCAGCTCACCGATACGGTTGACGAAGCGCAGGGATGCGGCAAAATCCATGAATTCAAAGGTTTTGACCAGTTCGCCGGCCTCGATCTCCCAGCCCTCAAGGCTGGCCAGGCGCGATTGGGCTTCTTGCGGGGAAAATGGTTGCATAGGCTCGAGTCCTCTATTGATAGGACGAGCGGGCGGGGGACGAGGTTGCACGGAAGCGAATTATCGATCCGGCAATTAGATAATGCTGAGGTTTCCCACCCATTCGCCAGAAGTACGGCGAATGGATGGGGCACGGGGTGTCATTGTTGACTTGCCGGATCAATAGTTGATGAATGGTTCTGGTTGCCGGGGCATCCATCGCCGCCCCAGCGGACTTGGCCTCCCAATCCTGGAGTTTCGCGGCAGAATCCCCGTTCTGGCCCCCTACTGGATCGTCTCGTCCTTCTCCACCACCAGCGTCGTGTTCACCAAGTGCATCTCGATCGGCAGCCCGCCGATCGTCGTGGCTACGCCCCGCGTCAGAGTTTCAAAAGCACTCACCATCGAGGCATCGTTCCATGCCCCGTCGGCAACCACAAAGGCGAGGGTCGTGCCGTCGTCGTGCCGGACCAGAAAGACGTTGACTCCTTTGCCCGTGAAATACCCGAGCGATTGCAACTGCTGGCCCAGCGCCTGCGCCTGGGCGAGCGTCGCGTTGCCCTCGTAATAGACCGCGTCGCCGCCGGTGAATTGCGCCTCGCCCACGGTCGATGTCTTCTCGACATCCTGCTTGGTGTCCATCAGCTGCAACTTCACGGGAAGGCCGCCTACGGAGGAAGCCACCTCGCGCACAACCTCCTCAAACGAGGAGAGCGCCCCGGCCTGGTTCCAGTAGCCGTCCTGGACCACAAACGAAATCGTGGTGCCGCCGGCGCCCATATCCAGCAGCACTGTCACTCCGCGATCCTGGAAGTACCCGTCGGTCTTCAGCGCATTGCCCAGCGCCGTGGCCTGGTCCTGCGTGGCCGTACCGGAGTAGATCACCTCGTCCTTGGTTCCGATCGTCACCGTGGAACTCGTTCCCGTTCCTGTTCCTGCCTGCGCGGTGATCACCTCGTCCTTTTCCACTATCTGCGTGGAATTCACCAGGCGCATGTCGACTGGCAATCCGCCCACGGTCGTAGCCACGTCCCGCGTGATGATCTCAAAATCGCTCACCATCGTCGGATCGTTCCAGGCGCCGTCCTGGACCACATAGGAAATTCTCGTGCCGCTTTTTCCCATGTGCAGCAGGACCGTCACACCGCGATCCTGGAAATAATTGTCGGCCTTCAGCCGATTGCCCAGCGCCGTGGCCTCGGCCTGCGTGGCCGTACCGGAGTAGACCACCTGGTCCTTGGTTCCGATGGTCACCGTGCCGCCCTTGTTAAAGTAGTAAACGGCGCCGGCGCCCAATGCAACAAGAACGACCACAGTCGTAACCACGGTGCGAAGGGTCGAACTCTTTGGGGCCGGCGGCGCTATCAGTGGATAAGGTACATACCCAGGGGGAGGCGGCGGATACGCAACCGGCATGGGCGGATACTGTGCCTGCGCTGCCGCCGGCGGATACACTCCCTGCGCTTGGGGAGGCACATACTGTACCGGCGCTTGTGCTGGCGGCGGGACGGCTTGCGGGGTTGGGGCCGCTGCGGCCGCCGGAACGGTTGGCGCGTCACCCGCAGCTCGCAAGGTAGCTCCGCAATTCTTGCAAAATTTTTGGTCCGGAAGAGACTCTGTGCCACAAGAAGGGCAAAACATTGCGATTCTCCTGTCTTGAAAAGACACCCGGCGGGAATCTCTGAAAAATATCACTCCCCAACCGCAAAGTAAAGCCATTCCGATTGGGATGGAGGAATTTGCGAAGGCAATGATCTGCTCAGAACAAGGAAGTTGAGCCGCTCTTCACGTTCCGCGACGCAAACACACCTCCGGCTTTTCGTTATGAAGGGTTTGACTTTGAATGTGGCGGAACGCTGCGGCAGGCTTCCACTTTCAGCCCAGTTGGCTCACCTTGACGTTCAGCGACGCGAAATCCGCCGTCCCCAGGCCGCGCGCCGCGGCCATCGCCAGATACGGCAGCTTGTCCGCGTCCAGATCCCAGTACGCCTTGGCCACATAGGCATCGATCGCCACCGGATCAGTTCCCGCCACCAGCGTCTTTTTCAGCGCCACGTCCTCCAGATTCCCGCCCGTTGGCCCGTTACGCAGCAACACGCGGTAGCAATCCAAAAACGTGAGCGTGGGCAGCATGAAGTTGGCCAGATCCACCAGGCTCTGGTGAATCTGCTGGTGCAGCCGGTTGCGCTCGCCGCCCAGAATCCCGTACCAGTTCTTCATGCCCAGCGTCGCGCCGGTCAATACGTGATGTTTCGCAATGGGCAGATTGATCACCTTGTCGGCTTCGAGGAACGGCGTGAAGACAGGCCAGCTTTTCAGCACCACGCCGCCCATGTCGACCTCGCGAAATCGATCGGGATCGGGCAGGATCACTTCGGCGCCCTCGGCCCGCGCCGCCGCCTGAATGCCCGAGCGCTGGAAGCACCGCTGCGCCTCGTTGCAGCTCACGTCGGTCACAATCACGCGCTTGGCTCCCGCCTGCCAGCACTGCCGCACCACTTCCGCCACAAGATCGGGATTGGTGTTCGCGGCCTGCTCCGGCATGCGATCCCACGCTATGTTGGGCTTGAGCACCACCACATCCTGCTTGCCGATAAAGCGGCCCATGCCGCCGAGATTCTCGATCGCCTGCTTCGCCAATGCGCGCGGCTCGCCATTCGTTACCACCGTGAGCGCCGGCCACTCGGCATCGGCGGCCACACGATGATCGCGCTTTGCCTGCACGGCCCCGCCGGCAGTGGGACGGCTGCTGCGCTCGCTCAGCCAGAATGCCGCGCCCGCCGCACCCGCGGCCACGCCGCCCACGCGCAACAGTTGCAGCAGCGCCTCGCGCCGCGACATTCCCGGCGTCGCGCCTGCTTCCAGTTTCACGAGCTCCTCGCCTTCGCCGGCCATCGCCGCCCTCCTCGTTAGTCCCTCACCGGCGTCCCCGGCCCGCCAAACATGAAACGGGAGTTGCGTACTGCCGTCCGCCTAGCTCCGCTAACACCGCTAACTCCGCTCTTTCCTTCTACACCTCAACCAGCCGGATGCGCGCCGGATCGCACGTACCCAGCCCATGCGCCGCATCGGCCGCCGTGGCAATGTACTCCGGCTTGCGTCCCGCCGCTTCGAGCGTGGGCATTCCGGCCGCTGCGCGTTGCTTTTCAAGCATTCCCCAGGCCGTATGATCGACGGCCACGCGGTCTTCGCCCACCACCAGCGCATTCGGAAACCACAGCCGCTCGGGATGGAAACCGGGACCGCCGTCGTACACCGACGAGATCGCGTCGCCCACCGTGAACCAGACCTTCTCGCGAATCTCGGGAATCGCATTCAGGTCAGCCACCCCGGGATTGCAGCCGTTGGCGTGCAGCAGGAAAGGCTTGTCGACCACGCCGTACATATTCTTCATCGAAAAAGTGACGCCCGCCAACTGGTGATCCTTGAGAATGGGCAGATTAATCACCATCGCGCACTCGCGGGTAAGAATCTTCGCGAGCCGGATGCGTGCGGTTCCCCACGCCGCCTCCTGGTCTTCATACCCCGCCACATCGTTTCCGTAGCAGCGCATGCGGCTCGCATCGGTCGCGATCGTCATGCCGCAGGCCTCAAGATCGCGCGCATTGCGATCCCACACAAGAATGTTGCCCGGCTTTACTCCCACCTGTTGCAGGCGTTCGGCAACCGCCATGGTCAGCGCCGCATGGGTCGAAATGCCGCGTCCTCCCAGCCCATTCACCTTCAGGCCGATGGTTTTTCCGGCAAGAATGCTGGCAGGAATCACGCTCTTCCACGCTTCCACCGGCTTCTCGCGCCCGGTGTAAGCGGCCATCGCCTTGTCCAGCAGGTTCAGAACCTTTTGCTCGTCGGGCTGCGCACTCGCGCCGTGCAACGACGCATCGCGCGCAATCACGGCCTTCGATTTCGCCGCTGGCGCCGCCAGCGCCAGCTTCTCCGCGGCAGCCGATGTTCCCAGCAGCACGGCTCCCGTCGCTGCCTCTTTCAGGAATTCTCTGCGGCTCTTCATCGTTCCCTCGCTTCTTTCCGTGTTCCCGCGTTTACGACCGATTGATCTTGTGCGGGTGCCCCAGGGTCCCTCGCACTTGGGGACCTGGGATCGGTCCTCGACCTTCCCTAACTGCGCTCGTTCATCCTCCGTGGGTGCCCGGGATACCGAAAGCCTCCGCACGGACTCGTGCGGCCGTAGTTCTACAGCCTCGCCTCCACGCCATGAGCCAGCGCCAGCAATGCCTGCCCTGTGCCCGGCGTGGACTCATAGGCCACAATGCGCACCAGGTGAGGGCCTTTGCGGAAGGTCACACTCTGCGCGTACGCTAGCCCCGCGTCGCCCACTTGCACGTTCTTTGCGCCGCTCGACGATCCCGACTCCAGAATCTTCTTGGCCGCCGCGGCATCCTTCATGGTGTAAACATCCACCACCGCTTCCAACTGGCCCTGAAACTTGTAGTCGGACGTGGAGGTAGAAACCACCCCGGCCGCAAGATACTGCTCAGCATCGCCGTCGATGTACTGCCAAAGATCCTTCGCGGCAAAGACGCGCGTGTCGTCCGCTTTCTCCCATCCCGCCACCGCTCCCGACGGCGGAAATGGATCGACAGCTTTTTTCTTGCATCCCGCGCTTGCGGCCAGCGCCGCAATCGCAATCACCGCAACCCCCAACTTCAAAACTTCTGGCCCAAACTTTCTCAACTTCGTCTCCTTTACTTTCTGGTTAGCAATATCTGGCTCGAGGGGGAGCGGCTTTCACCAATACTTGTGACATAAATGGCGGGGCGATCCTGCAATGGGCAGGCATATTCGCAGGCGCCGCAGCCCACGCAGCGGCTGGGATCGACGCGCGGCTGCTTCAGCGTCTTGGTCTTGCCCGCGGAATCCACCACTTCGGCCTCTTCCACATAAATCGCCTTCGGTGACACCGGGCACCACTCCTCGCACACAATGCAGTCGGTGGCCATGGCCCAGGGCAGGCAGCGCCCGCGATCGTAAAACGCCGTGCCCAGCCGGATGGGCTGATTCTGCGCCGAACCCACGCCCACCACCCAGCCTTTTTCCTTGGGCGAAATCTGCCAGATGGCGCCGGTGGGGCAAACCTCCGAACACAGCACGCAACTCGGTTCGCAATAACCGATGCGCGGCACCAGCGTCGGCGACCACAGCCCTTCCAGGCCCGCCTCGACGAGCGTAGGTTGCAGCGCATTGTTCGGGCACACCTTCATGCACTCGCCGCAGCGGATGCAGCGCGAAAGAAACTCCGGCTCGTCCAGCGCGCCCGGCGGACGCAGCAGCCGCTCGTTGCGGCTCTTGCCCAGGCCGGTGTTGGCGCGCAGCAGCGGCACCGCAACCGCGCCCGCCGCAAGGCCCGTCAACGTCCGCCGCCGTCCCAGGTCGGGCGACGCCACTTCTTTTTCTTTACGGAAAAAGCGGAACCCAAGCGCATGATCCGGGCAACTGCCCACGCAGTTCATGCACATCAGGCACTCGGACTTGCGCCACGGCGCGCTGCCGATCGGATCGTCGCCGCCCTGGCAGTCGAGCAGGCACCGGTTGCAGTTGTTGCACGCCTCAGGATCCTTGTGCAGCCCCAGCACCGACCATCGCGACACTGCGCCGAGCAGCGCCCCCAGCGGGCAAATCGCGCGGCACCAGAAGCGCGTCACGCGCAAACTCATGGCCAGAATCGCCAGGAACAGAACCCCGAGAAAAATACCCTGCGTAAAATGCGCCTGCCGGAATTCGAGCAGGAACGCGCCCAGCACCGCATGAATGATCCCGCCCGTGGTCTTGATCGCCGCAACGTGACTCGTCTCCATCGGAGTCAGCACCGCGCGCGCTACGTAGTTGAACGCCGGCAACAGCGAAAGTCCGATGGAGCGCACTAACAAACTAAATGGATCGAGCCAGCCAATCGCCATCGACCCGCAGGCCGCAGCCACCAGGCCCGCCAGCAGCACTACATATTTAACCGTCTGCCAGCGCTTGTAGCGATTGGATTCAATCCGCCGCTTGCCGCGCTTCGCTTCCGACGGCCTGCCGCCCACAAAGTGCTGCAGCGTGCCCATGGGGCAGATCCAGCCGCAGAAAAAACGCCCGAAGAACAACGCGGGCGCCAGGATGATGAGGCTCCACAACAGCCCGCGATAGAGCGCGTGGCCGGCCAGGGCATTCGTCAGCGCCACCAGCGGGTCACATTCGAAAAACAACCGCACCGGCCCGCGCAGATGGATGTCGCTGGTCGTGCCCGGCATGGCGCGCAGCGCCGTGAACACCAGCAGCAGGAGGAAGAGCAGTAGAAAAAAGATCTGCGAAGTCCTGCGCAATCTCTGCCATCGGGAACCCGTCACGCACTCCTCCGCACGCCGCGTTTGAGCGTGAAGCTCAAGGGGACTCAAGCCGCAATGAACGATCATCGGCGCTCGAGCGAGAGCCCAACAGTGATCTGGATCACCTTTTGCGTGAATGATTGGAACAGCGAGACTTAGCAACCGGCGGCGAGAGTCCGGTTTTGAAAAGGCACGACTTCACAGGCTGCGGAAAACTCTGCAAGTTGGACGAAACGCGAAAGGGCACGACTTCAGTCGTGCCGCAGATGTCGCAAAACGTGCGTGGGCTTTAGCCCCTGCGGAACGGCTTCCGACGCATCAATCAGAATCCCGGCCTTTATCCGCAGCCCGCTAAAGATGGTTGATCAGCGACGCGATGCACGCCGCGCCGAATCCATTATCGATATTGACTACGGAGACGTTGGGCGCACACGTGTTCAACATGCCCAGCAGCGCCGCCACGCCGCCCAGTGACGCGCCGTAACCCACGCTCGTGGGAACCGCAATCACCGGCGCGTTCACCAGGCCGCCCACCACGGTGGGCAACGCGCCCTCCATGCCCGCGCACACGATGAGCACCCGCGACGACTGCAACGCGTGCTGCTGCGCCAGCAGCCGATGAATGCCGGCCACGCCCACGTCGGCCACCAACTCCACGGTGTTGCCCATCAGCCGCGCCGTAACGGCAGCCTCTTCGGCCACGGGCAGATCGCTCGTTCCGGCGCACACCACTCCTATAGTTCCCTTGCCCGCGGGCGCATCGGTGTGCTTGAGCGTAATGGCGCGCGCCATCTCGTGGAACTCTGCGCGTGGCCCTTGATCGTGAGCCTCAGAAGCCCGCACCGCTTCGTACACCTCGCGCGACGCCCGCGTGGCCAGCACGTTGCCGCCGGCCTTCGCCATGCGTGCAAAGATCGCCGCCACCTGCGCCGGCGTTTTTCTTTCCGAAAAAATCACCTCCGGCATGCCGGTCCTCAGCGCGCGATGATGATCGACCTTGGCGAATCCCAGATCCTCGAAGGGCAAATTGCGCAGCCGCTCCAGCGCATCGGCCACGCTCGTCGATCCCGTTCGCACTTCGTTCAACAGCGTTTCAATCTGCGCGCGATCCATCAGCTTTTCCCTTTCAACGCGAGTCCCGAATCCGCCCACGCCCTCATTGCCGCCTGCATCACCAGCTTCAACGGAACCTTGTTCAAGTGCGCGAGATTGCGGCACACCTCGTATTCCGGCTGTGCGTTCGCCACCTCGCCCGAAGGCCATCGCGCCACCTTCATCCGCACCTTGCCCCACTCCGTCTCCACTTCGGCGAACTCGCGCTCCAAGGCCATTTTATTTTCGAGCCGCCAGCGCAATCCGATCGTGGTGGTCTCGCGCAGCAGCAGATCGCGCAGCGCCGGCAACTTTTCGGGACTCGACAGCACCGTCATCTGCACGCCCGTCCGGCCCTTCTTCATCTGCACGGCCGCGCGGTAGACGTCCCACGCGCCCGCCTCCAGCAGCAACTCGCTCACGTAGGCGAGCAACTGCGGCGTCGAGTCGTCGATGACCGTTTCAATGACCGCGATCGCCTCCGCTCCGGCCGTCGCATCGTCCGCTTCGCCCACCAGCAGCCGCAGAAGGTTCGGCTCACCCGGCGTGTCGCGCCCACCGGCGCCGTAGCCGCGCGCTGCCACGCGCATCGCCGGCAGCGGCCCATACGTCACATCGAGCATGCGCAGCAGCGCCGCGCCCGTCGGCGTCACCCGCTCCATCGGCGGACCGGCCGCGTAAATCGGCGCATCGCCCACGAGCGACAACGTCGCCGGCGCGGGCACGGGCAACGTGCCGTGCTGGCACTTCACCGTCCCGCTGCCCACGTTCAACGGCGACGCCATCCACCGATCCACATCGAGCGCCTCGCACCCGGCCGCCGCGCACACGATATCGACAATCGTGTCCACGGCGCCCACCTCGTGAAAATGCACTGTCTCGATCGGAATCGAGTGAATCGCCGCCTCCGCCTCGCCCAGCAACTGGAACGCGCGCGATGTCCGCCGCTTCACCGTGTCTTTGAGTGGCGCGGCCTCAATGATCGCAAGAATCGCCGACAAGGATCGATGCGCGTGCTCGTGATGATGATCCGCATGGCCGGCTTCGTGCACGTGATGTTCGCGCGAATGCGAATGCGAATGCGGATGCGCGTCTTCCCCTCCCATGACTTCTTGGTCTCGCGGTCCCTGTTCTCTTGTTCCCTCGGTCCCTTGGTCCCTTGGTCCCTCTTCCACCACGTCGACTTTAATCCCCGCCAGCCCGCCGCGCTCCACCTTGCGCATCTCCAGCCGCGCGCCCACGCCGAGCGCAACCGCCGCTTCGGCAAGCAGGTCGAACGGCACGCCTGCATCTACAAGCGCGCCCAGCAGCATGTCGCCGCTGATCCCGGAAAAGCACTCCAGATAGCCAATACGCATCGCTTTGTGATTCTAAATCGCCGGAGGGATGAGGGACGAAATATCGATGAGGGTGCCCCATCCTAAACGCGTTCTTCGCGTTTAGGGTGGGAGATCGCTCTACGCGCCCTTCCGCGCCAGCACTTCCACCGGCAGCACCGCATTCCCCAAAACCTCGTTCATCGACCCCGACCGGAAACCCTTGCAATCGAGCGTCACGTATTTGAACCCCGCCTGCTGCAGCGCCGCCGCAATCGCGTCCATCATCTCCATCGCGAGCGCGCGTGGCAGCTCGTCGCGCGCAATCTCCACGCGCGCCAGCTCCCCGTGGTGCCGCACGCGCAGCTCGCGAAAGCCCAACTGGCGCAGGCTCTCCTCGCCGCGTTCTACTTGTTCAAGCACTTCGCGCGTCACCGTGCGCCCGTACTCCACGCGCGACGAAAGGCAAGGCGCCGCGGGACGGTCCCACACCGGGTAGCCGGCCCCCTGGGCCAGCGCGCGAACCTCCATCTTGGTCAATCCCGCGTCGGCCAGCGGCGCCAGCACCGCATGTCGCTCCGCCGCGCGTTGCCCAGGGCGGAAATCCCGCGTGTCGTCGGCGTTCATCCCGTAGGCGATGTGCGCAAAGCCCCGCTTCGCGCCCAGCGTTTCCATCACCGCGAACAGCTCGTCCTTGCAATGGAAGCAGCGATTGGCGTCGTTGCGTGCGTACTCCGGCCGGTCGAGTTCCTCGGTCGCAATGATTTCGAGCGGCATCCCCAGCGACTGCGCAAAGCTGCACGCCTGCTTCAAATCGCGCCGAGCCAGCGAAGGCGAATCGGCCAGCACAGCCAGCATCCGAGAGCCCAGCACGCGATGCACCGTGGCCGCCAGAAATGCCGAATCCACACCGCCGGAGTAGGCCACCATCACGCTCTTGAGTTCGCGGAGCCGCGTTTCGAGCGCGCGCAGCTTTGCCTCCGCGTCTGCCGTTCCGGCCTCCGCGTTCGCCGCTGCTCCAATCTCGGGGATCTTCGCCTCCGCGCCCGCCATGGCTCCGATTATACCGTTGCCTCGTTTCTTTCGATGCCCGCCGCCGCCCATCGGTCACGATTCATCAATCAGGGCTCAACGATCAGGACTCATTGCTCACGGCCCGGTTGCCCCGAAAACGATGTGCGACTCCGAGCGAAACCGGTGATAGTTCGTAAACGACACATCGTTGAGGTTGCTTGCAAAAGGAACCGGCGTGTGCGCCGTGTTCCCGTACTCGAAGGTATTAAAATACCGGTCCATCGCCACGGCATGAACCGGGCAGACATAGGCCACGCCGGCGATCTCGATCGAAGCAAACTCCACCAGCATGGAAGATTCCCGGAAGAAACCAATGCCGCTGGTGGTTGCCAGCAACGTCATGCGCCAAATCACGCCGCTGGCCGGGTCGATCGCGATCTCGCCATGATAAGCGGGCAATTCGGGCGGCTGGTCGGGTAAGGTCAAGGCAAAGTGGGATTTCTCACTCGGCGCCGCATAGCGGAAAACTGCCAAAAGCCCGTTGGCTCCCCGCTCCCAATGCTCCCAGACCATCTCCTCCTGGGGAATGTCGAGAACAACCAACCCGAGAAACGCTCCAAACTCGCCGTTAGTGTCCAATTGCATGGGTGCGCGACCGGCCGCGGGAGCCGGTGCGGGAGAGTTCGCAACTTCCAATCCACCGCGATAGGTCACTTCCCGAGTGGATGACCCGAGCCAGTATAGTTGCGGCTCCTGGGAATCGCTCGCTTGCGCCGGACCCAGCACCTCGTATCTGAACCGCCGGCTTCGCGGCGTCTCGTAGGGATTGCCCATCAAATCCGGCGGATGCAGATTGGATTTCGTTGTGAATGCAAACGATGTGGTGGTGCGATTGGCGAAGAAATTTGGAAACCGGGGCAGCGTTTGCTCCACGTAATCCCAGGCGCGCGAGAGAATCTGCTTTCCGGTCTCTGCGTCGGGTGGTGGCGGCGACGGCGTCTCCGCCGTGGGAGGATCGAGAAACGCGGAGGCGTCGCTCACCGCCATCAGGGCCTTCCGTGAGCGATCTCCGGGAAGATCGGCCTCCCATTGCGCCAGCCGGGCCGCGCCGGCCAGTTCCGTCAGTTGGATGCCCGCGATCCGGCGCGCAACCTTGACATCGTCTTGCCCGTACATCTCTTTCAGCAGTTGATCCAGCTGATCGATGCTCAGATTCGTCGCCGCCGCGGGCGGGGCCGCAAAAATCGCCGGCACAGGCGCGCACACGAGGAGCAAGATCGCCCCTTTCCGCGCGCATCTCTTCAGCATCTCCCCGCACCGGCTCATGCCGCATCATTATATAGAGGATCGAAATCCCTCACCCAATGCCACAACTCCCCGCCTCCCCACCGTTTGACGCCCTCGCCTGTGGGCAATAGCTTGGAAGAGAGCGACTTTGCGCGCCAATCCGGCTCACTCGCTCAAGGAGGTTGGATGCATTTCCCCCTTTTTCGGATTTTTTCCTGGCTTGGGACGGGCTTTTTCGGTGTGGCGCTGGCAATATCCGGCGTCCACGCTCAGGATCTGAAGAGTTTTGAGCAGCGCACCACCGTCAAGGTGCTTCCCAACGGGCTCACGCTCATCGTTTGCGAGCGCCATGAGGCGCCGGTCTTCAGTTACACCACCTTCGTCGATGCCGGCGGCGTCAACGACCCCTCCGGCGAGAGCGGCCTCGCGCACATGTTCGAGCACCTGGCATTCAAGGGAACTACCCAGATCGGAACCAAAGATTACGCCGCCGAAAAACTCGCGCTCGATAAAGTGGAGGCAGCCAATGACGCCTACGAGGCCGAGTATCTGAAGCCCATCGGCCGCAGCGAGGAAAAGCTGAAGGCGCTGAAGCAGGCCTTTCTCGACGCGCAGGCCGAGGCCGAGAAATTCGTCATCCCCAACCAGTTCACTGAGGTTGCTGAGGCCAACGGCGCGCACGATTTGAACGCTGAAACCGGCCGCGACGACACGCAGTACTTCTGGTCGATGCCGGAAAACCGCCTTGAGCTGTGGGCGTGGATGGAGTCCGGCCGCCTGGCCGACGTCGTGCCCCGCGAGTTCTACAAGGAGCGCGATGTGGTCATCGAAGAGCGGCGCATGCGCGTCGACTCCGATCCCATCGGGCGGCTGGTGGAACAGTTCGAGGCCACGGCATACGTGGCGCACAACTACAAGCGCGGCGAGATCGGCTGGCCCAGCGAGGTCAGCCAGATCACCGCGACTGAAGCCATGGCCTTCCACAGAAAGTATTACGTCGGTGGCGACATTGTTGTCGCCGTCGTGGGCGACGTGGACACCAAGACCGCGATGCCCATGCTGGAAAAATACTTCAGCCGCGTTCCCGCCGGTCCCAAGCCGGAGGAGATGACCACCGTCGAGCCGCCGCAGTTCGCCGAAAAATCCATCGTCATTCGCGAGCAGACCCAGCCATTCTATCTCGAGGGCTATCACCGGCCCAGCTATCGCGATCCTGACGATACGGTCTACGACGCCATCAGCGACATCGTGTCCAACGGCCGCGTCTCGCGCCTCTATCGCAGCCTAGTCGAGCAGCAGCAGATCGCCGCCGAAGCCGAGGGCTTCAGTCCCTTCCCCGGCGAAAAATATCCGAACCTCTTCGCCTTCTACGCCGTGCCGCTCCCCGGCCACACGCCCGCCGAGATGCGCGACGCCATCCACAAGGAGATTGAGAAACTCAAGACCACCGACGTCACCGACGCGGAGCTCGCGATGTACAAGACCCGCGCGCGCGCCGATCTGCTCCGTGGCCTGGCCGACAACCAGGGACTCGCCAACTCGCTCGCCGAGTACCAGACCCGCTACGGCGACTGGCGTCAGCTCTTCCTCGAGCTCGACGAGGTCGACAAGGTCACCAAGGCCGACATCCGCCGCGTGGCCAACAAAGTATTTCTGGATTCCAACCGCACCAGCGCCGAAATCGACACCGAACCCCCGGCCGCGGAAGCAAAGAAAGATGGAGGCCAATGAGAAATCCTGCCAGATTTGTAGCGCCGGTCTCCAGACCGGCTGTAGTGTGGGTCTCCCGACCCGCACTCCGGGTGCCCCAGGTCCCTCGCACTTGGGGACCTGGGATAGCACGGACCTTCGCGCGCTGCTTCACCCGCAGCTTCGGATGCCGCGCCACGGCCGCTATTCTGTTCGCGGCTCTATTGGTTCCGGCCGGAATTGCCGCCCAGCAATCTAAGCCCTGGGAGCAAATCCCCATCCCCACGCTCCACGAGTTCCACCCCCAGCAGCCCAAGCGCATCGAGCTCAAGAACGGCATCGTGATCTTCCTTGAGGAGGACCACGAGCTGCCGTTTGTCTCCGGCGCCGTGCTCATCCCCGGCGGCGAACGCGACATCGATCCCTCGAAGGCCGGCCTCATTGGCATCTACCAGCAGGCATGGCGCACCAGCGGAACCGCGAAGATGGACGGCGACGCCATGGACGATCTGCTCGAAGCCAAAGCCGCGCACATTGAAACCGCAGGCGACGACGACTCGACCGCGCTCTCCTGGGATTCGCTCAAGGGCGACGCCGATCAGGTGTTTTCGCTCGCCATGGATCTCTTGTTCCATCCCCAATTCAGCGATCAAAAGCTGCAACTGGCGCAGCAGCAGGAGGCCACCGGCATCGTGCGCCGCAACGACGACGAAAACGAGATTGCCCAGCGCGAAGCGGCCAAGCTCGTCTACGGCGCGAACAGTCCCTACACGCGTCAGCCGGAGCTCGCCACCATAGGCAAAGTCACGCTCGCCGATCTCGATGCTTGGCATGATCGCACCCTCAAGGGCAAGCTCATCATTGGCATCAGCGGCGACTTCGATCCCGTCGCCATGGAAGCCAAAGTGCGCGCGATCTTCGAACCGCTGCCGCCCGTCACTCCCGAGCCGCCGCGTCACGATGAGTTCTTGGGGCCCAAGCCCGGCGCCTATTTTATCGACAAGGAAGACGTGAACCAGTCCAACGTGCAGATCGTCGCCCTCGGCATCGATCGCCACAATCCCGATATGCCCGCCATCGTCATCATGAACGAGATTCTCGGCGGCGGATTCGGCAGCCGGCTCTTTCAAAAGGTCCGCACGCAATTGGGGCTCGCCTACGCCGTCGGCGGCGGCTTCGATCTTCCCTACGACCACCCCGGAACCTTCCGCGTGGAAGTGCTCACCAAGAGCGTCTCCACCGTCGATGCCACCAAGGCCGCCGAAGCCGAGATCGCCGGCCTCAACACCAAGCCCTTTACCGAAGACGAGTTGCAACGCGCCAAGGACGACATCCTCAACTCGTTCCTCTTCCGCTACGACACGCGCGACAAGATCCTCGCCGAGCAAGAGAGGCTCGAGTTCTACGGCTACCCCGCCGATTATCTTGAGACCTATCGCGCCGCCCTTGAGAAGGTCACGCTCGCCGACGTGACTGCCGTCGCAAAAAAGTACATTCATCCTGAGAAGCTCGCCGTGCTCGTCGTCGGCAACGAGACTGAGATCAAGCCGCCGGTAAGCGAACTAGGCCTGGGCGCGCCGCAAACCATCGACATCGCCATCCCCCGCCCGCAGCGCCCGCAACAAGCGCCCGGCGGCAGCCAGTAAGTGTAGCGCCGGTCTCCAGACCGGCTGTCGTGCGGGCCTCCAGGCTCGCACCGTAAGAGAAGGTGCAATGAAGACAGAACAATTGTTGGCCGCCGGTGTCAAAATCGACCGTCCCGAAACCTGCGTAATCGATCCCGAAGTCGAGGTCGCGCCCGGCACCTTGATCGAGCCCTACGTCCAGTTGCTGGGCCGCACGCGCATCGGCTCCGATTGCCGCATCCGCTCCTTCTCCGTAATCGAAAACTGCACTCTCGGCAACGGCGTCCTCGTCCGCCAGAGTTCGGTTCTCGAGGATTCCACCATCGCAGACGGCGCCCAGATTGGCCCCTTCGCGCACCTGCGCCCTGGCTCCGAGATCGGCGAAAACGCGCACGTCGGCAACTTTGTCGAAACCAAGAAGACGCGCCTCGGCAAAGGCGCCAAGGCCAACCACCTCACCTATCTCGGCGACGCGGAGATCGGCGAAGGCGCCAACATCGGCGCAGGCACCATCACCTGCAACTACGACGGCGTCAACAAGCACAAAACGACCATCGGCAAAGGCGCGTTCATCGGCAGCGACTCGACCCTGGTCGCGCCCGTCACCGTCGGCGACGGCGCTTACGTCGGCGCCGGCTCCTGCATTACCAAAGACGTGCCCGCTGACGCGCTCGCCGTCAGCCGCGCCAAACAGGCCAACCTCGAAGGCTGGGCCGCCGCGCGCCGCGCCAAGCGCCCACCAAAATCCTCTTAAAGCTCCCCGGCGTCCTGCCTCGCCAATGGCATTGACGGAGTTGATTCCCGGCTCCGCAGGTTACATCCGGTTCTTTGAGAATGTGCAGCGAAGATGCTACCCTAGTTCAGCAAAAAGGACTCGGCCATTGCGTTTTCGGAAATGGCGTAGACCGAGGCCGCAACCGCCGAGTGGATTTTTCCTCAAGAAAAACCCACGTGCACGGTTCTCAAAAACTCACAGTATTTCCGAAAACGCCGTAGCCGCTCCCCTTGCCATCAGGGCGGTGCATGGGCGTAAATCCAGATCGTGGCAAGATGCCGTCCTCCAGGGCTATCGTGGCTCTGTATTCGTTAACAAAAACCTCTTGCGGGCTATACAAATGTGCCGGCTTCTGTTTTGCGACGCGGAGCTCCACGAAACACGAAGAACGCATAGTATGTAAACAGATTGGGACTGCGGAGGCGCCTGCGTCCGTGGTCCATCGCTGTAAAGTGTGTGTTTGTTGCCAGGTCAGAAAAACGCAGCCGGGCGGAATTGCCGGCGTTCCATCGGACTGATCGGGGGCTAAAGGTGCGGAAGAAAGATAAAAGCAGGCGTTCGGAACCAAGGTTGGCGGAGACCAGAGGCCCGGAGCCCGCCGCCGTTACCGGCGCCAGGCAGGCCGCGGAGAAGCCCGTGAGCATTCTGGTCGTTGACGATGAACCCCATGTGCGCGCCATGATTGCCGCACCGCTCGAGCGCCAGGGATGCACCGTCGCGGAGGCCAGCGGGGGACGCGAGGCCCTCGAAGCTCTCAAGCTCAACCACTGCAACCTGGTGCTCACCGACATCCTGATGCCGGATGTCAACGGCGTCGACCTGCTGGAACGCATTCACGCTCTGCGCCCCAATCTCCCCGTCGTCATCGTCACCGCGGTTCACGACATCGCGGTCGCCATCGACGCCATGCGCCGCGGCGCCTACGATTATCTCCTCAAGCCCTTCACGCCGGAGCAATTGCTCGCTACCGTGGAGCGGGCGCTCAGCCACCGCCGCGCCCTCGAGGCATCCGAAAGCTACCACCAGAGCCTGGAAGAGATTGTTCGCGCCCGCACCGACATGCTGCGCCACGCCCTGGAGGATCTCGAGCACTCCTACGACGTCACCCTCGAGGCCCTCGGCGACGCCCTCGACCTCAAGGACTCCGAGACCAAGGGACACTCCAAGCGCGTCACCGCCTATGCCATCGCCCTGGCCCGCGCCATGGGCATTGCGCACGAAGAAATCAAGATGATTGCCCGCGGCGCCTTTCTCCACGACGTCGGCAAGATGGCCATCCCCGACGAAATCCTGCGCAAGCCCGGCTCGCTCACCCCCGAGGAAAGGGAAATGATGCGCGAACACTGCACCCGCGGATACCAGATGCTGCGCAAAATTCCCTTCCTCGCCGGCGCAGCCGAAATCGTCTTCTGCCACCAGGAGCACTTCGACGGTTCCGGCTATCCCAACGGCCTACGCGGACACGAAATCCCCCTCGGCGCTCGCATGTTCGCCGTTGCCGACGCCCTCGACGCCATCACCAGCGACCGCCCCTACCGCTCGGGCAGCGATTTCGATTTCGCCCGCCAGGAGATCCTGCGCTGCTCCGGCACCCAGTTCGATCCCGCCATCGTCGAAGTCTTCATGAAGATCCCCAGCGAGCTCTGGCAGGAGTTGCGCTCAGAGATCACCGGCCGTAACCATCGCTATTCCCCCCTCGACGTAGTCGAGGACTCCGGCGTATAGAACCATCTCCGATCGCTGTGCTCCAGGATGTCGGCCGCCCGCCGTCAAGGAATTGCCCATAGTTTTCCAGCTCCGGTCAAAACAGATCAGACGCCATTCCACCTGAAGTGCACCATGGGAATGTGCATTCCCCAAGAGTCAAGACAACCAAAGGGGGACAGTAACGGCGGGTTAGTCTGCCGCTCCGCACATTGAGCTTGGATGGGCAGCTGGCTTGTTGGGTGTGGCGCACCATGCGTCGCTCGCAGCGGCGAGTGCGTCATCTTTTATTTTCCCGTTCCCTAGTCTGCGGCTCCCAACGAGCCTGGTAAGGCCGGCGGCATTTTCTCAGCTGCCGGCCTCGCCGTATGTCCTTTGCCGGGATGGAGAAACACCGCACCACAGCGGTTGCGAAATTCGTGTGGCCCTTCGAGGTTCGTGCAGGATGGCTCCTTCTTCATGAAAAAGCCAATGGGGGACTTCTTTCCCAGACTCATCGACTGCTATGTCCGAGGATGCCCTCTGCGCAGTTCCTTGCGATACCGCTCAGGTGTGCAGCACCACATTCATAAGTGACTTATTGACGCGAATTCCGCCGTTATATTTGATGAATCCCAGTTTGCGAAAACGGTTCATGAAGAAGCTGACCCGGGAACGGGTTGTGCCCACCATCTCGGCCAGCGTCTCCTGGGAGATCTTGGGAATCGCCGGTTCCAGCTCTCCCGGCTGGCCAAGCTCCGCCATCAGCAGCAGGATCCGCGCCAGCCGCTTCTCGCTTGAATTGAAGAGCTGATCCACCAGGTCAGCCTGGATGCGCATGCTGCGCGCCAGCAGGAACTTGAGGAAATAGTCGCTGAAGGAATGCTCCTCGTGTATGGCGCGGATCATCTCTGTGCGCTCGATCCTGAGCGCGGTGCAATGGGTAATTGCCGTGGCCGTTGTGAGCCGCAAGCCCGGCGTGCCCGCCAGCGAATCCTCGCCCACAAAATCGCCCTCCTGGAGCAGCGCCAGGATCGCCTCCTTGCCCGTCTTGGAGATTACCGAGAGCTTGGCCCGTCCGTTTAGCAGGTAAAAAATGCAATCGGACGGCTCCCCTTGGACAAAAAACTTCTTCCTCGCTCTTACGGCGACGGTTTCCCGCCCCAGCGCCCCCTTGGCCAGAAACTCGGCGGGGTTAAACCCGCCTTTCCTTCCATTTGCCATCGCGGTGGCTATCTCCCATTGAATCCGGCCCGGTCCCGCTCATTCGCCCTCCCGACGCCCGGACACAACTCTACCTGCCGGTGAGCCAACGCAGACCAGCTTTCTCTCAGTCTCGGTCAAAAAATGCCCGAATGACTGTCCTTCTTTGAACACCGCGTAAAGACATTTTCAAATAGTCAAAATGGATTTCAATTTCGACAAAATAGCTCTCTTCCGAGCCCCTCAGGTCCTGTACTAGCCCGCAACGGCGGTTATACGATCGCGACGTTGCTGCGCAAGTTGAGCGTGGCGTCGAAGCGGTGAAGGCCGAACGAGAGTTTATGGCTTCCAAGGCCCGCAATTGCGAGGGATCGGGGACACCCGGCGTTTCAAGGTCCCATTGTGGATAAATGACAACGATTTTGAGAGATGCATTGCAGGTTTGATCGCCTCCGCGGATCGAATGAAGAAGCTGGGCGTTTGAAGAATCTTCTGCGGCTCAGAAAGGCGCAGAGGCCCGGGAGCTGTCCGAGTTTGTTCGAAAAAACCAGGGAGGAGCGAAGTTTTGAGGCCGTAACCGGGTCTGGAGAATCGAATAAGGAGTAGTTTCCACGAGCCTTGAGGGTACTTCGATGGCAGCCGCCGAAATGAGCTTCCTGCACAGTCAACTGGAGGAACGCAAGCGCCGCCTTGACACTGTTGTCGCGGCGAAGCCCGGCGACGCGGCTCTTGAAGCCTTGTTGCGCGAAGTGGACTCTGCGCTGGATCGATTTGCCGCCGGCGCCTACGGCCTGTGCGAAGAGTGCCATGACACGGTGGAACGCGACCGGTTGCTGGCCGATCCGCTCATTCGCTATTGCCTCGACCATCTAACGAAGTCTGAGCGTTCTGCGCTGCAGCGCGATCTGGACCTGGCCGGCGAACTCCAGCGCGGTCTCCTGCCGCCTGCGGATCTGCGCGTCGACGGCTGGGAAACGAGCTATCACTACGCGCCCCTTGGACCGGTGAGCGGCGATTATTGCGATCTGTATCCGCACCATGGACAGCTCTTCTTCATGCTCGGCGATGTTTCCGGAAAAGGCGTGGCGGCATCCATGAGAATGACGCAGCTCCATGCGCTCTTCCGCAGCCTCATCGGCATGGGTCTTCCCCTTGCTGAGATTGTCGGGCACATCAATTGTTTCCTCTGCGGCAGCGGGCTCGCCGGACAATACGCCACGCTCGTCTGTGGCAGCGCCAAAGCCGGCGGCGATGTCGAACTCTTTAACGCAGGCCATTTGCCCGTGATTGCCATTCAGAAGGGCGGCGTGCGGCAGATCGAGTCCACCGGCTTCCCGCTGGGAATGTTTCGCGAAGCCTCGTTCGCTTCCAGTTGCTTCGAACTGGGTCGCGGCGAAATGCTTTTCCTCTATACCGATGGCCTCTCTGAAGCCCGCGGAGGAGACGGCGAATATGGCCCCAGCGAATACGGAATCGATCGCATCGCCACCCTAGTTGGGCGTCAAGCGTCGCGCCGCCCGGCCGATGTGATCTCCGCATGTCTCGAGGACTTGCGCGGATTCGCCGGCGCGAACCCTGGGATGGACGACGTGACGCTGCTCGCAATTCAGCATGAGGCGTAAATGTGCGTGACGCGCGGGCGCGCAAACGGATCGGTTGGCGCGATCCCGATGACGTGGAGCTTCTAGCACTCACCCTCCACTTCAAAATCCCCCTCTGGTCGAACGACAACGACTTCGAGGGCTGCGGAGTGGAGCGGTATACCACGGCAGAATTGCTGCACAAGCTGGGCATCTTTAGAGGATAGACTGGAGACTGAACTGGCTGTAAATCCCCGCCCGGGCGGATTTCGAATTGACTCGCGAATACCGGAATTGCAGCCTCAGCGTTTGGCAGGGCGCGCGCTCAAGCGGGAAATTTGTGCCCAGCGCATCCGGTATTTGCGTCGAATTAAATAATCCCCCGATACCTGTGTAGGGCCGGTTAAACTTAACTTATGCCCTACACGCCGAAAGGGTTAGTTACCGTTGCCTTTCTCAAGACGCAACTCGACGCCGGCAGGGACCATCTATCTCTATTTGAACCCCTAGTCATTGATGCGTTGAACCAGGTAAAGACACTGGATCTCACCGCGGACGAAATCCGTGGGCTGGTGTTCGCAAATACGAACCTCAAGATTCCAGTGCCCACTATCCAGACTCTGCTCGGAAGGTGCGCAAAAGAAGGCTATCTGATTCGCAGTGGAGGGCGTTTTCACAAGACAGCCAAAGCCATTCCTTTCTCGAACACTGCATCCGCAATCTTGGAGGTCAAGGCGGAGCAGGACTTTCTTGGTCAGGCCCTACTGGAACACAGCAGGGAGACAGGAATCACGTTCGATTCGCCAGAAAGCGCTGTCCAGGCTTTGGCAGACTTTATCTCAGAGCATAAACTTGAGATCCTGCTTCAGCACTCCCCCGTTGAACCAGGCCAGGATAGCCTTAAGAAGACAAGGAACCTTGCCCGGTTCATCACGGAACGCTGCATTCCGGAGCCTTCTCTAAATAAACCACTCAAGTCGCTTCTTGAGGGTATTCTTCTCGCTGATGTATTGCTCATGCGAGACGTTCAAAGCGCGGGAATGAAGTTTACAAATTGCCGAGTTTATCTTGATACGAGGATCCTAATTGCGGCCCTCGGGCTCGACGGCCAAGCAGATGAACTTGCGACAAAGGAGGGTTTGGCTGCGATCAGAAATGCTGGAGCACAGCTCTTGGCCTTCGAACGAACCGTTACAGAAATACGCGGAATTCTGCGGGTATATGAGGACAAACTCGCAACAAATGAAGGACGCTTATCTCTTTTCCCCACGAGCATGACCGCTCACATGATTGGGGAACGATACTCGCCAACCGAAGTGAAAATCATCGCACTCGAGGTCGAACAAAGACTTCGGCGCATTGGCATCGCTATCCATGCATTCCCGACGCACGTTGCTGAATTTACATTGGATGAAACCGCGCTTTCACGACTACTATCCAAAGGCAATGAATCTGGGATTGGTATTGAGCCAAGGGTTAAGCATGACGTGGATTGCGCTGCGGCAATTCTCACACTGAGAGCCGGGCGCGTGGCGTTCGACCTTGAGCGCTGCGATGTCGTGTTTTCAACGGCTTCCGGGCTCTTAGTCAAGAATGTCCAGCAATGGTACGCGGACCAGAAATGTGAAGGGATTTCTCCGGTAGTTCACCATTCATTCCTAACTACATTAGCGTGGCTTAAGAAGCCATCGTATTCGCCGGATCTAAAGTTGCATGAATTGGCCGCAGTCTGTTTGTCTGCGATTCGGCCAACAGAGGCAGCTTGGGAAAAAATGATTTCCACTCTGCGTCAATATGTCGCCGAGGGGCGCATGTCAACGGATGAGAGTGTAGCGATTGTGGCGAATGGCCTGACCGAAACATTACTTTCGAAGCTAGACGACGACTTCGAGCCGGACTCGAGGAGCATTAATGAAGCTATCGAGCGGGTCCGAGAAGCTCTTCGACTAGAGCATCTGAAGGCAGCTCAGCTTGAGATTGACCGCGTTCGCGCTGAAACTCAGGATCAGGTCGAAGCTGCGCGCCTCAGAGAGGAAGCCGCGTCCCACGCCAAAGTACTTGCCGAGGAGTCGGCGTTGGCAGCTCTCGAAAGTGCAAATGCCGCGCGAGGAAAGGCGGATGATTTCTCTGGCGACGTAGCTCGCCTGTGCGGCGCGACTACCAAATGGGTGATTATCTGCTTGATATTTGGCGGTGCGATCCTGTCTGGTGCAAACATTTCGCGATCTGGGCATCCGATCGCATGGTCCCTCCTGACGGGCGTTTTCGGAATAGGGACAATTCTGAGTCTTTTTGGGTCGGCTTGGGGAACGAGTGCGGTGAGTATTGGCGCGCGTGTCGAGTCTTTTGTCGCTAAGCATTTGCGCAGAAAGCTTGGCTAGGCGCCAGAGGAGTTCGTCGAAACGCAAAGGCCGTCCGCAGTTGCGGACGGCCTTCGTGCTTGCTGGTGATGCAGTAGAGGAGGGTTCCCTGTAAGCTCAGTCGCCTGCGACCAATTCGCTTTCCTCTTGCCGCCGGTTGATCGGCGAAGCCGCGTTGTTCGAAGCCGGCTTGATGTCACCGAGCGAAACCAGCCCTTCGACCGGCTTCTCGCCCAGAACGTGCTCGCGATAGAGCTTGGCCATGCGCGCATTCTCGGCTTCCGTCTTCACCTTCTCGTCGCGCGCGCGGATCTTCTCTTCGCGGGCGTTCTTGGCAATGCCCAGATTATCGAGCGTGTGGTTGGCTTCGGCGTTTACGTGCTCCATGTTGAGCACCAGCTCGTGGCCCACGTAGTTCATGCCCACCTTCTTGCCGCCAGCGAAGATCTCGTGGCGGCCGTGCTCCTCGTACCACTTGGTCAGCGTGGCCGTCATGTGCATTTTTTCGATGATATTGCGCCAGCCGACGCCCGTGTTGTACGCGCAGAAGCTGATCTCGCCTTCCTGCGTGGCGTAGGGAATGATGCACTGCTCCGTGCGCCGGAAGTCGTAGTTGAACAGATCCTGGAACCACATGCCGGCGATGAATAGGAAGTTCCACCGGTCCTGGCGCCGCTTCTTGATATCTTCCATCGTCCGGTCGCCCTTCACCGAGCCGTAGTTCTTGCCCGTGGCGTTGAAGGTCTTGTCCATCTTCTTCATCATGTCGGTGATTTTGAAGTGCGTCGGCGCCTGGAAGGGATCGTAATTACGCAGCAGCGCGAGGGCAAATCCAAGCACGGAAACAAACTTGCCGCGGGCAGCGTCATTCACCTTGGCCAGGTCCTTGGCCACCTGGTCCATGTGCAGGAACGCGGTCACGGGCGCTGCTTCTTTGGTCTCCTTGTCGATCATCAGGGCCATGCCGATGCCGCAGTTCGGATGGCAGCCGCAGCTCAGTTGGCCCCACTCGGCGCTGGGCCCGTGAACCAGGTCGGCCCAATCGGAGAAGGTGCTCATAAAGCTGATCGGGAACCAGTCGCGCGCCGGCTCGCCAATGCCCACCTGCTTCTTGACGTCGTGCGCCATGTGCGAGAGCGTGTAGCGCTGCGCCACGCGGCGCTCCTCGGTGATCTCTTCGTCGCGGCCCGTGAAGCTCACCGGCTGGAACGAGAGGAAGCTGATCTTCTTCGGATTCTCGAGCGCGAACTCGATGATGCGCCCCACTTGCTCGTTGTTAATGCCGTTCACGATGGTGGTCACAGGCACGATCTCCACGCCCGCCTCGTGCAGATTGTTAATCGCCTGCAGCTTCACGTCGAACAGGTTGCCCACCTTGCGGTGCGAGTTGGCCGCGTTGCCGATGCCGTCGAACTGGAGATAAACATAGCGCAGCCCTGCCTCGGCGGCGGCGCGGCACAGCTCCTTCGACTTCGCGAATTCAATGCCGTTCGACGCGGCCTGCACCGAGTTGAACCCCACCTTGCGCGAGTAGGCAACGGCGTCAAGGAAGTAAGGCGAGAGCGTAGGCTCGCCGCCCGAGAACTGCACGCTCATCTGCCGCTTAGGCTTGATGGTCATGGCGTTGTCGAGCATGGTCTTGATCTCTTCCCACGTAAGCTCGTGCACAAAGCCCACCTGGTTGGCGTCCATGAAGCAGGGATCGCACATCATGTTGCAGCGGTTGGTCAGGTCGATGGTCAGCACCGAGCCGCGCCCGTGGGTGACCGTCGACGTTCCGTGATGGTGCAGGTTCTTGTCCCCTTCGCCGTGCGCGCGAATGTCGCGGCCGGGGAAGGTCTCTTCAAGGTGCTTGAAGAACGCCGGATCGATCGACATCACGTCCTCGAAGTGGCCGTGCTTCGGGCAGTCCTTCACCATCAGAATTTTGCCGTCGCGCTCGATGATCTGGGCCTTGATCTCGCCCACCTTTTCATTGAGTAGAACCTCATGCGGCAGCTTGCCGTCCAAAATCTGCTTGCGAATCTCCGGTACGCACTTCGGACAAAGCGAGTCCGTGGTGCGCGGCCAGCCCAGCGGCGGCTTTTCCTTCTGCCAGCTTTTCTGCAACGGCTTGTCGCTCCATTTGGGCGTGAACCCCGGGTTGGGGCTGATGCGGT
>Ga0326727_10008580_pt1 | contig 25803 bp, 21 predicted proteins | sample MB2enrmetagenome_FD_207643 | JGI IMG/M metagenome (GOLD analysis project Ga0326727, IMG submission 207643) | Lab enriched peat soil microbial communities from McLean, Ithaca, NY, United States - MB29MY | ecosystem: Environmental > Terrestrial > Soil > Wetlands > Peat | place: USA: New York...
GGAAAACCGTCCGAATAACTCCCGGAACACTGTCCGAATTAAATCGGAACAGTGTCCGAATTGGATTGGAACGCTGTCCGATTAAAATCGGAATCGCGTCCGATTTGCGCCGGAATACGCAGCTCCGCGCAATAATGGACCGAGACCCCCGCCTGCCGACAAATGTACTCGTAATAGGCGCTTTCGTCGGCGTCCTGGAACCGCCCCCAACGGCTGACATCGTACACCAAAATGCAGGAGTATTGCGCCTCTCCACTCTGGACATCCTTGATCATTTGGGCCAGGGAATCTCGTCCCTGGATATTCAGACCGCTCTTCCCCTCGTCGGAATAGAGCTTCACGATCTCCAAACCGCGGCGTTTGGCGTATTCCCGAATCACGTCCATTTGGTTGCTGGTGGAGTACTGCTGGTGCTCCGTGGACATCCTCACGTAAGCGGCGGCATTGTTGGGTGGCAAGACTGTTCGTCCGGTGCTCATGGGGAATAAAGCTCGTTGCCACGAGCGCCGAAGGCAAAATCGCGGTCTTCCCGTTCCCTGGTTTTGAAGTGGACGTTTCCACGGGTGCGCCGCTTGTCACGCGGAGTTAATTCAGTGACCATTTTCATTTTCGCGCGGAGATTTTTTGATGCTTTTGACAATCGTGGAAACGACGATGCCCTCACACTCAGGGTCCTCGGCACAATAATGAACCAAGACCCCGGCACGGCGGCAGATGTATTCATAATAGGCGCTTTCATCAGCATCCTGAAATCGGCCCCAGCGGCTGACATCGAACAAGAGGATGCCTGAGAAATTGATTTGCCCGCTTTGGACATCCCGAATCATCTGCGCCAAGGCTTCGCGGTCTTGGATGTTCACGCCACTCTTGCCCTCATCAGAATATTCTTTGACGATCTGCATTCCATGGCGTTTGGCATACTTCCTGATCACGTCCATTTGGTCGCTGGCCAAGTGGTGCCGCTGCGTGGCTGTTCTTACGTAAGCGGCGACATTGGTCGGCCGTAAAATTGTTTGGCTGGTGACAATCTCCGGGTGCTGCTTGCGCCGCTTGCGTTTGGTTGTTCGGGCCGACTCAACGATTCTGGTTGGCCGTTCCGGGTTCCCTCCGCCCTTTAATAGCGGATTTCCACGCTTGGACTTCAATGCTTTAGATCGACTTTTCATTATTTGCGATGGTGACGACTGCGCGGGGACTTGAAAGCCCAATCCGGTATACCGGATTGGGAGAATCCTGCCATCCTTCCTCCAAGCCGGCGGAAGGCCGTTAGACCCGCGCATTCAGGCCCGGAATCCACAGGCGTGTGCTTAGCCAAAATGATGGCATGGAACATAATAAATTGGCTCAGCAGGACTTTCAGTCCTCAAATGGACTCCTCCGTGCGCCGGCCTATCACAAATCCGGCAGCGAAGTCGTCCGCACACTCAAGCAAGCCCTGGATCGGGTGGAATGCTCCCCAGGGCAGCAACTTGAGCAAAAAAAGGTTGGACACATGCTCGGTGTTTCAAAGAGCACCATCCATGACTGGTTCCACGGTAAACTCGCTGGTCCACTCCAGAACTTCCTGTGTGTGTTCGAGCGCCTCACGGAAACAGACCGCATCCTCATTTTGCGGGAACTCTGTCGCCCATGCCCCAGGTTGGAGCATCCCAGGCTGGCCCATGACGCGGAGGCGCTAAATCGTCTCAAGGCTCTCCTGGCTCAACCTGAGGGGTTGACTTTCGTGGTCGGCCCATCAGAACCCCGCACCTTCTTGGTGACTGCTTTGGGCCATTCAATCAGCCGGGTGAATCCCACAAAGCGCGTTTGTGGCCTGGACGTACACAGACCCGACTCCTTTGTTCCGGTGGCCGGCGTGTTCTACTGCCAAGGCCCGCCAAACTTGGAGTTAGTGCGACATCTCGCCGCCAATATCGTGGACGAAGTCGAAAGTTCCGAAGCGGAATTGGTGATCTTCAACGGCATTTGGTCCGGAATTTCCCAATTTCTGAAGGCTATCCAGCGGTTGGCGGCAACCCGACATTTGATTGTGGCGGACGAGTTCGATCCCGCCATCGACGGACTTGCCAAGTTTGGCCCGAATCCAGTCCAAGTTATTGCCGTTTCGCAAATCCTAGGCAAGCAGGGTTTAATTCACGTCGATTTTCGGCTGTCGGACTCATTCCGGGCGACGAAGTGAGGTCGGTTTCCACGAGAACTTCAGTGTGGGTGGTGCCGGTGGATGTTCCATTCAACACCATTCGTCGCCAGGTGGCTCACCTGAAATCCTTGGTCCACAACGCCAGTTCCGGCTCGGTCAGCATTTCGTAATCTTCCAGAGCTTTGCGCACCTGGGCCGTTTTCGGCCGGCCAAGCCCAATCCTGTTTTCGAACCCCTCGACCCGGTCTGTCAGCATGGGCAATTGGTATCTCGTCCTGCCTGCATCGAAAACACCCGCGCTACGTACAACCTGCGCAAGCAGCAGCAGCGCTTCCAGATGACCAGCCACGTTTCGCTCCTCGAAAGTTTTCCTTAACAGTGCCGGCTCTCCCCGCCGGTTCCAATACACCCGTGCAAGGTATCCCGTACGGGGATCCGGAGGAGTGCCTGATCAAGGCCGTGGGGCTGGGAGGCGACTCGGACACCATTGGCGCCATCGCTGGCGCCCAGGCCGGCGCCCTGCACGGAACCGACTGGATCCCCAGGCGATGGTTCGACAACATCGAGAATGAACCCGAGACGGGGCGCGACGTCATCATTGCCGTCGCCAGGCAGCTCGCCAAGCTCGACCTGAGGAGCGTGGACGAGACAGGCTGGCCGCCCAACCGCAGCGCGTACATCAAGAAGAGGGAAATTCAAGCCGGAGGGAAATTACTTGAGGAAGATCCGACACCACCCAAAGGTAATATGGGACCGTGAGCGTTATGGACCTGTCGAACCGTTGCGGATCGCGGCCTGCTCTAATTCCAAAACCCGCTCCTGGGTCGCTCGACACTCGCACAGGAAAGCGATTCCATGCCGGCTCAACCCGGCAGGAGCCCGTCTACGGTAACGGACAAGCTTCAGCCGCTGCGGTGTCCGAAGTCCTGGAGCACCCAAGCCCTTCTAGTGTCAAGGTTCCCCATGGGCAAAGCTGTCTACGACGACGGAGGTGGACCCGCTTTTATTACGAATGCTAGTTTTTAGCCGTCGGAGCAAGCCGTTTCAACGAATCCTCCTGGGCTACCGCAGGCGATGGTTTTTGCGTTGGATTCCCAAGATCTGGTTTCAAATCCATGTGCGCTAATGTGGGGACTTCGACTCTGCGATACCAAACCGGAAAAACTTCCCCTCGGCAGACATGCAGTCGAGATGAAAATAACGGATTCCGCTCCGGCCAAGCCGCCCGCGCTCGGAATCTCGCCTACACAGCCTGTTCATGCGGTTGGCAAAAACAGAGCGCATTGCACACCGTGGACCCGTCCGCCTCGGGATCCTGTTACGGAAGCAGTACTACACGGTAAAAGCGGCATGGACCAACAGGAAGATCGTAAAATGTGCTGTTTGCTGGCAGCGGGGAGCCCGAATCGGTCCAAGTGATTAAATCTGTCGAATACTGCACTTGATAGGTTTGGCCGGAAGCCGATTGCCATGTGAAGGAAATCTCGCCACCTTGGACAACAACGGACTGAATAAGCGGTGGCGGTGGCGGACTTGTGACAAAAGTTTGGTCTCCGCCGAAGTTCGTCCCCCCACTGTTTTCGGCCACTAACTGGAAATGATATGTCGTATTAGGATTCAGATTGGTTACTGTGAATGGCACGGCGACACTACTGCTCCCGTTGCCGACGTTGATCGTTGCTGTATTGCTGCCATAAGAAGTATTTGTGCCCCACTGATACCAGGCGGTGGTCGCCGCTCCATTGGGGTTGACGTTTCCCGCAAAAACAGCCGAGAATGCGTTGGTAGCGGTTGCCACTACAGTTGAAACCGTGGGAGCCAGCGGCAGAGTCGTAAAATTTGTGCCATTCCCATAGGTTGTCCCCCCACTATTATATGCTACAAGTTGATAGTAGTATTTCGTGTTTGGCGCAAGCCCACCGAGCGGATTGACGCTAACTCCCAGCTTGGTGGCGCCACTTCCACAATTTAAATATGGGTTGGGCACAGTTTGGCCATACGATGAACTCGCACCCCACTGGAAATAAGCCATCGTGGAAAGGCCATTTGGATTCACGCTTCCATTCAAATCTGCCGACGTCGTGCCAATATTACTTGCACCGCCGGTTGTAACCGTGGGGGCTCCGGCATGGGCACAAAATTCCATTGCACTTACGGCAATAATTAGTAAAGTCGAAACAGTTGCTTTCATTGTGGAGAATATGGGTTTAGTTGTTACTTGTAATCACGGGAAGCTTAATTACTTAGCCGATAAAATTTAGTGTTTGATTGAATCGGATCCGTAACGATATAGTTAGTACCAGAAACGACCGGTACGATTGGGACCTGACTCCAAACCGCAGAAGGACCGATGATGTCTGACGACTCAAGCACAAACCCGACAGCGTTTGTGCTCCATGTAATGAGAACATCGCTTCCTGCCAAAGAAATCTCCAGTTGAGGTAACGGTTGAGTGGTAAATGCCCATGCTGGACTTTCGGTAATCGTCTGTCCGTCCGAGGCGGTCACGTTCCACAAGTACTTAATTCCTGGAGAGAGGTTGGTAAGGGTAAAGGACGTGGCGGTAAGTCCATTGCTCACAGGCAGGAAAACTCCGTCGTTTCCGGGAGCGATGGGACAAACAGACACATTATACGACAGGGCATGTTCCAGCATATCCGAACATTGCCATGACAACGTAACCGACGTGCCAAGCCCATTCGCTCCGTCGAATGGAGCGACAAGGGATGGCACATCCGGGGGCTCGTCATTGACAAACGCCATGCCGGCACCCTCAGGGTCGCCAACAACTCCGTCGGAGATTGCCGTGAGGGTTTGGCCTGCGGAATTATACGGAAAGATATAAATTGTATCACCTGTGCCGAAAGCCTTGCTGCCGCCATAAGACGTAGTGTTGTAAGCCCACAATGGACTTGCGGTGGTTCCGTTGTCCTGGTATGCGAAGTGGGTGAACGTTTGAGAGGCGAAATGGTCCTGCGAAAAAACGAGTACGCCACCAGATGTGACGTAGGGCTGCACGATAAAGTCCTGAGGGCCAGCGGGGAGAGACACTTCCCATTTTTGGCTTCCAGTTGTAGCGTCGAGAGCCAACATTGCAACAGCAGTTGAGCTTATGTGCAAAGGAACGTAGATGGTGCCGTTCTGACCAATCGCCAGATTCATGCCTTGAGTCGTCTGACCAGGGAATTCTGCCGACCAGTTTACTGAAAGACCGTTAGTTGGGTTAAGAGCGAATAACGTCGAATTGATAACGATGTAGGCTGTTCCGTCTGGCCCTAGAGAAATGGGTCCCTGAGCGGAAAAAACGCCGCTGTTTGCGAACGACGCTTTGGTTTCAATCGTTCCGTTGGTCCGGTTTAACTCATATACATAGGTAGTCTGCGTGTTCGCGTTCAAGGAAGTGATAAATATTCGGGAATTCGCGTCATCAATCGCTGGTTGCCCGACGTCTAACGACTCGCTGATCGTGGGCGCAAGCGTCCATAAAACATTGTTGGTGCTATCAAAGCAGTAGAGGATGTCCCCGTCATTTTCGCTTATTCGGTTCGCAGTGACGTAAAGGTAACTGTTCACGCCAGCCTTGAGCGGAGCTCCGATCACACGCTGATCTGGATCGGAAAAAACCTCTGATAAGGCGTAATTGTCGGGATCAAATTCATAAAGGTGGCCCAGTTGAGTGCCAACGAAGAGATTTCCATCAGGCGCTTGAACCGGAGCGCTGAGATATTGGTCGTTCTCGGCGCTCGGGAGACTTACTGACTCAAGTAGAGAGCCGAACTGATCAATTGTCAGAATTTGAGATGTTGCATTCGGTGCTGTACTATCGAGAAATGCGTACACTCTATCGCTTGCGCCGACAATCACACCGGAGAATAAGTAAACAAAACCGTTTGTCGTTACTTGCCATTTTGTGACAGGGCTTTTGGCGGGCGCAGAATAGTAGGTGCGATAAGAATTCAGCGCATCCGCTCCCACCTGACTCCAGCCTTGGTAGGGGGCAATATCATCCACGACTGCAAAAATAAGTTGCCAATCGTAGCCTCCAACGTCCCCGATGCCAGGCAATTCATACCACGCATTCCCGTCACCGCCCCAGCCAAAATTCAAATGAAAGTAATCGCTTGAGTTGTATCCGTCGATAACAATAGAGTGCCCATCTAAGCTAGAACTGCCCGCAACGGTTCCGGCGATGCCTATTTGCACTGGCCAGCCTTTCATTATATTTGCGATCACTTCCGGCTGTTCTGCGGTCCAGGCATTTTGCGACGAATTCAGGCGCGCCGACCCATAGGAAAACCCCGATGTGTACGCCTGGGCAGAAAGCGGGGCGGCCGAGCCCTGATCGCCATATTGTTCTTGAAGTTTCACTCCGGCCGCGAAGGAGAGATATGCAAGCTCATTAGTGTGGCCGTCGTAATTAATATTCCACAGAGCCGCATTAAGGGCTGAGAATGTAGGAAATCCCCAGGTCGCCGAATCCGCGTCAATCGCAATTTGCCCGACATCCCCTTTGCTTGTATAAGCGTCAGCCTTAGAGAATAATACCTTATTCGGGTACTGCCAATAATTGACGATTTGGGAGAAGGCAGTAGCCGTGCATCCGACCCAGCACCTGTATCCATTGCCTTGATCAGAATAGGTGGTTCCATTTGCGGCTATGTAAGGACATTCATCGTTATATGGTGTCGTTTGATTCCAAGTCGGTTGTGGAAGCCATCCATCCTGATTCGCCGGCCATTGCTGAAAAGTCATTGGAGAGGGTCCCATTGGTTGGGGTCCGCCGGTCTTTTCGGATTTTGATAGCCCATTCCATTTCTGCTTTACCGCGGCTGCCCGTTCGGTTGTCGCTCCGTTCGCTTTTGCCGTTTGCAGCGCCTTCAGCCGTCCTTGCATATCCCACTTAAGCAAATGAAGAAGTGCGTTGTGCTTTGACTCTTGAAACGGGAATTGACCTCGGAACGAGAATCCCAGCACAGGATCAATTTCATCGTTGCCAGGCATGATGATAAACCCCTCGGGTTCCAACTCGGCGACAAAGGCGTAGATAACCCCCTTTTGCTCGACAGGAAGAAGTCGATGCACATGGTACGCCTCAACCGCCGCCCGCAATCCTCGCGCCTTGAAAGATTCTGGAATCGCTTCTGGATGAAGGGTCCAACAGGTCTTCTCGCTACTCAAGAAGCTATTTGCCACATCTGTCGCCTTGCCTGTATCCACAGGGCTTGCCGATGCAACCCAGTTTGGACAGGACCCGGCCAATATCAGGGCGATGAGGACAATGAAGTTGGCGGGCTGTTGTGCCCAGCTTGGCATTATTTCAACGCGTCCTACGATTTTCGATTTTCGAGGTTTCATGCTTTGCCTTTCACATGGATTACGTTCTGTTGTCGGGAATCCTGCATTGTTATCCCTGGATTTCTGCAGGAGGAAACAGAACGGCCTTACTCAATGGGATTAGAGCCTCGTCGTGTCGCCTGCTGCAAGAAACTTTGTGTCGCATTTTTATTCTTCCGCATACTTCTATACGGATCAAAATGGCTCATCCTGCAAAATGCCATTGCTCTTATTTATAAGAGCCGGCTAAGGACATGGATACGCAGTGAAGTAATCCGGGCGAAGGCCCGCATGCCTCCGTGGATGGCTTGCGGGCGGAAGAATAATTCCACAACATTTGTGCGAAGGAAAGTCCTGGAACAGGATTTCCTAAAGGCGGGATGAGCCGAAACGATCGTTTCGCGGCTTTCTTTGATGACGGCGTGATTAGTTGTCTCCAAAGTTCATTCGACAAGCAGTGGTCAATTTCTATCGGGGGACGTCACTCGCCCCATGAAGATAATGGCGCCGGTCTGGTTGTGACGAATGAGGAATAAAAAAGGATGATCGGCCTTGAAAACGACGGGTTGTGGTGGTGGCGGTTCCACCGCCAAAGCCATGTCTATTACAGTGGCTGCGGCAGCCTCCGTCCCTTCCTCGTTAACATCGACGTAGGCCTTGTGAAGCACTTGATCAATGAAAAGAGGCGAACTGCTCATGCCCGAGAAATCAGCCTGTGGAGTGAAAGCATCAGTCATGCCCATGCTCCGTAATGTCGGGACCAGATTGAATTGGCTGGCAAACTTGAATTTAGGCAGGAACACGATGACCTCGCGCTCTTGCGCTTGGGCCAGCAGTTGATTTATCCGCGTGGCGTTTAGCGATTGTTCCAACTTCGACAGTCCGTCCATTTCCTTTGGCAATAGTATGATCTGGGACATTTTGCCCGAGAAATATGGCATTTCCAAGATTTGAAGGCTTTCCGTCTCCTTGTAGCCAAATCTGTCCTTAAGAGTCATTGTTGGAACGGAAACGGCTTTGTTGGGGTTTGAGTGGAATGGCGCATCCCGCGTTTGTGATTTGTCAAATTCCACCCGCCACCGAGCTTTGAAATAAATGGCGTCGGCCAGCACTAATCGCGTCGATTTGTCCAATCCTCCAGGCGGAATTATATTCTCGATTTTATGCTGGGTTTGTTGGACGACCCAATCGTTGATCCGCTGGCGCGCCGATTCCGGCGCCCTGGCGAAATCAAGCTGGTTCAATTCCGCGCCGTACTGCACACGGCCGATTCTTAGAAAATCGTCCTGGAACGAGAACCCTTGCTGAGACCAGATGGAATTGGCCACTACCAGTTGGTAGGGAACCCCCATCATCGAAGCATCATGCACAAAATCTCTGGCAGGCTCTTCGTCTGCCTGGAGCCTGCGGATCAAGGCCCCTAATCCAACATGGACGGCACTGCCTGCCGCGGCGAGATGCAGAACTTTGCTCATCTGATCGCCGGTTTGCCCCCTCGCGCCTGCCAAGGCCAAGGTCAGAGCAGTTTCCACCGAATAAGGTGAAAGAAAGAAATTTCCCGGCTGCTTCGCTAAACGCGTGTAGAGATCAAACGCGAATGCGTTATTCGCGGCAATTATTTCGTTTGGAACAAGCTCCGTTGCCTCGGCAGCCGGTTGCGCGACAGGAGAAGTCTGGGCGGCCTCAACCGAGACTTCAATGGTTAACGCGTCCACGGGCACATATCGGGCTGACACCCCCGAGCGCCCCCGCCACTTGACGGAAGCGTATCCCTTGGCTTGAGCCTCAGTCAATGCGGCGTCGCTCAGTTTGGCAAGAGCGTCGCAGTTTGAGGCGGAAGAATCCAGACCGAAAAACGCCTCCGGCGCGGACGCAAAAATAACATGATACGTGCCTGGCGCATTGGGAGCGGTCAATGACACTGGTGCGAATTGATCTGATCGGCCGGATTGAATCATGGGGTTGGTGACGCGCCAGGGGCTGTTGAAACCGCCCCACGATGGCATGTAGACCAACGACGCCATTGACGAGTTGGAGCCGACGTTCACCGCTTGAAGCGTCACCGTTCCGTTGAGCGTGGCCCCGGGAGAAACGCGCAGTCTCTTGTCGGAGGCCGAAACAGAATGAAAACCGCGACTTCCTTTTACGATCCTCAACGTCCCGCCCGTTCCATCGGAATTCGTTGGAATTGGCTGGCCATAAGCAGCCGGCGAAATTGGGTTCAAAAAGCATACCGCCAGTGGCGCCAGAACAGCCATCCATGAAATCAATCTCAGATTCATACGCCCTTTTTGTTCATTATTGACATTTACCCTTCGATTGTAAATACGTCTTGCTATTGCAAATCCTGCAAAATGAATCTGGATTCGTTAAGGTGAGGAATTGAAAATGACGGACAGCGAGCCGAATGACCTGGCCGGGGGTTTCCCTGACACCCACTGGACCAGCATCTTCCGGGCGTCCAACCTGGACCAAACGGTCGGGCGCGAGGCTTTGGGCCGCGTGGTGGGGAAATATCGCAAGCCTGTTTTGGCCCACATCAAGTGGCGCTTCGCTGTTGACCAAAGCCAGGCGGAAGACTGGTTCCACAGCTTCGTTGAAAAGAAAATCCTTGAACATCACTTCCTAAAGTCCGCTCAAAAAGAGCGCGGCCGCTCATTTCGCGGTTTCCTCCGCAAGTCGATTGACAACTTTATCATCGACGAAATCCGTCACGACAATCGGGCACGCCATAAGCCGGAGGGCGGTTTTCTGCCCTTGGACGAACTTGCCGAAAGGGCGGCTGCCAGTGCGGCCCCGGTCGCCGATCCTTACGATTTGGCTTGGGCGCAAGATGTATTACGCCAGGCGGAGGAGCAATTACGCGAGTTTTATGTCACGAAGGGCCGGGAGGACTACTGGAACATATTCAACGAAGGTTTTCTTCAACCGACCTGCAACCAGACCAACCCGCCGTCGATGGCGGAACTGGCTCGGCGTTTTGGTTTCCAGTCGGCTGAACAGGCGTCCAACGGCTTGGTGACAGCCAAACGCAAGTTCAAGCAATTGCTGCGAACCGTGGTTTCTGAATTTGCGGAGGACGAAGACGCGGTTGACGCTGAGATTCGTGAACTGACAGCGATTCTGGCCAATGCCGGTTGATTGTGGACACGTTGGCATTTTGTTTTGAATTAAAAAGCAGGACGCCGAAGCCCGCATCGTAAGAGAATATGAACGCGTCAAATGTGTGAATCGAAAGATGATCGGGAGCGGACCAATCCCCGAGGTTTGGCCGCCATTATGCAGTTGGGTTTGGGTCCGCTTCCGCCCGAGCCGTATCCGCCGTATGGGGAGCAGCATGTGGCCGCGACGATGGAGAAACCCGGCGATCAAATTGGCCGCTACAAGCTCTTGGAGCAAATTGGCGAAGGCGGGATGGGCGTCGTCTGGATGGCCCAACAGGAGGAACCGGTGCGCCGCCGCGTCGCGCTTAAAATCATCAAGCTGGGGATGGACACGCGCGACGTGGTGGCACGCTTCGAAGCCGAGCGCCAGGCGCTGGCGTTGATGGATCATTCCAACATCGCCCGCGTTTTTGACGGCGGGGCCACACAAACTGGTCGTCCTTATTTCGTCATGGAGTTGGTGCGCGGGGTGGCGATCACCACCTACTGTGAACAGAACCGGTTCAGCATCCCTGAGCGGCTGGAATTATTCGTGCAAGTCTGCGCGGCGGTCCAGCATGCTCATCAGAAAGGAATCGTTCACCGGGACATCAAACCTTCTAATGTGCTCGTGACGCTGCAAGATGATCGCCCGATGCCGAAAGTCATTGATTTCGGCGTGGCCAAAGCGATGACACAGCGTCTCACGGAAAAGACGCTTTTTACTCGCTTTCGTCAATTTGTGGGCACCCCTGCCTATATGAGCCCGGAGCAGACGAGCGAGAACCGGGATGATGTTGATACGCGCAGCGACATTTATTCGTTGGGCGCATTGCTTTACGAATTGCTTACCGGCAGAACGCCCTTTGAGACGCAAAGCCTAATGAAGGCCAGCTACGAAGCAATCTTAAAGGTGATTCGCGAAAACGAGCCGCCGAAGCCCTCGACCCGCCTTACAACTTTGAAGCAGGAGGAGCAGAGGCGAGTGGCATCCGGGAGAAAAACCGAACCGCAAAAACTAAGCCATCTGCTAAGAGGCGAATTGGATTGGATTGTCATGAAGGCGCTGGAAAAGGATCGTGCTCGGCGGTACGATTCGGTCAGCAGTCTGGCCGCTGACATTGGACACCATCTCAAGAACGAGCCTGTAACGGCTCGTCCATCGAGCAAGTTTTATCGTTTTCAGAAATTGGTGCGGCGCAACAAACTGAGCTTTGCCTCCGGAGCTGTTCTGGCTGTCGTGCTGATCACGGGTTTCGGTGTCTCAACTTTCTTGTTCATTCGCGCGCAGGATTCGGAACGCACTGAGAAACAGATGCGCGCCGAAGCAGAGAGGCAGCGCGCGCTCGCTTTGGCCGAAACAAGGAAGACAAAAGCTGCCTTGAGCCAATCAGACCTGCTGCAGGCTTTGCGGCTGATTGACGATGAAAAACCCGGCGATGCATTGCCCTATTTGACACAAAGTTTGGTTGAAGACCCGTCCAATGCCGCCGCGCTGATGCGGATGACGACGCTGCTGATGTATCGTTCGTGGATGCTTCCTGTCCTAGTGTTGACTAACAATCAAGCTATCCGCGGGCCCTGGTTTTCTCTCAATGGTGATCAAATCCTCGCATGTTCTTCGGGCGGACGGGCTGCGGCCTGGGACGCGCGGAGCGGCGCGCCCATTCAAGTGCCCATGGTAAACAGTGCCCTGGAGGTCGCTCAATTCAGCGCCGATGGGAAAGAGATTTTCATTCAGTCGAGCGACCATACAGCACGCGTTTGGGACATGCAAACTGGCGAATCTTTGACGGGCTTTCTTCGGTTCGACGGCATCGTTATACAAGCGAATTTCGGCCCGGACTGGAAACAGATGGTGACGTTGTCCGATGATGGAACAGGACGCAGGCATGAGGTTCGTCTCTGGAATTTTCAGGCGAGCGACGCGCCAAAGACCATTTTCTCAACGCGAGCCGGAATGCTGGCACCAAACTATAGTCCGGCGGGGAATTGGGTTATCACTGCGGGCGACGATGGTGTCGCCCGAATATGGAGCGCGCAGACAGGCGATCTGGTAGCGCAACTGCGCCATGCTGGGGCCGTGCCTGAAGCGGCCTTTAGTCCTGATGAAGAACGAGTTGTCACGGCTTCGTATGACGGCACCGCCTGCGTTTGGGAGACCCGAACGGGCAGGCTGCTGACGGGGCCGCTGAAACATCGCGGCGGGGTCTTGTCAGCGCAATTCAGTCCAGACGGCTCGCGCGTTGTTACCGGTTCTTTTGACAAAACAGCCCGCGTCTGGGATTCACACACGGGCGAACTTCTTACTTCGGCAATGCGGCATGCCGGCCAAGTTGATACGGTGCGATTCAGCCCTGATGGAAAACATGTCCTTACCGGTTCGTTCGATGGATCGGCCAGAGTGTGGGATGCGCAGACTGGCCTCCCATGGAGCGAGCCTTTGAAACATGGCAGCCGGGTCTTATCGGCAGAATTCAGCCCGGACGGCATGCGTATCGTCACAGGTTGTGGGGACAATACTGTGCGTGTTTGGGAAATCCAAAGCAGCCCCGCGTTGCCGACAGTTTGCCCACATCAAGATAAGGTGACATCCGCCTGCTTCAGCCCTGATGGGAAACGGGTCGTTACGTCGTCGCTCGATGGCACCGCACGCCTCCGGGACGCGCAAACCGGTTTCCCGCTAGCGGACCCATTGCAGCATGACGCTGCTGTTTTGGACGCTCAATTCAGCGCGGACGGCACGCGAATTGTAACGGCTTGCGCTGATGGCACGGCCCGTATTTGGGATGTACAAACGGGCCGGTTGTTGAGGTCCTTGCAGCACACTCGCCCCGTCTTGGCAGCTCAATTCAGTGGCGACGGCGCCAAAATCCTTACCACCGCCGCAGATGCGATGCTGCGCATCTGGGACTTGACCGGCAAAGTACCCATGCATCGACTGGAACTAGCCGAAGCCGTTCGGACCATGCAATTGAGTCCCGATGGGCGGCGCCTTGCGACTATCTCCACGGACAATGCAGTGAGAGTTTGGGATATTGAAAGCGGCCAACTTTTGTTCCCACCTCTCAACCACAGTAGAAGCGTTCTATCGGCAAAGTTCAGCCCGGATGGAATGCTGGTTGTCACGGCCTGCGGGGATGTTGCGCAGATTTGGGATCCGCGACTCACGCAGCCTTTGCTGGCCACACTCAAGCACAGTGATCTCGTGGCCTCGGCTGATTTTAGCCCTGACGGGCTCGAGATTGCAACTGCGTCGATGGATTACACGGCTGGACTTTGGGATGCGAAGACGGGCTATCCCCTGGCACCGCCCTTGCAGCACAATTCTGGCGTCCAGTCCGTCGCGTTCAGTCCAGACAGCAGATGGGTCGTCACCGCCTGTAAGGACGGCACGGCCAGAGTCTGGGATGCGAAGAGTGGGCTTCCACTAACGCCGCCCTTTGTCCACCCTCATGCAGTATTTTCCGCGCAGTTTGCTCCCGATGGTAAACGCATCCTGACTGTTTCTCAAGATGCTTACGCAAAGGTTTGGAACCTCGCTCCCGGGCATCCATCTCCTGATTGGTTGTCCCGGTTATGCGAGGCGATTTCCGGCCAAATTCTGAATGACCAAGGCGTGCTGGAACTGACAAAATTGGATCGCTCCGAAACGCTTCGAGGCATACGGCAGGAACTGAACCAATCGACGAATGTTGACGATTGGGTCAGGTGGGGCCGGTGGTTTCTCACCGATCCTTCCAAGCTGCCAGCCAGCAAGTGATGGACAGATCCAAATGAACGCGGACACCATGACGATAATTTGCTTTGACTTGAGTGGCGCGCGTGTTAATTCGTGTATCAGGTTTCGGCATCACTTTGCCTTTCTTTGGCCTGTTGCCGCATGGGTGTTCACGGCGTTTCATCTGCTGGGGAACTGCCTCCTTGGCGCCGGAACCGTTTGGTGGCGGCCTCGGACGAAGCACTGGGGGATCGCCGTCCTGATTTTCTTGGCTTGTCTTCAAAGCAGGGCGGACCAAGTGATTCGGATTGCGGACGTTTCGCCGGCGCGCGTCGAGGGTGGCGAGAACGGCCAATTCGTGATGGTCTATGATTTGTCAATGTATAAAGCCCCCGGCTGGCTCCCGGCTTGGAGTTTTCAGGATGCGGTCGGGCTTTCCGGCCACCCCATTTCCAAGGAGGACGTTCGCAAGTATCTGAATTCCTTGCCGGCAGAGGCCCGGTTGAAGGTGGATATGAGATCGGCAAAATTCAGGCTCGCTTGTGACAGGGATCAGGATTGGGACAGCACCAGTCCGAATTTCGGCGCCTTCAAAGCCAATGACCAGCTTCCGTCGGTGGACGCCCTCATTTGGCGCGGCAAGGTCAGCGACGATGGGATCATGGCATCCCTGGAGGATTTCGACGAGGCATACCGGCCAGGTGTCACCCGGCGCATAATGTACGAGCGCCTCACACATCTCGCTTTGTCAGTCAGCAAGACCCCCGGCCCGCTTCAAGACGGCGCGCGCCTGGTGGCCGCAAAACTCCTGACCGCAAGAACATTATCCGGCGAGCTTCCGGCGGCGACATGGGACGGGGGAGACGCCGTGTTGGCAGCGATGGTCAAGAAACAAATCGAGACACTTCAGAAGGAAGAGTTTCGCTACAAACCGGTAAGCTTTTACACATGGGACGACGAACTGAGGCGAATCTTCATCCGCGACCGCGTGCTGGCGGAGGCATTCACCGAGGAGGAGTCCCCAACGGCCTGTTTGATCTGGCTGGTGTTGCTGCGCCAAGACCCAAAACTGGCCCTGGCCTTTGGCGAGGAAAAAGCGCGCCGCACTGAGTTGACGGGCAAGCCGCATCGGGATTTTCAGGAGATGTTCAATGCCGCGCTCGGAAACCAAGACCCCGCCACCGTTCTGTGTGATGGGGCCAAGTTGGCTGATGTCGTTGGCCGCGTGCAATCAAGGCTTGAGCGGTCGGAGAAGATAAAATTCGCCCTGCTTCCAGCCGCCGCGACGCCCGAAACGCAATTCCGCAACACGTTGACGCTGGAACAAATTCCCGATTACATGAAGCTGTTCCTGAAGGCGATTCGCGATGGCCAGTGCAGTCTGGACCCTGGGCCGGAAGGCCCGTGGTACCTGTTCCAACAACACAGCTTGGAACCGTTGTTGACCTGGAAATCCTTGCCCGACGGCATAAAGCTGGCAGGCGGCTGGGACTATGAGCTGCGCCTTGCCGAAACATTCCAAGCCCTTTATGCCGCGCATCGGGAAACTCACGCAAAGATTGTCGAATACGGAGGTCCCCCAAGTGCTGCGAGACCATTTCCTCGCAGGACTTATGCGTTGCAGATTCGTCTCTTGGTGCCGCCGGTCAACCGCGTCGAACCGATGCCGGAAGTTTATCGGCGCACGGCGCTGGCTTATGACCGGCTTGGGCGTCTCCTTGCTCGACATTACGGAGATGCCCCCACACTCACAGGGAGACGGGAAATGGGGGGAAAAGCGGATTTGACCGCAAACGCCGAGGCGGACAGCATGGCCAGCCTCTATCGTGGGCTTTACTTGACAGCTTGCGACGATTTGGGTATGACGCCGGTGGACGCCAAGGGCAATCCCACGGAATTACGGGCGGCGGCGAAACAATTCCTGGAGGGCTTCGGCTCCGATCCGGATAACCAGCGGGATGTCCGATTCATGCTTCCGCTTGCTCCAGTCAATGTGCCGCCGAAAACCGGGGAAGGACCAGTTGTGGGCAAGTCTTATCCGCTCTCAAGATTGGGACGCGGAGGAATTGATTTCTCTCGCGATCCACTGGACAGCCTGCCCTCAACAAGGATTCCCGTTGACCGCGCTGATTACGAACGAACGACCTATTATTGGGCGGTCTATGGAGTATGCGAGAAAAGACTTTATGTTTCTTTCGACGGAGTGCCGAAAATTGAGTTGGAAGGCGATCTTGGCTCGCGGGTCGCACTGGACACGACGAGCAGCACCAGGTCCATGGCCTTGGCGCGATTCATGGAAATCGAGCTTCCCGGCAGCGGTTCGCTCAATCGGGCAGAATTCCGCGCGTTGGTGGACAAAACGGATGGGAGCGCCAACAACGTTGAAAAAGCCCTTGTCGATTGGGCCAATGCCTCGAGTCCATCAATTCACCCATGACCATCTGAGAGGCGGATGTTTTCCGCACAGTCAATTGCAAGAATCCGTCGTTTCTGTCGTATAGGGATTGTGAAGATACTGAGGACATGAAAATGTTGAGAACATATTCGGAAATGATCTTTCTTGACCCGGAGTTGGAGCAGCATAAACTCGCCATCATAAGCACTGTCGGTGAGGCGAAATCGGCCTTTCTTGATGATCGAGGGCACATGCTAAATTGGCGTCAACGTTCAGATGTGGAACCCGAAGTATAGGGCAGAATATGAACACTTTTGGAGAATCCAAACTGCCCCACGGAACGGTGTTGCGGAATCAATTTGTCAGAGCCGGGCGCGGCGCGAGAATTTGCGCCTATCTTATTGATTTAGTGCCAGCCGTCGTGCTCGGCTGTTTGGGAATAATCCCCATCATCGGTCCAATTTTGGCGGGGGTGGTCTTGACTCCATATTGGTTATTGCGAGACATTATGGGGGGCAGCCTCGGGAAATCGCTGCTCGGCCTAAAGGTGATGTCATTTACCGGCGGAGAAGCAGGAAAGGGGGCGCTCGTCGCTCGGAATCTGCCCCTCGCGGTGGGGCCAGCAATGATGATAATTCCGCTGCTTGGCTACGTATTGGCCCCAAGCGCTGCTGTAGTGATCATGTTAATCGAAGCAATTTGCCTGCTCGCAATGAGCGAGAGGATTGGCGACAAAATTGCGGGAACCGTCGTTGTTGTGAAATGAGTCCTTTATGAATCGAAATCTCAAAAACTCAAGGAGTCTTATGATAACCCAAATTTGTCATTCCAGTTACAACAAATGTCTGTGTGCGTGTACTCTGGTTGTTGGCTTGTTTTTTTTATCGCCAACTGTGGTGAACGCTCAATCTTCGGCCGCGACCCTTTCACCAGACTTGCAGGAGATCGTCAAACTTGCCCAGGCGCACATGAGCGACGACACCATTCTGCTCTATATCAAGCAGTCCAACAAAGTTTACAATCTTAGCGCGAACGATATTCTGTGCCTCAATGGTCTGGGGGTGTCGCAGCAGATCATACTGGCGATGGTCCAATCGAAACAGGTTCAGCCCGCGAATCCGATTCCCGTGTCGCCGCAGATTGCGGCCCCGCCTCCGAACGATCCGGCGGTGCCGGTCGTCTCCCCTGCAGGCGGCTCCACTGCGCCCCCTTCCGACGCGGTCAATTTCGAGTATTTCAAAGAAGAACTGAAGAACGACGGCGATTGGAGGGACGTCTCGACGAATGGCGCGTGCTGGGTGCCGTGGTTGCTCCAGACGAATCCTACGTGGCGACCTTACGTTGACAACGGGAACTGGACATACACTGAAGATGGATGGTTTTGGAAATCTGATTATCCCTGGGGCGAAATCGTCTTCCATTACGGCCGTTGGTTCAACGATATGACGGTCCGGTGGGCTTGGGCTCCGGGTTATGATTGGGGTCCAGCGTGGGTTGCCTGGCGCGATTCTGCACCTGCATCGCCAATGGCTCCGGTCACGGTCGCCGACCCCGGCACGGTCGGCTGGGCGCCTTTGCCACCTGCTGCGCAATTCGAAACCGGTGTCGGACTGGAATACAATGGCACCGTTGTCGGACCCGGCGTTAACGTTGATTTTGGCCTTCAACCCAGTGCATTTGTGTTCGTTGATGCGGGTCGTATACTGGTTCCCGAAGTCCAGGCTGCGGTGATTTTTGACCCGGTTCGGTTGCAGTACATTTATGCTCGAAGCCCGGTCGTCAACAATTATCGAGTGAGCAACGGCACATTTGTAATGGACGGGTTGGGCGTTTGGCGAATGCGGTATCTGAGTGCTCACGGGGTTCGGCCTGAAAGGGTCGCGCTCCGCAATGCGATAATTGCCAAAGCTCGCCAAGCGCAGGAAGCTCACTTCTCTGAGACGCATGACCGATATCTGAAAACGGGCGAACCGATCAGTCCCGGTGCGTATCGAAAGCCTGTGCCACCGCAGCAACCACCGCATCAGCCACCGCAGCAACCACCGCATCAGCCACCGCAGCAACCACCGCATCAGCCACCGCAGCAACCACCGCATCAGCCACCGCATCAGCCACCGCAGCAACCACCGCATCAGCCACCGCAGCAACCACCGCATCAGCCACCGCAGCAACCACCGCATCAGCCACCGCAGCAACCACCGCATCAGTTGCAACCAAAGGCAACATCGAATGGCGGAACACACGACAATGGCAACCAGAAACAGAATTGATTTTCTTGCGCAAAGTGCTGATTATTAGTTGGATACGGTGTCCTATAAGCAGACGGGAAACAGAGCAACGCGCTCCACAGGATTGCTGGGGTCGTTAGGGACGAAAAGATCGCCGGAGGTGAGGGGCTTTGCGTTGATGGTGAATCCTGCCGTCCCGCCATTTTGGGCGCTTTTTGCTTGTGCCGTAGGTGTTTCCATCATAATCGTGTAAGCAGATTGGGGATTTAGTCCGGGGAAAAATTGCCGCGTTTGGAAACAAACGGGCATTGCGCGCATTTAGACGCCGGTATGAGCGCGTGTTGACTTGCGCTTTGTTTGGCCCGGCACCCGTCCGAGAGGAGGGTGTTTTCGGGGGAAATGACTGATATGATCCTGTCGAGTGCTTGGATTTATGCGTGACGCATTGGCAATGTCATTGGGATGCGTGCGGGAGATGTTTGCCCATGGGCGGATGATGGGAATCGAGGCGACATTTTTGGCTGTAGTTATAGCGCTGGCATGTGCCTTTGGTTGCCACAAGTCGGCATGGCTATGGAATTTGAAGTATTCCCAAACGTTTCCGGGCTTCGGCTTGTGTCTTTTGGCGGGCATAATCGGGTTTTGGTCCACACTGGTCTATGCTGGCGCGGGATTTGCGAAGGAAGCCGCTATCGCGGTTGTCAATGGATGGGGTACGATGATTTGGGAAGATCACGGTTGGAAAGATGGCGTTTTTGCCAAGGCAAAACAGTCCGTCAAAGACTTGAAAGACCCAAAGACAGGACGATCGCTGGAAGATTTTTCGCTTATTGGCCCTGACCACGTCCGGTATGACGATCCGAAATCGGCGTATATTCCATCTCAAACCTCCAAGTCACGCGAGGCAGTATCTTTCGTTTATTCTAAAGAGACGATTCATTCTTTTAGGTCAGCCCATCCGATCTTAGGGTGGTTTCTTTTCGCCAACCAGGAGCAATCATCGGAACTAATGTCTAAAGACACTGACTCTTATTTTGCGGAGCATCCCGGAACAACCTACCGGGTTGACCGCGGCTTTAAATTGGCGCTTCAACAAATTGTGCGGGAACTCGAAGGCGGAACAGACCGCCTGGTGAGGATTGCCCGCGTGGGGGTAATCGTCTTTTTTGCCGCCGGAGAGGCATTCTCTTTTGGGATCGTAGGTTTTATTGCATATCGAAAATTGCGAATTGACAGACAAACCTTTAGAACATGACCGTATTTATGGCAAACCCATCTACAATACAGCAGCAAACGACGTTCAACGTCAAGAACCACCTAATCATCGGCCTCGGCGGCACCGGCGGAAAAGTCATTCGGGCTTTTCGAAAGACCGTCTTCATGGAGCTTCGTGGGGAACCGTTGCCAGCGGACACTAAAGTGGAATATCTTTATGTTGACTCGAATAATCACGAAATGGAGGGCCAGCAGGAACTCTGGAAGGTTTTCGACCGTTCAATCGCGCTTGATAATGATAGTCTCTTAAAACTACGAACCGGAAATGTTTTGGCGATGTTCGATGAATCGACCCGCAGCCCGGGGATTTCGCCCTGGATAGGAGAAGAAATGGTGCTACGCGAAAAGGTCTCCAACGCGTCGGGCACCCCGGGCGCAAATCAGATCCGCCGGTTAGGGCGTTTCCTCTTTGCGACAAATGCGAACAGCTATACGTCGAAAATAATCAAGAAGGTGGAGAAGATCATAACAGGCTCTACGGCTACCGTTTCATTCCACGTTTGCTGCACGCTGGCTGGCGGGACCGGCAGTGGCAGTATAGTGGATGCCATTGTCCAAATACGAAAGATATACAAAGATCCTGAAACCCATCCTATTTTTGTCTACGCCTTGATCACGGACCAGCCTCAAAGCGCGGATACGGGCAATTTTTACGCAAACCAGTACGCCGCTTTGGCTGAACTGAACGCTTTGCGCCTGGGACATTTTCGTCCGTTTGACATCACCGCCGAAGTGCCGCGACGCTTGGAGGAAAGGGAAACGCGCGATCCATTCCAATCCCTGATTCTTATCACAGGAATAAACCAGGAGAACGACACGGCGACGCGGGAGGAACAGGAGCAGATGGTCGCTGGACTTCTTTACCAGAAGATTGTGGCTCTGAGGGGAGCCATACCGAAGCAAATGCATGACGCCGAGACCGCCGAGGACCTTCGCCCAACGTATCCGCACGAACTCAATGAACGAGGTTACTTCGCCAGTACCATGGGAATCAAACGCTTTGTGGTGCCCGAGACAGAAATAAGGGAGAAATTGCGCTTCGCCTTTGTATTGCAAGCCGCCCGACAATTTCAATATAATAATCTCTCCGAGAGTTCAGGTTATCTTGAACAAAGGCGTAATCGGGACCTTCCTGAGTTGGTCACCAACCCCGCGCACAATGAGAGATGGTGTTTGACGGATAATCACCTCAAGCTATCCACCGACTTCCGATTGACTGGAGGAAATCCATGGCCTGCCTTTACGGATGATTGGAATAATGTTTTGGAAGCAGAGAAATCTGACATCATGGGGCACTATGCAAAGGCTCACGAACAGTGGGTTCCGCTTTTGACCCAGTGCGCCGACGGTTATTTCAAGAATGGATTTAGGGAAAAAGGAGTCATTGAGTATTATGACCAAAAGCGCAAAGCCAAAGAGGAATACGCCAAAGAGATAAGAGATAAAGTCGAGGCTGACCTGTTCGAGCGATGGAAATCCGGCGAGGACGGGGTTGAAGACACCGTGCTGATTATCGAGGCACTTCTTGAACATCTCTCCGATAGGGAGAGAGGAAGGAAACTTGACGCCCAAATTGCCGAACAAAAAGCTGCAGTTGCGACTTTAGAGGAAGAAGAACGGCGGATCCTCAAAACATGGGAGAATGTGGGGGTGGCGGCGCGCATGTTGGGCAAGCATAAAAAGGTGTTTGAATCGTTTGTGGAAAATAAGAAGTCTCTTTGCGTGTGCAGAACAGAAGTTGTCTCTCTGCAATTTGCAAAAGAACTTCTTGCCCAAGTGCGCTTGGAACTGTTGGATTTGCAGAATCGCATTGCGGAATGCAAAAAGGCGATATCTGAAACCGCCACCGAGATTGAGAAGGAAATCACGGCGCGCATCAGTGCTGCCGAGAAAATCAATTACCGCAGCAAGGTCGTAAAGCTCTTGGATCCGGAGGCGGTGAACAATACGATAAACCATTTGACGTTCGACAGATCCACCCAAGAAGGAAAGGCTCAGGAAGTTAGGTTGCGAGTTTGCAAGGAACTGGAATCGAAACCACGAAAATTCTCGGTGTTTGCAAAGGAGATGAACAGTTACCGATTGAAGCTCATCATGGATGAGGTGTGCGCCACAACGTCGCAGACTGCCCACGAAGGCTTATTTTCGGGGGCTTCCGCATCTGGTTTGCAGCGAATTATCGGCATCAACATTATTGAGCGGCTCCACGCGCAATACGGCGCCGTGACGGATACCCTGAGGGGAATCATCAAAGAGTTGGTGATTAGTGCCGCCCCTTACATGACGTTCGACGGCAACGCGGCGCAGCCAAAAGTCTTGCTGCAAGATCCGCAAGTGCCGGATATGCCTAAACTCTCCTGGACCGTATTCCTGCCGAAATGCCCCAGTTTGGAGCACCCTTTTCGAGAGCAAGTCAAGGAGGCCTTCAAGAGCGCCTCGGAATCAGTGGTCGTCGAGGATTCCGATCATAATCCGAACGAAATAACTATCATCGCCTTCAAATATTGGTTTGCACTGCGTTTTATGAAACCGTTGCAGGAACTGCGCCGTAAGTATGAAACATCCCTGACATCCGCCGAAATCAAAAAAATCCATGAAATCCATTTGGAAAATCACCGTTGCGAAGTGGATGGCCTTTCGTTCCGCAAAGGCATTGGACAATTGCCAAGCTTGTTCTTGCCGAATATTGCCAAGCGAGGTTTCGCCCTGTTGATTTTAGGTCAAATTATGGATTTAGTATCGCTACAGACCCATCCAGACACAGGCATCAAGAGCCTTTATCTCACCGAAAGGGGGCCGGATGGGGTGCCGGTGACCGACCCTGTCGATCTCAGCGCGGGCACAGTGGAAAAAGCGGCGTCCCGACTTGATGAACGGAATTATGCCAAATTACGGCAGACCATAAGTGGAGTCCTTGGAAGAAATTTTCGTCACTCGGAGAAGCGTGCCGAACTGTCATCGAAACTGGACGTTCTTAAGGGGCAAAAGTACGAACAGTTTGGCCGAAATGATTTTAGCAAGGAATTCAAGGAATGGTCGCGAGGCATTGAAGAAGCGAAAGCCAGCATAGATTTGCTCTTAGGCTGATTGAGCCTATTCATTGCCTTGATTTATGGAAAAGGGCACCTACCGCTGTAAAAACTTTCGCAAGAACTGCGAGTATGCACGCACCCACCGAGATATCAAATGTCTGGATGGAACGAAGCTCACAGTGGATGGCAAGGACTTCAAATGTCCCGTCAACCACCCAACCTGCCAACGGGAGATCCGCTTGCTTCCGAGCGGCAGAGGCGTTAATTGGCTATGGGTGAGTGCCGCTGCTGCTGCAATCGTTGTGGCGTTTGTAATATCTTGCATAATCATTCCCCCACATCAGGCCACGATCACCGTTGTTGCCAGCCTGGCCAGCGGCGGGACGGTCAACGGGGGCGGCACATTTGCCGTGGGGTCGCAGCAGCAGATTTCGGCCAGCGCCTCCAGTGGTTGGACTTTCACGGGATGGAGCGATGGGAACACGCAGAATCCCCGCACCATTACCGTCGCGTCCGGCGGAACGACTTATACGGCGGACTTCAGCCAGCAGGAGGCCACGATCACCGTTGTTGCCAACCCGGCCAGCGGCGGGACGGTCAACGAGGGCGGCACATTTGCCGTGGGGTCGCAGCAGCAGATTTCGGCCAGTGCCTCCAGTGGTTGGACTTTCACGGGATGGAGCGATGGGAACACGCAGAATCCCCGCACCATTACCGTCGCGTCCGGCGGAATGACTTATACGGCGGACTTTAGCTCGAATGGAGGACCAACTTGTGAGACAGTTCTAAAGGAAGTACTGAAGCTCTCAGTTCAAAAGCGGTACGAAGATGCTCTTACGAGGTGGGATGAGGCCTACAGAATCTGCGGGGAAACCGCGAAGGTTTGGCGATATAAGGCGATTGTCTTGGACGATATGAAACGATATGAAGAGGCGCGTCCGGCGTACAAAAAAGCAATAGCGATTAATCCGCAAGAGGGTGACTCATGGTTTATAGGGGCAGCCTGTCGTGAGGCTCAATCCCATCTTCCCGGTGCGATGTACGGTTATCGGCAATTCTTGGGATTGACACCTGGGCCTGACCCACGAAAACAGACCGTTCAGCGTAATATTGAGAGATGGCGTCAACAAGGCATCAAAGAGGACCCGAGTGACTTTTAACAGATGCGCGATGCAACGGGCGAGTTGGAACGAAATGTGATGTCCTTCTTTCAGTTTGGAAAGTGTGATAGCGGCGCCGGTGCTCCGCGTCGGTGCGTCTTAGGCGGCGCGCCATAGCCTTTCCGCCGGTCGATGTGCAATGGACGCTTCGAACAATCTTTGGCGGTCGTTTAAAATCTTAAGAGATGTGACCCGCACTTTCACTCACGCTTTTTGCAGGACTTCGCGGAAACACACGTATATGACGATGAGCCCGCATAAATGAGGCGCGTTCTTAAGAAATGCAAAAACTGCGAAGACTATAGAGGAATTATGAAAATTGAGAAGCCGAGTAGTAGAAAAGTAGCTATGGTGACTGCCATTACTATACGCGCTCTCCTGATCAGCATAACACTTACGCTAATCGTCACGGGGGCGATTGGAAACCCTATTTCTATTAGACCCGGTTGGGAGTTAAGTGGAGAAGATGTGACCGTCAACGTTTTCCGATCAGAGTCCCGAATTACAGGCGACTATACGTTTCGAGCCGTTCAACACCCGTATCAAAGAAGTGAGCGCACAGACTACGGAGTTTATATCACTTTCCCCATCATTTTGCTACGACAACAGGTCGATTTGGAGAAGCCCGTTGGAAGAATTGAAGGCTACGATTTTGCCTTAACTCCCGGCCCTTTCGATCAGGCCCTGTTTGAGGCTTTAATATTCAGTTCGGGACCGTCCGCGGGAACGTGGTCTACTGCAGCTCGCGGGTCTCGGCCCGAATTGCCCGAAGGATGGGGGTTGGTATTCTTTTCCGGCGGTTTCCAGCGCGCAGCCACACCAAGCAAAGACGAGGTAAAGGTGCATATTTCATATACTCAACCTCATCTCCCGGGCAATATTTCTAGCTACTTGCCTATCTTGCCGAACAACATCGTGAAGGCCAACTACGTTATCACGTTTCAAGCTCGGGACGGCACAAGTTTTTCACCCGTTGGCAGCTACGACCTGGTGGGCCAGTCTTCGGCCACTAATATTTCATTCAGACCTATGAATCTTCAATTAATGAAGGTCCAGGTTTTCTTTCCCCATGATGAGCCCGCAAAGTCGAAACGGGCCAATGATAAACAGAAAGAAAACTCGTAGGGAGGCTGTCTCCAGTTGGAGACAATTGGGTCGGGTTCAAAGGAGTGTAGCCGCCTCGCGATTAAAGTGTCGCTTCGGTGAGATTGGACGATTGGACATCGTGTTTGACAAATACCAAGTGCTTGGTCTCAATCCTTTCCAAAATTGTTGATGTTTGTGCCGAGGCGGGGTGGACGGTCTTGCGAAGCATCAGGCAGCAATTTATTCGCATAGGAGGGGACGCCAATGGGCTGGTAGGTATCGTTAAATC
>Ga0326727_10008582_pt1 | contig 25796 bp, 19 predicted proteins | sample MB2enrmetagenome_FD_207643 | JGI IMG/M metagenome (GOLD analysis project Ga0326727, IMG submission 207643) | Lab enriched peat soil microbial communities from McLean, Ithaca, NY, United States - MB29MY | ecosystem: Environmental > Terrestrial > Soil > Wetlands > Peat | place: USA: New York...
TTCTCTTTATCAGCCTGGAGGACGAGACGGGAATCGCCAACGCTGTCATCACACCGTGGTTATATGGCCGGTACCGTCCTCTGCTGAACAGGGCGAGGTTTCTTCTGATTGAGGGGAAAATACAGAATGTGGACGGCGTACGGATGGTGCGCGCAGAGACGATTCAGCCCTTGAATGTGACTAGCGTTCCAATGGCTTCGCGCAGCTTCCGGTAGCGGCCAGCCACGCGCGTAAATACCAATGAGCGCGTTGTGGGTTAAGCCCGAATTCAATTGCCGAGTATCAGGCTAAGAGGGTACGCGACGAATTTAGCCAAGCTGTCTGGATTGAGTTGCGTTGAATATCGCTGGCGATCGAGGCACCAGGCTTAGCCGAATTTCGAACATTTCATTGAGGGGGTTCAACGAGTTGCGAGGCCCTATGTTCCTTGCGAACAGAGAGGATCATCAAAGGCGGCCATAGTTGTTGCGTCGTCGCATACTTTTGGCTGCCTGAATTAGCGGCTACAGTCTTGTTACATGCGATGAAGTCGCGCAGTTTTTGAAGGGGGCGGTAAAAAATAGAGGACTTATCGGCACTGACCAAAAAAAGTTAGACGAGGGGGTAAAAAATGACCTGCGTCTCCGATGTTAGGGTATACAGCGCCATTGACCCAATGATCACGGTCCGTCCAATCCGGTTGACACTCTCTCCGCTCGCCGGGCTGCGTTTGGCCCTCGCGGGCGCAGGAATGGATGACTCTCTCGCGCCCATGAGCTTGTTTGCCGGAACCGACCAGCCGCAACCAGTACGCGAGGACCAGGTCATGGATCTATATGACCGGCTGCGTCCTTCGCTTCTCACCTATTTGGGTGGCTTGGGGATCACACTGCACGAAGCCGAGGACGTGATTCACGACTGCTTCGTCCTCCTCTTTGACCATCTCGCAGCCAAAGGCGAGGACGAGAACCTGCGCGGATGGATATTCCGTGTCGCACATAACCGCGCTATGGATCTGTTTCGAGAGGGCCGGCGCATTCAGCAGGCCGGTGCCGAAGGAACAGACCTATTGGCGGCGGTGATCGACACTTCGTTCAGCCCCGAGGAGCGCGCCATCCGCAGTGAAGAGTTGCGCAGGTTGCGCATTGCGCTCTGCAGACTAACACCACAACAGCGCTCGGCGGTCTTGTTGCGGGCAGAAGACCTTCGCTACCGCGAGATCAGCGTCGTCCTCGGCGTCAGCGTGAAGCGAGTTTCCGAACTGATCCAGCGGGCGCTGGCCCGCCTGGCAGGAGATCTATGAGTTTCTTCGAGGAAAATCTCGGGCGGCTGCAGCATCTTTCGGACGAAGCCATCTCCCGTCTCATCGCCGGCGAACTGTCCGCGGTGCGCGCCTTCCGCGCCCGCTCGCATATCGAGAAGTGTTGGCGTTGCCGGGCCCGCCGCGAGACCTTTGAGCAAGCGGCGATGCAGATCACCGAACATCGCAATCGCCTGGCCGAACGGATGCCCACCGATTCCGGACGGCGAGCGGCACTGGTCGCCGAGTTGCGACGAAAGGCCGATCATCAGCTCCCCCAGCCAATGTGGGTGCGTTCATTCTCCAATTTCCGCAGGCGGGTCGCCAAGCAGATGAATCCAATTTTTGCGAGCGCCGTGATCGTCACGGTGGCGGCATGTTTGCTGTTCTGGGTCTGGCAGCGAGGCGCGAATCGGGTTACCGCCGCAGAGCTGCTGCAGCGCGCGGAGGCATCCGACGCCGCGCAAAGCCACACCACCGGGGCCATCTATCAAAAGATTCGCATCACCACGCCTCACGCCGAGCTTGACCGCGAACTCTATCGCGATCCGCGAGGTGTGCGCCGGCGCCGATCCGAGCAGGTCAAAGCAGAAGACGAGCCGATACAGCAGGCGCTGACATCGGCGGGAGTGGACTGGGACTCCCCGCTCTCTGCCTCCTCTTATCAAGAGTGGCACGACCGCCAGGCCTCTGTCTCCGACAAGGTAGAGAGAGAGGATGGCAATCTCCTGAGACTGGTCAGCACGGTACCGGACGACTGGATCGAATCAGAATCGCTGATTGTGCGGATATCGGATTTTCATCCTGTAGAGAGGACCATCGAGACCCGGACTGAGGGTACTATCGAAATCGCCGAGCTCGATTACGCTGTCTTGCCTTGGAGCGGCGTGAACGATGCCCTCTTCGAGCCCTTGCAGCCGATCATTTCCCATCCGAGTTTACGCTTGCCCGCACTGCCCACTGAGACCGAGCTTGACTCGGCAGAACTCGCGGCCCGGCTGGTCCTGAACAAGCTCCACGCCGACGAGGGCGAGCAGATCACGATCGCCCGTACCGATCGTGCAATTGAAGTCAAGGGCGTGGTCGAGACGGATGCACGGAAGCAGGAGATTGTCAGAAGCCTGTGGCCTCTGCCTCATGTGAAGGCCGAGGTCCTCAGCATGGGCGAACTTGCCGCGCTGCCTCACAACGGCAATGATACACAGCCGATCACCATGCAGTCGGTGGATGTCGGAACGTCTCCGCTTCAGCGCTATCTTACGAGTCGCGGCGGTGCAACGAGCGATCTCAGCCAGTCGTCTGAGCGGTTACTCGATGCCGCACTTAAGGTGCGCCAGAACGCCGGCGAGTTGGCGACACTCGACGCGAAGTTCCCCGTATCGCCAGAGTCTTCGACAGGAGCCTCGGCATTGGCTCAGCTTCAGACAAGCTATTCAGAGCGGATTGAGATTGCGGTTGATCGAGAAGTCGCAACCCTCAATGCTCTCGGATTCACGCGCGGCCAAGCGACCCCTTCCGGCAATGGCCAGATTGATCTCTCTGCTGAAGCCGAGCGCAATGAGGCTCTCTGCCGGGAATTGATCGCGGGCAGCAATGGCACCGGAAGGCCGGCGCAGCAGATCGCTTCTGATATGTACCAATCCGCCGCCAGGATTCGCGCGGCGCTTGCAAATTCCAGTTCCCCCGAGCAATAGCACTGACTATTTGAAAAACCCTGGAGGACCTTGATGCGTACGTTTCGTCGCTTTGCCCTAGTTCTCTGCCTTAGTTTTGCATCGATCTGCGCTCACGCGCAGACCGCAACCATCACAGGCCAAGTGGCAGATTCGCAGGGCGCGCTGATTCCAAATGCCGAAGTGCGCATCGTCAGCCAAACCCAGGGGACAACGAGGACCACTCTGACGAATAACTCTGGAATCTACAACGTGCCGTACCTCGAACCAGGGCCGTATCGTATTTACGTGCAGGCGCCCAGCTTCAGTACTGCCGCGAGTGATCCCATGGTTATAACCGTTGGACAAACGCTCGTCTTCAATGTTCAGTTGAAGGTCGGCAATGCCTCTGAGCAGGTAACTGTCAATGGCAGCGATCAGCAGATCAATACTACCGATGGTTCGGTTAGCACTGTCATCGATCGGCAGTTTGTGGCCAATATTCCCCTGAATGGCCGCAGCTTCCAGGACTTAGTCTCTATGACTCCTGGCGTTTTAACGATGAGCCCGCAGACAGGGGTCTACTATTCCGCTGTGCCTGGCCTCAATGGAGATTTCAGTATCAATGGTCAGCGCACCGAATCGAATTACAACACTGTGGATGGTATCGCCGCGAATTTAAGCGCAGGCGCGGTCACGAGTCCGGGGAATGCAGGGGCTGGCACGGTCGGTGCGACGTCGGCTCTCGGCACGACCCAAAGTCTTCTATCGGTGGATGACCTTCAAGAGTTCCGAGTGGAAAGTTCCTCCTATTCCGCGGAATTCGGACGCTCCCCAGGAGGACAGCTAACCTTTATCACACGGTCCGGAACCAATAGGTACCACGGGAGCGCATACGACTACCTGCGCAATGGATGGTTCGACGCGAATGATTGGTTCAACGACTACTTAAACGAGCCCAAGGTGGAGCTACACCAAAACGATTTTGGGGGCACATTTGGCGGACCTCTCTGGATTCCGAGACTCTACAAGGGAACAGACAAGACGTTTTTCTTTGGATCATATGAAGGTCTTCGCTTATCGGAACCGATAGCTGCCTCCGTCCAATATGTCCCTGATAGCTATATGCGCCAACAGGCCCCCGCAGCAGTACAACCTCTGCTGAACGTCTTTCCCCAACAAAATGGCCACGACTACGGCACAGCGAGCGCGCCGAGTCTCGCGCAATTCTCGGAAGCGTATGCTGTACCCGCAAGCATTGATTCGACAAGCGTGCGAATCGACCAGACTTTCACACCTTCGTTGTCGGCTTTCTTTCGCTTTGCGGACACACCTAGCTCGTCTGACTCGCGTAAATTCCTATCGGCTCTCACCGCCGGCCACATCAATGTTCAGACCTACACGGCGGGCGCAACATGGTCGCCGACGCGTGCGATAACCAACGAGTTTCGACTTGGCTATGGGAAGAGCCTATCCAGCAGCACAAGCAACATAGACTCTTTCGGTGGTGCTACTCCTGTGGATTTGGGACAAGCCATGGGCAGCACGTCAGGCGTTGCTGGACAGAACCTAACGCCAACAATAGAAATTATTGTCTCTGGCGCCGGAACCGCAGTGCTACAAATGCCAGCCTACAGCAACAAGCAGCACCAGTGGAATTTGATCGACACGATGAATCTTACCCGCGGTCGCCAACAAGTCAAATTTGGCGTGGACTACAGGCAAATATCGACAGAGGCTCAGGATGCCACCGCAATCGAAGCTATTTACTTGAGTGCCCAGAGCGTACTCACGAATGAAGCCACGATCGGTTACTATGCGAAGTATCTTCCGGCAGAACCAACCTTCAATCAGGTTGCTCTCTTTGCGCAGGATGACTGGAGACTGACCACGCGGCTCAGTCTCTCCGGAGGGCTACGCTGGGAATTGATGCCCCCTCCTCATAACGACGGGAGTGTACAGCCCTATACAGTAACGGGTAGCCTGGCCGATCCGAGCACATTGAGCCTCGCGCCGGCAGGAACACCAATGTGGGATACCTCATGGCTAAGCTTCGCTCCGCGTCTTGGCGCCGCTTGGCAAGCACGCACTTCTCCGGGGTGGCAAACAGTTATCCGAGCGGGCGGCGGAGTATTTTTTGATACAGTCGCAACAGCAGAGAACGCCTTCTTTGCTTATGGTTTCAGTGCATTTATCGAGCCATTCAATCAAGTGATTCCCTTTACCGCGGCGCAGCAAAACATAACAATCGGACCGACTAAGCCGTACACCAGCCTCTATTTATTTCCCGTTCACCAGCAAAGTCCGTACACTCTCGAATGGAATGCTGCGATTGAACAGGGACTAGGAACTAACAATAGCGCAACCATTTCGTACGTTGGGTCCGCGGGGAGACGGTTGAATGAAGTCCAACGGTATAGTTTGTCGTCCTTGAACTCACAGTTTGGAACAGTCTATTAACCGGCCAGCGGTCTCACGTCGGACTACAATGCTCTCCAACTTAAGCTTCAACGCAACGTCAGCAAGGGGCTCACGGCACTCGCTTCCTATACGTGGTCTCATTCAATTGACGACGGATCAAATGCCGCTGAGCTACCGATAACGCGAGGTAATTCAGACTTCGATGTTCGTCAAAGCTTCCAAGCCGGAGCTACGTGGGACATCCCGCAGCTGAAGTCGTCTTCAAAAGTAGTGTCGGTGCTAGAAAACGGTTGGGGCATTGACGGCCGCGTGATAGCCAGGACGGCGTATCCGATCACTTTGCTGGGAACCCTCCTCTCCGACCCGGGCAACGGGAGCCAATACTATACAAACTTGAATCTTGTGCCAAACGAACCAATTTATCTCTACGGAGCGGCCTACCCTGGGGGTAAGGCTATAAATCGAGCAGCCTTTCAAACACCGACCGGAACGAATACCGGCGACGCCCCTCGGAATTTCGTGCGCGGCTTCGGGGAGTCGCAGGTTAACTTTGCTGCCAGACGCGAGTTCGCTTTCTCGGAGCGCACTCACCTCCAGTTCCGAGCTGAAGCTTTCAATATCTTCAATCACCCAACCTTCGGCTATGTAGATCCAACGATTACCGATGCGACCTTCGGGCAAGCAACTATGACGCTAAACCAGAGTCTTGGTAATGTTGCCTCGCAATACCAGCAGGGCGGTCCTCGATCAATGCAATTTGCTCTGCATCTGGCCTTCTGATAACGCAAAGACTTCATTCTTGCGCATCGTCATCGCTTGCATCATTGTCAGTTGATCTCCGAGGAGGAAGTGTGTCATCTCGCTACTTATCGTATGTAGCCCTCTGGTGTTGTGCTCCGGCGACTCTGAGTTGCCAGACGAAAGAAGTTCTGACACCTACAGCGTGTACCGAGATCCGGTATCTCGCGCCAGAAGATCTTACAATGCGGCCGGCCCTGCAACTGAGTCATGATGGAAAGCAAGTGTCGTATATCGTGCAGGTCCCGAACTTGGACGCGGACGAATACGAAAATGAACTTTACGTCGCCGCGGATGATGAAAACGGCCACTCTCAGCCGCGATTCATCATGCGGAGCACAGTCATCGGTGCGGTCACATGGTTTCCTGACGACAGGCACCTTGCGGTACTGATAAAACGTCAAGGTAAAATCGTGCTCGCCAGAGTCGATAGTGAGAGCAGGCAAGTCGACATAATCAGCGCTGCGGCAGGTGACGTCACCGACTATACATTAGACGCTAAAGCCGATGTCATTGCCATTGCAGTCAACAGGCCCCAACGACCGTTGAATTCAACAAGAACGCTAGCTGAGCGTCGCAATGGGTACCACCTGGATCTTGGCGATGTGGCACCGCCGGGTCTTCCGAGACGTCAAATCTTCATTCTTCGTCACACAGATGCAGGCAAATGGGTCGCAGGGCCGCCAATTTCATTTGCATCGCCATTTTCGGGAAAGCGAATGGACGACTTCCCCTCCGCGCATGACTTACACATCGACATTTCGCCTGATGGACAGCACCTCCTCATCGACAATATAGAGCCACTGTCTGCGGTGCTCGACAGTGAGGCATGGACGACAAGTCGCGAAGTCAAATTCATCAGCGGGCTTGGCGGCATAGGCGTCCTGAACTATCTTTATGATCTGAATACTCACATTGCATCTATGCCAGTGAAGTCACCAATCATAAGGGACAAGATGTGGGCGCCAGACAGCAGGTCCTACGTGGTCCGTGCTGTTCCGCCTGTGGGAAGTCAATGGGAAGAAAATGACCTGAAGAAGGATGCCCCCAGCGATCATCTTACTCATTTATTTTCGGTCTCTGTCGAGACCAACGCAGTCAGCGAAGTTCTTGAACGCTCGGAGCGCTTGCCTGTAGGTTGGACTCAGAATGGCGGGATGGAGATTCAAGATGAGACTGGCGTTATTCGGACGCTCTACTCGAACTCGGGGAGATGGGTAGAGCGAGAGTCTTTTCGCATTCCCCTCCCTGATATGTCACCTTATCTAGAAATTGTGTCAAACGGCCCTCGCTTTGCCTTGGAATACCAGAATGCTTCCACCGCGCCGGAAATAGTAGCGTTTGACCGATCGAGTTCGCGAGTTGAGCTGGTTGCCAATCTCAATCCACAAGTGGATAGCCTCCTCTTGCCGCGCATCGAGCATGTGACATGGTCGACTTCGAACGATTATCAGGCTAAGGGTTTACTTCTGATGCCACCCGATTACGATCCGAGTCGCCGTTACCCTGTTGTGATAGAGAATGGATCAATTCTTGATATCGGTGAATTCGTATGCGATGCAGGCGTCGAGCATGTGTCGTCGTTCGCACGAGGTCTTTTAGCGGACTCTGGTGTGCTCTACCTCATCAGATCGTGGCCAGGCATAGATGATTGGAAAACCAATTATTATCCCAAGGGATATCCGGGCCAAATCAATGAGGCGGCCTTCCAACTTGACTTGGTCGAGAGCGCCATTCGATATCTTGATGAGCGGCATATGATCGACCCGGACCGAGTTGGCTTGATCGGGTTTAGTCGCGGCGGTTGGTACACGGAATATGCTCTTATGAATTCGCATATTAAGTTCGCGGCTGCGACTGCAACCGACAACATCCTCTATTCACTTGGGGAGTATTGGCTCTTTTACGATGATCGCGCGATGCACTTGTACGAGGGCATGTACGGCGGACCTCCATATGGAGCAAGTGTCAGCAATTGGCTAAAGTATTCCATTTCCTTCAATCTGGAGAAAATACACACACCGTTGTTGATGGAGGAAATGGGTTATGGGGAGAAGGATAACGATCCCACGCGACCATCGAACTATCTCGCAAAGCATTTAGAAGAGTATGTGGGGCTAACTCGGCTTCAGAGGCCCGTCGAGCTGTACTATTACCCTCTTGAGCAACATCAGATGGATCATCCGCTGGCCCGAATTGCAGCACTCCAAAGAAACACTGACTGGTACCGCTTCTGGTTACAAGGGTACGAAAGACCCAATCCAGAAGACCCAGATCAATACAAACGGTGGGAGCATTTGAGAAAGCTTCGGGATGCGGATTACAAGGCGACTGGAATACCACTGCCAGACACCGCCGAGCCAGCTCAACACCCAGAGTGGTAGCCGTCTGCCGATCTCTCTAGGCGAAAAGGAATGCCATCCAATGTCAGGTGTCTTTCGCTCTAAGACGGCTGGTGGCCAGGCTCGACAATTCCGCCCCGTTGCGAGGGAGGGCAATAGATGAAACACGGAGATGTCACCTATAAGGCACAGCCTAGCATTTCGATTTGCTTACTCGTTGTCGGGATAGCCTGTTCCGTCACTTTGGCGTCGAGTAGCTGGGCTCTAGTGAGTCCGGCGCAATTGACACAGCAGCAAACAGAAAAGAGCTCGCCCACCAGCACTTCCTCGAACCGGCCGAGCGGTTATTTGCAGGACGACGAGCCCAATTTTCTGCTGCTTCTCCCGCAGTATCCACCTCTAGGTTCCGCTGCGGACCAAATCGATGTGAGCACGTTTCGCAAGATGCAAACCTCCGGTCAATCAGCTCGCTGGAAGCTAGCAGAAGCCGATGACCAAATGAGTTATGCGAGATTTTCCGGCGTCGTTGGAGTTGATCTTGACGCCACGAAACTGCCCATCGTGATTCATCTTCTAAGACGCGCAGACCGTGATGTTCTCGATACCGCATTTGCAGCAAAGGTCTATTTCAACCGGCCACGTCCATTCCAGCGCTTCGCGGTCGAACACGTCTGCGGTGCCGATAAGCCTCCCACACCAGAGAAGAATCCCAGCGGAGGTCTTTCAGCGTCCTCTTATCCATCAGGCCACACCGCATTTGGATGGGGCGCTACGCTGGTCTTGGCGGAGATTGCTCCGGATCGCGCGCAGGCGATTCTTTCCCGCGGGCGCGAATACGACGAAAGCAGGGTAGTGTGTGCAGTTCACTATCCCAGTGATGTCGCAGCGGGCGAACTCATCGCTGCGGCAGTGGTCGAGCAGTTACATGCCGTACCTGAATTCATGCGCGATCTGAGCTGCGCGCGGCAGGAGTATCAGACAGCCATTCAGCCACACGCACGGATCGACGCGGAATGTAGTGCTATGGAGAAGGGGCTAGGCGCTGGAGCGCAATGAGTGTGTGAGGTAGAAGCGCACGGCTCAAGCAAGCGCAATTCAATGCAAAGTGGAACTCTGAACACTGTAGTGTTGGCCGCTGAGGGCGTTGGCGAGATATGAAGGAAGCGTGCTAAGATCTCGGACAATTGGCGGGTGCACCGTGATTCGCAACCTTTCCATGACCGGTATCGAGAGAAGTGCGCAATCGATCGACGCGCGCCTCTGTGCGCATTCCGATGCGCCGCCCAGCCTAGCGCGCCCCGGCCTCTTCGGCGACTAGCTCCATCTCCCAGCCCAGCAAATCTCCAACCGAGCGAGTTCTTGCGTTCCCTTCTGTCGCAACGGCAGGAGGCGACCGCTTGCATTCACCCACGCTTTTACTGGCTGCGCAATCAGGAGGAATTTCCATGCTCGCCGTGCATTCCCCCTCACGCCGGAACATCGACAAGCCGCGCTCAACGGGGGCCGAAACTGATCACCCCCTTCCTGGCCCTCGCGCCCAGAAGATCAGCGTTTGGATGGCTCTCGAGTGTGCGCGTCTCTCTCGCGACATCCTGGGAGCGGTTGGCATCACCGGTGACTATCCCATCATGCGTCACATGTTGAATTTGGAAACGCTCAAGACCTACAAGGGTACCACGACATCTACGGGCTCATTGTGGGCCAGAACATCACCGGAATTTCGGCCTTTTAGCCACGCTGCCTATGACCAGTCTTTTTGACATCTTCAAGATCGGGATCGGCCCGTCGAGCTCGCACACGGTGGGCCCGATGATCGCTGCTCGCCGTTTTGCGCTCAAGCTCAAGGACACGCAAAACGTCGAAGCTGTCTGCCGGGTGCAGGTCGATCTCTATGGGTCACTGGCTTTGACTGGCAAAGGGCACGCGACCGATAAGGCCGTCGTTTTGGGTTTGCAGGGCTTCGAGCCGCACACCGTGGATGCGGCCAAATCCGATGAGTTCTTCGCGTCGGTTCGCGAGAAGAGGGTACTTGAACTCCTGAGTGAGTATCCCCTAACTTTTTCGCTCGCCGATGATATTGTCTTCCGGATCGGCGAGTCTCTGCGCTTTCATCCCAACGGCATGACCTTCCGTGCTCTCGATGCAGGGGGAGGGCTGATTCATATTGAGAATTTCTATTCGATTGGCGGCGGCTTCGTCGTCGGCGACGATGGCGGCGAATCTCCAGCTCCTGCCGCGCCGGTGCCCTACGAATTTCACAGTGCTGGAGAACTGCTCACTCTGGGCGAGTTGTTCAACATGCCCATCTGGAAGCTGATGCTGAGAAACGAGCGGGCTTTGCGCTCGGGCAGAAAGGTACTTTCCGAGATCGATCGCATCTGGCGGGCTATGAACGACTCGATCGAACGTGGGATGAAGGCGGTAGGAATGCTTCCCGGCTCTTTGAACGTCAGGCGCCGAGCTGAAGGTTTGGCTGCGCGGCTGCGTGCTGGCACCGATCAGAATGACCCGCTGAGACTCTTGGATTGGGTTTCTGTTTATGCCATCGCAGTCAACGAAGAGAATGCCGCCGGTGGACGCATCGTGACCGCGCCCACCAATGGCGCGGCTGGAATCATTCCCGCCGTCGCCCGCTATTATCTCGATTTTGTCTCTGGCGCGAATCGCGATGGACTCTATCGTTACTTCCTGACGGCTGCTGCCATCGGCATTTTGTACAAGGAAAATGCTTCGATCTCGGGCGCTGAGGTGGGCTGCCAGGGCGAGGTCGGCGTGGCAGCCTCCATGGCAGCCGGGGGTCTGGTCGCGGCTCTGGAAGGATCGAATGAGCAGGTCGAGCACGCGGCCGAGATTGCCATGGAGCATCACCTGGGCATGACCTGCGATCCCATCGGAGGTCTGGTCCAGATCCCCTGCATCGAGCGCAATGCCATGGGTGCGGTCAAGGCCATCAACGCCAGCCGCATCGCGATGAACGAATCGCAAGGCCACAAAGTGTCTCTCGACCAGGTGATTGAAACCATGTACCGCACCGGTCTTGATATGCAATCCCGGTACAAGGAAACATCACAAGCAGGTCTTGCCTTGAATGTCATTGAATGCTGAAGCCAATGCAGATCATCTATCTCATCACCACGGGCGGCACCATCGAGAAGGAGTACTCCGAGCAGGTGGGCGTTGTCCTGAACAATACGCGAAAGATTGGTGATTACTTGAAACGACTGCGTCTGCCCGGCTGTCAGATGCGCGTGGTTCCGCTGCTGAATAAAGACAGCCTGGAAATGACTCCCGATGACCGCGCCGCGCTGGTTGCTGAAATCGAGACATTGCTTTCCCTAAGGTGCCCGATTGTCATCACCCACGGGACCGACACGATGGCCGAAAGCGGCGCGCTTATCGAAAGGTCCTTCCCGAATTTGCAAGTTCCGGTGATTCTCACTGGAGCCATGAAACCGCTTGGGTTCGACCAGAGCGACGGCCTGCAAAACCTAACCGAGAGCCTATTTGCGGCGCGGCTGCTTGATCCCGGCGTGCACGTTGTGTTTCACGGCCAGGTGATTCCCGTTGCCCAAGCGCGCAAGGACAAAAGGCTGGGCACGTTTGTGCGAGTAGATACAGACAACGAATTGCTGGAGGTAAGAGCTGAAGAATGAAAGCACTGGTCAAGAGTCGTGCCGAGCGTGGCCTCTGGCTCGAAGAGATTGCCGAGCCTGAGATCGGAATCAATGACGTACTCGTGCGCGTCCATTACACGGGAATCTGCGGCACGGATGTTCATATCTACGAGTGGGACGAGTGGGCGCAGAAGACCATTCCTGTACCCATGGCAATAGGGCATGAGTTTGTTGGCGAAGTTGTCGCCGTGGGATCGAATGTCAGCGATTTCTTTCCGGGCAACATCGTGAGCGGAGAAGGCCACGTCGTCTGCGGGCGCTGCCGCAACTGTCTCGCGGGAAGGCGGCATCTCTGCGCCTCGACGCTGGGTGTAGGCGTCAATCGCTCCGGTGCTTTTGCCGAACTCATTGCACTTCCGATGACGAATATCTGGCGGCACAGTCCCGGGATCAAAGAGGAGATCGCCGCGATCTTCGACCCTTTCGGCAACGCAGTGCATACGGCGCTTTCTTTCCCTGTCCTTGGCGAAGATGTGCTAATCACGGGCGCGGGCCCGATTGGCCTTATGGCAATCCCTGTCGTCCGGCACGCCGGCGCCCGGCACGTTGTTGTGGCGGACCTCAATCCCCGCAGGCTGGACCTTGCGCGCAAGATGGGCGCGACCTTGGCCGTCAATCCGGCGGAAACCACGCTTGCAGCGGTGCAGAAACAGCTCGGCATGGTCGAGGGCTTCGACGTTGGCCTTGAAATGTCGGGCAATGCGCAGGCCCTCCGCGACATGATCGCCAACATGAGCCATGGCGGGAAGATCGCCATTCTCGGCATCCCTGCCAAAGATACGCCGATGGACTGGCGGCAGGTCATCTTCAACATGATTATGATCAAGGGCGTTTACGGACGCGAGATGTACGAGACCTGGTACAAGATGACGGTCATGCTGGAGTCGGGTGTGGACATCTCGCCGGTGATTACGCACCGATTTCCATATCACGATTATCAAAAGGGATTCGACGCAATGATCTCGGGTGAAACCGGCAAGGTCATCCTGGATTGGACGAGTCGAGGGTGAGCAATTTATTCCATACAGGCGCGGAAGATCACAGGATTTCCTCGAATTGGAGGATTTCGACAGGGCGGTCGAGGTAGCGTAGCGCGTCGGCACCGAAGCGGCTAGTGTTGAAACTCGACGCATGGGCCTCGAAGGAGTTCCAGCTTTCCCAAACTTCGTGCACGTAGATCGCGGTCAAGTCTCCCGGCTTCCGGTAAAGATCGAAGATGCGGCATCCGGCGTGGTCACGGCTCTTTTTTGACCCACGCCGGAATCAGATCGAGCAACAGGGTCTCAACACCCGGCCTGGGATAAGAGATTGAGACGAAGATGGCCTGTTTGCCGACACGCTTCACCTCGGACCCGGCGACCCTCCGGCTCTCTCAACGCAGATTGGAGGGGAAAATGTATTGGTACAGATTCCGATCACCGCATGGACTTCTGCGGTTCTGAAGCAGGCGATCTATTCGTCGCTGATGGTGCGCGACAAATCAAGCCCGCGTTCAACCTCGGCGAGGAATACGGAGGGTTGTACACCGAACGCCTGGCAGAGATCCACCAACGCTCGGATCGAAGGACTTCTCCATCCTCTCTCCAGCATGTTGATATAGACGGGATCGTAGCCTGACCGACCTGTAGCCGAGTTCTTCTTGAGTCCATCCGTGGCCCAATCTGTGTTCCTTCATCAAGGTTGAAATCGCTTCCCGCTACGTGGCCGAAATGCGTGTTGGAGCGTTCACTTTGTCTCACTCAGAATGATGAATTCTGAGTGACGGATTTGCACGGAACAATTGTTTAAGCGCTTATTTACGAAAGGATTATCTGAAAATTGCCTATTAAGTATATTCAGCTTGGAGAGGCGATTTGTCCCACCTTCGCCGAGATTTTTGTCGAATATTTTTAGGCTTGGTCCCGGCAACATTTGCGTGCTAGAAATGGGGCATCCCCTTGGTGCGCGTGCCGTTCTATGAAGCCAACATCCAACCCGGTGGAATCACCACGAGCGGCCTACGCCAGACTCGCGCAATTGGATGATGTCTGCGTGGTGCGGGAGCTTCAAGCCGGCAACGATGATGCCCTGGCGATTCTTTATGACCGATACTACAACGCTGTGCTCGGCGTGGGGCTCCGGGTGCTGCGCGATCGCGGCGAAGCTGAAGACATTCTGCAAAATGTTTTTCTCGAAATTGCGGACAAGGTGGGACAATTCGACCCCGCGCGCGGAACAGTCTTAGTGTGGATTTTGCAATGCGCCTACGGCCGAAGCCTCAACCGCAGGAACTATCTGCTGGTGCGGCGGTTCTATGCCAATGTCGCTATGAGCGACCTGTCGGAGTTCGAGCAGGGTACTTTGCGTCTCTATGCAGAGGCGCCGCAAGAATGCGCGCGGTTTGTCCGCGAGGCCCTGGCGCTGCTGAGCGAGTCGCAGCGGCGCACGATTGAGATGGTGCATTTTGAGGGGTTGAATTTGAAAGACGTTGCGGAGCGCACCGAGCAGACATTTTCCAACACGCGTCACCATTACTACCGGGGCATGGCCAAATTGAGGGAGCATCTGAGATCGGTTCGCGAAGGTTTGCCAACAAAAGACCGACAGCAGATGGACGGATTGGGGGCAGGCCGTGTCGAAGCATGAACAGTACGAAGAGCTTTGCACGCTGGCGATGATTGGTGAGGTATCCGCTGCCGAGATGCAGGATCTTCGCCAGCACCTGAGTGAATGCGCGGCCTGCCGGGAACAGTACCGGGAGTTTACGCAGTTTCTCCTGCCACAGCTCTCGATTTCTTCGGACAACGACGCCTCGTTTGAGACCGGGTATTCGACCGCGGATAAGAAAAGGCTGCGCAAGGATTTCCTGGATGCCGCGCAGAAAAAAGGCCGCGTTTTTTCGCAGCAAGCGATTCGTGCCACGGCGGACACAGCGGTTCCGCCGGCGGCCTCGGCAGTTCCGGCCCGCGCGCCGCGCTTTCTTTACCGCCACCATTGGGCCGCCGCAGCTTCCGTTGCCGCGCTGCTCTTCGCGGGCGGATACGCAACTCATCTGGCATTGGTCCGGCGCGAGCTGGTTTCTTTGCGAGAAAGCGCGAGCGCAACGGTCGCACTGCGATCTGGGGAAGGCTCCCAGCAATCCGTCGCCGCGAGTGATATTGCTGCGCAGCTTCGGGCAAGCAACGAAGCGGATTTGCGGACAATCGCGGAGCTTGAACAGAAACTAGCCGCAACCACTGCGGAATTGCAGGAAGCGCAACGCTCTCTCCAACTCTCGCAAGTAAGCCAATCCGGTCTCCAGGATCAGTTAAGCCAGAAGAACAGCCAAATTGCTTCGCTCCAGTCGCAGGCGCAGGGGGATGCGCAGGGCGCTACCGACCTGCGCGCGCAGGTGGCGCAACTTCAGCAGCACCTCAACGACGGCCAGGCGACGATGGCTGCGAATGAGTTGCGCATCCGCGATCTGAATGACCAGCTTGCCACGCAAACCGCGTCTCTTGACCGGGAGCGGCAGATGCTTTCGGTCGGACGCGACGTGCGCGACCTGATGGGAGCGCGCAACCTGCACATCATCGATGTGCATGATGCCAACGGCGCCGGCACGGACAGGAAATCGTTCGGCCGCATCTTCTACACGGAGGGGAAGTCCCTGATCTTCTATGCCTTCGATCTCGATGACAAGAAGGTGATGAACGCCAACTATTCCTTCGAGGCGTGGGGGGAGCGTCTGGGCCAGCCGTCCAGCGTCAAGAGCCTCGGTGTCCTCTATGTGGATGACAAGGCGCAGCGCAGATGGTCTTTGAAGGTGGACGATCCCCATCAACTCGCGGAGATCAACTCCGTATTCGTCACTCTTGAGCCGCACACCGGCGATGGAGACAAGCCGCAGGGCAAGAGAATCCTGTTCGCTTTCCTGGGCGGCCAGGCGAATCATCCATAGGTGAAGTGCGTCGAATTGAATTGCTGGGACGATCGCCTTCGATTCAGTCTGCAGTAAGACACTGTTTGGAATACCGCATCTCATTGCCGCCGCTCCGGCGCGATGAATTTCACCATGCGTCACCAACTATTCCTTTGAGGCCGGGGAGAGCGTCCGGGCATCCCCGGCTCTCGCCGATCTCTTAATATCGATTGGGTATTCATCAAATTTTTGCAATTCCTTTGGGACAAACGGGCTGTCGGCGCTGAATAGACTAACGAACCTGGAAAAATCCCACGAAGGAGCTTTCCCTAATGACTCTGCGTCGCCTCCACCCGGCAGTCTCTGCGTGTCTCTGGATGAAGAAGCACTTCTGGATGCCGTTTTACTTCGTGCTCTTAATGTGCCTCGGCGCTGCGAACCTACAGGCGCAGACGGGAAACGCAGCGATCAACGGCCAGATCACCGATGCTCAAGGCCAGGTTGTCCCAGGCACAGCAGTTCAGGCCGTAAACATCGATACGAACGTTGCTTACCGGGCGAAGACCAATGACAGCGGCATCTATGCCATCCCTACTCTCCCTCCCGGAAGGTATCGGCTTGTCGTGCTTAAGGACGGGTTCAAGGAAATCAACAAGACTGACATAACGCTCCATGTTCAGGACATTCTGGAACAGAATTTCTCGCTGGAAGTTGGATCGACAAGTGAATCAATTACTGTCAGCGGCGCCGACGCCAACGTAATAAATACCACTGACGGTTCCGTCGGCACAGTAATTGACCGTCAGTTCGTAGCAAATATTCCTCTCAATGGTCGAAGCTTTCAAGACCTTATTGTTATGACGCCGGGCGTAGTTACACAGAGTCCGCAGCATTCAGGTCAGTCAATTGGTTACAACGGCGATTTCAGCATTAACGGCCAGCGAACAGAATCAAATTACTACACGATCGACGGCGTTTCAGGAAACTCCAGTTCTGGGTACGGAAATGGATACGCACAAGCTGCAACAGGAGGAACAATTGCAGCGACCACGGCTCTTGGCACGACCCAGAGTCTTATTTCAGTGGACGGTTTGCAAGAATTCCGCGTTGAGAGTTCGACATATTCAGCAGAGTATGGGCGAGCACCCGGAGGTCAGATTTCGTTTGCATCTCGTTCAGGAACGAATGAGCCTCATGGAACGGTCTTCGACTACCTGCGCAATAACTATTTCGACGCGAATGATTGGTTTAACGACAATCTGGGCCAGCCGATAACTCCTTTGCGCCAAAATGATTTTGGGGGGACGCTGGGAGGTCCGATCTGGATTCCAAAGCTATACAACGGTAAGAATAGATCCTTCTTCTTTGCGTCGTATGAAGGGCTACGCCTGACTCAGCCACAAGCGGCCTCGATTGAATATGTTCCTGACACTTACATGCGGCAACAGGCTCCATCCGTGATGCAATCGATTCTTAACGCATTTCCTCTTCAGACTGGAACCGACTATGGCACCGCGAGCAGTCCAAGTCTTGCACAATTCAGCAAGTCCTATTCTCTTCCAAGTCGAATCGACTCTACAAGCATCCGCATAGACCATACTGTTACATCACGCCTGACCACGTTCTTCAAATTTGCAATTACGCCGAGTTCAGAAGCGACTCGAATTCTCTCATCCCTGGGGCAGAATCAAAGCGGCAATCAGGCTTATACTGTCGGTGCGACGCTACAACTAGCTCCTAAAATGACAAACGAATTCCGGCTAGGATATACGCGGGATCACGCAACGCAACAATACACTACCGACAACTTTGGCGGTGCCATATCCACTAGCATCACAAATGCGATGGGACTCGGGTCATATTCCAACCCATACTCCGAACCGTATATCGATATAAACTCCATAGGCAGTACTTATTTGATAGGCGGGTCGAGCGAAAATAAGAGCAATCAATGGAATCTCGTTGATAGTACGAGCATCGTACTAGGTCATCATGAATTAAAAGTTGGCATCGACTATCGCCGCATTATCTCTCCATTGCTTCCGCCATCGCCGTATGTATTTCCGTACTACTCAACTGACCAAGCAGTCGTCTCCGATAGTTCGTCTTTCACCTTAATCCAAAAATATATCAATGCAACTCCCGTCTTTAATGAGACTTCTGCCTTTGTGCAAGATAGCTGGCGCATGGCATCGCGCTTTACTCTTTCCTATGGATTGCGATGGGAAATCAATCCTCCGCCGAGTGAGGCCCATGGAAACAGTGCATACACTGTGCTAGGAAGCGTTTATAATCCGAGCACGCTCACGCTGGCACCACAGGGCACTCCATTATGGAAGACAACCTGGTTCAACTTCGGACCGCGCTTGGGCGCTGCGTGGACATTAAGGGACGTTTCAGGCTGGGAAACCGTGATGCGTGCCGGTGTGGGAGTCTTCTTCGATACCGGCAACGAGATTGCTACGGACGGCTATGGGGGCCTAGGCTTCGAGGCTAATCAGGATCTTTCCGGAATAAGCGTAAATCTGACTCCCTCTGAGTTGGCATTTGAACCGAAGACGACGCCGCCCTACACCGCGGGTAATGTTTATGCGTTCCCCCCGCACCTGCAGTTACCATACTCACTCCAGTGGAATGCGACGCTTGAGCAGTCGCTCGGGAGGCGGCAGAGCGTTACGCTTGCCTATGTTGCATCCAATGGGCGCCGTTTGATTGAACAACAAGAGATATATGTTACTCCTTCTAACCCCAACTTTGGCTATGTAATATACTTCGCCAACGGCAATACCTCCAATTACCAATCACTGCAAACTAAGTACCAGCGTAGTGTAGTTCACGGGCTGCAGGCGCTAGCCTCGTACACGTGGTCGCATTCTATTGACTTTGGTTCTAACGACACTGCACTGCCGTATACACGAGGGAATTCTGATTTTGATGTCAGGCAGAATCTTCAGGGAGGATTGAACTGGGATATTCCCTCGCCGCGAACTAACAGCGCTTTTCGCGTCATCTTTGGCAACTGGGGACTTGATGCGCGCCTGTTAGCGCGTACTGGTTTTCCCATCACGTTGAGTGGGTCAAGCCTCCTCGACGCAGCGACAGAGCAGTTCTACTACGGCGGAGTCAACCTCGTTTCTGGTCGGCCAATCTACCTCTACGGGAGTCAGTATCCCGGCGGGCGCGCCCTCAACGGCGGCCCCAGTGTCAGTTCGGCGACCGCTGCGTTTACATTGCCCACTTCAGGGCAAGCAGGAAACGCGCCAAGGAACTTCGCTCGGGGGTTTGGGGAGAACCAGGTGAATCTTGCCGCACGGCGTACGTTTGTGCTTCACGAGTCGCTTAACCTTCAATTCCGTGCAGAGGTCTTCAACATTCTCAATCATCCCAATTTCGGCCTGATCAATCCCACGCTTACGAATGCGCAGTTCGGGCGGGCAACCAGCATGCTAAATGGGAGCTTGGGTACTGTAGCAGCGCAGTACCAGCAGGGCGGGCCGCGATCAATGCAGTTCGCACTCAAGGTGCTCTTCTAAGCGTGATGGCTTAAGCTCGCTTGACTTCTGAAAGGGGATTGGTGAATTGCTGGCTCAACGTCATTACCTATTGGTGCTTCTCGCGCCTGTATTGGTGCATACAATATGTGCTGGTCAAGATAAGCGAACAATCGAACCGAGCGATTGTGTTTCGGTGCGTTACCTGAGCGCAGGTGATACATACAACATGTACCAAGCCATCGCCGTGAATGCTCAAGGGAGTCGCCTAGCCTACCTCGTAAAAGCACCGAACATTAAGACTAACAAGAATGAGACTGAACTTTACGTCGAGAATCTGAGCCAAGATTCGGACAATCAACCACGACTTGTGAAATCCTCTACGGATGATATGTCGGAACTCCAGTGGTTGGGCGACGGCCGGCATTTGGCCGTACTAGAGTCTGTGGGCGAGCGACGAGTGATCGCGGAGATCGATGTGGCGAGTGGCGCTGAGCTGATCGTGGCACGAGCGGCGTCAGATATAACGGAATTCAGCATAGCGAAGAACGATTCCGTTCTCGTATTCGCAACCGAAGAGCTGCAAGCAAATTTGTCTGCACCCCGCAGTGCATCTGAAAATGCCAGGGGGTATCGGATTCCTTTTCCCCCTTCCGACTCTTCCGCAAGCTGGTTTTCCCAGCGAAGGCTTTTCGTCAGCAAACACGAGAGCGCCACGGGTTGGACTTCCCCACGGCCGATAACCATCACATCTCCATTCAGTGGAGCCGGATTAACTGTCTTGCCGTACATCATGAATTCGCGCTTGAGCATGTCTCCCGACGGAACCAGGTTTCTTGTGAGCTACCTGAGCGGAGACCTGCCATCTGAGTGGCGCGAAGACCCAACTGTTAAGCTTCTCAAGCACAATGGGCTTCCTGGGGCGCTGATTACTGTTCTTTACGATGTTGAGAGCGACACAACAACGATGCCGATCAAAACACCAGGAAGCCAGATAACCCCAACTTGGTCGCCGGATGCTAAATCCTACATGATGATGGCCTATTCGCCTGTCGGGAGCAAGGAAGCGACGGAGGACGAACACCTGAATCTGATCGGCACGGATGCAGCAATGCATCTCTTTTGGATTGATCCGAATTCAAAAAGAGTAGAGATGGTAGCGGGGACTCTCCCCGAAATCCACGATCAACCGGTTTTGTCTTGGTCTTCGGAGGGCAGCGTTTTGATCAGGACAGGGGTAACTACCCTGTCAAGGTTCTCGCATGGCGTTAGTGGCTGGCGTGATGAGCGGGACGCTCACCTTCCGTTGTCCGACTTCCCGAAAATGGCACAGTTGGCGAGCGATGAAAATCGGATATTCGGAGAGTACCAGCAGATAACCATCCCACCGGAGATTTTCTCCTATGAACTGGGGAATCCACAGATTAAGATCCTGCAAAAGCTCAATCCCCAGTTCGACCAACTCACCTTGGCGTCGACTGAAAAAATCCAATGGAAGACAAGCTCCGGATACGTGGTAACCGGGATGTTATTTCTTCCTCCTAATCTTTCCCAAGGAGCGCGCTACCCACTGGTCATTGGGACAAAGGCTGGCGGTGGAGGCGAGTTCCAGTGCGACGTTAGCCCAGCAGCGCATTTTCCTTCCTTTGCACCCCAACCCTTGGCCAACGCAGGAATTGTGTACCTCGAACGATATATCGAGGACAATTTTGATGTGCAGGAGTACATCAATCATCGCCCCAAAGGCTATCCGGGTGGAATTGGCGAGGCGGCTTTCGATTCGGAGATATGGGACAGCGCAGTGGAGATGCTTGATCGCCGTGGCCTCATAGACCCGAATAAGGTTGGGATCATTGGCTTCAGTCGGTCAGGCTGGTACACGGAATTCTCGCTTACCCACTCACATGTTCAATATCGCGCTGCGACGCTGTCCGACAATGTTTCATACACCATGGGCGAGTATTGGATGTGGCCACAAGTAGACCACGGGTACGACGCGATGTACGACGGGCCGCCGTACGGCAAAACGCTAAAGTCGTGGATGGATTATTCCATTACTTTCAACCTTGATAAGATCCACACTCCGATCCTCATGGAGACTATGGGTTACGGTGCTCATTATGACAGAGATGATGTTGTGCCAATCAACCTGGCAGAAAGTAATGAGATCTTTTCAGGGCTGAATCGCCTGAACAAGCCTGTAGAGCACTATTACTATCCGGATGAGGATCACACTCCAAAGGATCCGCAGGCACGTCTTGCGTCATTGGAGAGAAACGTGGATTGGTATCGTTTTTGGTTGCAGGGCTACGAGCGCCCTAATCCCGAGGATCCAGATCAATACAAGCGATGGGAGCAATTGAGAGAACTGCGGGATGCTGATATTAAGGCCAAGGGACAAGCGCAAGGCAATGCATCAAAGCCGAATTAGGGTGCGAAGCGTGAAGAGACTCATTATCTATTGTCGCTTTCCAGAGACAGTCTGCTCGGTTCTGCTGATCTTTGCCGGTGTAGCGGCTTTTGCTCAAGCGGTGTCCAAAGGCGCAGCGAAGGTCCCAGGTCCGGTGCATGTCGAAAGCCGAGATCCGAAACGGGCTGTTGGATATTTGAGTGATGCTGAGCCGAATTATCTGCTGCTGCTCCCGCCATATCCGGCACTCGATTCAAAACAAGACAAAATCGATGTCGCTACGTTTCGTCAAATGCAGGTGTCTGATTCATCCGCTCGCTGGAGGCTCGCGGAGGCCGATGACCGGATGACTTACGCTCGATTCTCAGGAGCTTTGGGCATTGATCTCGACGCGGGCAAGCTACCCATCGTGGTTCATCTCTTGAATCGCATGGAGCGGGATGCACTGGACACTGCTTTTGCCGCGAAATCCCATTTCAACCGCCCGCGCCCTTTTCAGCGGTTCGCAGTGGCGCATGTGTGCGGTGCCGATACGCCTCCGAAACCGGAAGCTCATCCGAATGGAGGCTCTTCGGCTTCTTCTTATCCTTCCGGGCATAGCGCCTTTGGATGGAGCGCTGCGCTCACTCTCGCGGAGATTTGCGCCCGATCGTGCTCAGTCGATCCTGGAGCGAGGGCGCGAATTCGGCGAAAGCAGGGCGGTATGCGCTGTCCACTTCCCGAGCGATGTTGCAGCAGGTGAAATTGTTGCAACAGCAGTGGTCGAACAGTTGCACACCGTTCCTGAATTCACGCGCGATCTGACTTGCGCGCACCAGGAGTATCGCGCCAACGTCTAAACCGGCGTGCAGATGAGTTCCGAGTGCAGTCCAATGGAAGAGTCGCTGGCGAATATCCAGGAAGGCGAAAAATGAAGGCATTGGCCAAGAGCAAGCCCGAACGTGGATTGTGGCTGGAAGATATTGACGGGCCCACCGTACGTATCAATGACGTGCGGGTGGTATCTACGGTCCCGATGTCCACTCTATGAGTGGGATGAAGTGGGTGCAAAAACGCCAGCGGTTTCTTTCCTGGCGAGGTGGCGAGCGGCAACGTGCACGTGGAATTGTGGCCGCTATCGCAACCGTTTTGCTGGTGGGCGTGATAACGCGGATATGTCTTTGGTCCGACCAGTTATCGGCTGACCTGCCAATACTTATTCGTTCCCAGTTCGAGCGAGCAGTAGTTCGCGTTGTCGTAGAGCGGGGGACAAATCTGGTTTGTGAAGATGACGTCTTCGCTCTCAAGCCCGGCTGTGTTCACCGTCCAGATCTCGTCGATGCTGTCGACGAGCGCCCGAATGCGGGGTTCATCCGGGAGCTGATCGAACTGGGCTTCGACAGTGCCCGAGACGGCGTCCTTTTCGAGCAGCAGAATTCTCTTGTCTGCCGCTGCGGCCACGAGTTTCGGAACCTTCTTTTCGAGCGCCGCAACCATGAGTTCAGGTCCTGGATCGCCCGGATAAATGCGTGCGGTGAAGAATCTGCCGGGATCTGTCGGAGCAGTTCTCATCTTGTTCACATGCAGATCAAGCGACCACTGCGGACCCGCCACGGTTACAGTGTGCTGTCCCTCGGGCAAGCCGGGCAGGGCCGCTGCAAGCGGCGGGACCATCTGCTGGGGCAGGTCAACCCACTTGATGCCGCGAGGGGTGGCTCCTACAGGTTGCGAGGCTATGACCATGTATCCCTGCTGCCTCAACAGCGGATGGTCCTCGAGGGCCCCGAGCGTTTTGAGAAATGGATCGGTGTCCGCTTTGTTACCCGCGTAGGGCTCGATCAAAGTGTGCTCGATGGCCAGAGTTCGGCCGCCCGCATCACGGCAGAGCGCGTCGATATTCTTTTTCGACGAATCGTCATCAGGCCATGATTCGCCGGTGTACGTTCCGCCGGTGTTCCGGTTATAGAGCCTTAGCCAAAAGCCGATCCTGTCCTTGTCGTTATATGTCTTCGTTGGCACTTTGAAACCTCCGTCTGCCTCTAACCGGCAGCCAGAGGCTCAAATCCTGCAGCTACCAGGTCCGGAATTTGAAAAATCCTCTGACCGGCTCTTCCGCCGATCTCTACCTCGTTCGTTTGCTGAAGGCTATTGCGTATCGTTGAAATCTGCGGTTCCGCAAGATGAAGGGCCTTCATCGCCTTCACAACCCCGGACCATTTAACCGGTCGCGTGGATAGCGCGTCGCCCTGGTGGTGAAATGGCCGTGCCTGTAACTGGAAGGCATCGCTCTTTTCTATCCGGACCACAACAACGTACGGCTGGTCCTCATACTCTCCGAAACGGTTGATGACGACTGCGCCGCCTTCGGGAAACACCGCTTGAATCTGAAGCACTCCGCCCATCGCCTGAACATAATTACGCAACGTGCTCAGATACATATCGGTTCGTTGTTCGATACGCGAGATCGAACTTTGCGGAACATCCAGCAGTTCCGCCATATCCGCTTGTGTGAGTTGTTTGGCGTTTCTCAATTCGTCGAGCGCCATGCGTTGCAACTCTTCGCGCACACGCTGCCGATTCTCGGCAACGTCCGCAGGATTCATCTTGGTTTGCAGCTCCTTGTAGTTCCTTGACATAACCGTCTCGCTCCTCGTTGGGGTATCCCAGTATGGAGGACTGGTTCACTTTCCCTTTCTTATTGGTCTTCCAGTTCTTTCAGATGCTGGTCGTAGATGTCGTCTCCTCTAGGCACATATTCTTCGTACCATCGGTCGTTTCCGGTTTTATCCCCGCCGATCAGCAGGATCGCCGTGCGGCGCGGATCGAATGCATAAAGGACCCTGTACGGACGCCCCTGATGCTGGATGTGGAGTTCACGCATATGCTTGTGCCGCGATGATTCGACCCCGGAGGAATGGGGCATCTTCAACGCTGGCCCGGCCTCGGAAAGCAAGGTGACGGAAAAGTCGACACTTTTTTGCTCGGCGGCGTCGAGGCCCTCCCACCATCCCCCGAATTCGTCCGTGAATTCGACTTCCCACGCCATTTGCAATAATATTGCCATAGACGGCATTATGCTGTCAACGGCATCAAGTAAGTTATAGTTAATAATATATCTTAACGGTGCTGCGGCGAATCCTGCGGGAGTTTCTGCGGCTTCTTGCCCCTCCACCTTTGAGGAACGCGCAAGGCGTGGCGGCATCTGCGAGAATTGCAGGAGGCCGATCTTTCCAACCTCCACACGCGCGACTACAGCAACGAGAATCGGATCCTCTATGAGTCCTTCCACTGACAGCAGCCGCCGCCGGTTCCTGCGGCAGACCTTCGCCTTCAGCGCCCTGGCTGCGCTCGGCTCCGTTCGGGGCATTGCCGCACCACAAACCTCCGATGCTTTCGCCGCGGATCTGTTGATGATTGGCGACTGGGGCTACGACTCGAATCACGAGGCGCAGGCTGGCGTGGCAGCGGGGATGCTCAAATACGCGCAGAGCCAAAAGCTGCGCATTCAAGCCCTCCTGATGCTCGGGGACAACTGGTACGGCGAACTCGATGGCGGGGCCAGATCGAAGAGGTGGCACACGCAGTTCGAGCAGCTGTACCCCGCAGACGCCTTCGACTGCCCGGCCTACGCCATTCTCGGCAACCATGACTACCAGCGTTGGCCGGAGAGCAAGGTAGAAGCCGAATTGGAATACGCTCGTGACGGAAAGTCACGCTGGAAGATGCCGGCACGATGGTATCGCTTCGAGTTTCCTGAACGGAATCCGCTCATCACGTTCATCGCTCTCGATAGCAACATGCCGTTCAAAGACGGGAATTGGGATCACGGCCGGGATTTTACGCTGATGCCCAAACAACAGGCTGAGCAGC
>Ga0326727_10008584_pt1 | contig 25793 bp, 26 predicted proteins | sample MB2enrmetagenome_FD_207643 | JGI IMG/M metagenome (GOLD analysis project Ga0326727, IMG submission 207643) | Lab enriched peat soil microbial communities from McLean, Ithaca, NY, United States - MB29MY | ecosystem: Environmental > Terrestrial > Soil > Wetlands > Peat | place: USA: New York...
CCCTGGAACCTGTAACCTGTTCCCTGCTCTCTTATGTGTGGAATTTGCGGTATTTTCAATTTGCAGCATCAAGCCCTGGCGCACGGTGACCGCATTGACGCGATGGCGGCGCGCATCTTTCATCGCGGGCCAGACAGTGGCGGCAAATTTCAATTGCCCCACATCGCGCTGGCCATCCGGCGGCTGAGTATCATTGATCTCGAAACCGGCAACCAGCCGCTCTCCAACGAAACCGGGGACATCACCCTGGTTTTCAACGGCGAGATTTATAACTACCGCGAGCTTTGCCAGGGGTTGCGGGAACGCGGCCACCGTTTCAAGACGCATTCCGATGGCGAAGCCATCATCCACCTGTACGAAGAGCAGGGCCCCGACTGCCTGCGCGAGTTGAACGGGATGTTCGCCATCGCCCTCTGGGATAATCAGGCCAAGCGACTGCTTTTGGCGCGCGACCGCGCGGGCGAGAAACCCCTTTATTACTGGCACGACGGCGAAACCCTGGTGTTCGGGTCGGAAATCAAGGCGCTGCTCGAATATCCGGGGATCAGCCGCGCGCTGGATCCCGTCGCGCTCACCCACTATTTCTTCTACGGCCATTTCCCCGGCCCGCGTAGCGTTTATGCCGAGATCAAGAAGCTTCCGGCGGCGCACCGCATGGTGGTGGAAGGCGGCAACATTCACATCGACGCCTACTGGCGCCCGCAGGATTATTTGCGTTCGCCGGACGAGGCGCCGGTAACCCCCCGCGGAGAGCGTGACTTGACAGAGGAACTCGCCACGCGTCTGCGCCAGGCGGCGGAGTCGCGCCTGGTGAGCGACGTTCCCCTGGGCGTATTCCTGAGCGGCGGCGTGGACTCCTCCACCATCGTCGCCATCATGAGCGAACTGAGCCCGGGAAACATCAACTCGTTTTCCGTGAACTTCCCGGAGAAGACCTTCAACGAGGAGCCTTACTCGACGCTGGTGGCAAAGCGCTTCCACACCCAGCATCACATTTTGAATGCCGACAAGCCCGGCATGTATCAGGCATTGATGATGCTGGCCGAATATCTGGACGAGCCCATCGCCGATCCGGCGGTCATTCCCACTTACATGATTTCGCGTTTCGCGCGCGAACACATCAAGGTGGCGCTGAGCGGCGAAGGCAGCGACGAGCTTTTCGGCGGCTATCCCACTTATATGGGAGCGCGCCTGGCGGACTATTACCTGAAGCTCCCCGGCGTGGTGCGCCGCCAGGTTTTTGGCCGGCTCCAGCGCTTTCTTCCCGTGTCCTCCGGCGCGGTTCCCATTGGACTCTTCCTGCGCCGGTTCTTGAGCCACGCGGAAAGGAATCCGGCGGAGCGCCACCAAATCTGGTTCGGCATGTTCAATCCTACCGAGATCGACCAGCTCTTTTCGCCGGAATGGGCGGGTCCGCGGCCGCCCAGCAGTGAACTCTTCTCGCCCCTCGCGCGGGTGCTGGAGGGCGCGCGCTTTGATGAGACCGTCTCCGAAATGCTCTACCTGGATTTTCGCTTGTACCTGGAAGATAACCTGTTGGTGAAGGTCGATCGCGCCAGCATGGCGAGCTCGCTGGAGTTGCGCACACCCTTCCTCGATCACCGCCTTATTGAATTTGCCGAAGGGCTGCCCGGCGCCCTTAAGGTGCGAGGCTTCCAACTCAAGTACATCCTGAAAAAGGCCGTGGAGCGTTGGCTGCCCCACGAAATCGTCTACCGGCAAAAGCGCGGATTCTCCGTTCCCATCGCCAGTTGGATGCGGAATGAACTGCGCCCGCTGGTGGACGAAACCCTGGGGGAAGAGAAGTTGCGCCGGCAGGGGATGTTCAACGTTGCGTTCGTGCGCAGACTGCTCAACGAGCATTGGTCGGGTAAGTTCGATCATCGCAAGAACCTGTGGGCGCTTTTTGCTTTTCAACTTTGGTACGAGCGGTGGCAGAAATAATTGGGTCATTGAATCATTGAGTCATCGGATCATTGACCCATTGAGTGAAGTGATTGGACCTCTGAGAGATCTCGAATGGCCAAGTCACCAAATGAGCCAATGACCCAATGACCTAATGACCCGATGATGCAGTATCCGGATTTTTCGATTGAATCCCCGCCGGGTGGCGCCTTACGGCTTTGGCTCGTTCCCGTTCGGCTTTTTGTTGTAGTGCTCCAACATGGCGGCGGTGATTTCGAGACTGCTCGGCCAATGGCCGCGCCTTTTCCCCGCATGGGTTTGATACTCCTCCAAGCGGGCGGGATCGGGCTGCACGACGTGGCCATCTTTCAGGAATAGCAACCCCGCCTTATCCGTGGGCATGCGGGTAACAAACGCTTCGGCTTCGCGGAGCACTTCCCGCAAGCGCGTCATCGTGGCGATGGGATCAATCGGCGGATCACTGTCGAGGCGCCGGAAATCCGCATCCGTATAGCGAGCGTTGCGGCGAATCTCGTTGATGATCCCTTCCGGCGTGAAGCCCAGGGCCTTACCCACCGAAGCCCATACGGCGGCGCCCAGCGGCAAAATCCGCTCATGGATGGCCAATAAGTCCACCACGTCACGCGGCTCCTGACGCCCGTAGGCTGCTCCAACTTTGTTGGTGGCGAGGTCAACCGGGTGCAGAACATAACCAAAAGTTTCATCCCGCAGGGTGGGGAAAAACCGGAAATCACTGTCGGAAACCCATTCCAGCTTGGTGGTTGCACCCTCGCGCTCGGCGATGACCGTGTACACGCCGGGGCCGGGTCGGGTCCATTTCACCGTATAGCCATGCTCTTGGAGAACGGCGATATCTTGTGCGGCCGCTTGGCCGACGCGTTCTTCCCGGTCATGGAAAACGTCGATATCGCCGGAATAGCGGGGGGTATCCCGAGTCAGCGGCGTGCTTCCCGCAACGTAGCTTTCCGGGTCACGGTGCGCGGCGAGAAGACGTAGAATATCGCTCTGAATCTTAGAGAGCGGCATGGCAGAGTCTTTCGATCTGTTCCGCCAAACGCCGCGCCTCCAGATTGCCTTCAACCCGCAGGCTGTGCGTTATCGCCAGAGCGTCGGCGGGGGTCGGATCGGGCACGGGTTTGCTGCTCCACAACGCCGATGCTCCGAACTCTTCAAAGGCGCGGTGGTACAGGTTCACCAAATCTTTCCGTTCTGTCGTCGCGTCGTTCACTTTCATCATATTATAATCAATTCTACGCTAGTCGGACGACTTTGTCACACCGTGCGGGTGATCATGAAAGATGAGACCGTGCTTCCCAAGAGTTTTGCTGTCGCCCATAACTACCCGCCGTCGGCGGCGCCTGCGAAGAAGGCCTTCCGTCCGGCGGAGTGGGCGATTGTCCGCCGCTGCCGCACGCCCAAGCAGGTGCAGGAGTATCTCCGCAAGCTTCCGTACAACTGGGAAAAGGGCCGGGAGACGCTGCGGACGTTTCGCGGCGTGGTGCGTCATGGGAGCGCCCACTGCCTGGAAGGTGCGCTCAGCGCCGCAACCATCATGGAGCAGCACGGTTACCCGCCACTGCTGCTGGACCTGGAATCGCAGGACAACCTTGACCACGTGCTGTTTCTGTTCCAGAAGCGCGGGCGCTGGGGAACCGTGGCGCGCTCGCGGGACGCGGGACTGCACGGGCGCAAACCCGTCTTCCGCACCATTCGTGATCTGGTGATGAGTTATGTGGATCCTTACGTGGATGGCTCCGGGCGCATCAGGGGCTATGGCGTCGCTGACCTGCGCACCCTGGTGAAGTGCGATTGGCGGCTCTCCGCGAAGAACGTCAAGGCCGTGGAACGCGCCCTCATCAAAATGCCCCACAAGTCCATTCGGACTTCCGACCGCCGCTACGAGGCGATCCTCCGGCAGTTCCGAGCCTTTCGAAAAAAGCACCCCGACAAGCCCGCCACGTTTTATTCCAACCGACCCGTTTGGCTGTGAGAAATGCGCAAGGCCTCCCGCTGTCCATTACCTTTCTGACTTTGAATTAGGATTCCTGCATCCAACACGAATTTCCTGGACTTCCGGCTGGGAAGCAAAGAGGTTCCCGACATGGGCACCTTATTGCGGAACGCCGACGGCCTGGGCGCGGTGACCTCCATCAATCACCCCGCCATCCACAGCGGCGAGATGTGCATGGGTTGTGGATGGACACTGGCCTCCAGCTTGGATATGCACCTGATGACCGCCCTCGAGGCGGTGAATGGCGGCAGCGAACAGTACGGCATTTCCGACATTCCCTTTTGGAACAAGGCGCTGGATAGCGGTTACCGGCTGACGGGGATTGGCGGGAGTGACAATCACCGGCCCATGCAGCCGCTTGAGCAAATCGGCTCGGTGGGAAGCCCCACGACCGTTGTGTATGCCGCGGAGCTTTCCACTCCCGCGATCCTTGCCGGCGTCCGCGCCGGACATGTCTTCATCGATCTGGCCGGCACCCGGGATCGCCTCCTCGAAGTCACGGCGCGAGCCGGCGACCAGGTTGCCCACATGGGCGATCTTCTCAACGCCGGCGCGAATGTCTCCACCGCCGATCAGACTTTTCCCTGGTCATGGGTCAGCGACGGCCGGCGCCATTGGTTTCGTGCGGAAGTATTGAGTCCCAACGGAAAACCGTGGCTGCTGGGGAATCCTCTTTACATCAACTGGAATATCTCGAATTAGGCAGTAGCGCGGAGCGACCTTTTCCCCCTACGTTGCGTGAGGGCATTCACCCGTTCGAACGGCGCCTGAGGTTGTGTGACCCGGAGGTTGCCACGGCCAATTCGTCTTGGAAATTGACCGTGGGTTCGTCATCATAGAAAAAGCGGGCGTAGCACGCTCCTTGGACAGAGCCGCAGACCTTGAAAAACACGTCCGCCCCGGCCTGCCAATCCATGGTAACCTTGTGTGTGGCTGGCAATGAATCTTCGCTATTATCTCGATCCGACCACTGGGCAGCCGCACATCCTCGAGCATGACGTTGACGAAAGGGAAGTCCAGGATGTACTCGAAACACCAGGTGAAGACCGGCCAGGACGCGACGGTTCGAGAATCGCGGTCGGGCAGACGAGGGCGGGACGGTATCTGCGCGTCATCTATGTTCCCGACCCGGAACCGGAAAGCGTGTTCGTAGTTACGGCCTATGAACTGAAAGGCAAACCTCTGCTTGCTTACCGGAGACGCCGGCGCAGGAAACAGATATGAGCCAAAGTAGATTTCCCCCCGGATGGGACGAAGAGAGAGTTCGGCGCGTCCTCGCGCACTATGAGCAACAGACGCCGGAAGAAGCAGTGGCCGAGGATGAAGCGGCATTCTTGGAACAGGACGACACCATAATGAAAGTCCCCCACGATCTTGTTCCTGCCGTCCGCCAACTTATTGCCAAGCATCAGGAATAGTTTGGAGCGATGGATCTCGACGGCGCGGGATTCCCCGATGTCCGGAGGGCCTATCGCCCTAGGAGGACGGCTCGTCGTCCCCGCGTTCCGCATTCACCGTGCGGAACGCCGGGTAGGGCAAGCCCGGCATCTCGTGATGGCATTCACGCGTTCGAACGGCGCCTGAGATTGTGTGACCCGGAGGTGGCCACCGCCAATTCGTCTTGGGAACTGTGGCGGAGAAAAGGCGTACCTGACACCTTCCTTTTTCTCCCACCTTTTTCTCCTGCCACCTTTTTCTCACACCTTTTTCCCCACCTTTTCTCCCTACCAGACGCGCATTAACCGCATTCTGCGCGTGGTGATGGAGAGTCAGCATCTCGGCCAGGTAATCGGTAAAACCTATTGTGGGTCCTTTGCCACGTCGCTGACCTACCCGCTGGATTTTTGTGCTGGATCCTTGTTGCAATCCGGGCAGGTGTGTGGCATCCTCCCCGCATTTCCCACTTGAAGGAGTTTTTATGATTCTGTTGAATGCCCGCCGCGTCTGGCAGACCAGATGGCATTATGCAGTGTGGTTTTCAGTGTGTCTCTTTGCGCTTTCGTTCAAGTCCCTCATTAGCCCAGACATCACGGCCCGAGCGCAGACTTCGGATCAGGTCTGGACGGACCCAGACACAAAGCTGATGTGGGCTGCCAAGGACAATGGCGGCTACGTCCCCCCATCATACGGCCTCCTCAGCCAAAAAGAAGCCGCAGCCTACTGCCGAAATTCCCGTTTGGCGGGGTTTCACGACTGGCGATTGCCCACCATAGATGAACTTGAGGGGATTTCCGAAAAAACTGGCGAAGAATATCACGTGAAGGGCGGTGTGATCAAACTCAGCGGTGATCCAACCGGGGAAGATAACCACGTGTACGCTGAGGTGATGGTGTGGAGCCAATCCGAAAGAGCGGATCAGGATGCGATTTGGGAGTTCCACTTCGGGAAATATGGAGGTCGTAGCACAACCGTTGGCGGGATGGGAATTGCTCGTGCATTGTGTGTGCGTGGCGGCGCGGTTCCGGCACCAGCAGGACGCGCCACATCTGTGGCTATCGATATGTCGAAATATGTTACTGAGGACGGCATAACGATTCCGAGTGGGGCGGCGGGGGCAGCGAGGGGAAGCGGCGTCTACTTCACGACTGTAGGCGGTAACGAAATGCCAATCTCCCTTCGGGGCAATCCAGCGTTTGCGACACTAAACTACACCGGGACAATGGAAGCCGCAAGCGACGGGAAGCTCGCCGGGGGCACCGAGCATTTCAAGCCGACACGGATCGAGACAAGCAGGAATCCCGACAAGTGGCTCAGGATTGCCTCGTTCACGATTGGCAAGGACGGTTTCTTGGTGGTGACGGATGCGTCAGGAGCTTCGTACAGAATTAAGGTCGCTCCGGTGTCTATGACTGGGTCAATCGAGGAACTGAAGCCGTCCCCTCGGTAACCAGAGTTCACCTTAACGCCGTTCCTTTGCAGGTTCATCGCTATGAAAATGGTGAGCCTGCATTGCGTGAGAAGACTTGCAATTCAGTCGGTGTCAACCCGGATCGTTCTTATGTTCAGCGCGGCGTCGCTCCTAGCATTTGCGATGGGCGGAGATGACACCTTTTTCCCCCATGAAAAAATACCTGGTGATCATTGAAGAGACCCCTACGGGATATTCCGCGCATTCTCCTGACCTGGGAGGTTGCGTTTCGACCGGGCAAACGCGCGAAGAAGTCGAAAAGAACATGCAGGAGGCGATCGAGTTTCACTTAGAGGGCCTGCGCCTCGAAGGGCTCCACGTGCCTCAACCCCACTCGTATTCCACTTACGTGGAAGTCCCCGCGTAAATGTGCCATGTGGTAGCCACGGTCAGCGTATCCCTGACCGTGGGCTTTTGCTACCCCAGGCGAGTCGTACGGAATCAATTTAAATCAAACCGCCAGCAACTTGATCTAATGGAACCGCGAAGAACAATCGTGGCTGTGATCGGAAGGAGGAACCCACGGTCAGAAATGCGCTGACCGTGGCTACACGCCCCCTGGTTCCGCATTCGCCGTGCGGAACGCCGGGTAGGGCAAGCCCGGCATCTTGTGATGGCATTCACCCGCTCGAACGGCGCCTGAGATTGTGTGACCCGGAGGTGGCCACGGTCAATTCGTCTTGGGAACTGTGGCGGAGAGAAGGTACCTGACCTTTTTCCCACCACCTTTTTCCCACCCCGATGACTGGGAAGACATGTTGTATTTGCGGTGAGCTTTGGGAGGGAAAAGCGTACCTGACCCTTTTCAGGTACCTTTTCCTCTCCCCACCCTGGCGGGAAACGGCTGCTAGCGCCGCGAACCATGCAGCGCATGGTTTTGGTTGTTGGTTCCGTCCAGCGAGTTGCCGTCCGGAGAGAGCGTTACCGTATCCACGTAACCGCCATTGCGATGGAAAAATCGGTATTGGTCCCCGCCCAGACTTTCCCAGTGCCCGTCATTGATCTTCCCGCCGTTCAGGTACACCTCGAACGTCCCCTCCGGGTGCAATACCAAGGTTTGGCCGCCGACCCAGTTCCAGGTTCCCGCCAATTGTGGGCGGGGCCTCACCGGGTGTGCTGACGCTTCCGGAGTTCCGGACCGCGACCCGTGCAACGACCGGTTTTGATTGTTGGTGCCGTCCAGCCCCCTGCCATCGGGGGAGAGGGTCACGGTATCCACGTAGCCGCCGTTGCGATGGAAGAAGCGGTACCGGTCCCCGCCCAGTCTTTCCCAGTGCCCGTCGTTGATCTTCCCGCCGTTCAGGTACACTTCAAACGTACCGTCCCGGTGGAGAACCAGGGTTTGGCCCTCTACCCAATTCCAAGTCCCCGCCAACTCCGGGCCTCGAGCGCCCCGGTGTGATGACTGTTCCGGGCCGCCAGACCGCGTACCATGCAGTCCCCGGTTTTGGTTATTGGTTCCGTCCAGCACATCGCCGTCAGGAGAAAGCGTAACCGTATCTACATAGCCGCCGTTGCGATGGAAGAAACGGTACCGGTTCCCGCCCAGTCTTTCCCAGTGCCCATCGTTGATCTTCCCGCCGTTCAGGTATACCTCAAATGTACCCTCCGGGTGGATCACCAGGGTTTGGCCCCCTACCCAATCCCAAGTTCCCGCCAACTCCGGGCGGGATGGGTTTGCTTCCCCTCCGCCGGCAGGTCCAGAGGAATTCCGGTTATTGCTCACACCCACCAAAAATTGACAAGCGCCAAGGGTGACGCGTCCATGGTCAAGATCGCCGCCGAGCGCCGGGGCTGAAGTTAACAACACTGCGATCAGGAGAAGATACAAATGTAACCGGGGGGTCATGAAAGCCTCCATGAGGAATAGGAATAGTTATGATTCACGGCACACTACCGGTGCCAATTTTCTGGGGGATTATGGAACATCAGCGGGCGGGTTACAAGCTGCTTTATAGCGGCTGCTTTATAGCGGGTAGCCACCCGGTTCCGTAGGCAGGCGGAGCGCGCGCTCCGACGCCTCACACGATTCCCGGGGTCCAGCCGGCTAATTCCGGAGTTTCCGGGCCCTCCCTTTCGCGAGGTGATCGTTCCGCCCTATCGTTTTTTCTACCGTGGTGAGGACAGGATCATCTGGGTGGTCGCATGCTGGCATGGAGCACAACTGCCGGAGGAACCGACCAAGACTGAGCGGCGGCGACAGTGATTGAGGGGACGGGGGGACGGAAAACTGGGGGCCTTTTTCCCTTCACCTTTTTCCCCTTTTTCCCACCCGACACCTTTTCCCCACCTTTTTCCCACGATTCCGTAAATCAGGATTCGCAAGCAAGCCTAGCGCGGGCCTCTTTTGTTTGAAGTCCGCAGCTTTTCGCCCCCGCTAGCGTTCGCCGGTTCGGTGCCCTATTGCCTCCGCACCGCATCGCGCGCAGACTGATCGCATGCCCTGAGGGCAGTGGCTAGTGGTTAGGGCCTAGTGGGGAGTGGCGAGAAACACGGTCCGAAGTCGGGGGTCCGGAGTCCGAGGTCGAAAGGGCAGTGGTTAGTGGCTCGTGACTGGTGACCAGCAAGTGGAAAACGCGAACTCGGAAAGATGGGCCGTCTCGCACGCTCACGATCACCCGGGCCGTCCACACTTCCCCGCTTCGGTTATCGACAGTTTCAAGCGAGAGGATGAACAGAATTGCCGCCGGCGAAGCTCGAAAGCTGAAACTGAAAAATCGCCAATCGCTAATCGGCAAGCGAAAATCGTCAATCGGCAATTTGCCGCCTCGTGGCCCGTGCTCGTAGGTGGTAGGTCGTAGGTGGCAGGTGGGGAAAACGGCCGGGAGCGCATAGCGCCTTGGACTGCGGCGGCTCGACGCCGCTTTCTTCCTCCCTTTGGAAATCACAGCTTGGTGCAGCGCCCGACTTTCCCGCCCAACCAACGTAATCCCGACCTGCCAGATTCCAAAGCGGCGTCGAGCCGCCGCAGTCCAAGGCGCTGCGCGCAGCGTCTGGAAACTCGAAAATCGAAACTCGCGACTCGGCCATCCAGTTACCAATTTCGAGTTTCCAGGTTCGGTTTTCAATGGCTCAATGACCCGATGATCCGATGACCCGATGACTCAATGATCGAATGACCCCAGCCACGTATCCAGTATCCCGTGTCCCCTGTTCCGGCCCCCGAATCCCTAACCCTTAATCCCCAATCCCGAACTGGCCATTGACAGCTCCCTGGACGTGAGATACATTGTATCTCAGCGAGGTTTATATTTTATGGCGACGACGATGGTACACATTCGGGTGGACGAGAAGGTGAAGGAGCGGGCGGCGAAAAACCTGTCCGCCATGGGTATGTCCGTGTCGGACGCGGTGCGCATCCTGCTGGTTCGGGTGGCGGCGGAGAAGGCGCTGCCCTTCGAGGTGAAGGTCCCCAATCGAGCTACGGTGAAGGCGATGGAGGCGGCGGATCGAGGCAAGGGGAAGCACTTCAAGTCGGCCGGCGCCCTGTTTGAGGATTTGGGGATTTGAGGGTGCGAAACCTGATCAGCGGTACGCAATTCCGTCGTGACGTCAAACTGGCCCAGCGGCGAGGCAAAGATATGTCAAAGCTGCGAGAGCTAATCTTGCTGCTGGTTCAGGGCAACCCGCTTCCGCCCCACTGCAAAGACCATCCGCTCGCCGGAGATTGGAAGCACCACCGCGATTGTCACCTGGAACCTGATTGGCTGCTGATCTACAAGATCGACGGCGACGACCTGTACCTGGTCCGCGCCGGCACACATGCTTAGGATCGTGACGAGTGCTAAGAGCAGTGGGTAGTGGTTAGTGGCGAGTGCCAAGGGCAGTGACAAATGAAGAGTGATGAGTGACGAGTGCTAAAGGCAGTGGTTAGTGGCTCGTGACTGGTGACCAGCAAGTGGAAAACGCGAACTCGGAAAGATGGGCCGTCTCGCACGCTCACGATCACCCGGGCCGTCCACACTTCCCCGCTTCGGTTATCGACAGTTTCAAGCGAGAGGATGAACAGAATTGCCGCCGGCGAAGCTCGAAAGCTGAAACTGGAAACTGGAAAATCGAAAATCGCCAAACACAAATCGAAACTCGGCACTCGCAAATGACTCAATGACCCGATGATCCGATGGCCCATGACCCGATTCGTCTCACCAGAACCTCGAATCCCCCGCCCCGCGAACTCGGCAATCGAATTTCAATTGGAGAAGGCTGCGGTCAGGCTCGCCCCCCTGCCGGACGCCATTCTAATTCCCAAGGGGCGTGAATCGAATTCGCAGTGCCCGGAGGCTCCGCCCGTCTCCATCGCCCCCATGGGCTATCGGGCGTCAGCTCGCGCCCCCGTTCGGTCAGCGGGTAGAAACGAGCGGGCAGATCCAAGCGCCCCGATTAATCGCAACCAAGCATGATTCCGCCACCGCGCCCAACCCCGACCAGGGCCCTCCCAGGATAGAGCGGATGGAGTTGTAACGACCCTAAGGTTTATAGGACCCCGGGAATTCCTTCTGGAGCGCGCGCAACTTGGGCAGATCGTTGTATACGATGTAGGGATCATCAGGATGCTGCGCCAGGTAGTCCTGATGGTAAGGCTCCGCGGCGTAGAAGCGGTCGAACGGCACTACCTGGGTGACGATGGGCCCGGAGAAAACTCGGGCTTTGTTCAGTTGCTCGATGTAGGCGAGCGCAATCTGCTTCTGCTCATCGCTCACATAGAAGATCACCGAGCGGTACTGCGTTCCCACGTCGGGCCCCTGGCGGTTCAACTGGGTGGGATCGGTGGCAACTGAGAAAAAGACGCGCAACAACTGGGAGTAAGTGACCTTCGACGGGTCGAAGGTGATTTTCACCGACTCGGCATGGCCGGTGCGGCCGGTGCTGACCACTTCGTACTCCGCCGTCTTGGAGTCGCCCCCCGAATAACCGGAGACGACCTGTTTTACCCCCTTCACGTGCTTGAAGACGGCGTCTACGCCCCAGAAGCATCCGCCCGCCAGAACCGCAACCTCCTTGCCGCTGGTTGAGGCGAGCGGATCGGTACCGGCATATTCCGGAACTTGTCCGTGAACGATGCTGCAACCCAGAACTCCCAGCGCAAGAAGCGCCCACCACAAGCGCGCCCCTGGCCGAATGCCCCACTCTCGAACCCCTGCCATAATCCCTCCCTGTTTCGATGTTTCAAACCGCGAAGTGATTTGTTCTCATTTGTGAGGGCTAGGGGATCATGCCGGATCCGTCAAGGGAGGTTCCGCGCGTCTCCAATGTCCCCATGAGCCTCCGGGCGTCAACTCGCGCTCCCGTTCGGCGTGCGCGTAGATGCCAACAAGTAGATCCAATCGCCCCAATTAATCGGAGCGCGGCACTTTCTCTTGCGTGCCTCCTCATGATGTATGTGTACGTGTATCTTGCGCCCGCTTCAACAAGATTCTGACGAAAGGCAGAATTGACGTTTGACATTATTTGCTCGTGTGGAGGAACGTGCCGTCGAAACGATGTTAAGAATGCCGCTTTGGCTGGTAAGTTATTGAAAACAAAATAGAAGCGAATGGAAAGCCTATAAGTTAATGAAAACAATATAGTTAGCGTGTTTCATGGTGGGGAATTCCACTCATTATCGGGGATTTGTGGAATATCCACAATGGTCAAGCGAAAGGTGTGGGCAATAGAAGTTTCGTTAAAAGTGACCGCCCGGGCATTTCAGTATTCCGTTATGGAACCGTCCTTCGCGTCCAGGTCGATGCGCATGATCCATTCGCAATTGACGTAGTGGGATTGGAAGAATTTTTCCAGCGTGGGTTGATCCGGCGCTTCAACTTCCGTCAGCATCCGCCCCCCAATCTGACTGGAGAGACATCGCCGGACTTTCACTTCTTCACCATCCATCAATACTCGCATGAGTTCTCTTAAGGCTTGCTTGGTGAGGCAAGCTGTAGTGTGCGCGGCAAAATAGAGTGGCATGGGTTCTCCTATTTCAGCCCCATGTGCCGGGCGATCAGGGCGTCGCGCCAGCGGTCGGGCAGGGCGCGGCCGAGGCTGATCTGCAAGCCGGAGTGGGGGCCCACCGCGTAGCGGGTGCGGGGGAGCCGGGCGGTGAGCGCGTGGACGACCGCTTTCACCACCACCTCGGTTGGCGCGGCTGTGGCGGCCTCCCGCTCGGTCGAGTCGCGAGCGGCGCGCAGTGAAGTTTCATACAACTGCAGGGCTTCGGGGGGAAGTTGTGCCCGCAGCACCTCTGCGGCGGCCAGAGATTTGGTAACGATGGGCGTCTGAATGAATCCCGGCTCCACAATCGATACATGAATCTTCCAAGGCCGAAGTTCCATGCGCAACGAGTCGGTCAAAGCTTCCAGCGCGAACTTGGAGGCGGAATAGGCACCGGTAAACGGACTGGAAATCAAGCCACTCAGTGAACCGATATTCACGATGCGGCCCCGCGCCTTGCGCAGGCTGGGGAGAAAAGCCTGGGTGACGGCAATTTGGCCGACCACATTGACCTCCAACTGGCGGCGCAGCGCGTCGAGCGGTAGGAACTCCAGCATCCCTCCCACGACGATGCCGGCGTTGTTGACGAGCCCTGCCAATCCCCCGCCGTCCAGCGCCTCAATGACTGTGCGGGCCGCCTGCCCAACTTCTGTCTCGTCGCTGATGTCCAGGCGGATGGGCACCAGCCGCGCCGACGCGCGCTGCCGTAGGGACTCACTATCCGCCGCTTTGCGAATGCCCGCGAAGACGCGATATCCCAGCTTATCGAGGTGCAACGCGCACGCTTCACCAATTCCCGTCGATGCTCCCGTAATGACCACTGCGCCCTTGTCGGCCATGGGTTCTCCTTTTCGCGGAGGGGTATGATATCAGAGGATTCAGGATCAGGGATTCGGGATTAAGGATTAGGGTGGAGCCGCCCACGCAGCTCACTCCAACGCCGCAACCAGGAGGGAAGCTTTCTTCGCCAGGTTCAGGGCGCGCTGCAGATCGCTGCTTTCGAATGCGCGGGTGGACTGCGCCAGAAACGTCCGCGCATCGTCGAGCGTTTTGCGTTCGTTGGCGGAAAGGCGAGATTGGTTCAGGCGAGCCACGCGCCGGCGGACGTCTTCCTGCAGGCGCTGGACTTCTTGCCGAAGGGCGGTTTGCTGTGCAGTACTTTCGCGTGGTTGGAGAGCGGGAACTTCCGCGGGCGCGGTTTCGGGGGCTTCCTGCGGGGAAGTTTCCTCGGGCTCGGTGGGCGTTTCGGTGTGCGCCGAACGACTGCCTGCCCGCCGGCCACCCGGCGTGGTCTTCGCGGGCCCTGGGGTTTGGGTCGTGGTAGTCTCTTCGGGTTCGGGCGGGGGGGCGGGTTCCTCGATCACCAGAACCTGTGCTTTCTCTGCGGCTGGCGCCGCCGCCGGAGCCGGAGCCGGAACGTAAACAACCATGCTCTTGTTGTCTTGGCGTTTGGGACAGCCGCCCATCCAGATTAGCAGAGCGCAGACCGAAGCGAGAGTTTCGTGGCGCGCCATGTCCGGAATTTTACCATTGGCAGGCGACCGCCGGCTATCTTCGTCCGGAACACAGGGGATGGCAGGCCCGGAACAGGGTCATTGCGGGATTCAGCGCCGACGGCCCCAGGGGGCCGCAGCCCGGCAAAGCGCACCCAAAGATGGAACGCGCGAGGCGATGAAGCGCACGCCGTAATTCTGCAGGTAAACCTGGCCGGGCATTCCCACCATGGAAAGCAGGGCGAACAACAAACTGGTGAGGATGCACAGGGCGAGGGCGCCAAGGAAAATCGTTAGAGGATTCCAAGCCCAGGCAAGGCCTACCATGCGGAGGGCGAAAATAACCAGCGCGGCGGTGACCAGAGCCCCCGAAGATAATCCCATCAAAACCGGGAAGAGAACGAAGAGCACGGCGATGCTAATTCCCATCGACACCGCAAAGCGCAACACGACGTAAAAGAGAAACGTCCCGGGATCGCGGCGCGAAATCCTCCAAACGATTTTCCATGCGGCGGGAAGGGAGATGCGGTCGGCATACATTAGGGGCGCCACCAGATCATCCGTCAGCGTGATGATGATGGCGACCAACAATCCGATAAAGACTACCGCGACCAACTCCGTGACCAGCAGCAACGAACCAACCCACCACGGGTGGCCGGCGGCGCGGATGAGGCGCAGATAGCGAAACGAAACGATCACGACTCCGGAAACCATCACCAGGATCGCACCCACCACTCCCAACAGCCAAAGGAAATAGGAGCGGCCAAAGGACTGCAGGCTCTTCCATGCCGTGCCCACCGCCACGTCCTGCTTGATGACGGCATCAATCAGGACAAATCGCAACACGCAGCGGGCGTAGATGAGGCCGAGAACCAGGCCCAGGCTGAGGACGACGGCCAGCACAATCAAGCTCGAATGTTGGGCAATAACCAGGCGGATGCGAAAAAGCAGCTCCGAAGGGTGAAGGTCAATCGGCAGGGCGCCGAAGCCCCACTGAAATGCCGCCGTCGAGGTGCCGCCGCCCAGGAACAGGCACACCACACTCAAGGCGATCCAGCGGCGCCCGATGAAAGGACGAAAAAGCAGGCGTATAGTTTCGCTCCACGCGGGGTAAAGCGAATCGATAGGAGATAGCGCGCCCGCTTCAGGTCGGCGGGTCGGCACGAAACGGGAGGGATGGGGAATTCGCCCGGCAGCGTCCAATCGCAAGTCTCTCCGGCAAAACCTATCTCAGAATCAAACCGTGCTAAGAATGGTACAACCGCATTGGCAGCCGGGCAACGGTACAACCATGGGCATGCAGCGCACCCACGCACACGCCCCTACCGGCAGGGACATGCTGCCTCGCCCACGAATCCGCCGAGAGTGTTCCGTCCGCCCCGTTACGCTGCCTTAACCTGCGCCTGGAAGATCTGCCGCCATTCCTCGCGCTTGGTGAGGACGTAATCTTTCGCTTCCTGGAGAGATTTATAAACCCGCTTGCCCTTGATGAGATTGCAAGGCTGGCAGGCGGTCACCAGGTTGTCCATGCTCCGTGCGCCGCCCTTGGCGTGGGGATGGACGTGATCGATGGTCAGGATCATCCAGCTTTCGAAATCGTGCTGCCCGTCGAGACCACAGTAGTAACATTTGAAATGATCTCGCCGAAAAACCTTCATCGCGTCTTCGCGACTCAGGTGCGGTGAAGGCCCGGTGAAAAACTTTGTCAGTCGCTGGAAGGGCATGTCTCCTCCTTCAGAGGCCCGATTCGAACTCGCGGATAACCTCAAATGGCGTCGTTGCCAGGACGGGAAGAACCACCCACAAGCCACCATCCATCGGTTGATGGATGGCAACGGGCCGCCAAAGGGTCTGCCCCCGGGGGGCTTCCCAAGTGCCCGCAGCGCGCAATTATCTTAGCGCTCTTCCGCGGGAATTGGTAGTCGGGGAGAAAACCGAGAAAGCAGAAGGCAAAATGGGCTTTTACGTCAATCCTCCTGGTGAGGATAAACCTGAGACCGGTAAAGCGATAAAAAAAGGGAACGAATTGGGCGGCAGAGTTGTCAGTACTCGCTAGAGAGCCAAAGGAGTTCATATTGAAGAGTCGTTAGTCCTGGGCGGGGCGGCGCTGCTTGTTCAGGCGGGCGACACAATGAGCCTCGATATATTTGCGCACGGGGTGGGGCATCCGGTGGTCCAGGCAGATGTCGCGCAAGTCGTTGACCGCCAGGTCGGGGAGGAAGGCAAGAACTCGGGCAAGAGGAGTGAGCGGATTACGGATGAGCGCGAGACGCAAATGGTAGTGATGTGACCACCGTGAGTGCTGAGCCAGATGCTCCACGACGGTGGGCGGCAGGTCTTCGCGGGCCAGCACCTTGAGCAAGAGGCCTTCAGTGAGGGATGGGTTATCGAGGGCGGCGCGAATCAACTCCAGGTCGGGGTTGAAAAGAAGGCTGGCGGCAAGGCGTCCAGTACCCCGTCGGGCGAGAGAGATTTTCTCCCCGCGCGGCATGCCTTCCAACTTCTTGAGGATGGTTTCCTCTGCGACCATCTTAACGTCGGCGGGGACAGCCGGAGTTTGCGCCACGCGCAACAGGTCGAAAAGATATAGGAATTTCATCAGGGGTAGGGAAATCTGACGCGGCGTCTTGGGATGCCTCACCAGGGCGAGTTGGACGGTGTAACTGCGGCGGGCCTCCCGGTGGTGGGCAAGTTCGCGAACCACCTCGTGCGCCAGGTCCTTGCGCTCGAGCAGGCGGAGCAGATCGCGCTCCTGCAAATGGGGATTGCGCGCCAGCCCCAGCAGGACATCTTTCGCGGTTTCTTTGAAGAAGCTCTCGATTTCCTCCCGTAAAGAGACCGCGACGGCCCGTTCGGCCCGTTGCCGTATGCGTTCATGGGTGGGCAGGTTGGCCATCAATGGGCGATTTTAGAGGGGACAGGCTCCAACTCGCAAGTGAGACTGCGATTCCCGCGGCGGGCCTCCCCGGGGGGGGCGCGCAGGGCGATTTCCCGAGCCGGGAGCCCGCGGCGCCCCGAAAGGACCGAAGAGGTAGCATAATTTAGAGACGCCAGACCCGGCTTTAGCATCCAAGCAACCAGCAGAAAGTGAACTGGGTTGAACCGTAAAGTGAGATTTTACTTGAAAAGTCCGTCAAGAATTGATATTTGGAATGGGTCAACCGAAGGTTTGCAGATTGTTCAAAGAGCAACTCTAGCGCATGAGACCCTTAGGGGTTCTGGCAATTGTGGCAACGGGTGCGCCCAGGTCACCTACGATTCACTATTCCAACATCGAGGTAGTTTTGCAATGAAGAAAACCACTGCGTTCTGGACTCTCACTTTGCTGGTCAGTCTTTCGTGCGGCGCCACTGCGGGCGAGCACGCCAACCGCTCCGGCCACTCCATCTATCTGAATCCCGTGAACCGCATGCAGGCCCCACCCCAGGCGGCCGCGCCGCAATGGAAGAGTCGGGACGAGTATGACGCTTACAATGCGATGGTGACGGCAACGGATCCCGACAAAAAAATCGCCCTTGCCGAAGCGTTTCTCCAAAAGTATCCGACCTCCGATTTCAAGACGGGCGCGTACATGGCCGAAATGCAGGTTTATTACCAACAGTCCAAGAGCGATAAGACGGTCGAGGTGGCGAAGAAAATTCTGGGTGTCGACCCCGACAACATCGTAGCTCTCCGCGTTTTGAGTTTTACTTTCCCGTTTCTGTACAAACCCGACCAGGCGGACGCCACCTCCGCCCTCTCGCGTGCCGACAGCGATGCGCACCACGGGCTGGACCTCCTGACTAAGCTTCAGAAGCCCGCCGGTGCAACCGATGCGCAGTTTCAGCAAGGCGTTAAGGAACTCCGGTCTATATTCAACGATTGCATCGGGTTCGTGGCCCTTCAGCGCAAGGACTATGCGACCGCGATCACGGCCCTGAAGGCGGGGGACACCGACAATCCCAGTGACGTTTACGCTTTCTATCGGCTGGGGTTGGCTTACCTGTATTCGACCCCGCCGGATTACGACCATGCGATCTGGTACATCGCACGCGCCGTGGGCCTGGCTGAGGCGGCCACGGATGCCGCCACCAAGTCCCAAGGTGATGAAATCGGCAAGTTTCTGAAGCGTGTCTATGTTAACTACCACGGGACCGATACAGGTCTCACAGACATCGAGACCCAGGCGAAGACTCAACCTGACCCGCCGGATGGCTTCAAGGTCACAAAGGCCGAGGCCCCCCCGAAAACTGGGAACAACACAATCGACGCATTTAACGCGTTGACCTACCCGCTAAAACTGGGTGGCGAGACAGCCCAGAAGCAATGGGACGCCATCAAGGGTCAACCCGTCTCAAATTTTGGTGGTACCGTGACGAGTGTGGAAAAGGGGGCCGATGCAAATGAAAATCTGGTGCGGATTGCACTGCTCGACGCCACGAAATCGGCGGACGGATACGACATCGAGCTGAAGGATTCGACCCAGCCCAACGTCAAGAACCTGCAAAAGGATGACTCGGTCTTGTTTAAGGGAACGTTGGATTCCTACACCGCCACTCCGAGTATGATTCTAACTTTGGTGGGTGAGATTACATCGGACCTTCCGGATAAACCCCCCGTTAAAGCAAAGCCGAAGCCGACTACGACTCGCAAGACGACGCATAAGACGACGGCACCGACGAGCAATTGACTTTCGCGAGGCAGGGCGCCGGCGCTCGCCGGTGGCCCTGCCTCAACTTGCCTCAGCTCACCTGCTGGTTCTCCCACCAGGAACTTGGCCCTCCCCTGATGGGGATATTCGGAATTGTGCCCTTGCAGCCAGGGCAGCGCGGCACTTCCTGTGCGCTCAACCTGTCTACACGATTTGGCCAATAGGAATTAGGATTCCCCGGCGGGATGCATCTGGCGATCAGCGGGCGGCGCGGGCGCGGCGCTTCGGCCGGTGGTCGAGACCCAGGTCGTCCACCTTCCGGCTGAGGGTATTACGATGGATGCCGAGAGCAACCGCAGCCTTGGATTGATTGCCGTTGTTCTTCTCCAGCATCCGTTTGATGAACCGCTTCTCAAACTCTGAAAGCGCATCGGTGAAAAGAATCCCGTGCTCAATCATCTGATTAACGAGGGATTCGAGTTGGTCTTTCACAGGATTACTCCGATCAATAGGAATTCGATGGGCTCGCGGCTCATGGTTTGGCCGATGCCTTGTCGTGCTGAATGAGCGCTTCCCGGAATTTTTGAAAGCCCAGGTGGAACTGGGCACGCAGGTTCGCCGGCATGACGAGCGCGACGACGCGCGTCCCCGTGGTCACATAAGGCGCCAAAGCCGATTGCCGCACGGCATCCGGTTTGATGGCGAAGGCCAACATGGCCATCAGCAAAATGGCGTCGACCAGAACTCCCCGCACCAAACCGAAGATTCCGCCCAAGAACCGGTCGAACCACTGGATTCCTGCAGTCTTAATAAGCTTGCGCGCCAGTAACCCCACCAGCGCGCCCACCAGCAGCGTGCCCAGAAACAGGACCAGGAATCCCAAGCCCAGGGCGATTTCGTGCGATTTGGTCAAATCGTCGAACCACAGTGCGGCGCGGGAATAGCCAAAGGCCGCCACCACCAAGCCGATCAGCACCGACGCCAGGGAGATCAGTTCCTGGACAAAACCTTTCATCATGGCCGTTACTACGGAAGCCACGACAATTGCGGCAAGAATACAATCCAACCAGTTCCATGTGACCATGGCGCGGTCGCAAACTGCTGCGCAATCACCTTAAGGAAGGGATTCTCCGGTCAGCAAGCGATAAGCTTCGCGGTATTTCTCACTCGTCTTCTCCACGACCTCGGCCGGCAGAGGTGGCGGCGGAGGTTGTTTATTCCAGTGGAGCGACTCCAGGTAGTCGCGGACGAACTGCTTGTCAAACGAAGGTTGGGCCTTCCCGGGCGCATAATCGCGCAGCGGCCAGAATCGGGACGAGTCGGGGGTCAGCACCTCGTCGATCAAAATGATTTGATCATCTTTGAGCCCCCACTCAAACTTGGTATCCGCAATGATGATGCCCCGGCCCTCTGCGAATTCCCGGCTTTTGCGGTAGAGGCCCAGGCTCAATTCGCGCAGTTTTTCGGCGGCCTCTTTTCCCACGCGCGACACCATATCCTCCCAGGTGATGTTTTCGTCGTGACCTGTCTGGGCCTTGGTGGAAGGCGTAAAGATGGGATTCTCGAGGCGCGACGCCTCTTGGAGGCCGGCCGGAAGCTTGATGCCGCACACGGTTCCCGCAGCGCGGTATTCTTTCCAGCCTGACCCCGCCAGGTATCCGCGCACCACGCACTCGATGGGGAAAGTCCGGGCCTTCTCCACGAGCATCGAGCGCCCTTCCAGTTGGTCTGCAAAGGGGTGCAACTCCGGCGGATAGCCGGCCACTTTGGCCGTAATGAAATGATGCCGAATCTCATCCTTGACGAAATTAAACCAGAAACAGGAGAGTTGGGTCAGCACCCGGCCCTTGTCCGGAATGCCCTCGCGCATCACCACATCAAAGGCGGAAAGGCGGTCAGTGGCGACGACCAGCAGCTTGTCGCCAATTTCGTACACGTCCCGAACTTTTCCCCGTGAAAAAAGCTTGACACCGGGCAAATATGTTTCGAGCAAAACAGTTTGTTTTGTAAAGGGCATGGTGTTGGTTCAGAGACTTGACATTCTAAAGCAACGCGAAGGGTTGTCAACGGAAAAAGTGCTCGGGGAATTTTCAAGCGAACCACTAAGTACAGGGTGGGAGGCGACTAGCCACACAACATTTGGAGTTGAGCGAAGCCGCATGGAATGCGGGTGCAGCCTTCTCAGGCCGGCACCGCGACAGGATCGCGGGTGAACGCGTCAAACCGCACGGAAACGAGTTTGGAAACGCCCGGCTCCTCCATCGTGACGCCGTACATGACTTGCGCGATCTCCATGGTGCGCTTGCTGTGCGTGATCAGGATAAACTGCGTGTGGCGGCTCATATGCTGGATCATGCGAGTGAACCGTTCGATATTTGATTCATCCAGGGGCGCGTCAACCTCATCGAGCACGCAGAAGGGGCTGGGAGTGTAACGAAAGATGGCGATGAGCAGGGCGAGCGCGGCCATGGCCTTCTCGCCGCCGGAAAGCAGGAGCACATTTTGCAGGCGCTTTCCGGGCGGCTGCGCCACGACGTCGATTCCGCTATCGGCGTCATTTTCATCGGCCAGCCGCATTTCCCCGATGCCACCCCCAAAAAGCACCCGGAACGATTCCGCGAAGTAGAGGTTGATGGCTTTGAACGCCTCCAGAAACTGCTGGCGGGAGACCTCATCGATTTCACGAATGGCCTGTGCCGTGTCTTCGATGGAAGAGAGCAGGTCCTGGCGCTGCGTGTCGAGGAAAGTCAAACGCTCTTCCGCTTCCTGAAGTTCTTCCAGGGCCATCATGTTGACCGGCCCCAGGTTCTCCAAGCGGGTCTTCAGTTGGCGCAACTCCTCTTCCGCCATCTGCAAGGCTTCGCCCGCCAGAACCGCTTCCGGCGCCAATTCCGCCAGGAGGGTGGCAGAGTCAGTGTTCAATTCATCGCGGCATTGCTGCGCGTGATGTGCGTAGTCGGATTCCGCGCGCGCCAGCGCCACCTCTACTTCCGAGCGCTTTTGGCGCCGGGCGTCGAGTTCCGCCCGCGCGGCGTCTACGCGCGGGCCCAAAGCATCGCGCTCGGCCCGGACCGCGCGGGATTCCTCCTCGAGGTTGTGCAGATCAAGGCGCGCCGCTTCCAGTTCAAGGTGAAGCTCCTGCAGGCGAAGCTGGTGGGCATCGCTCTCCTGCGCCAGTCGCTCGCGCTCCTGCTGCCAAATTTCCATTTGTTGGGCCAGCCGTGCAATGCGGTTGCGAAAATCCTGCGCTGCCTCCTTGAGCCGCGCGGCTTCCGCCTCCGCGGCGCGGGTTCTTTCTTCCAGAGCCCGGGCCGCGGATTGGGCATCGGCAATATCCTGCGCCAGCCGGTCCAAGCCCGCGCGGAGTTCACGCGCCAGATGGGTGGCCAGGGCAATTGCCTCTTCGCGTTCGCCCTTGGCGGTGCCGGCGGTTTCCAGTTCGGCGCGCAGGGTAGCCAAGCGCTCGTCCACGCTGGCGCGCTCGCGTGCGAACACGGCAGCCTCCGCAAGGAGGGCATCGAGTTGCTGGCGCGTCCGATCGCGGCTCTCGCGCGTCTGTCGGAGCTTCTCGTCGGCGACCACGGCTTTCTTCTCGGCCTCCATCTTGCTGCCGGTCAGATCCTTCAGTTGTGCGTCCAGGCGTTTCGCCTGCCCTTCGGCTTCCACCAGAGCGGACTCGCTGGCCCTGATCTGCGTTTCCAATTCTGCCGTTCGCCGCTCCAATTCGCGGAAGTCCCGCCGTAAAGCCAGGGGCCCGGCATTGGAGCCTCTACCGCCGGAAACCATACGATGATGGTAGTGTGCACCCCTCGATGTCAGGAAGTGGCAGTGCGGGTAAGCGCTCGCCAGGCGTTCGGCGGCAGCATCATCTTCCACCATGTAGGCGTTCGCGAGGGCGGGCAGAACAATATCGCCGTTTAATCCCAACTTGGATTCGAAGCGCACCAACTCCTGGACCGACGCCACAACCCCGGGCTCTGTGCGAACGGGCGAGTCGCCGTTGCCTTGCGAGTGCCCACTGGAAGGCAAGTGGGTGACGAAAAAGGTGGAGCGTCCCGTGCCTTCGCTCTGCAACAAGGCGATTCCCGATCGCGCCTGCGCATGTTGCTCCACGACCACGCACTCCAGTTCCTGCTTCAGGAATTCCTCCACCACTTCTTCGTAACCCGGCGAGACTTCCACAAAATCCGCCAGTAACCCCAGGGGCTGGAACGGGTGCCCATCCGCCGGGATCTCGCCGGAGAGCAGGCGCCGCACACTCTCCGTACTGTAGGCGTGGCGTGCCAGGGATTGCTCCAGCGCTTCTTTGCGGGCCATGCTGCCGGAATACTCACGGCGCAGGGCTTCGAGCTGCGACCGCAGGGAAATCTCTTCGCTACGAGCCTGTTCCAGGTCGCGGGTAGTTTGGGAAACGGATTCCGCCAGCCCTGCCAACGTGCTGGCATCGCGCTGATGCTCCGAAAGGTAAGCCTCCAACTCCGCGGCCAGCCGGGAATGCTCAGCCTCAATGCGCGCCTTTTCCGCATCAGTGCGAGCCGCTTGGCGGTCGACTGCCAGGCCCGCCTCTTCTGCTTGCACAAGCAGATTGCGCAACTCCGACGCATGGCTGACGACGGCCATGAGGGACTGGCGGCAAGTTTCCACGTCCTGTTCGGCGGCGCCGAGCTGGAAGTTCAGGTCCTCCTGGCGCGTGACCACCTGGGCCAGCGTGTCCTTGGCCGCGGCAAATTCTTGCTGCAATTTCTCCACTTGTTGGGTGCGCTCAGCCGTCTGCTGCTCGAGAGTGGCAAGCTGCGCGTGGAGTTCGGAGCTTTCGCGCGCGGCCTCCTCGGTGCGCGCCTCCAGATTGCCGGTTTGTTGTTTGACTTGCTCGTGGCGCGAGAGTAGGCGTTCACGCTCCAAGTCACCCTGGGATAGACGCTCGCGGCACTGGGTGAGTTGATCTTCCAGTTCCTCATACCGCTGCGTGGCGCCTTTCTGCTCGTGCTCCAAAACTTCCAATTCCTGCACCGCCGCCTGGCAGATTTCCTGCACTTGGGCGAGTTCCGCGCGCAGCCGTTGGAGCTCAGCTTCCAGCGCCTTTAGGCGGGATGTCAGGACAGTCTTCAGGCGACCGCGCAGCTCATCGTGAAGTTCACGGTAGCGCCGCGCCTTCGAGGCCTGACGCTTCAGCGAATTCACTTGCTTCGTAACTTCTTCCAAAATGTCAGTGATGCGTGACAGGTTCTGTCGCGCCGATTCCAGCTTGGCCTCCGCCAGGCGCTTGCGGGTTTTGAATTTGGAAACCCCTGCGGCTTCTTCAAGAATCAGGCGCCGATCGGACGGCTTCGAGCTGAGGATCTGGCCGATGCGCCCTTGCTCGATGATGGCATAAGACTCCGGGCCCAACCCGGTGCCCATGAAAAGGTCCTGAATATCACGTAGGCGGCAGACCTCGCCGTTGATCAGATACTCGCTCTCACCTGAGCGGAAGAGTCTGCGCGTCACCGTGATCTCGCCGGAACGGTGATGAAATTTCCGCGGCTTGGCGCCTGTGCCGTTGCCATTTCCATTGCCGCTGCCATTCCCGTTCCCGTGACCGTTGCCGTTTCCGGGAGTTTCCGGTTCGAAACCCGCGGGCTCCTCGGCGGCGGACTTACTTTCCTCGGTGGGCTCGGCTTCTTCCGGAACTCCCGCCTCGTTGTACTCGGGATTCACGAGGGTCATGCTGACTTCCGCCATTCCCGTGGGAGGGCGTGTGCCCGTGCCATTGAAAATTACGTCGGCCATGCGCTCGCCGCGCAGCAGACGCGCACTCTGTTCACCCAGCACCCAGGTGATGGCGTCGGAGAGGTTGGACTTTCCGCATCCATTCGGTCCCACAACAGCGGCAACCCCATCCGCAAATTCCAGCCGCGACCGGTCCGCGAAGGATTTGAACCCGAGCAGTTCGAGTTTCTTTAGCTTGTACAAATTACACCCTTCCTACGCAGGTTGCTGATCGTGGATATTCCACAAGTTCCCATCAATAAGGACCACAAACCAAGCGATTGCCCAGGTGGCGGGCGACGGCGCACCCGACAAATTGTCCGGTCGGGCGGTCAGCGACATTCTGACCCTGAACCTCCCCGCCGCGACTCACTCATCCCCTCTGGCGCGTGCTTTAAGGCTGACGCGAAGTCCCTCAACAGCTTTCGATGCATAATTACCATATCGGGGAGGTCTTGTAAAGGGGAAACCACAATATTAAGGGGTTTAGAGGAGCATTAACCCCTATATCTAGTAGGGATTAACTGTCCGTGGGTTTCACCAGATAGGTATCCATCCAATCCAGAATGAGCTGGCGCATGGGGGGCAGCTCCCGGTGCGGGCAATCGAACAACTCGATGTGGCAGTCTTCGGCTTTTCCATACTTTTGGTAGAGGGGCATAAGGTAATCGCGCACCCGTTCCACCCCGGCGGGAGGGGTGAGTTCGTCCAGGCGGCCGTTCACGCTCAGGTGGGCGCGCGGCACGATGAGTTCATTGATTTGCGCCGTCTGGAAATGCTTGAGCAGGGAAGGCACAAAATAATAAATGCCATGATGAAACAGGTTGTGAAGTTTAATGAGTTCCTCGAAATCCGTGAGGCAGCAGACATCCATGCAGACGCGCACGCGCGGATCGAGCGCCGCCAGCCACCACGCCTTGGTTGAGCCCATGGACATTCCCGTCGCGCCCAACCGGCTGGCATCCACCTCCGGGCGGCTGGCCAGGTAATCCATGGCGCGGAATTCGTCGAACATCATCATGCCGTAAAGAACCTGGCCTTTCCAAATCATGTCCTTGAAGGCGTACTCCTCGCCGCGGTTGCCATTCTCATCGTGTTTCCGCTCGC
>Ga0326727_10008585_pt1 | contig 25793 bp, 17 predicted proteins | sample MB2enrmetagenome_FD_207643 | JGI IMG/M metagenome (GOLD analysis project Ga0326727, IMG submission 207643) | Lab enriched peat soil microbial communities from McLean, Ithaca, NY, United States - MB29MY | ecosystem: Environmental > Terrestrial > Soil > Wetlands > Peat | place: USA: New York...
GCGATGGGACGCGGAGCGCCGATGCTGGACCGGCACCACCGATCCGGCGGACTTCGGCGCGCAGGCGGCGGAGTGGTTCAAGGCTGGAGCGCAGATGGTGGGCGGCTGCTGCCGCACGCGCCCGGCGCATATTCGCGCGGTGGCGCGGGCTAGTCGAGCTTCTTCCCCGTATGCACCGTGAACAGCCAGGCGACTACAGCCCAAAGTCCGGGGAGGGACGTAAGCATCAGGGAGAAAATGAGGCCCGCCTTGAACAGAGGAACTCGCGGTCGACCTCGATAGAGAACCAGGTCGCAGGTGGGGCCAAGCGAATAACAGAGATTGGCCAATATGCCGTACACGAAGGGGCCGACGATCATTGCAATCGGTTCCTCGAAATCCACTCCCGACTTAACCGCTGCCGATCCCGCGATGAGGACGAGCCACCATGTGATGACCCCCGCGATGCCCACATACAGGTTGTAGTAAAGCCGTCGGCGCTCCCACCAACGGAAAATCTCCGGGCGAGTTGCACCTTCGGTTCCCTGAAATAGCCAGCTAGGACTGATTCTCATTTGTCAGAACGATGTGTGACGGCCCACTTCGGTCGCCGCCATGAGTTGCAGCGCGGCTCTGCCCTTGCGCGGCGGAATGAAGTGGTCGGCGCGGGAGGCGATGGAAAGCTTTTCGCGGCTGAGCAGCTTGCGAATCTGACCGCGGGCGTGGTCGGCCCAGGGACCGCGGTTGTCGAGTTTGACATAGGCTCGCCAGTGACGCAATGCGGAACGGTTCTCGCCAGTGCGTTCGTAGGCCAGCGCCAGGTTATAGTGGGCATCGGCGTAGCGTGGCGAGAGGGCTACGGCCTTTTCGTAGGCGGCGATGGATTCGTCGAGCCGCTCGAGCTCGTCGAGCACGTTGCCGAGATCGAAGTAGGCCAGCACGTATCCGGGATCGGCCACTGTTGCGCGGCGGTAAAGCTCCTCGGCGCGGCCATACTGGCGCAGATGGAAAAACATGGTGCCCAAGTTGATGCAGGCAGCCGCGTACTGCGGATCGATGCTGAGAATCTCCTGGTAGAGCGCGATGGCGCGATTCTTTTCGCCTGCTTCCTCGGCCTGAACCGCGGCATGGAAGCGCTCCTGAATGCCGCGCAGGCTGGGGGTGCCGATTCGCCGCAACGGAGACGGCCGCGTGGAGGCAGAAGCCGGTTCCGGCTCGCCGATGCGCTCGAAGTCAAAGAGCAACTGGCGGCGAATGGGGTCGACCATGGCGCCGCGATGGCGGAAGGCCAGGCGCGTTCCTGTGCGCACCACGCGCGCCTCGAGCAGCGGGTTGCTCATGCCGGCGACCGCTTTCATGGCCAGGATGGAGTCGCGAATGGACGCGGCGGGCACGTCGTCTTCGCGCAGCGAGCGCAGCATGCGCACTTGTGCGAGATCCTGAAAGCTATAGAGTTCCTTTTGAGGAATCAGCCCGGCTCGCTCCCAGGCTTGCAATTGGCGGGAACTGATTTGCAGGATGCGCAAAACGTCCTGACGGCGATAGCTGGTCACGCTTGAATGGTCCCCCAGGTGATAGGCCACGCCAGCGGCTCCGGCTCACCAAGCCACTCACCGCTGGTGTCCCTGTTCTGCCACCCCAGCGGCCCCGGCTTTTCAAGCCGCCCGTCGCTGGAGACCCCGTTACCACACGGGCCGGGCAGTGAACTTGAGCGCCCAATTCGTGCGCTGAACTTAAGTTCCCGGCCGAAACCCTGACCGCAGCTCTCGGAACAATTACGGAGGATTCACTTCCTCTGCGATTATGCCAAGAGCCGGCGCGGATAAGTGCATCGGAATCGCTGCCGCAACAAAAAACACGTGGATAACGAGTGCACGATTTGGTTCATGCCGCGCATGCGGGCGGGAGAAGCGTCGAAAGTGGGCGCCTATCGCAGGCCCAATGGGCGAAAGACATGGCAGTGGGAAGACGGGCCGGCAAGCACGGGGGCAGGACCTCGGAAGGCGAGATGTCCCGAATTGGCCTGCCACCATCGCGGCTGTACCACTCCCGGAAAGTTGTAGAAAGTTGCTCCGCCGGGGCGATGATTCGGGATGCCGCTATGTCCTACGATTCTTATTGCCTTAGGAATTTCCGATATGTTAGGCTGCCGGGCGCGAGCAAGGTTCGACGCAGAGGTACCGGGCCCCATGTCGAATCCAACCTTCTGCTTCGCTTTGAACGGATTGCCGCAGTTGGTTTCGGTTTGCGGCAGCACCGAAGCCCTGCTCGGTTACAGCCACCAGGCACTCCTTAGCTCGAAAGTCCAACTCAGGGATCTTATTCACCCGGAAGACGCCGGCGTCGCCGACAGCATCTTCTCTCCCGATCTCGAAAACCCCTGCGGCGTGATCAACATCCGCCTGCGCCACGCGGATGGGCGCATCCGCTGCTTCAAAGGTTGGTACACAAAGAAGCTTGCCCGCGCCGGAGAAGACGTGCTTCTCGAGCTGAGCCTGGAGGACGCGCGAAGTGTGCATGAGCCCGGCGACGCTTTTCTGCTGACGAGTTTCAAATCCTTGATTGAGCAAACCGGCGACTACATCTACATCAAGAACCGCAACCATGTGATCCTGGCGGCGAGCCGGGCGGTGCCGTTCCTCACTGATACGGTGAAGGACCGGGCCGATCTCGTGGGAAAGACCGATTACGACCTTCATCCGGAAGCGATTGCCGATCTAACGTACCAACTGGAGAACCAGGCATTTGCCGAGAACCGGCGCGTGAACCAGATCGAGCAGATGACGGTGCAGGATGGGTCGAGCCATTGGATCGACAATCGCAAATATCCGATCACCGGGCCGGACGGCGAAATCATCGGCATCTTCGGCATTGCTCCAGACATCACCGAATACGTTGAATCGCGGCACAGGTTGCGCGAGAGCGAGAAGTCCCTGCAGGAGGCACAGAGGATTGCCGGTCTGGGCAGCTATTTGCTGGATACCGACGCTGGACTGTGGACGAGTTCGGACGTCCTGGATCAAATATTTGGAATCGACAAGGAATATGAGCACACCTTCGAGGGATGGGCTGCCCTGCTCCATCCCGACGATCGCTCGCCGATGGTTGCTTATTTCAACGATGAGGTGCTTGGCCAAGGAAAATCCTTTGACAGGGAGTATCGGATTGTTCGTCCGGCCGACGGAGCGGCGCGATGGGTGCACGGCCTGGGACGGCTGGAGTTCGACGTCCAGGGGCGTCCCGTGAAGATGTTGGGCACTATCCGGGACGTGACCGAGGCCAAGCAGGCTCAGGAAGCGCTTCGCGAGAGGGAGGAACTGCTTCGGCTGTTCATCGAACACGCGCCCGTTGCCCTGGCCATGCTGGATCGCGAGATCCGCTACCTGGCCGTGAGCCGGCGATGGCGGGAGATCCACGATCTCAACGGCCGCGAGTTGATCGGCCGCTCTCATTACGAGGCGATTCCGCATGCGCCGAAGGAATGGAAGGCTTTGCATCGCCGCGTCCTGGCGGGGGAAGTCATCCCGCCCGGCGAGGTTAGCCTGCAGAAACCGGACGGCAGCCTGCAGTGGTTACGCCGGGAGATTCGCCCCTGGTTTGCCGGCGACGGGCAAATCGGAGGCATCATCATCTTCTCCGAGGACATCACAGAGCGCAAGCGCGCGGAGACGGAACTGCGCGAGAGCAAGGAGCTGCTGCAACTGTTTATCCAGCAGGCGCCCGTCTCCCTGGCTATGTTCGACCGCGAGATGCGCTACCTGGCGGTAAGCCGGCAATGGCTGAAGAACCTGGACCTCGTGGAAGGGGAGATCTTAGGGCGTACGCATTACGATGTCATACCGGATATTCCGGACAGTTGGAGGGAAGAGCATCGTCGCGCCTTGGCGGGCGAAACAATCCGCGTCGAAGAGAGCCGGCTCGATCGCGCCAGGGGCAGAACTGATTGGCTCCGCCGGGAGATTCTGCCCTGGCGAGCAGGCGATAGTTCGATCGGCGGGATCGTGATTTTTGCAGAAGACATTACGCTCCGGAAAAAGGCCGAAGAGCGGCTGCGCCTAGCCGCAAGCGTCTTCACCGGCGCCCGCGAAGGTATTACGATCACCGACCGCTCGGGAACGATTCTGGAGGTGAATGAGGCCTTTACGCGCATCACCGGCTACACGCGAGATGAGGTGTTGGGGCGCAATCCGCGGCTGCTCCAGTCCGGCCTGCAGAGCAAGGAGTTCTACGAAAATATGTGGGAGTCTCTCATCCGGGCGGGCCATTGGTCAGGGGAAATCTGGAACCGGAAAAAGAGCGGAGACATTTACGCGGAGATGCTCACCATCAACGCAATCCGCGACGCTAACGGCGAGGTTCAGCAGTATGTGGGGCTGTTTGCGGACATTACGGAGGTCAAGGAGCACGAGCAGCAACTTGAGCACATTGCGCATTTTGATGCGCTGACCGGCCTTCCCAACCGCTCGCTGTTTGCCGATCGGCTGCGTCAAGCCATGGCACATGCGCACCGAACCAAGCGGTTGCTGGGCGTAGCCTACTTCGATGTCGACGGGTTCAAGGCCGTCAACGACCGCTATGGCCACACGACCGGCGACGCGCTGCTCACCGCGCTGGCCTTCAGGATGAAGCGCGCTTTGCGGGAGGGCGATACGCTGGCCCGGTTGGGCGGAGACGAGTTCGCCGCTGTGATCCTCGATCTGGACGACGCCAAGGCGTGTACCCCTACGCTGAAGCGCCTTCTGGCGGCCGCGTCAGAGGAGGCGCAGATTGGTGAAGTGATGCTGCGGGTGTCGGCCAGCGCCGGTGTCGCCTTCTATCCGCAGATCGAGGATGTCGACGCCGATATGCTCCTGCGTCAAGCCGGGCAGGCAATGTACCAATCCAAACTGGAGGGGCGCAACTGCTTCAGCGTCTTCGATCCCGGCCAGGACCTGATGGTCCGCGGCCGCCACGAGAACATCGAGCATATCCGCCAGGCCCTGGCGGCGCGGCAGTTCGTCCTTTATTACCAACCGAAGGTGAACATGCGCACCGGCAAGGTGGTCGGCGCCGAAGCTCTTATCCGCTGGCAACACCCGGAACGCGGAGTTCTGCCGCCGGGCATGTTTCTTCCCGTCATTGAAGACCATCCGCTGGCCATCGAGCTGGGCCAGTGGGTGATCGAGAGCGCGCTGACGCAAATGGAATCGTGGCAAGCGGAGGGTTTCGATCTTCCCGTCAGCGTGAATGTGAGCGCGACCGAGTTGCAAGGGCCGGACTTTGCCGATCGCCTGCGCGCGCGGCTTGCGGCACATCCACGGGTCAAGCCATCGAGCCTGGAACTGGAAGTGGTGGAAACGAGCGCGATGCAGGACTTGGTGCGAACCTCCCAGGTGCTTACGGCCTGCCGCGATATCGGAGTATCGATCGGTCTGGACGATTTCGGCACCGGCTACTCCTCGCTGACCTACCTGAAGCGCTTGCCCGCCAACGTCTTGAAGATCGATCAGAGCTTCGTGCGGGACATGCTCGAAGAGCCGGAGAACCTGACCATCCTCGAGGGCGTGCTGGGGCTGGCCGCCGCGTTCCACAGGCAGGTGATCGCGGAGGGAGTGGAGACCGTGGAACACGGCTTGATGTTGTTGCAAATGGGCTGCGATCTGGCTCAGGGTTACGGCATTGCCGCATCCATGCCGGCTCGGGATTTGCAGGCCTGGGCGGCTGCTTGGCGTCCTGATCAGAGCTGGGCCGATGTGCCCGTGGTGCGCGCGGAGAACTCGCCCGTGCTGCACGCCAGCGTGGAGCATCGTGCCTGGCTTGGGGCTCTTGAGGCTTACCTGCAGGGCAGGCGCTCCATTCCGCCTCCGCTCGACGCCAGCCAATGCCGCGTTGGCGTTTGGCTCGACGGCGAAAAGCAGTCCGCGCGCGGCACCTATTCGGCGATTCAGGCCATTGACACGCTCCATCGGCAGTTGCACGAGTTGGCGAATGAAATCTTCGAGTCGCAGGTCGATGGCGGCAACCATCAGGGCATGGCCCGCTTGCGCCACCTTCATTACTTACAAGACAAGTGCCTGAAGAGGCTAAGAACTTTCGCGTGACCCGGCTCAACGATGCATAGCCGCGGATTCGGCGTGAGCCTCTTCGCGCACGGCCTGTGGCTCGCGCAGCGTAAGCACGGGGCAGCGGGCGTGGGCGAGCACGCGATAGACGGTGTGGTCGCGGGTCAGGTTCTCAAAAGCCGAGCGGTGCGCGGCGCACAGCACGATCAGACTGGCGTGGCGTTCCGACGCCAGAGCCAGGATCTCGATGGATGGATTGCCGTGAGCGACGACCGGTTCGACGGCGGAGCAGCAGCCGGCTCCGGTTTCCTCGGCGAGGATGCGCAGCTCAAGCAAGGCCGATGAGTCCATTCCGGTGGGCAGCCCTTTGCGCTCCATCTCCGAAATCGGCGGAAGCACGTGCAGCAGAACCAGCTTTGCTTGTTGGGCGGCCGCGACCTGGCAGGCAAGCGCCGCGCTCGGGCGAGAGGTCTCTCTTAATGTGGTGGCATGCAGGACGACACGTTCCTCGCCCCGGTCCACCGGGAGATGAGCCTCGGGTCCCACGGTAATGACCGGGAGGTTGACCGAGCGCAGCACTTGTTCTGCCACAGAGCCAACGAGCAGCTTGCCGATCTTGCTCCGGCTCCGTGTCCCGAGCAGCACGCGGTCGACCTGAAACTGACGGACGGCGGCTGCAATCTGATGGGTAGGATGGCCCTCGCGCACCAGCGCGTCGCAACGGATGCCTCGCCGTGCCGCTACTTCACACCACGGCCGCAGCATCTGTTCCGCAATCTCCAAAGCCCCTACAGTGTCGTAGTAGGGCATTCCGGCGGCATCGGCAGTGATGACCGCGGTCGATGAGAGAACATGCAGGAGAATAAGCCGGGCCCCGGTATCGCCCGCCTCTTTCAGGGCAAACGGCATGAGGTGGTCCAGGTCGCTCAAATCGGTGGCGACGAGGATTGTGGCTGGATGCGTCCAGCGGCCCATATCGGAATCCCGCATGGCGAACACCTCATCACCAAAAGCGTGTCACTGGCCGAGTAGCGAGGATGTGTCAAGCAGCACTACGGGATGTGATTTAAATCACGGCAAGGGAGCCGTTGGCGCAGTCGCCCGCGGATGAGAGCTTACAATCGGCTCATGCTGCTCGCTGTGCTGACCATCTCCGACCGCTGCTCGGAAGGCCTGCAGAATGACACTGCGGGCCCGGCAGTTGTCGCCCTGCTCAAGCGCGAGTGGCCGCTGGCTGAGATCCGGACGGGACTGCTGAGGGACGATGAGGACGCAATTGCCGCGGCGCTCGAGGAGTTCACCCTACAGGGCGCGGCCCTTGTGCTCACCGTGGGTGGCACCGGGTTGGGTCCGCGCGACCGGACGCCGGAGGCTGCGCGCCGCGTGATCGACCGCGAAGCGCCGGGGCTGGCGGAGGCGATGCGGGCCAAGGGGGCGGAGCGCAATCCTTACGCGTGGCTTTCGCGCGGCGTAGCCGGACTGCGAAGCAACACGTTGATCGTGAACCTGCCCGGCAGCATGCGCGGCGCCGAGGAGAGCCTGGAAGCGATTCTGCCCCTGTTGCGTCATGGGATCGACGTTGTTGCCGGAGCGCAGAATCATCCTTCCTAGCTGCAACCCGATCATGATATGGCGGTTGTGCGAACCGCGCGACAGGCCCTTGCAGCGGCGGCAGCCTGCACGCCTCTAGAAAGCGTTTTCCCAAACCATGACTTCTTGTCTTTGCTGACCGGCATCGTGACAGGTGCCTCTTCCGTATAAACGCAGGAATCCAAGAGAGTTTTGCCCACGTTTTCGTCCAAAAATAGCTGAGAAACGCGCGGAAAAGCGTACAATCGTCTTGCCCATGAGCCGGCCTCACAAACTCGCCACGAAGCGGCGCCGTGCCGCCGCAAATATCCACGACGTGGCCAAACGCGCGCGTGTTTCCATTGCCACGGTGTCGCGTGTCGTCAATCGCATCTCGACCGTCGATCCGGACCTGGCTAAGCGCGTGTGGAAGGCCGTGAACGAAGTGGGCTACGTGCCGAATTCGCAGGCGCGGGCGTTGGTTTCGGGGCGGAGCCGGATCCTGGGCCTCGTTGTTTCGGAGATCACCAATCCCTTTTTCCCGGAACTGGTGCAGGAGTTTGAGAATCTGGCGGTGGCGCAAGGTTACGAGGTGATGATCGGGTCAACCGACTATGATCCGGCGCGAACCGAATCGGTGATCCGCCGCATGCTGCAGCGCGGCGTGGACGGCGTGGCCGTCATGACGTTCGGCATTGAAGAAGAGCTGGTGCAGAAGCTGGTGAATCAGGAGTTTCCCCTGGTCTTTGTGGACGCCGGGCCGGATCTGCCCAACATTCGTATTCTCAAGGTGAATTACGGCCAGGGGATTCGCGAGGCGGTGCAGCATTTAGCCGCGCTGGGCCATCGCCAGATCGCTTTCATCAGCGGCCCGCTGCGTATGCGCACTGCTGCGACGCGCCGCGATGCATTCCGCAACTCGATGGCCGAATTGGGACTGACCGTGCCCGGCCCATTCTTCGTCGAAGGCGATCACACCATGGAGGGCGGCAAGGCTGCCATGGAGAAGCTGGTCACGCGGGCCGAGCTGCCCACGGCGGTGGTCTGCTCCAACGATATGACGGCCATTGGCGTTCTGCATGCGCTCGATGAGACCACGCACAAGGTCCCCGAAGATATCTCGGTTGTGGGATTCGACGACATCCACCTGGCGCAGTTCATGCTGCCGCCTCTCACGACGGTGCAGATGTCGTGCCAGGATCTGGCCACGGCGGCGGTGCAGGCGCTCCGCGCCGGCATCGAGCCGGCTCACCCCCAAGCCGCGCAGAAAGAATGGCCGATCGCTACACGGCTGGTTGTGCGCAGGTCCACGGACTTCCCGCGCGGCACCTTGCCCGCGCTGGGAAAGGCGGCGGGCGAACTGAGCGCGGCGCGGGTGAAACCGAACGCAAGATAACGGCAGCCCCTTACGGCGCTTGCGCGGGCGCGACCACGTACTCATATTCCAGCTCATCGCTTCCCGTGTTTTCGACGTTGTGGCGAGTTGCTGGCGGAATGTAGACGAGCGCTGGAGCAACGAAGGGCAGCGCGGGCTGGCCATCGATCAATGCTCTTCCTTTTCCATGCAAAACAACGAGCGCTTCCTCGTTTTTCCCCGTGGTGTGCCAACCGACTGTCTGCCCAGGGTTGAGGCAAACAAATCCGCTGCGCATTCCTGAGGTTTGCGGCGCGCCCAAGAGAATTGGGCAATCGCCCTGCGCGCATGCGAGCGGGATGGCCTGTGGTTGCGGCTCCTGAGCCTGAGATGAAACTTGCACGAGGGCCATGAGCAAACCAGCCATCAGTTTGAGGAAACGCGGTGCCGAAGATTGGCGCATCTGTTTCTCCTCAAAGGAATTACGTGACGTTGCGTGAGCTTCAGCCCCATCGCGGGTCGGGTGGTAGGATCACATAGTAGCACGAATTTACAAATCGTGTGACGCGAGTCACAGGGAGTGGAACAAGCCCACTTATAAAGTGGCGTCATGCGTAGCAAAGAATTTAAAAACGTAGCACTCGGCCCGTCGCTGTTCTCTGACTTCGGGCTGGGACGCGAATTCCGTACCGCGGAAGGCGCCAGGGCCCTGGGCGGGAAACCGGACCATTTTCAAGCGCAATAGATTGTCCAATCCTTTTCGGGAGCCAGTGCAGATGCTTTACCGCAGATTCGTTCCCTTTGCCCTATTCACCGTGGCCTCGCTGCTTTCCGCGCAATCGCCCACGGTGAGCGGAGACATCCTCGATGCGCAGGATCACTCGGTCGCCACCAGAGAAAAGGCTTATCCGTCTCAGCTACCAGGAACTGTCGTTGACACGTCCGGCGCGGTGATTCCCGGTGCCACCGTTCAAATCCTCAGCGCGAACGGTACTGTACAAAGAACGACACAGTCGGACACGAACGGCTCCTTTCTCGTTTCTGGACTCGCGGCAGGTAATTATCGACTCGTCGTATCGAAGCCTGGATTTGAAAGCAAAGAAATCCTTGCCACCATAGGGCCCGCCGGGGCGCCTGCCCCGTTGCGCATCACTCTCGTAGTGGGCGCTGTGAGCACCACTGTAAATGTGCAGGGCCGTGAGGATGAACTCATCGGAATTGCCGAATCCGGTTCCCAGGGAACGGTGGGCGCAACGGAAATCCAGGATCGCCCGATTCTTCGTTCGGGAGAAGTTCTGGAGACAGTTCCGGGACTCATCATCACTCAACACGCCGGCGGCGGCAAGGCCAACCAATACTTTCTTCGCGGCTTCAATCTTGACCACGGCACAGATATCGCCATTTTCCTCGACGATATGCCGCTTAACCTGCCTTCGCACGCGCACGGCGAGGGCTACTCGGACATGAACACCGTCATCCCGGAGTTTGTGAAGCGGGTGGATTTCGAGAAAGGCCCTTACTACGCCGATGTCGGCAACTTCAGCTCGGCTGCAAACGCCCACGTGGAGTTTTTCAAGACGCTGCCCGAGAACTTCGTCAAGCTGGAAGGCGGCACGCATACCTATGGGCGGGCCGTTTTCGGCGCGTCGCAAAAGCTCGGTTCGGGCAATCTGCTGTACGGCGGAGAAGAGTATTACTATAACGGCCCATGGGTGCATCCGGATGCTTATAACAAAATCAACGGCATCCTGACCTACAGCCAGGGCGATGACACCAATGGCGCCAGCATCACAGCCCACGCTTACCACGGAAAATGGAACTCGAGCGATCAAATCCCCGTTGCCGCCCAACCCCTCGTTGGTTTCTTCGGCACACTGAACCCGTCGGACGGTGGGCACAGCCAGCGTTATAGCTTGCAGGGTGAGTGGCATCGCCAAGGCAAAGATTCCGAGTCGAGAATCATGGCCGCCGTTTGGTATTACGATCTCAATTTATTTTCCGATTTCACTTACTACCTGGTGGACTCGAGCAAAGAGGACCAGTTCGAACAGCAGGATAGGCGCTGGGTAGGTTACCTGAACGCACAGCACACGGTTTTCAGCAAATGGTTTGCCCGCAAGATGTCAAATACGTTCGGCGTGCAGTACCGCAACGATTGGATCAATAACGGCCTTTACCGGTCGGAAAATCGCGCGCGCACGACCAAAATCGATTATTCCGCCACCGCTTGGGCCGGCAGCGGCACCAGCTTCTTTCCGGCCGCCGGAACCGGTCTTCCCAACGCCGGCGTTCTTCCCACCTGCATCAACGCCCCCAACTCCAATATCACTCTTTCTGTTACTTTGCCCAGCAATCTTGCGTTTACTAATAGCGGCAGCACCGCTGCCACGATGACTGTTCCCAACACCACCTGCCCCACTTTGCCCGCGACCACGGAGCGGGATAACTTTACGGACATGATCGGCAGTGTTTTTTGGGAGAATAAAATCCAGTGGGCGAACAAATTCCGCTCGGTCCTGGCCCTGCGCGGCGACGAGGAAAAATTTGTCGTTACCAGCCTGGCTTACCCGGCCGATATTGTTACTTTGCCCGACGGCACCACTACCACGGTGAACGCGGCCAATTCCGGCTCGGCCGTCAAATTCCTGCCCAGCCCCAAAGCAAGTATGATTTTCGGCCCGTGGGCCAATACTGAGTTCTATTTACAGGGAGGATTCAGTTTTCATAGCAACGACGGGCGTGGCGCAACGCAAGTGGTGGAACCGGTCTCGCCGGACTACCCTTACCCCAATACGATTATGTCGAAAATTTCCCCCCTGGTCGAACAAAAAGGCGGGGAAATCGGCGTGCGCACTGTGGCCGTCCCGCATCTGCAAAGCACTCTTGAACTCTGGTATCTCCACAGTAATTCCGAACTGACGCAGGATGGCGACACCGGAGGCACGATTGCTTCAGAACAGTCGAGCAACCGCTATGGCCTCGAATTCGCGAACTACTACACGCCAACAGAACATTTGGCCATTGATGCCGACGTTGCGGACTCCAGGGCCCAATTCACCCAACCAGACCCATTTGACGCGACATGGTGGGTGCTGCCTTTGCCCTTAACAGCTACGGCTACAACCACGACCGGAACGCCCGTCACCACCACTTATTACAATGGCGCTTCATGCCCTGCCACACCTCCTTCCACGCCCATACCTGGCTGTGTATATGCAAATTGGCAACAGCAGGGACCCGGCGGCAAACTTGTGCCCGAAGCGGTTAAAGTGGTGGTTTCATCGGGCATCACACTGCACGATTACGCAGGCTTTACGTCGACTTTGCGCCTGCGCTACTTTGGTCCGCGTTCTTTGACGTCTGATGGGCTTTATCAGTCAAATCAAACGGTGTTGCTCAATGGGGAGATCGGTTATCAATTCCTCAAGAAATGGCACGTTACGGCCGAATTGTTGAATTTGCTTAACCGCAAAGATGCCGACATTGACTACGCCTACGTCTACCAAATAACTCCAAATGCAGTGGCCACGCCGCCGGCATTCGGACGCGTTACCCACCCCACCGAACCGTTTCTGGTGCGATTCGCCTTAGGGAGAAGCTTTTGACAAATGTTCCATGGGATCTCCGGAATGGCGGTTAGTGGCTGTGCGGATGCTCGTGCGGGTGGGCGTGTTCCTGAGTGTGCTCGGCGTCGAGCGTGGGCACGCTCATCACGAGGCGGCCGTGCTGCACGCCTTTGAGGCCGATGATCAGGTCGGCGAATTGCTGCACGCGACCGGCTTTGCCGTGGACAATCAACACTTCGAGGCAGGAATCATGGTCCAGATGCGCGTGACTCGTAGAGACAACCAGGTCGTGGTGCTCGTGCTGCGCTTCAGTGAGCTTCTCAGTGATCCCGTAAGCATGGTGGTTGTAGATGAGGGTGACCGTGCCGACAACGGTGGCATCGGGCGCGGCAGTCTGCTCCCGCACCAAACGGTCGCGGATGAGGTCGCGAAAGGCTTCGGAACGATTCGTGTATCCGCTCTTCTCAATGGAAAGATCGAACCGCTTCAATAGTTCGGAATCGAGGGCAATGCCGATTCTGCTTAGCTCTCCCATGCGCGCTCCTGCCTGCAATCCAGCGTGATTCGCAAACCCAGAATAACGCGCACGGATGAACTTCACGACTGCGGCGTGATGAGGTGATGCGCGATGGCGAAGAGCGCCAGCTCCAGGCGCGTGGAGACGCCGGTCTTGTCGAAGATGTTGGAGAGATGGCGCTTGACGGTTTCTTCGCTGAGCGAGAACTGCTTGGCAATGTCGCGGTTGCTGCAGCCCTCGACAATACAGCCCACTACTTCAAGCTCGCGCGGCGTGAGGCCGTAGGTTTTGCGCTGCGGCACGGCGGCCTGCTGCATCAGGTCGTGGAGAGCCGAGACAAGATTGACCACGCGCTTGCCGCCAATCCAGTAGTCGCCGGCATGGACAGTACGGATGGCGGTCTGCAGGTGGCTGGCAAGGGCGTCTTTGAGCACGATGCCACGGGCGCCGATCTGCAGGGCCTCGATGATCTGCTGCGTCGTGATGGTGGAAGTAAGAAGAAGGATCTTCGCCGTGGATGGGCCATTCATGATGGCGCGCATGGCCTCAAGGCCGGGCAGGCGCGGCATGGACACGTCGAGGAGAAGAACATCAGGCTGGAGTTCAAGGGTCTGGGTAATGGCTTCGTCTCCGTCGGCGGCATCGCCCACCACGTCGAAGCCATCGCTCTTGGTGAGCATATTGCGCACGCCGATGCGCACAACGGGGTGGTCATCCGCTAAAACGATTCGAATGATTCTTTCCATTTTTGCCAAACGCCTCCACGAGGCCCGGTCCATGCGTTGCGAGATTACGATGGGTCAGGCAGGCAACTCAGCATCCAGCATACGCTCCAACCCGCGGGCAGCAGCTTGCAAATCGCGGAGCAAGGCGGCGCTGTTATCCAATTGGTTATCCTTTGACTCGAGTGGGGCGCTCTCCAGGAGTGCGCCCAGACGGGCGGCCTGAAGGGCCCCGGCCATGCCGCAGCCGCCCTTAATGGCGTGGCCGATGCGGCGGATTTCGGCAGCGTCGCCTTTGGCGATAGCGGTTCCCAGCGCTTCGATCCGCCCAGCGAGATCGGCTACCACAGCAGAGTAGATTTGCCGCACCGCAGGCTCGGGCATGACCTTGCGCAACTGCGCAAGAACCTCGGCGCTGACAACAGGTTCATTGGGATCGAGCATCGAAGAGGCAATCTCTGCCGTCTGTCCCTCAAGCAGTTTGTGGATCGCGTCAGCAGTGAAGGGTTTCAGCAGAAAGCCGTCAGCCGCAGCGGCCACTTCAGGCGGCGGATTGCTGCCGCTGATGGCGTAGATGCGCGCCTTGGTGCGCGTGCGGAGTTCCGCGATCAACTGTGTTCCACTTATGCCGGGCATCTGCGCATCCATCAGGATCACACCCGGTCTGCACCCTTCATTCCTGAGCATTTTCAGCGAAGCCGCTCCGTTCACTGCGGTGTGGACGATAAAACCGTTCATGGTGAGCACGGTGGCTGTTACCTCGCGGCTGACCAGGTCGTCGTCAATGAGCAGGACAACGGGAAGCTGTCTCTCGGCGGAGGGTTCGTGCATGCATCTAGTGTGCATCCGTGGCGCTCCGCTGAGGAGAGAAATCTTCACGCCGGTTATCGATTTGGTTCAACCAGGGGCTCCCAGGCCGCGAACGCCGAGCGCCGGTAGACTCCCGGGTAGGCCGAGCGGCGCAGTCTGGATGCAGCCTGACCGGCTCAGTGCGCGCTTTCGGCAGGGACGGGCAATCCCATGGCCGCGGCCGCAGGCAGGTCCTGGCCATTCTGCCAGGTGTAGATGGCCGCCGTGAACTGGTCGCCGTGCCGCTGCCACAGTTCGATCGCCAGGTCGTAGCGGACCGTCACGTTGTCGAGCCAATAAGGTCGATTCTCGGCGAGCCACGCCTGGCTGTACTCACTCTTCAAGGCAGAGTAAGCATCGCGCAGGTCCTGGCAGCGGCCGTTGGCGCCGCTCATCTCGCTAAGCAGATTGTTCGTCGCTAAGGCTTGCGTTCTGTCGTGTTGCCGGACGATGGCCTGAGCGTAAGCCGCGGCAATCTCCTGGGCGAGTTCGAACTTGAGTCCGATGAGATCGAGGCGGCGCGCGCCCAGGTCCATGGCGGTGAGCGCATCGGGCTCGTTGAGCTTCGGGTTCAAGTGGCGCGCCTGAGCCAGCAGAACGATGGCTTGTTCGGCATGGACACGCAGGTCCCGCACAACCGGCAGGAGCTTGGCCGAAACCATCTGTCCCTGCGCGCTCCAGGGATCAACCCAGAACAGTTGGTCGCTGGTCATGCCGGTCTTCGCGTTGCCAATGGCCTCCTGAGCGGCCATCAGCTCTTTCTCAGCCGCATCGATCTTGCCGCTGGGGTCGAGATGAAAGACCTGTCCGTAAGCGTCCTGGTAGTCGGCGATGGAGCTCTCGCCATGCTGCCATGCGGCCACTGCGCCGAAGAGCACGCCGTACCAATCCATGTTGAAGAGGCCTTCGCCATCGTCGTTCCAGACGGTGGTGAGCGCGCCGGTGGACCCCAGCCGCTGGCCCTCACGAATGAAGCCCTGAATGTTCCAGAGCGCGGTCCGGGCAACGGGATAGACCTCGTTCCAGTTGGCGTCGCCGGGCGCGACCCAGGTCTCGATGTCGTTCTTGGCGAACGGCTCGATGAGCCTGTCGAAGTCTGTCTGGTCCGAGTAGTTCCAGGGCACGGCGATCATGTCCTTGGGCAGGCCGGCGACCGCATCGGGATTGGCATCCCCGATGTCGCCCCAGAAGAGCAGACGGCGATTGAGGGGCGCGAGCGCGTCGTGAATCTGCTTGAGGAAAGCAACGTAGACCGGCCCGTAGCCCTGCTGCTCGACCGCGTCGTGCGTGCGGCCCACGCCAAGGTCGAAGGTTTCGTCGGCGCCGATGTGGATGAAGGGCGAGGGAAACTCCCCGGCGATTTGCGTGAACCAATCTTTGATGAGCGGCAGCGTGCCCGCTGCGCTGGGCGCGAGCACGTAGCCGTGCGGAGTTTCCGCCTCATCCTGGTAGAGATCCCATTTGAGCACGTGATGCAGATGGCCGAAGGCCTCCTGCTCCGGCACGATGGTGACGTGATACTGGCGGGCATAGGCCACCAGCTCCGCGGCCTGTGCCGGCGTCAGCGAACTGCCCGGCGGCGCGGCCAACGGGTGATCAGGATAGAGCAGCGTGTGCTCGAAGTAGGTCGAGTAGATGTTGAGCTTGAACGAGGCGAAGACGCGAATCTGGTGCTTCTGGAAGTCGAGCGTAGGAAACGGGCCGCGGGAGAGATCGTCGCTGATGCCGCGGTATTGCATGGCCGGCCAGTCGCGCACCGTGCCTGTGGGCATCACGCGCGGCGCTCCGGGCAGTGGCAGCAACTGCTTGAAGGTTTGCACGCCGTAAAAGACGCCCGCGCCGGTTGCGCCAATGATCGTTGCCTCGTGCGGCTCGATGATTAGCACGTAGCCTTCCGATTCCATGATCGGATCGAAGGCGAGGTTGCTGCGTGCGAGGATGGATTTCGAGTCTGCGGCGACGGTGCGGAGAAGTGTGACGCGATAGGGCGGCGTGGTAGCGGCGCGGGATTCGTCGGGGGCCGGTGCGATGCGCTGCAACGCCTCCTCGAGATCGCGCGCGGCAAACTCGTCTTCCGCGTCGTGACCCGGAACGGTGACCAGAATCCTCGAAGGCAGCTCCGTCGTTGGTCCGAAATGGGCCTCGCGGGGCGCGGGCAAAAGCCGGACCGGCGCTTGCGCAGCGCCGGAAACCGCAAAGCAAAGCAGGAAGACGAGCGCCGCCGCGGACAACAATGATTCGACAAATCGTATGGGCCTTTGCAACTGCGACCGCCTCGGACTCAAGCAATTGAGCCCTTCCATGGAATGCGACCATTGTAGACTGGTGAATCGCAAGATTCTGCTTACCGGGCGACGGAGCGACCCGGCTGAATTGCGATGAGCGAAAGGATGTCAGCGCCATGACCGCAAGCGGCTCTACGCGCGCGCAAGCGCCGGCCGGTTCGGCCGCGATGCGGCGCTACAACGCCTTTCTGCTGCTGGTCGCGGGCCTGGGCGGGCTGCTCTACGGGATCGACGTCGGGATCATCGGCGGCGCGGTGCCCTACCTGCAAGCCACTTCGGGCCTGAGCCCTTCGCAGCTTTCATTCATCGTGGCCGCGGTGCTCTTGGGCAGCGTGTTCTCCACGCTCTTCTCGGGGCTGCTCGCAGACTGGATGGGCCGCAAACCGCTGATGATTGTAAGCGGATGCGCCTTTGTGCTGAGCATTCCGGTGATCGCGCTCTCCCACGGCTATGGACCGCTGTTCTTCGGGCGGCTGCTGCAGGGCATGAGCGGCGGGCTGATCGGCGTGGTGGTTCCACTTTATCTGGCCGAGTGCCTGGAGGCCTCGAGCCGGGGCAAAGGCACGGCCATCTTTCAGTGGCTGCTGACGCTGGGCATCGTGGCGGCGGCGCTGATCGGGATGTACTTCAGCTACCGCGTTGATGCGGTCGCGAAGCTCGGCGACGCCGCGGCCCTCTTCCGCTTCAAGGACCACGCGTGGCGAAGCATCTTCTGGGTTTCGCTGCCGCCCGGGATTGTATTTGTGCTGGGCAGTTTGTTTGTCACCGAGTCGCCGCGGTGGCTGTTCCGGCGAAACCGAAAAGAGAAAGCCCACGCAGCGCTGCTCCGCTCGCGCAGCCCTAAACAGGCCGCGCTGGAACTCGAGGAGATGCAGGCCAGGGCGCACGCGGCGCGCGCGACGGTGGGGCAACAGGCTCGGGATTCACTGCTGCGGCGAAAGTACGTGATTCCCTTCCTGCTGGCCTGCGTGATTTTGTTTTGCAACACAGCCACGGGCGTGAACTCGATCATCGGATACAACACAGGCATCCTGCTGCAAAGCGGCCTAAGCGACCTGCGCGCCCACTGGGGCTACGTGATCTTTACGGTGGTGAACTTTCTGGCGACCACGATCGGCATGGTGCTGGTGGATCGCAAGGGGCGCAAATTCCTGCTCGTGTTGGGCACGAGCGGGGTGATCGTCGCGCTGGCGACCGTCGCATTGCTCTTCAAGACGACAGAGAAGCTGAGCGTCGACTGCCGCGATGCCGTGCAGGCGCTCGTTGGGCCGAGCCAGGAACTGACGCTCCGCTTCGATCCCGCCGAAGCAAGGCGGCTGCTCGGCACTGGGGACAGCGGAATCGAGAGCGATCGCGCCTCGCTGGCGATTATTTACTCCTACGGCGGCTTTACCGCGGCCACCAGCTTTGTGCGGTCGGACGATCCTGCAGCCGCGCCCATCGAGATCACGCGCGCAAGCTGCGTGCCAGCGAACAGGATCGAGGCGTCGTTCAAGAATCCGTTTGCCGATCTCGCGGCCGCAAGGACGGCGCCGCTCGTGATTCAAAAGGCGCTCATCGGGCGCGTGCCGGAGGCGGAACACGGCTGGCTGGTGGCGGCGGGACTGTTCGTGTTCATGGCATTCTTCGCGTTGGGGCCGGGCGTGGTGGTGTGGCTGGCGCTGAGCGAATTGATGCCCACGCGCATCCGCTCAAACGGCATGAGCATCGCGCTGGTGATCAACCAACTGGTTTCAACCACGCTGGCTGCAATCTTTCTGCCCTTCGTGAGCAAGCACGGCTATTCGTCGATGTTCTTCCTCTTTGCCGGCTTCACGGTTGTGTACTTCCTCGTGGCCGTGTTCTTCCTGCCGGAGACGAAGGGCAAGACGCTGGAAGAGATTGAGGCGCACTTCGAGGGGCGTGCAGCGCGCTAAGAGGTCTTCTCCACCACCGATTTGAGCAGGTTTCTCGGCCGGTCGACGTCGACGCCGTGCCCTAGCGCCATGAAGTAGGCGAACAGCTGCAGGGGAACAACTTCGAGGATAGGCAGCAGGTATTCGGAGGCTGGAGGGACGGAGATGCAATCCGCAACGAGAGCGGGAACCTGCGCGTCGCCTTCGTTGGCGAGAGCGATGACACGCGCGCCCTGCGCCTTCATGTCGCCGAGCAGTTGCACCGTCTTTTCGTAGCGCAGCACTGAAGCCTCGAGCGCGCGGTCCGCGGTTGCCAGCACGACGAGCGGAACGCGATCGCTGACCAGCGCGTTGGGGCCGTGCTTGAGTTCGCCCGCCGGGTAGCCCTCGGCGTGGACGTACGACGCTTCCTTGAGCTTGAGCGCGCCTTCGCGGGCGATGGCGTAGTGGATACCACGGCCGAGATAGAGGAAGGTGGCAGCGGTTGCATATTTATGCGCAAGCGCTGCGGTTCGCTGGCGCCATGCATCGAGCCGGGCTTCGAGCGCGGCAGGCACGGCTTGCAACTCGCCAATGTGCGCGCCGAGCGCGGCGCTGCGAATGCGCCCGAGGCGCACGCCCTCGTAGAGCGCCAGCAAATAGAGCACAGCCAACTGGCAGGTGAAGCTCTTGGTAGCAGGGATGGCCTTTTCCTGGCCTGCGGCCAGCGGCATGGAGATATCGGCCTCAGCGGCCATGGTGGAGGCGGCGGCATTGGTGATGGCGACCGTCTTGTGGCCCTGGCGGCGCGCTTCAGCGAGCGCGGCAAGCGTGTCGCTGGTTTCACCGGACTGCGAGAGAACGAGAACGCTTGGGTGACGAAGGTCGATACCGCCGCGGCAACTGTACTCGCTTGCGTATTCGACGTCGACCGCCAGGCCGCAGAGATCTTCAAGAAGAATTTCGCCGTAGAGGCTGCTATGGCGGCTCGAGCCGCTGGCCGCAATCAGGATTTCGCCGGCCGCGTTAGGCCAGTTTGCGAGCGTGGCGGCCACGTCCGGTTTGAGCCCTTGCTCATCCAGATAGAGATCGAGCGTGCGCCGCAGTGCCTCGGGCTGCTCGTAGATCTCGCGCAACATTTCGTGAGGGAAAATCGGCATGGCTTTCGTTCCGGCGAGGGAACGCCTGCGGTGAGAAGCGGGGTTCCAGTCTCATGATAGCCGCTGCGTTGGGCCGCAAATGCACCAAGGGCGTTCGCCGCGGCGAGCGCCCTCACTGTTTCGAGCTGGGCTACGGTTAGCTGGTTGAGTGCGCGCTGCCCGCGTTCTTTTCGTCGATTGCGGCCTGCGCGGCGGCCAGGCGCGCCGTGAGCAGGCGGAAGGGCGAGCAGGAGACGTAGTTGAGATCGATCTTGTGGCAGAACTTAACCGACTCGGGATCGCCGCCATGTTCGCCGCAGATGCCGACCTTCAGCTTGGGCCTTGTATTGCGCCCCTTGGCCACGGCCATCTTCACCAGTTGTCCGACGCCGGCCTGGTCGAGGGTGGCGAAGGGGTCCTGCTTGAAGATGCCGAGCTTGAGGTACGCGGGCAGGAAGTTGTTGATGTCGTCGCGCGAGATGCCGTAGGTGGTCTGCGTGAGGTCGTTGGTGCCGAACGAGAAGAACTCGGCCTCTTCGGCGATTTGGTCGGCAGTGAGGGCGGCGCGCGGCAGCTCGATCATGGTTCCCACCATGTAGTCGACCTTGACTCCCTTCTCCTTGAAGACTTCGTCGGCGACGCGGCGAACAATGGCCGCCTGGTTGCGCATCTCCTCGATGGAGCCGATGAGCGGGATCATGATCTCGGGATGCGGATCGCCGCCCTTGGCCTTGATCGCGACCGCGGCTTCGACAATGGCGCGCGCCTGCATCTCGGTGATCTCAGGGAAGGTAATGCCGAGGCGGCATCCGCGCAACCCGAGCATGGGGTTCTGCTCGTGCAGCTCTTCCACGCGGGCCAGCAGCGGACGCAGTTCCTTGAGTTTGGGCGAGCGAGGCTTCGTGTCTTCAAGGTGCTGAATTTCGACCAGCAGGTCTTCACGTTTCGGAAGGAACTCGTGCAGCGGCGGATCGAGCAGGCGAATGGTGACGGGCAGCGACTCCATGGCCTTGAAGAGGCCCACGAAGTCGGCGCGCTGCATGGGCAGCAGTTTCTTGAGCGCCGCGCGGCGATCTTTCTCGTTGTCGGCCAGAATCATGGCGCGCATGTGCTCGATGCGGTCTTCGGCAAAGAACATGTGCTCGGTGCGGCAGAGGCCGATGCCCTCGGCGCCGAACGCACGCGCGTTTTTGGCGTCGCGCGGGATGTCGGCGTTGGCGCGAACGCGCAGGCGTCGAACGGGATCGACCCAGCTCATGAACTTGACCAGATCGGGATCGTCGGGCTGAGCGGGGAGGGTCTTGAGCTGGCCGGCGATCACGCGGCCGGTGGTGCCGTCGAGCGAGAGCCAGTCGCCCTGCTTAAAGGTGCGCCCTTTGACGCGCAGCTCCTTATTGGCTTCGTCGACGGTGCAATCGCCCGCGCCCGCCACGCAGCACTTGCCCATGCCGCGAGTGACGACGGCGGCGTGCGAGGTCATGCCGCCGCGTGAGGTCAAAATTCCGGCCGCGACTTCCATGCCGGCGATGTCCTCAGGGGTGGTCTCGCCGCGAACAAGAATCACGGTCTTGTAAGCGCCGCTGTTGTGGTGCTTAACCGCGTCTTCCGCAGTGAAGACGATCTGGCCCACGGCCGCGCCGGGTGAGGCCGGCAGTCCGGTGGCGAGCACTTCCACCTTCTCGCCCTTTTCCACGAGCCGCGGAACCAGGAAGTCGTAAAGCTGGTTGGGTTCGACGCGGTAGACCGCTTCTTCCTGAGTGATGAGGCCCTCGCGCACCATGTCGATGGCCACGCGGACCGCGGCCAGGCCGGTGCGCTTGCCGTTGCGCGTCTGCAGCATGTAAAGCTTGCCATCCTGGATGGTGAACTCGAAGTCCTGCATGTCGCGGTAGTGCTTTTCCATGCGCCGGGTGATGTCTTTCAACTGGTCGTAGACCTTGGGCATGGCCTTTTGCAGCTCGCTGATGGAAAGCGGAGTGCGCACGCCCGAGACCACGTCTTCGCCTTGCGCGTTCATCAGGTACTCGCCGAAAAATGCGTGCTCGCCGGTGGCGGGATTGCGGGTGAAGCCCACGCCGGTGCCGGAGTTTTCGCCCAGATTGCCGAAGACCATGGCCTGCACGTTCACCGCGGTGCCGAGCCAGTCGTCGATGTGGTTGATGCGACGATAGGTCTTGGCGCGCTCGTTTTGCCAACTGCGGAAGACGGCGTCGCGGGCCGCGACCAGTTGCACGAGCGGGTCTTGAGGGAAATCTTTGCCGGTCTCCTTTTTCACCAGCTTTTTGTATTCGTCGATGATCTTTTTGAGCGCATCGGGCTGGAGCTCGTAGTCGAACTTCACTTTCTTCGCGGCCTTCACGCCGTCGAAGATGTGCTCGAACTTCTTTTTGGGAATGTCGAGGACCACGTCGCCGAACATCTGGATGAGGCGGCGGTACGAGTCATACGCAAAGCGGGGATTGTTGCTGCGCCTGGCGAGAGCTTCGACGGCTTGGTCGTTGAGGCCCAGGTTCAGGATGGTGTCCATCATGCCGGGCATGGAGAACTTGGCGCCGGAGCGGACCGAAACCAGCAGCGGATTTTGGCCCGCGCCCAGCTTTTGCCCCTGCATGTGCTCGAGTTTCTCCAGGGCGGCGAGCATTTCGCTGTCGATCTGCGGGCTCAAGGCGCCGCGCATGTATTCGCGGCAGGCTTCGGTCTGGATGGTAAATCCCGGAGGAACCGGCAGACCGGCATTGGTCATCTCGGCCAGGCCGGCGCCCTTGCCGCCCAGCACGTCCTTCATCTTGCCGTTGCCGTCTGCCTTGCCACCGCCAAAAAAGTACACATACTTGGTTGAAGTCGAGCCTGCCTTTTCAGCAGACGCCTGCTCCATTACGCCCAGCGCCATGGGATAAAGCCTCCATTATGGGATTCCGCCACGCGGTCCATATGAAAGGGTAACGGAACGGAGGCCCGGCACGCCAATTGCAAGTTGCAAACAGGTTGAGCGTGGGAGGCCCCTGAATATAGGACTGCGCCTAACGGTTTTCTTGAGTCGTTAGTAGGAATATCGCCTGGGGGTTAGGATTGCCTGTGCATTTCGTCACATAGGGCGCGCGAGGCAGAGAACGATCGACAGCCGGCGAGTAGGAAGTACCGCATTTCAGGACAATGTGCCGAGAAGCAAGCCGATACCCCGGGAGATTGCGGGCCCGCTCAGGCCGCTGTTTCGGCCATCTGAATGCCGCGATCTGAAACATCGTCTGCACGATCGGATACCAGGATCCTGTCCAGGCCCACGACCGAAAGGATTTCGCGCACGTGATGAGCCGGCCGCGACACTGTGAAGCTATGGCCCGCCTCATGCGCTGCGCAATAGAGCGTGATAAGGGCGGCGAGGCCCGCGGCGTCGATGCGCTGGATCGCGCCGAGGTCGAGGCGCACTGACTGGCTGCGCACGAGCGGTTTCAGTTCCTCCAGGAACTTCTCGTCCTGCCCTCTGACGAGCTCGGTGCCGCCGCTGACGACGTTGATGGTTGGGTCGAACCGGGGCTTGTTCATAAGAATCTCCTTGCGCGCGACGGACCGCGGTTTCTCGCGCATGCCTGCGCCGCGCTTGCTGGGCCGTGTAATTTCACTTCGCGTGGCCTTCATGTCTGCACGCGGCGGGCCAAAGCTTTAGAGCACCGCGGTTGGGGAATATGCTGAATTTGCAGGGCGTCTGAGCGCCCTTGCCATCGGTCGGCGCGGAGGCTGGTGTGCCATCCCGTTCCGCGCGTCCCAAAAATGAACAACGGTATTCGATACGCAAGCAAGGTGAGGAAAGTTCCGTGAGGGCGGAGCCGCGGGATGATGGTTTCGTGCGTGGGTGGGTTCGGGCCGTGGTTCAAGCTACGCGATTTGGCACTGTGCCGGCCCGGAATCCTTCGAGATTGGCCACGGTGGTATCGAGAATCCTGTGCAACGCTTCTTGGCTGTTGAAGGCATTGTGCGGTGTGAATACCACGTTATTTCGCGCGAACAGCAGGCGGTTGCGCAGCGCCTCGCGCAATTTCTTCACATCGCTTTCCTGCTGCAATAACGCCCGCTCCTCCTGGATCAGCTCCTCGCCTTCAACGACGTCGAGCCCAGCTCCGCCCAGCTTGCCGCTTTCGAGCGTTTCGACGAGCGCATCGGTATCGACCAGGCCGCCTCGAGCTGTATTGATCAACAAGGCGCCGTCTTTCATCATGGCGAACTGCTCGCGGCCGAGCAGGTGATGCGTTTGCGGCGTGAGGCCGCAATGCAGGGACACGATGTCGCTTTCCCGCAGTACCTCTTCTATCGATGCGTATGAGAATCCAAGCAGGTCAGCCAGAAACGGATCGCGCCTTTTGTCGCTCGCCAGCACGCGCATTCCAAATCCTCGCCCGATGCGAATCACATGCAGGCCGATGTGCCCGGCGCCAATGATGCCCAGCGTCTTCCCCTGAAGATCGAAGCCGATAAGCGCCGCTCGTTCCACGTGCCCGGCGCGCACTTGTTCATAGGATTGGTGCACCTTCCGGCTCAACATCAGGATGAGCGCGAACGTGTGCTCGGCCACGGTGTTCTCGCCGTAGGTCGGAACATTTGCCACCGCGATCCCGCGCTCCTTGCAGTAGTCGAGGTCGATGTGGTCGACTCCTGTGGACCTCGTGGCGATGATTTTCAGCGCGGGGAAAAGCGCCAGCGCGGCTCGATCCAGCTTGGGATGGATGAACGGCGAAAGGCATTCTGCATCCGGGTGACGTCTCGCGGCCTCGGCAATCGATGTCTCCGGCTCCTCGAACACTGCATCAATTCCTTCGAGGCGGTCGCGCAGGTAGGCGCGTTCCCAATCCTTGGTCTCGAAGAAGACAACCTTCATTAAGCGAGTCCCCTCCTCTCCGCGTGCTTCCTCTGCTGTTTTCATGCCTCTCTGGCGCTTTGAAGAGGCGTTTCATCACCTTGCGGAGAGCCATTACCCCTACAAAAATGCTACAGGAGGGGACAGAAGAAGCCGAAACGGCGAAAGGAGTGAGTTTAGCGCCTTGCGGGCTCCGGCCTTCTCGCACGCGTGCTTCAGCCGGGACCGGTGCGAGCGAGAATAGGGAAGTGACGGTGAAACTCACATTTCGGACTGGCTCGCCAGGCGCGCCCGCAGAAGCCCCTGAATGGACCGCTGCCTCCGGCCTGACCCGCGAACTTGTTCGCTCGGTGGCGCTGGCCGCTGGCTTTGCTGAGGCAGGTTTGGTGGCACTGCCCTACGCGAACGAGGCACGGGACGCCGGGCGTTTTCGCGAGTGGGTGGGTTCGGGGCGCGCGGGAACCATGCGCTACCTGAAGCGCACAGCGGATGACGGGCAGTTGGTGCGGGAGCGCGTCGGAGTTCCGTTTCCCTGGGCGCGCTCGGCGCTGGTTTGCTTTGCGAATTATCACTCGGCGCAACCATTGTCGACGGACCGATGTCCGGAGGGCGCGGGGTGGATTGCGCGCTACGCCTGGACAAGCCGTCTGATGCCCAGGCGGAGGGACGCCAACGGCGAGCGGCGGCCCAGTGACTATCACAAGGTACTGCTGAAACGGATGCGCGCGGTCGAGGCGCGTCTGCATGAGCAATTCGGCGAGTTCGAATCGCGCGCCTATGTCGATACGGGCCCGGTGGTGGAGCGTGCGCTTGCCGTGGCCGCCGGGATTGGCTGGATCGGCAAGAACACGTGCGTCATTCATCCGAGGCTGGGGTCGTTTGGGTTTTTGGCGGTGCTGCTGACCTCGTTGCCGGCCCGCGAGGAAGGTGCGGCGGCGCTCGTTCCCGATCGCTGCGGCACCTGCACGCGCTGCATTGAGGCTTGCCCGACGAACGCCCTGACATCGCCCTACGAGATGGATGCGTCGCGGTGCATCTCTTACCTGACT
>Ga0326727_10008586_pt1 | contig 25788 bp, 21 predicted proteins | sample MB2enrmetagenome_FD_207643 | JGI IMG/M metagenome (GOLD analysis project Ga0326727, IMG submission 207643) | Lab enriched peat soil microbial communities from McLean, Ithaca, NY, United States - MB29MY | ecosystem: Environmental > Terrestrial > Soil > Wetlands > Peat | place: USA: New York...
AGAAGCTGCCGCTGACGTTGTCGGATTTCGCTCCGAGCATATATCCTGCGCCGCCGTTGCTTCCATGAAAATAGCTTACGCTGGCCAGCCCGTTTCGAAGTATGTAATTCGCCGATGCGTTCATGGCTAGCATGACTGTATTGGTCATCACTGTGCTTTCAGAACTGGCGATTCCCGAAGTCGAGAACCACAGCGGTCCAACTTCGGCACTTGTGGTGAATCGGCGGTTCCACTGGCGGTTAAAGCCGAGTTGCGCGGAATTGGTCTGCGATGTAAGGCCGCTGCCAAGGTAGCTGTAACGAGAATAGGAGTACTGGCCCAAAACCGAATCATGCTCGGTTAGAATACGCGTGGCGCCCGCATCAACCGACAAAGCATCTGTATCCTGGCCATTGCTGTCGATAAACCGTAATTGCCCGGAAGAGACGCCAGTATTGAGGGACCACGCAGTGCCAAGCCGATATCCAAGACCTATCGCCGCCGTGTTGTCGAGTGTTCGCGTGTTCAGAGCCAGAACTGTCTGGTTGGTCGTCGATGTTGAGCCGGAACCGCCAATCGGCTCGCCGGTACCGGGAACTCCGGAGAAGCCGGTAGTCGGAGTTTGGAAGGTATAGCTCACGTTGTCGGTAGCCGAGAGATTCCACGAGCGCCCATTCACTCCCTGCGACAGCGAAAGGGATTGAAAGGTGTTTCCGGGCGAGGACGGGCCGGCCCACGTCCACCCGTAGCCGCCGCCATACTGCATGCTGAACGGAAAGCGCTTGCCGGCATTCATGTAGCTCGCATCTCCAGAGGCCATACTCCACTCCCGGCCATCCTGGCCATAGCCAAACTGGGCGGTCTGCGAATAGCGCAGATCGTAGTGCACCACGCCGCTGACCGCCAACCCGCGTGGACTGGCGGCGCTCGTAACAGCCGGCGCAACTTGCGCCGCCGTAGCGGAACCGACGGTAAGCAGAAATGCCACGATGGTGTAACTTGGCTTCATTTAGGCAGCCTTAGGGAACGACAATCGTATCGCCTGGATTCAGAAGTAGATTGAGCGAAAGGTCGCCCTTCAGCGCCTGCTTGTATTGCACACGAATCTTCTGCTGGGTTCCGGCTTCAGTGCGCAAAATGTAAATCTTCTTTGCGTTGGCGTACTGGCTAAGTCCGCCGGCCGTGGCAATTGCCTCCAGCAAAGTCATGCCGGGTGTCATCTCGATCGGGCCGGTTTTGCCAACCTCGCCGATCAGAAACACTCTCTTGCTGTTCATCTGGTTCAGAATGACGGTGACATTGGGGTCCTGCACAAATCTCTTGAGCTTTGCCTCAATTTCGGCCGCCAGTTGCAGCGGCGTCTTGCCGGAAGCCTTGACATCGCCGAGAAGCGGTATCGAGATCATGCCGTCTGACCGGACGAGCAAGGTGTTCGACAGTGTTGGCTCTTTGAAGACGGTAACAACAATAACATCGGATGCGCCGATGATATAGCTTTCGGTTATGGACGGCGTGGCTGTGGCCTGCGCCGCCAGTTGGTCGGCGGGCGCCTTGTTTTGGGCGTGGCAGAAAAGCGCGGAGGCAAGAAATGCCACAATGAGGATGCTGGCCGGTTTCATAGTGTGACTCCATTCTCGCAGAATGCTGATTGATTCTCCGTCTCGATCTGCTTGATTTTGTTGAGCAGAGCCTTATAGCTGATTCCCAAGTCGACTGCGGCGCGTTTCCGGTTGCCACCGGTCGCAACCAGAACTTCGGTGATCAACTGGCGTTCGATCCGAAGCGACGAGGCGCGCGTCGCTTCCTTCAATAAAAGATGCCTGTGATTTCCACTTATCTTTCCCGATGGTGACGCCGTTTTGATGGCAGCGAGAGCGATCGCCGGATCTCCGATGGCAACTATTGTCTTGATCGCGGTCTGAAGTTCAGAGAAATTCCCGGGCCACGTATGCTCCATCAGGTATTCAAGGACTTCCTTGCAAAGGAGCGGCTTGGGACGGTCAAACTGCCAGGCATACTTCGTCAGAAGTTCATCGGCAATGGATAGAATCTCAGGCTTTCTGCAACGCAACGGGGGAATTCGGAGCGTGAGGGCTGAGACAAGGTAGCAGAAATCCTCTCGCATGCGCCAGGACTTGACTTCTTCCTGAAGTTCGCGGCCTGAGCCACACAATAGACGGCAGGCTGGCGTCTGCTGTGAACGGGAATAGGTTTTCAGAATAGATTCCTGAAGGGAAAGGCTAAGGTCCGTTATTTCAACCAGATATACAGTCCCATCGGTGGAAAGGGCGGCCAGCAGTTCCTGCGCATTTGTATCGCTGCATCGAATCTCGGTGAACGTACTGCGGGGCCGATTCGACTGCGCATGGATCCGCATGGCAACCGATCGCTTTCCAACGCCATGCTCGCCGAGAATCAGGACGGGACAATTGCTCTCGGCAATCCGGGCAATCGCGCGTTGAACCCGCGCTTCTATTGGAGGAGCCGGTGTTGCCTGCCGTTTCGAATTCTGCATTGCTGCCGTGCTTGCCATAAGGGGTCAGAGTTTATAACCTTCCATAGCAATGCGGGTTCCAAACGCGGAAGAGCGATAAGCGATTGGTCATTTCTGCGGAATGCGCGATTTTGGGCACATTTCCTGGAGACTTGCCGACGAAAGGCCAGAGTTGTTCTTTTTTGATAAGCAGAATAATGCCATCCGTCTTCCTACAAAGTGGCAAATGTTTTCCACTAGCATCGGAACTTTGCTTCCCAGTGAAAGAGGAATCTCTGAGAAATTGCGCCAAATCTGGCTGCTTCACATTCGGCACTCAGATTGCTAATGTAGGGTGTAAGGATTGGTGTGCGCGAGGTTTTCACCGAGGGAAATATGGTTCAAGGCATAACGACTCCAGAGGCGCCCTCGGGCTCCTGGCCCTCTCGCGACACTCAATCTGTATTGGGTTCTGCGATTATCTGCCTCTTGGTTGCCGCGGTCTACTACCAGGTGCTGGGAAAACTCGTTCTGGACTGGTGGCAGATACCGGATTTCTCTCACGGCTTCCTGGTGCCCTTGTTCGCGGCGTATCTCGTATGGGAGAAGAGAAGGGATCTCCTCTGTGCGAAGATCGTTCCGGCCTGGAGTGGAATTGCGGTGATGGCTCTGGGGCTTGTTGTCCTGCTGTTGGGGGTTTACGGATGCGAGCTCTTTCTTTCTCGCGTTTCCCTGCTCATCCTGCTGGCAGGGCTGGTGCTTTGCTTTGGCGGCTGGCAACTTCTGAGAGAGTTGCGCTTCGCCCTGCTGGTCCTGCTGCTGGCGATCCCGCTTCCGGCCATTCTATACAACCAGATCACTTTTCCTTTGCAGATACTGGCATCGAAACTGGCTAGCGGCCTGCTTCCTTTCTTCGGCGTGCCGGTTCTGCGGGAGGGCAACGTCATCGAGCTTCCGTTGATGAAGCTGGAAGTGGCCGAAGCCTGCAGCGGCATCCGTTCCCTCATGAGCCTGTTCACCCTGTCAGTCTTCTATGCATACTTCATGGAGAAATCCGTCTGGCGGCGAATCTCGCTCGTTTTGGCCAGCATTCCCATCGCGATTGCGGCCAATGCGGTGCGCATTCTCGGTACGGGATTGTGCGTCCAGTACTGGGATCCGGACAAGGCGCTGGGCTTCTTTCACGAGTTTTCCGGTTGGGTCATCTTCCTGGTTTCGCTTGCGTGCCTGTATCTTTTCCAGCGCGCTATGTGTCTATTCCCGGCTAAAAGGCGGCAGCCATGAAGAATCTTCGTTTCTGGACTGCGGTCCTCCTGCTTGCGGGAACAGCGCTGTTGCTGCATTTGCGCGTGAATGCTGATCGGAATCCCCCTAGTGAGCCGCTGGCGCAGTTGCCGGCCGTGATTGCTGGATGGACCGGAAGCGATCAGCCAATTGACCAGGAGACCCGCGATGTTCTCGGAGCCGGAGACTTTCTTTCGCGCATTTATGCCCAGGGGTCAACCTCGCCGCCGGTCAGCATTTTCGTCGGGTACTTCCCAACCCAGAGAACTGGCCAAACCATTCATTCTCCGAAGCATTGCCTTCCAGGGGCCGGCTGGGTCTTTGAGTCGTCGGATTACGTCGATCTAGTCGATGTGAATGGCAAACCGCACAGGGTTGGCGAGTACATGATTGCCAACGGCGAATCAAGGCAGTTCGTCATCTATTGGTATCAAGCGCACGGGCGCAGTGTGGCCAGTGAATACTTGGCGAAGGCATACATGGTGATTGATGCAATGCGGATGAATCGCACGGATGGGGCGCTGGTCCGAATCATTACGCCTCTCACTTCCAGCGAGGACGCGCCGGCCGCGAGAAAGCGCGCGGAGAGTTTTGCCGTGCAGCTTGCGCCCTTGCTTCCGCGATTCGTTCCTGACTAGGGCTCAGGAAGTGAAGAAGACGAGCCGCTCAGCTTGAGTATTCGCTCCAGAATGCAGCCGTTCGACAGACAGCCTGAAAGGATGGAAGAAAGTGGAAATCAGTTTCAAAGCGTTTCAATCCGGCTTCGATAGCGACCGGAGGCGGTGGAATCGGTGCATGGCACTTGGGATGGTTATGCTTCTTCTGCCGCTTGCTCTTCTGTCAGGCTGTCACCGCGACCCCAACGTGCGAAAACACAAGTATCTAGAAAGCGGACAACGTTACAGCGCCCAAGGCAAGAACAAGGAAGCTGCAATTCAATTTGCCAACGCCTTGAAGATCGACAAGAACTTCGCCGAGGCGCATTTTGCCCTGGCGCAGACTTACCTTCATATGGGCGCATTGAGCGGAGCTTACGGCGAACTCCAGAAGACCGTGAACTTGCAGCCATCGAACGTGAAGGCGCGGCTTGACCTCGGTAATATGCTTCTGGCCGGAAACAAAGCCGACGACGCACAGGCGCAAGCCGCTGCGGTAATGGCGCTTCAGCCGAACAACGCCGATGTTCACGCGCTGCTTTCCCGCATCGCGGCGCGGCGGGGACAGAAGGATGTTGCCCTGACTGAAATCCATCGCGCATTGGAGCTGGCCCCGAACGAGGCGGCGCTGCATGAAACCCTCGCCTTGCTTCAAGTGGGTGACCCGACGCAGAGTGCTTCCGTTGAAGAGGAAATGAAGAAGTCGGTCGCGCTCGACCCGAAGTCCGTAAATGCCAAGCTGCTTCTCGCCGCTTTTTACGCCAGGAACAATCGCCTGCAGGACGCCGAGAAGATCGGTTGGACTGCCATCGCCACCGATCCCAAGAGCCTTGCCGCCCGCGAAAATGTCGCTCAGGTCGTTCTCAAAGAGGGAGATCAGAAGAGGGCTGAGGAGGTGCTTCGTCAGGCTTCAAAGGACCTTTCGGATAATCCCCGGGGCGTGCGGGTGCTGGCTGACTACTACGTGGGTTCAGGACAACTCGACAAGGCCAGAGCAGAGTTTGCCGGTCTTGCTCAAAAATACCCCAAGAATGTCTCCGTGAAGGAGGGATACGTCCGGGTTCTTCTGCAGGTCAAGGACTATGCGACCGCTCAGGCCGTGGTCAGCGACTTGATGAAGAAAAACAGCAAGGATCCTCAAGTTGCGGTGCTGAACGGAATTGTATTGCTCAATAACGGCAAGGCAAACGACGCAGTCAACGCTCTTCAGACCGCCGTCAACAATGACCCGAAGGATGCTTTCATTCAATCCTGGCTGGGCAGGGCCGCGCTGGCCAAGGGGGATCCTGGCCTGGCCGAGAAGAGTTTTCAGCAGGCTGTGCAACTGAACCCGCGCGACTTGGAAGCGCGGGAGGAACTTGCGCGCATTGCCGGTCAGCGGGGCGACATGAGCATGCTGGCTGATGTGGCGGAAAAGACAATTGCCGTCGCTCCTCGCTTTCCTGGGGGCTATGTTTGGCGCGCCACCGTGGAACTGGCCCGCAACTCGCAGGACAAGGCAGAGGCAGACCTGAAGACAGCAATCAGCAATGCCCCGCAAAGCTCACAGGCCTATCTGATGCTCGGCGAGCTTCGTTACTCGCAGAAGCATTACCCGGAAGGCGCAGCGCTGCTGGAACAGGCCTTGCAGTACGACCCCAATTCGATTTCTGCCATGCGGGGACTGGTCAGTTACGACCTTTTCAGAAAGCAGCCGGGTCAGGCCGTGGCTCGCCTTAACGCGCAAATCGCGAAGAGTCCTAAAAACAGCGAGTTCTACGATCTGCTGGCTCAGCTTCAAATGCAAGACAAAAACTTCGATCAAGCAGCTGGCGCGGCCCGGAAAGCCATGCAGTTGAATCCCGATGATGGCGAGGCTGTTTCCATCTACGCGCAGCTTCAGGTTCAACACGGTCAGGCCGCCAATGCGATCAGCACGTGGGAACAATGGTCAAAAGCACATCCGGGCAACGCCGGCGCCCTGGCAACTCTTGGGATGTTGGAAGAAGCGATTGGTGATAAGCGGAAGGCGGAAGATTACTACAGGAAGGCTCTTCAAATCCAGCCTGCGCATCCTCTTGCGTCCAACAATCTCGCTTACTTGATGCTTCAGAATGGCGAAAATGTGGATGTAGCCCTGACGCTGGCGCAAACGGCGCGCCGGGGTATGCCGAATTCACCGAACAGCGCGGATACGCTGGCGTGGGCTTACTACTGCAAGGGAACCTATGGATTCGCCCGCGATCTTCTGGAAGACGCAATCAAGACAAATCCGAACAGTCAAACAATTCAATATCACCTCGGAATGGTGTACAGCAAGCTGGGAGACAAGAGCAACGCCGCGAACCACCTAAAAAAGTCCGTTGCGCTGGCACCCGATTCGCCGACGGCAAAGGACGCTCGGGCGGCGCTGCAAAAGGTGGGTTAGACTGCATTGATTCTTTGCTGTCAGCCGGCGGCGCGCGACACGCTTCCGGCTGGCAGTCTGCTCAGATCGGCCAGTGTAGACGAATCCTATGCGAATCCCTCATGGATCAGAGTTGATAACGGAATGACAAACGCCAAAACTATCGCCAGGAATACCGGCTGGTCCGGCATAGAAACCGTAATAAGTTCTATAGTCGCCTTATTTACTTCAGTTTTCATTGCCCGCTATCTTGGACCAACGAAGAATGGCTATATCGTCTATGTCTCGTTTATCGCCTATATAGTCAGCAGCCTCGGCGGAATGGGCATTTCCGCAACGACCCGCAAATACATGGCCGAGTTCCTGGGAATGGGCGACCGGGGCACGGCAAGGTTTATTTATTGGCGCACCCTGATGCTCCAGACGATTCTGGCGACACTGGCAACCGGGGGCCTTCTGTTTTGGGTGATTCGATCCGCCGCCGGCGAGTACAAGCTGGCATCGGTTCTTATCGTGCTCAGCATCTGGCCTTCAATGGTCAACTCGATCTCGTCGCAGGCCAATGCGGCTACGGAAGACATGTCGAAGAATATCCCGGCATCCCTTTTCTCGGCCCTCGCCTACTTCGTGGCCATTTCTGCGACGGTGGTCCTGAAATGGGGCGTCACGGGCGTCGGCGCATCCTTGCTCACCATGAGGGCCGTCGATCTTCTTGTGCGTTTCTTTCCGACGGTCAAGCGCGTGTGTGCGTGGGATTCAACTCATGCCCATCCGCCGGGATTGCGCCGGCGCATGATCTCCTTCGCTTGGCAGAGCCTGGCAAGCATGGCCATAGCGCTGGTCGTCTGGAACCGCTCCGAGGTCCTTCTGCTGGGAAAATTCTGCGCGGATATTCGTCAGGTTGCGTTCTATTCGATTGCTTTCAGCATGGCCGACCAGTTGCTGCTGGGAGCGACTGTTTTCGGTTCTGCCGCGGGCACGACGATTTTCGCTCAGTATGGGCGCGATAAGTCCAAACTGCCCGAACTCACGACTTCCGCCTTTCGCTACCTGGCACTTACTTCCATTCCGCTGCATTTTATCTCCGCCGCGCTGGCGGTTTCCGCTTTGCTGCTCGTCTTCGGCCACGCCTATGCGGACGCGGCCATGGTTGTGATGATGGCGCCACTGCTGTGCATGCCCAAGGCCTTCGCAGGCCCGGTGCAGAGCTTCTTGCAAAGCACAGAACAACAGGGCTATGTCATCCTGGCAACGGTACTTGCCGGCATCGTCGATATAGGCGTTGCCTGGTATCTCATTCCCGCGCACGGAGCAGTAGGTGCCTGTATCGGCAGTGGAGCGGCACAGATGATGGCAACCGGAATGATGTGGGCCGTCGGCATCCATGTTTACAAGATGAAACTTCCGTGGCTGCTTGTGGCAAAGATTACATTTATCAGTGTGCTGGCATCGCTGACCGCGTTTTGCGTTGCTGCGCGGATGAAGCCGCTGTGGGCTATCCTGTGCGGCGGAAGCGCCTCCTTGGTCGTTCTCTTTGGCCTTCTCTATTTCATGCGCGTGCTTGAGCCGGAAGATCGGGACCGCTTCAAGCTCCTGGCCGAAATGCTGCCAAAGCCATTGGCTGGCCCGGCGGATAAAGTCATATCGCTGCTGGTTCGCGCGGAACGAGCCGGCGCGGGTTCAGCCAATCTTGAATGATGAGTTACGAGGCGCACATGCATGGATGCTGCACGATGAGAAATATCCGACGCCGGCTATCGGCGGCTTGGATTGACTCGATGCGAGAATGGGCATGAATATCAGCGTTATCATTCCGGCCTATAACGCTGCGCGCTTTCTGCCGCGCTGTTTGAACTCAGTCTTTGCGCAGACCTTGAAGCCGAAGGAGATTGTCGTCGTCGATGACGGTTCAACCGATGACACCGCCGCGCTGGCTGGGCAACTTGGAGCGAGAGTCATCAGCATCCCGAACAGCGGAATATCAAATGCGCGAAATGTTGGAATCCAGAGTGCTTCAGGCGAATGGATCGCGCTTTTGGACGCGGATGACAGTTGGGCGCCCGAGAAACTCGAGCGTCAGGCTGCATCCATCCGCTCCGGGACCGTACTCGTTTATACCGGGCTCCGGATCTTCGACGATGCAGGCACTCGTGCAGAACGGCCCGCAATTGATGCGATCTCGGCCATGACAATGCTGCGTTATCACAATCCGATTACGCCATCGACCGTTCTTGTAAAGCGCGATGCAGTGATCCGGGTAGGGGGATTCCGTCAGGGTATCCTTAGTTGCGAAGATTGGGAATTGTGGGTGCGGCTGAAGCACCTCGGAGACTTCGAGCCGGTAACCGATGTGTTGACTAACTACTATGTTTATCCGGGCAGCCTCAGCGCGAATCCCGAAGTCATGATTCATTCGTTGCATAAGATCATCGATTCAACGCTGCTCGATGGTTTGCACGGCTTCGATCGCTGGGTTTGGAGGCGACGGATCATTGCTACACAATTGTGCAGCGCCGGGCTGATCGCACGCGACAACAGGCTGAAGGACGAAGCTCGCTATATGTTTCAGTCGCTGTGCGAGTGGCCGTCGCCCTTCTGGCAGCCTAGACGCTTTGCCATGTTTGCAGTGAGCGCAAAAAAGCTGCTCTGCAGAGGAGAAAGATCAAATGAGTCGCGTGACTAACCAGGGGATCTGGATTGAGTCCGACCTCGCCCTGGATAACAGGCTTCAGTGGTCCATACCGTTGCGGTTGGTGCACGCTGTCGTCAACGGAGAGACCGCAAACCTTGGCAGTGTCTCGCCTCTCCTTGCAAGTCGCCTGGAAACAATCCGTGATATTTTTGCCGCATGGATTAGAGGCGGCCACCTGGTACCGCTCAACTTTGAGTGCAGCCCAGATCTCGCCGCCTCAAAAAAGGGCGTGTCGCTTTTTTTCTCCGGCGGGGTAGACAGTTTCTATTCGCTGATCAAGCACCGGGACGAGGTTGAGAATCTTGTCCTGGTTCAAGGTTTTGACATCCCTTTGGCAGACACTCGAACATTTGCACTGGCCGAAGCGCAAGCCCGAGACGCAGCCCGCCATTTTGGCAAGCGCTTGATCGTGGTGAAGACGAATTTGCACTGGGAACAGCCCAGTGTCCCCGGCGGCTGGGGAATGTATCACGGTGCGGCGCTTGCGGCCGTCGCTCATGCGCTCGCGCCCAATCACGTCAAGGTCTATATCGCGTCATCCTACTCGTATGCCGATCTGCACCCTTGGGGATCGCATCCGCTGCTGGATCCCCTCTGGTCCACTGAGTCGGTCAAAATCGTCCACGATGGCGGCGAGACACGCCTGGATAAGCTGCGACTTCTGGTCCAGCATCCCGAGGCGTTGTCGCGGCTGCGCGTCTGTTGGGAAAACCTGGGCAGCTATAATTGCGGCCTCTGCGAAAAGTGCATCCGCACGATGCTTGGCTTGCGCGCTCTGGGTATCGATCACTGCGCCGCGTTTCCAGATGCCCTTAGGCCGGAACTCGTGCGACAGCAGGAACTCAGCCACGATTCAGTTCTGTTTTGGCGGGAATTGCTTGAGGCCGGTCTTTCGCCAGCTCTGAGTGCTGCTGTGCGATCAGCCATTCATAGTTATGAAGCCTGCCTGCCGCCGCGCACTGGCAAATGCAAGCGGGAAGTTAAACGATGGCTCTATGCCATGCGCAACGCAGGAAGGGCGCTGATGTCGCCGATTGACTGTTTCTGAGAGCGTGTCGTCCGTGTTTTTTGGGCCAATGAATTCTTGGCGCATCTGCATTTGGCGCTTGGGAGATGATTTGTGAATCGCCTAACTAACGAGGGAATCTGGATTGAATCTGATCTTCCGTTGTCCGATTCATCCCTCTGGTCTGTGCCCTTACGCCTGGTGTGGGCTGTCAGTGAGGGACAGACTACAGATTTGGGCACAGTCTCGCCGCTCCTGGCAAGCAACCTGGAAGTTATCCGTGATATCTATGCCGCATGGATTGATGGCGGTCGCCAGATACCGCTGGCCTTTGAAATCTCGCCTCACCCCGCCGCTCCCTGCGAGGGCGTTTCATTGTTTTTTTCCGGCGGAGTTGACAGTTTCTATTCCCTCATCAAGCACCGGGATGAAGTCGAGAACCTGATTCTGGTTAACGGTTTCAATGAACCCCTGACGGACGCCAGGACCTTTGCGCTGGGCAACACGCAAGCCAGTGATGCGGCTCGTCTCTTCGGCAAGCGCCTGATCACCGCAAAGACCAACCTGCGCTGGGAGCGGCCCAGTCTTCCGCCAATCACCAATTTGCGGTGGGAGAAGCCTAGTGTTCCCGGCGGTTGGTTCATGTTCCACGGCGCAGCGCTCGCCGCCATCGCTCATGCGCTCGCGCCGATCCACAGCAAGGTCTACATTGCGTCGTCCTATTCGTATGCCAATTTGGACCCATGGGGATCGCATCCGCTGCTGGATCCGCTCTGGTCTACTGAGTCGGTCCAAATCGTCCACGACGGCGGTGAAACCCGCATGGCCAAGTTGCGCGTGGTGGTTCAGTACCCGGAGGTGTCGTCGCTTCTGCGCGTCTGCACTGAGTATCAGGGCGATTTCAACTGCGGCCTATGCGAAAAGTGCATCAGAACCATGCTGGGTTTGCGCGCCCTCGGCGTCGCTCGCTGCGCGGCGTTTCCTGATACTCTCACTCCTGAGCTTGTGCGCCGGCAGAAACTCAACTCCGTCACCGTGCTACAGTGGCGTGAATTGCTCGAGGCCGGCCTTTCGCCAAGCCTGCAAACTGCCGTGCGATCGGCCATTCACAGTTATGAAGCTGGTCTGCCGCCGCGCAACGGGAATCTCAGGCGAGAGGTTTTGCGATTGCTCGTCGCTGCCCGCCACTCCGCGAACGCGCTGATGTCGGCAGCCTATTGTCCTTGAATTCGTATGGCTCTTTCTTTCAGAAACCTTTAACATTCAATTACAGATTCTTCAGATGCAAGGAAGCATGAGAGAGAATGGCGCCAGCCGGCGGCGAGACACGCATACCTGCCATGCCGAAGTTTTGTCTCCAATTCCTGGGCCTGGAAAGGATGCGTTCCTTTCGAGGAACCGTCCTCCAACATCAGTTTTGCGCTCTGATTGATTGCGCATCGCAAAAAGCAATGAATGGGTCTGTGTGCACTGGGGTTCAGTTATGATCAGGCGGATTGTTGTCGAGCCCGGAAGTTATTCTTGCCAGAACATGGGCGATGTCGCCATGATGCAGGTCGCTGTCACGCGCCTGCAAGAACTTTGGCCCAGCGCGGATATCGAAGTTCTGACCAGTTGCCCGGAGCAACTTCTCCGCTTCTGCCCCTCCGTCACTCCTTTTTCTGTTGAATCGCGCAACGTGTGGTTGTCAGGCCGTTCCTTGATCAGCGGTGTTTTCCAGAAGATGCCCTCAGAAACCTCGATCCTTCTCCATCGACTCGAGAGGCAGCTTTGGTTACGGTTTCCGGGAGTTACAGAGATCGAGGTTTGCCTCAAGGCCGCGATTCTACGCCGGCCAAAGCTCTCGCCTTCCGGCTTTCGCAAACGGCTCGTCGGGGCCGACCTGCTGGTTTTGAGCGGTGCGGGCGTTACAAACGACGCGTTTGCTGATCAGGCTTATCCGCTTTTGGATGAGATGGAGTTCGTGTTACGGGCTGGTATTCCGGTTGTCGCCTTCGGACGCGGAATTGGCCCCATCGCAAACCCTGCGCTGCTGGCAAGAGTCCGGGATGTGTTTCCAAGGCTCAAGCTGATAGGCCTGCGGGAAGCTCACACCGGTTTGCCGCTTCTCGAGTCTCTCGGCGTAACCAGGGACAGAATCTGCGTCACAGGGGATGACGCTATTGAACTCGCCTTCCGACGCCGTCCCTCTTCTCTGGGAAAGGGAATTGGCGTCAACTTGCGAGTCGCTGACTACGCAGAAATGGGAAGCGAAATGATCGGCAAACTCCGGGAGCCTCTGCGGCTCGCTGCCCGGAAGTTGAACTCCGCCTTCATACCCATCCCCATCTCGCTGAACAAAGCGGACTCCGATTTGGTCTCCATTGAGAGTCTACTTGGCCGCGAGAGCAGCAGTCCCCAGAAAGCGATCAAGAGCCCGGAGGATGTTATCCGCCTCGTTGCTGGTTGCAGAGTGGTGGTGACGGGCAGTTATCATGGCGGAGTCTTTGCCCTGGCACAGGGTATTCCGGTCGTCGGCCTGGTGCGCTCCCCTTACTATGAACAAAAGTTCTCTGGACTCCAGGAGCAGTTCCCACGTGGATGCCAGATTCTCGACTTCAGGCAGCATGTCACTTCCGACGAGATTCAGGCTGCAATCTGCAATGCATGGGATTCCGCGGAACCGCTTAGGGAGCCGTTGCTCGCGGCCGCCGCGCGGCAGGTGAAGCTAGGCAGCGCCGCATATCAGGCTGCGCGTAACCTGTTTCCTCTGAACCCCGCCGACTAACGGCATAACTGGCGCTGCAGCCTGAACCCATCCGATCCGGGTCCGCCCTGCAATTGGGCGCGACTATTTCGTTTTTGATTCTGCTCTTTACAGAAACCGAGCAGCCGAATGGCCTTTTTCCTCAAGAAAACGCCACACTGCATGCATTCAATGGCTTCGCAGGAATGGGAGAAGAGCTCTGGCGATCCCTTCCAGACTCAGCCTCTCGCCCCTTGCCCTGGCTACAAACTCCTGCATCTTGGCCGGATCCTTGCGCCCCGGCGCGGCTTCCACGCCGGAGGCCACATCCACACCCCATGGGCGCAGTGCGTTAATGGCTTCAGCCACGTTCTCCGGATTCAGTCCACCCGCGGCGATGAGTTTCAGTTTTCCAGACTCGGAGAAAACCGTCTTTCGCGCCTCAGCCCAATCAAAAATTATTCCGGTGCCGCCCACGGCAGTGGCCGTTTGCGAATCCACCAGCACCGCATGCACATGCGGATTCCTTGCGTGTTCAGCAAGCTGGGCTGCATGATCTTCGGTCGATTCCGCCCCGAAGTGCATCACCCGCAGAATGCGCACTTCCGGCCCGAGGTGCTCGTGAAGTCTGGCCGGCAGCTCGGGCTCCGCGTCGAAGTGCAGTTGCACGCCGGTCAGGCCGCATGCCTGTACCGTGGAGACAATCTCCTCCAGCGGTGCATCCACAAAGACGCCTATCTTCTCGACCGTTTCCGGCAGGTGCGGGACGATGGCCGCCACTTGCGCCACAGTCACTCGGCGCGGGCTGGGCGCAAATACAAATCCCAACGCATCCGCTCCAGCTTCGACGGCCAGCAGCGCGTCTTTGAGGGAAGTATTCCCACAGATTTTGATCCAGATGCTCATAATGCTGCGCCTGCTCCGGTCAGCATCGCTGCCAGCGTCACGCCGGGATCGGGCTGGCGCACCAGGCTCTCGCCAATCAGGAATGCGTCGAATCCCGCCTTGCGCAGCCGGGCCAGATCTTCTGGCGTCATTATGCCGCTCTCGGCCACGCGCACCGCCGCACGCGGAATCCGCTCGACCAGTTCGAGCGAGTTATCGAGGCTCACCTTAAAGGTCTTCAAGTTGCGGTTATTCACGCCGATGGCGTCTGCGCCGCTTTCGCCCAGCGTCGAGAGCACGCGGTCAAGCTCCTCGGCAGTGTGCACCTCAACCAGCACATCGAGAGATAGCGCGTGCGCCGCCTGGGCAAAGCGGCCGAGTTCGGCGTCGGTAAGCGCGGCCACAATCAGCAGGATCGCGTCTGCATGATGCGCGCGAGCCTCCACGATCTGGTACTCGTCCACCGTGAAATCCTTGCGCAGGCAAGGCAAGGGAACTGCGGCCGAGGCCAGCTCCAGGTTGCGCAGGCTGCCCTGGAAAAACGGCTCGTCGGTCAGCACGGAAAGCGCCGCCGCACCGCCGGCAAGGTAGCGCTGGGCCAGCCACTCCACGTCGAAATCCGCGCGAATCATCCCCTTGGAGGGCGAGGCTTTCTTGATTTCAGCAATAACGGCGGGGCCTTTGGCGGCCTTCTGCCGCAAAGCCCTGGCCCACCCGCGCGGCTGGTAAGCAGCCGCCAGCCGCTCCAGCTCGGCCTGCGAAACACGCTCCCTGGCCGCGGCCACTGTGGCGCGCGTTGCAGGCAGAATCTTGTCGAGGTAAGTAGACATACGCTGGGTCAAGTATACGAAAGTGGCCGCCGCATTGAGCTCTGAGCTACGAAAGCCTATCGACTGTGAGTCCAGTTGTCTCTCTTCATTCACAGCCAGCCGATTCCTCCGCCGTTGCCAGCGCCCAGGAGTCGCGTGAAGCATCTCTTCAGCTTTTCAGTTTGTCGAGGGTTTCCTGTGAGGGATGCGCCGACGTGTTTCCGGCCGCTTCCGAAACCAGCGTTATGGCCCGCAGAACCAACTGCGCATTTCTGTTCGATACGCCGAGGATTGCAATGGCCAGCCCGCCGGTCCACAGGATTAGCCCCACAAAGGTTGCGATGTACAGCATTCTAAGGTCTTGCAGGTAGATCATGGCGAGCGCGACATTGCCACCGCCCAGCGCAATAAATGCGGCCGCGAGTATTTTCATCCACTTCTGCCTGCGATCCACAGAGTCCAGCGACTTGCGGAGGATGCTCTCATAGGTTTCTGTCATGGAATTTGCCCTTCCTTTCGGTTGCGCTTCGTAAGCATTTCAAACCGTATGCGAGCCGCGACTTGACCGTGCCCGCGCTCAATTGCAGAATGGCGGCGATCTCCTGAATCGTAAGATCCTCCAGATAGTGCAAATCCAGTACGGCCCGGCTCGCCGGAGAAACCTGGTCCAGAAAAGAGTGGAGTTCAGCCCCCAGAATCGCCGCGTCCTCTTCCTGGCTGGCAGGGAGATCATCCACTTCGATGCTGTCGTCATGTCTGTCTTCCCAAAGATGTTTTTGCCGCAGAAACGCAAATGCGGCGCGCGTCGAAATGCGGTAGGTCCAGGCGCGAAAGAATTGGGGTTCGCGGAGCGATCGCAGATTGCGGCAAATCTGCAGGAACGTATCCTGCAGAACATCTTCTGCCCCTTGCGCTCCTGCCAGACGGCGAATGTAGGGCAACAGGAATGCCTGCGTTGCCCGCAATAACTCTTCGAGCGCCTGCCTGTCACCGCACTGGGAGCGGAGGAGCAAGAACGTCTCATGTGTGCGATCGTCCAAGATTGCCCTCCACTTACTGAGAGGCGGTCAGGGGCACTTCTGTTCGAGTAGCGGCGCGATTATTCCCAGATTCTTTGGAATGTGCGGCTGTCGGGCCAGGAAACACGCACAACATTTTCGTCAGATCAGAATGAAATAGCCACCACCTGGACCGTCGCGTCAGCCATTAACCGCGATCCGCACCGCCTCTTTCGCATCGGCAGCTACGCGCAGCAGATTCCGGTTTCCTTGCCTCACAAATCCTGCTGCAACGGCGGAATCGAGAAAAGCCAGCAGCCCATCCCAGTAGCCGGCGGTATTGATCAGGATGCAGGGTTTGGCGTGCAGGCCAAGTTGCGCCCAGGTGACCACTTCCAGCAGCTCGTCGAATGTGCCGTAGCCTCCAGGCAGCACAAGGAACGCATCTGCCAGTTCGACCATGCGCGCTTTGCGCTCGTGCATGGTGGGAACGTATTCGAGCGCGCTCAGCTCCTCGTGGGCGATCTCGCGGCTGGCCAGCACCTCAGGCAGCACGCCAACGACTTCAGCCCCTCCGGCCAGCGCCGCATCGGCCACCGCGCCCATCAACCCCACGTTGGCCCCGCCATAAACCAGCCCCAGCCCGGCGGCTGCAATCGCCGTGCCCAGCGCCAGAGCTTCGGCCAGAAAGGCGGGATTGTTTCCGTTGGCTGAGCCGCAATAGACGGCTATGCGGCGAACAGGTTGATGAGAAGATGTCATGTTCTTTTTAGGATAAACGCTCTGCAACCCTTCTATTCGTGACCCAAGGGTTTGGACGGCGCCCGTTCTCCCCGCCGTTGATTCTGTATCCGTATCTGTTGGATTCTGTCGTACTCCACACCCGACATCACTACGGCGATGTCCCGCTCATGACGCTGAATCATCACCGGCTCCCTTTGTGACAAGTCAAGGTTTGCGGCAAAGTTCTGTTTGGCGTAGGTTGCGGAGACGGTCTGCATGGATCGAGCTTATCGAAACATGTACATTTTGTTTAAAGTGGTCAATTTGGACAACAGCCTGCCCCCAAAATACAGATCGCAAGAAGGATCAGTATCCCCTGTAGTCCGACCGGCTGTCTCTATGCTGTTTACCAAGTGGTAATCTTCGGGTTGGTGACAATCCAACCGGAATCCGGCACCTTCGATACCTCGGTCTAGCTGCCCCATTGGTTTTCTTTGAGTTTGCTTGGAACTGGTGGGTCATCAGGAACATCTGCACCGAATGATCTGAGTGCGAGCAAAATTCTCTCTGCATCAGCAGGCTTGAGCCAGGGAAGAACTCTCAAATTCCTACCACCAGCCCTTAAACGCAAGCCGTAAATTGACGTTCCTCTCATGGCCACGAGCACTCGATATTTGATCTCCCGCACCTCCGCCAAGGCGAAAGAAGAAGAGTCCCAATGTCCATCGCGAAAGTCAAGCCAGCGCACCCTTGCGATGCTCAAAGTCGACCTGTCACAGCGGAGAGTTTCATCACCCGCATAAGCCAACCTCACGTAGCGTTTGGTCAGAACAAAGATTAAGAGGGGAAAGGTCAGCATTAAAACAAAAGAGGCCGACCGGTCATGCCAAATGCTCGGACTTCCATTCTTACCCGGCAAGAAGAGGAGCAGACACATCCCGAGAGCTGTCAAGGCAGAGAAGAATGCGAGCGCATAGAACCTCTTCCTGCCCGAATCACCGTTCAGCCGAACCGACACCGAGTCATTCGTGATATCGAGATGAAGTTTCTGGTCAGGCATTCTGGAGACTAGTTTACACAAGATAGTCCAGCCTGCCGGATTGCGGACATTTAACCGGCCACTCCGCAGTTACTCTCTCTTCAACAGCTGCGCAGCTGCAAGCCGCCGGCGCACTCGACGAGCCCAGCTGGGCGAGCACACTGCTCTCTCCACCCCCCACCCGTTACACTAGACACAGGATCCTTCCCGCCTGGACTTGCCCTTTGCAGCCGCTTCTCTCCAATCTGAACCCCGAACAGCGCGCCGCCGTCGAGGCCACTGAAGGCCCCCTGCTCATCCTTGCCGGAGCCGGCTCGGGCAAGACCCGCGTCATCACCAGCCGTATCGCCTGGCTCATCACCGAGAAAGGCATCGCGCCCGACTCCATCCTGGCCGTCACCTTCACCAACAAGGCCGCCAAAGAGATGGGCGAGCGCGTGGACCGTCAGCTCGACCACTCATCGCTGGCCAAGCCTCTCATCTGCACCTTTCACTCGCTCTGCGTCCGCATGTTGCGCCGCGACATCGAGGCCCTCAGGGTCAACGGCGAGGGCCTGACCCGCTCCTTTGCCATTTACGACGAAAACGACCAGCAGGCCATCGTCAAGCAGATCATGAAGCGCATGGGCCTGGACACCAAGCAGCTCACCCCGCGGACGGTGCTGGGCAAGATCTCCTGGGCCAAGAACCACATGGTCGATCCGCAGGAGTTCTACCTTTCCTCAAAGGACCCCAACAGCGAGCGCATTGCCCACATCTACCAGGGCTACAAAACCGAGCTGCGCAAGTGCAACGCCCTCGATTTCGACGACTTGCTGCTGGAAGCTGTCCGCCTGCTGAAGGTCTCCGGCGAGACCCGCGAGCGTTACCAGCGCCGCTACCGCTACCTGCTTGTCGACGAGTACCAGGACACGAATCGCCCCCAGTACGAGTTGATGAGGCTGCTGGCTGGCGAATCCAGAAACGTCTGCGCCGTGGGCGACGAGGACCAGAGCATTTATTCCTGGCGCGGCGCCGACATTCACAACATTCTCGACTTCGAAAAGGACTTTCCCAACGCCCGCATCGTCCGCCTGGAGCAGAACTACCGCTCGACGCAGACAATTCTGGAGGCTGCCGGCGCCGTGGTCGCCAACAATTTGCAGCGCAAGGGAAAGAAGCTCTGGACCGACCGCCAGGGCGGCTCGCTCGTCGGCTACTATGAAGCACCCGACGGCGAAAACGAGGCGCTTTTCATCGCCAACCGCATTCGGCAGTTTCTGCGCGAGTCCAGCTCGACCAAAAAGGGAAGCGCCCTGCAAAGCTGCGCCGTGCTCTACCGCACCAACGCTCAGTCCCGGCTGATTGAAGAGGCGCTGCGCCGCTTCAACATCTCTTACACCATGGTCGGCGGCTTCAGCTTTTACGAGCGCGCCGAAATCAAGGATCTGCTCTGCTATCTGCGCCTCATCCGTAACCCGAACGATTCAATGGCGTTACAGCGGGTTATCAATACCCCCACCCGCGGCATCGGCAAAACCTCGCTGGAAACCCTGGAGCGCATTGCGCTGGAAACCGGCGTATCCACCTGGGAAGCTCTCAGCGCCGCCGTCGCCGACCGCCTCATCCCCAACCGCGCTCTCATGGCCGTCGAGTCCTTCCGCCAACTGATCCTCGACGCCCAGGCCATGATGGACCCCGACTTCGCCGGCAAGCTCTCCGCCGACGTGGCCGCCACTGCCAAATCCGACGAAGACGCCGACATCGGCTTCGAGTTCGGAGCGGCTTCGGAGGCTGAAGCCAGTTCAGAGCACGAAGACCGGGTGCCCCAGGTCCCGATTCTGGGGCCTGGGAGTCCAGACGACCCCGATTCTGAATCGGACCCGGAAGAAATCGCAGCAGAAGCGCAAGGGGAAGGGAACGCCTTCCGTTCTCCCGGCGATGCCGCGACCCTCCCCGAGCTGATTCGCTTCCTCATCGACCGCACCGGCTACATCAAGGCCCTTGAAACCGAGGGCACACCAGAGGCCTTCAGCCGCATTGAGAACCTGAAGGAACTGGCCAACGCCGCACGCGACGCCGAAACCCGCGGCGAAACCCTGGCCGAATTCCTCGACAACGCGGCACTGGCCTCCGACTCCGACCAGTTCGATCCCGATGCCCGCGTAACCCTGATGACCCTCCACGGCGCCAAGGGCCTCGAGTTTTCCCTCGTCTTTCTCGCCGGCCTGGAAGAGGGACTCTTTCCCCACTCCCGCACGCTGAACAATCCCGACGAACTCGAAGAAGAGCGCCGCCTCTGCTACGTGGGCATGACCCGCGCCATGGACTCCCTCATTCTTACCCGCGCCGTCTACCGCCGCCGCTACGGCAACGACGCTCAGGAGGTGAGCACACCCTCCCGCTTCCTCGAAGAAGTTCCCAGCCAGTTGATCGAGAATCTCAGCACGCCCGCTCCCGCCTGGTCCGCCGCCGGCTTTTCGAACTCCTACGGAGGGGGCTCGAAATTCGGCGCATCCCGCCGCTCAGGCCAGACCAGCGATTTCGGTGACCGGCACTTCAACTACGAAGACGAAAGCCAGGAAGTCCCGCGCTTGTCTGCCAGCCCGAGCGTCAGCAGGGGATTCGGCGCCAGCTCCAAGCGCGACTCCTCCAAGCCCTTTGTCGCCCCCTGGATGACTGCAAAGGCCAAGACCCCTTCGCCAGCCAAGGAGCCAGGCACGCAAGTGGAAAGCGCTGAGGCACCGCACTCCATCGACAACATCGCCCGCTTCTTCGGAGGTACGTCGGGCCACTGCAAGCCCGGCTCGCTTCCCCGTCCCGCCATGGACCTGCCCAAGTCCAGCGGCGCCACCAATCTCAAGAAGGGCCAGCGCGTCCGCCACGCAAAGTACGGCGAAGGCACCATTCTGATGCGCGAAGGCGACGGCGAAGATGCCAAGCTCACCGTCCTTTTCGCCCGCCACGGCATGAAGAAGCTGATGGAAAAGTTTGCCAACTTGCAGAAGATCTGAGCAAATTTCCGTCTGGGTTTCTGACAGCTTGAAGTCGCACCAGAACTGGGTGCCCCACATCTGGCGCAGTTTCATCGCGCCAAATGTGGGAAGTTGTATGCCGTCACTTCGCCTGCGCAATCCCCTTGCGCTACCATAAAGACAAAAGATCGAGGCCGTTTATGTTCGTCGTTGTCTGGCAGTTCGAGATTGCCGAGGAAAAGGTCGCAGGCTTTGAGGCCGCTTATTCGCCGGAGGGCGCTTGGGCGCAACTGTTCCGCACCTCGTCCGATTACCGGGGTACAGAGTTGCTGCGCGACGCCTACATCTCCGGCAACTACCTCACCATCGACCGCTGGGCCAGCGAAGAGGCCTTCCGCGCCTTCCGCAAAGACCACGATCAGGAATACGAAACCCTGGATCGCCAGTGCGACGACCTGACCGCCAAGGAAACCCGCATCGGCGCTTATACCGTCTAGGCCGCCGGGACGTACGCGCGGCCAGGCTGAAGTCCCAACTTGAGCGAGACTTCGGTATTCGTGAGCAACGTCCCTGAATGCAATGGAATAAGGAGATCGGCGGGCAATCCGTCTAGCTTCACCGTTTGTTCGCCATTTTTCTCTGTCAATGTCTTTCCAGCCCTGCTACAATCCCATCGAAATCAAATCCAAGCCGCCGCGCCGTTTCTCCGCAAAAATGATGAAGCCGCGCGGGCGAGCATTCTTTGAGGAGCCCTCCCAATGGCGATTGCCGATGACCGCGCCAAAGCCGTAGAACTTGCCCTTGCACAGATCGAAAAACAGTTTGGAAAAGGGTCGATTGTCCGGCTCGGGTCCAAGGAAGCGATGGTGCCGATCGCCGTCATCTCCACCGGCTCCATCAGCTTTGACGCAGCCCTCGGCGTGGGCGGAATCCCGCGCGGCCGCGTCACAGAGATCTATGGTCCGGAATCCTCGGGCAAGACGACCATCACCCTGCAGATCATCGCCGAAGCGCAGAAAGCAGGCGGATTGGCGGCTTTTGTCGACGTCGAGCACGCTCTCGACCCCGCCTACGCCAAGAAGCTGGGCGTGGACATCGATAACCTGATGGTTTCGCAGCCCGACTCGGGCGAGCAGGCGCTGGAGATTACCGAAACCCTCGTCCGCACCGGCGCCATCGACGTGCTGGTCGTCGATTCGGTGGCCGCCCTGGTGCCCCAGGCCGAGTTGGACGGCGAAATGGGCGACTCCCACATGGGCCTGCAGGCCCGCCTCATGTCGCAGGCACTGCGCAAGCTGACCGGCACGGTTTCCAAGTCCCGCACCGCTCTGATTTTCATCAACCAGATCCGCGAGAAGATCGGCGTCATGTTCGGCAATCCGGAAACCACCACCGGCGGCCGCGCGCTGAAGTTCTACTCCTCGGTCCGCGTCGACATTCGCCGCGTCGCGGCCATCAAGGATGGCGACGCCGTCGTCGGCAACCGGACCAAGGTCAAGATCGTCAAGAACAAGGTAGCCGCGCCCTTCCGCGAGGCCGAGTTCGACATCATCTACGGCGAGGGCATCAGCAAGGAAGGCGACGTGCTCGACCAGGCCGTGGCCAATAATATCGTCGAGAAGTCCGGCGCATGGTACAGCTACGCCGGCGAGCGCATCGGCCAGGGCCGCGAAAACACCCGCACCTTCCTCAAGGAGAACAAGGAAATCTATGGCCGAATCGACACCGAACTGCGCAAGAAGCTGAACATCAACACCGCCAACGTCGACGTGCCCGAAGTCCCCGCCTCCGGCCCCGCCGAGGCCAAGGAAGCCGTCCGCGGCCGTAAAGGTTGATTTTCCACTTCACAGGTGAATCCCAGGTCTCAGAAGCGAGACCTGGGAGACACGACCAACGCCTCTAAAGGACCCTAAGAGGCCCCGAATTCGCGATGAGATCAACAAGACAATTCCCATACTGGAATCGCATAAGGCTTTAGAAATAAAAACCACGTCTGGCGATTGGTCCTCAACGTAAAATGGCGTTATGGGCAAGGTTTTGCAGCTTTTTCCAGAGTTCGACGAGGATTTCGAGTCTGATCCGCGGGAGAACCCTCGCAATCTCTGTGAGATTGTTGTCGGAGATGCAAGCAGGGTGCTCCTTGGCTTCCCGGACGGTCTGTTTCAATCTGTCGTGACTTCCCCACCATATTGGGGGCTGCGCGACTACGGGGTCGAAGGACAGATTGGCGCCGAGATGGATGTGAATGAATACATCTCAAATCTTGTGTCGCTTTTCCGTGAAGTGCGAAGAACTCTCGCGTCAGATGGGACATTGTGGCTGAATATTGGTGATAGCTACACGAGCGGCGGAAGAACTTGGCGAGACGAAGACGCAAAGAACAAAGGGCGAGGAATGTCCTACCGCGCACCCACGCCCGATGGCCTTAAACCAAAGGACCTGATTGGTGTGCCATGGCGGGTTGCATTTGCGTTGCAGGCAGATGGCTGGTACCTGCGATCCGACATAATCTGGAATAAGCCAAACTGCCAGCCTGAGTCCGTGAAGGACCGTCCAACTCGCTCACACGAGTTCGTTTTTCTTTTCTCAAAGTCCGAAAGATATTTTTATGATTATGAAGCGGTCCAGGAACCGGCGCAGGACAAGGCACAGAGGCGCAAGAACAGACGAAGCGTATGGAACATAAATACCGAACCGTACGCGGGCGCGCATTTCGCCGTCTATCCGAGAGCGCTGGCACGGCTCTGTGTCGCAGCCGGATCGCGAAAGGGCGACAGGGTCCTCGATCCGTTTTTTGGCTCCGGCACAACGGGCGTCGTCTGCAACGACCTTGAACGTCAGTGCACCGGCATTGAGATCAGCGAGGAATACGCTGACCTAGCTAGGAATAGATTGTTCAAAGGGTGCTGATTCGAATTGCCAAGTTGCGTGAACAGTACATAAATCCTTCCTTATCTTTTTGATTTGCAGCTTTCGCTCTGTGCCTCCGTCAAAATAGAGCGCAAATCTCAATTTGCCGTCTGCGTCCCTGACATAACCATAGCCGGGCTTTGGCGCTTGAAGGCTGCGTGCCTGAACCACCAATTCCGCGTCTATGCCCTCCAACAACAAAGACTTTGGAATCTCCACCAATTCATATAGGTATAGCTTCGGTCCCGGCCGAAGACAACGGAACTGGAAGATTCGTTCGTAACTCTGCATGTGCTCAAGAAACATGTCCCGGAGCCGCGGCAATTCCCAAACTCCTTTACCAAGCTCCATGAACTTGCTGATGTGCAGAAAATCGTCGCGGATGCCTGCGTCAGCCTGAGTTTTGAGGCTCACTGGGACGCCGTTGATCGTTATATCGTGACCGCGATTTGTTCTGTTCGCAACAAGTTCAGCTCGAATCCCTGCACGGTTCAAAGATCTTTCCAGGGCAAACTCAAAGCGATCTTTACTCAAAGCCTGCCGACTGAATGCGTGGTGTATTCGCAGCGCATCGCCGAACATGTCGAGAACTGCCGGCGTGACGATGTCAGAATCGTCATTACGACGGAATTCATAAGACAGGTGAAACTGCCGGATCACTGCTTCGACTAATTCGATTTGAGACGGTGTGAGTGTAGCGAAAGCTAGTGCGAGAGAATTATCGAGTTTTGGTTGGTCCGTCATCGCTTTAATAATAGTGTCCAGAAACGGGACAGTCATGCAAGACAACAGACGCGAACCTCAGATGACACCACCCCGATCAGGGTATTGGGGGTGGAGTTGCACATCACAGGGGCATACCTGTCAGCCGTGTGCCCCATCCTTTTTCACGCACTTTGTGAAAAGGGTGGGCGACCACAAACCTCAACTGGTTCGCGCGGATTTTTTCGCCAGGCCGCTCCGTGTCAGGCGCAGGCCATGGTAACGCTAACGAGCGCCATCAGGTCGTTTTCCGCGGCGAAAGGACAAATATTATATGAATATAACCTTGCCAGTTTGACTTCGCATCATGTACATTCGGAGCATGACAACTAGCAGTGTCCCTCCCGATGCCTGCGAAGATAAAGTGGTTTCCCTGGTGCGCTGCGAGGACTACGAACGGCAGCGCGTCCTCGGCAGCGTGAAACAGGCGATTGAGCAGATTGGCGGCCTGGGCGCCTTCGTGGCGGCCGGCTCGCGCGTGCTTCTCAAAACGAACCTGCTTGCCGGCGCGGATCCTGCGAAGTGCGTAACCACGCACCCGGAAGTCGTTTACGCGGTAGCCCGCCTTTTGCTTGATCACGGATGCACGGTCGTAATCGGGGACAGTCCCGGCTCGGGGCTTGTCTACAGCCAAAACACGCTGAAGAAAGCGTACGCCGCGTCGGGGCTTGAAAAAATCGCTGGGGAGCTGGGCGTCGAGCTCAACTACGACATTTCGTCGCGAGAGATCTCCGCGCCGGACGGACGCATGGTCAAGCGCTTCAAGGTTATCTCGCCGGCTCTGGACTGCGATGCGATTGTCGTAGTCTCAAAAGCGAAGACCCACATGCTCACCTATGTGAGCGGAGCGGCGAAGAATCTGTTTGGAGTCATACCCGGATTCGACAAGCCCGCATATCATGCAACGCTGCAGAAGGCGGACAGTTTTTCGCGCATGATTCTCGATCTGAACGGCCTGCTGAGGCCTCGCTTGCAGATCGTGGACGCTGTAATGGCGATGGAGGGCGACGGACCTCTCAGTGGCACGCCTAGAAAGATCGGCGCGATTGTCGCCGGCACGGACGCGAATGCTGTCGATGCAATCCTTGCGCGGCTGATGTCGATCGAACCGAAGCGGGTCAGTACAATCGCAGTTGCAATCGAGCGCGGCATGTTGCGGGAAGACCTGAGCGATATTTCCGTAACCGGCGAGTCTGTCGAGGAGATGATCGTCCGCGACTTCAAGCCGCCGATGACCTATCTCGGGACCAATCCGAATAGCCTGCCAAAGCGTCGCCTGATGGGCCTGTTCTTTCGTGTTTTCAAGAACTACGCCCCGCAGCCCAGAATTGTGGCCAAAGACTGCGTTACCTGCCTGAAGTGCAAGCGGAGCTGCCCTGTCCAGGCGATTCACATCGTGAACAAGAAGCCGCGGATTGACCACGCGAAATGCATCCGGTGCTACTGCTGCCACGAAATGTGCGACAGCAAGGCAATTCGCCTGGAGCGCACGCTCTGGGGCCGGCTC